>Ga0183096_1003021_pt1 | contig 10805 bp, 8 predicted proteins | sample Biomet5_FD_127791 | JGI IMG/M metagenome (GOLD analysis project Ga0183096, IMG submission 127791) | Microbial communities from bioreactor (seeded with sewage sludge) at LBNL, California, USA - Biofuel metagenome 5 (version 2) (version 3) | ecosystem: Engineered > Bioreactor > Anaerobic >...
TATAGGCCGGGCTGGACAGGTTGAAGCCGGTCACTTCCGTATCAAGGGTTACGGTATCGCCAGGTGCGGGTGTCGTGGTGCCCGGAGTGATCGTAATCCCGGTAACGTGCGGCGTCGCGGTCGTCACCGTGATCTGGCTGGTTGCTGTGATTTTATTACTGGAACTGTTCTTATCCACGCTGGTTGCTGTGACCACTATGATGGAGCCAACCGTTGCGGTCGGGTTAACCGTCAGGGTATCACCGCTAAGCGTTGCCATACTGGAGTTTTGCGTGATATCCAGCGTATAGGCGGGAGTGGATAGATTGGACCCGGTGACCGTTGTGGCCAAATCCACGGACGCACCCTGTTCCACATTGGCCGTATCGGGAGAAATCGTTATGCCGGTCGCAACCGGATCCCCCTGTGTAACCGTAATGCGTGTTACAGCCGCCAGCTTAACACCGGAGGAATTGGTATCCGTCGTAACGGCGGTCACTTCGATGACGGAGCCAATGGTTGCGCTGCCGCCGATCGTAATCGTTGTGCCGCTGATGGAGGCCATCGAAGGATTCTGTGTAAGGGTAAGCGTATAGGGCGGATTGGAAAGGTTGATGCCCTGCACATCAATCGCGAGGTTAACAACGCCACCCTGCTTGGCATTTGCGGTGTTAGGTGTCATCGTGATGCTGGAAACCACGGCGGTCGGCTGTGTGACCGTAAGCTCACATACCGCGGTGATCTTGGCACCGGAGCTGTTGTTATCAACGCTTGTTGCAGTCACTTTGATAACGGAACCAATCGTGGCAGTAGCGTTCACGGTCAGCACGTCGCCACTCAGCGTAGCCATCGTGGAGTTCTGTGTGATTGCAAGCGTATAAGCGGGAGCAGACAAGTTAGTGCCTTGAACGGTTGTGGAAAGCGCAATCGAATTACCCTGGCCAACGCTTGCCGTGGACGGTGCGATGGCAATACCGGTTGCGACGCCGGTACCGGAATAATTTTTAAGGTAGCAGTTCATCATATAACCGATCCGGCTGCCAACCGCAATCTTATCCCAGGTTGTACTATGCGAAAGAATGGTCACCAGCGTACCCACGCTGTAGACGCCAATGATGCCGTAACTGGTACCGGGGCCGGTACGAAGACGTACGCCATAACCGTTGGAACTCCAAATGGTTGCGTACTCGCCGGTTCCGCCGCCGCCACCTGTGGTGAGGAATTTGCTCATCATATAGCCGGTGCGGCTACCAATCTGGATTTTACTCCAGGTCGTTCCGGATTCCAGCACAGTCACCGCGGTTCCGACGCTGTACACACCGATGATCCGATAACCGGTGCCGGGACCCGTACGCATACGGACACCGTAGCCGTTCGTGCTGGTCACGTAGGCTGTGCCTGTGCCGCCGCCGCCGTTCAGGGTGACGTACGACGCATACATATACCCCTTTAGACCATCGGGAGCCTCCACATTATACCAGCTTCCGCTGGTTCCAAGGATTTTGACCTTTGTCCCGGTATTATACGAGGATATCGTACTGGCGCTGAACGACGGGGACGAACGCAGCCGGAGCCAGCCGCCTGTTACATACCCATATTGCGTTAAGGCCAGCGATGCCGCCGGGATTAACGTGGCAAAAAGTACCAATGCCAGAAAGACAGATAATATCCGTTTCATTGCGGATCCCTCCGTTTGTTAAGGAGATTTCACTGCATAAAACGATCCGATTTATGAGATTCATCCCCAACTATTGAAATTGTACATCATTTTTAGGAACGTTACAATCCGGCAAAGCGGAAAACGTTATAAAATGCGCTGAATTTATTGGATTCTGACTCTTGAAATGTGGTAGCTTTGATGGTATAATCCCTTTGTTTCAGCCGAAGTGATGGAATGGCAGACGTGACGGACTCAAAATCCGTTGGTAGCGATACCGTGCGGGTTCAAGTCCCGCCTTCGGCACCATAACTGATACCACCTATTGATAAGAGAAATCTTGTTGGTAGGTGGTGTTTGTTATTTCGCGGAACCCTAGTATTTATAGGGTTTTGCTTGTGGTTACATATGATCGTTGTATCAATTTCTGGTAGATGCAGAGGGTTTTTTGTAGAAATGACGGGACTCGAACTCGCTACGTTTTTGGGCTCGCGCAAGGAGGAATCGTTGAAAGATAGGGAATCGTCAAATTTGCACCCCTTTTGGGCTAATATTTGACGATTCCTATTTATGGTATAAAAAAGCTCGCCGTGCATGGCGAGCAAGTGAATCAATTGAATTATACAGTTATCGTTACCCCATTCCTGACCCGAAACACCATATCCCCATCCAACCCCACTGTCACCTGATCAACCACCGCCAGCCATAGCTTTTCGTCAAAGGATTCCAGAACCAGCGGCCTGTTCTCCACCTCTCGTACAAACCGTTCAAGTGCCTTCGCTTTGGCAAGGCGCTTTACTTTATCGGTTTCCAATGCAGTAATCTGCTCATTGATCTGGCAGAAGCGTTCCAGGTGATCATTACCGCAATCCGAGTCACCTGATGCCTTTGCGGTCTGCGCGATGTCTTTTCGGGCAAGCACAGAAACCACCTCCAGATCCCGCCGTAAGGTGACAAGTTCAGCGTCGATAATGCCAGTGTCACAAAGCGTAGCCTGCACCAAGCGGCAATCTTCGATTAGACTGGAGCGGTTCTCCATCAGTTTGTTAAACGCCACCAAAAACCCAGCCTTGATCTGCTCTTCGGTCACATGAGGGGTTGTACAACGCTTGTTGCCCTTATACTTTTCGTTGCACTGGTATACCTCTTTGCGGTAGTTCTTGTCATCCTTGTAGCTGCCCCAAACCTTTCTGCCATAAAGACCGCCACAATCGCCGCAGACGATCTTACCGGCGAAAATGCTGTTGCACCGACCGGGTCTGCCTAGGCTTTTACGGCGTTCGATTTCAGCCTGCACCATGTCAAACTCATCGGGCGTAATAATCGCTGGATGGCTGTCCTCGACGTAATATTGCTGAACCTGCCCGTTATTTTTGACCATTTTCTTGGTCAGGAAGTTCGCACAGTAAGTCTTCTGCATCAGGGCGTGACCCTTGTACTTTTCATTGGTAAGGATGGAGCGAACCGTAGCGGACTGCCATGTAGTGCCGCCTCCCGGAGCCGGGATACCATCCTTCTCCAGCAGCTTGCCGATCATCGACGGTGTTTTGCCCTCCATATACTGCCGGAAAATGCGGCGTACAATCACCGCTTCGCTTTCTACGATACTCGGCAAACCATCCTCGCCCTTTTCATAGCCCAGAAATTGACCATAGGGCAAGGAAATCTTCCCATCAGCCATTCGCTTTCGCGCACCCCAGGTGACGTTTTCGGAAATAGAACGGCTTTCTTCCTGAGCAAGCGAGGACATGATGGTGATCAGCAGTTCGCCCTTGCTGTCCAGCGTGTAGATATTCTCTTTTTCAAACCAGACCTCCACGCCGTTATCCTTCAGCTTGCGAACCGTGGTGAGGCTGTCGACCGTATTGCGGGCAAAACGGCTGACTGATTTGGTGACGATCAGGTCAATCTTGCCGGAGAGCGCGTCCGCAACCATCCGCTTGAAACCCTCACGCCGCTTGGTGTTGACCGCTGAAATCCCCTCGTCCGTAAATACATCGACCATAGACCAGTCGGGACGCGAATGAATCAGCTTGGTGTAATAGTCCACTTGCGCTTCATAGCTGGTCTGCTGTTCGTCGCTATCGGTTGATACCCGTGCGTAAGCTGCCACCCGCCGCTTGACCGTCGTATCCTTCACCTGAGCGGACACAATCGGCGCCAGAGCGGGGATAACCCGAACGTTAGCCATTGCCAAGCCTCCTCTTTGCCGCGTTCTTCGCCTTGCTTTTCATCTCATCCGTCCAACTATCCCGACGGGAGTGCTTTTCCCATAAAATGGTTTTCTGCGTACCATCCTTGAAAGTGAGCACCAAAACCCCATCTTCTGGAATCGTTATGGCTGCTACCCTTGCCATGAAGTCAGCAGTGTTGTAAGCGCTGCTCCCCAAGGCTTCCGCGCACTTTTGCCGGAGGATATCCTCAGGGATACGCTTAGCCGCGCAGTAATCCTTGCCGTGCGTGGTGTAGGTAGCGCAGGCCCAGTTCGCCTTGGCGTAAGGTGTGCCGATACCGTTGATCTTCCGATTGAAGTTTGCGCCGCAGCGACCGCAGTGGATGATCCCGCTAAACTCACAATGTGCTTCTTTTTTAGCAGGTTTGTTCTCATGCGCTCTCCGAGCCACTTCCGCCTGAACGGCATCGAAGGTTACGCGATCGATAACGGCTTCATGAGCGCCTTCCACATAATACTTCGGAAGCTCGCCACGGTTGACTCGCTTCTGTTTGGTAAGATGGTCGGAGATGAAGCCTTTTTGCAGGCAGAGATCACCAACCACCTTTTCATTGGTTAGAATGCTGGCAACGGTGTTTTCTGCCCAACGCCCGCCAAGCTTGGTGGGTACACCCAATCGTATCAGTTTGCGCATGATGGCGTTTCTGCCCATGCCGGAAAGGTAATCCGCAAAGATCATCCGAACCACCTCTGCCTCCTGTGGGTTAACCACCAGCATCCCATCCCGGAAATCGTAGCCGTACATGTGAACGCCGCCGGTTAACTTGCCCTCCTGATAATCCTTTCGGATGCGCCACTTGCAGTTTTCACTGACCGAGCGGCTTTCCTCCTGTGCGTAACTGGCCAAAATAGTCAGGAGAAGCTCACCGTCCGCGCTTGCCGTATGGAGATTCTGTTCCTCAAAGAAAACGTCGATACCCAGTTCGCCAAGGCTACGGACGGTTTCCAGTAAGGTTACCGTATTCCGCGCGAACCTTGAAATGGATTTTGTGATCACCCTATCGATCTTGCCTGACTGGCAGTCTGCGAGCATCCGAACGAACTCAGCCCGATTATCCTTCGTGCCTGTCACAGCCTCGTCGGCATACACCCCCGCAAAGTCCCATCCAGGCTGGCTTTGGATGAATTCCTTGTAATAACTTACCTGTGCCGCGAGTGAGTGAAGCATTTCATCCTTACCACAGGATACCCGTGCGTAAGCGGCCACCCTTTCCCGAGCCGGGATTGGCTCCGAAACCGCCAGTTTTGTTATCTTTCTGCCCATTATGCCCACCTCCCATCATGGCATATTGGCTCAGCTTTCCCGACATAGCAAGTCCGAATCGAGGAATATACTGCACAATGATAAACCGTACTTTTGGGCGAGAGTGTCCGATACAGCGGGCAAATCCTCGGGATCAAGAATCCCTTTGGCCACCATGTTTCTCATGAGCGCCAGGGCAACGTGATACCGAAATACTGCTTCTGTTTTATCCATTGTTGCGTCTCCTGGCCAAACCATAACAGGCTCTGGAGCAGTATTGGCGATGGGCGATTCCATAGCTCTCAAACGGATTACCGCAGGTGGGGCAGGTGAAGTGGTAGATAGCCTTCCTGTGGATTGCTTCCGGATGCTTCGCCCACCATCTCATACGGCAGTGATCAGAGCAGAACCGCTTTTTCTTCGCGCCAGGCGTGTGATGAAGCGGTTCACCACAATAACCACAAGCTTCCCCAGCCGCTTGCTTTCTCTGCACAACAGCTTCCGAACCAAGGCCGCTTCTTCGGCAGTAGGATTTGACTGTGTTTTCAGATACTCCGATGGCCGAAGCAATCGCAGCATAGCTTTCGCCCTTCTCCCGCAGGTAAACTACTTTCCGTTTCTGGATAATCGTCATATTCATCCCTCCGACAAAAGGCCGTGAAAACGTCGAAAGTTAACGGGGAAAAAAGAACCGCCAGACGATCTACTCATCTGGCGGTTAAAATCTATATGCAATTCTGGTTGGTAAGGGCTATCGTAAAAACACCCGCGTATCAGGACCCACAATGCCATCCGCCTTAATGCCGCAGGCTGTCTGCAACGCCACCACCGCCGCCTTGGTAATACTCCCGTATACGCCGTCGAGCTTTCCGGGCGTATACCCCTTGGCCAGCAGCCGCGTCTGCACAGCCAACACGTCGCTACCGCGCATCAGCGGCTGCCCCGGTGTAACGCGCAGGAGCCGCGTGCCCAGATCCAGCGCCGGTTCTTCCGCGCCACTTTCAGCAGGTTGGTTCGCATCCGCATCCGTTTCTTCCACGCCTGTCTGCGCATCATCCGCGCTCCCTTCGGTGAGATAGTCGATGTAGGGCGAGCGGAACCAGTGCGTCCAGCCGCGCCCCTTGACCTTGGTTTTCACAATGCCGTAGCTGAATCCCTTAGCCTCAATGGCCTCCCCGTTTCCGATGTATACGCCTACATGGCCGCTTTTCCAGAGGATTAGGCCGGGTAGCTCCGGTAACGTGGTAATCGTGCCCTTCATTTTGGCGGAATTGTACGCGCCGTTTGCGCCCTGATCCGGCCTGCCGTCCAGCCCGTAGACCTGCGTGCCGTCATCGCGCGTCCAGTAATAACCCTTGATCAGCCCGATGCAGTCGGCGCATTTCTTTCCGGCGGCGATATCCGCCCGATAGCGGCTCATGCGGTTCTCCGCGTAGGATTTGGGATACTGCTTAGCCTTGCGCGTAAGAAGGCTCTGCGTACAGGTATAGCAACATGTGCCGTACCAATATGCTTGACCCAGCCACGCCTTCGCCCACTGAACCAACCCCAGATTCGTCTTGACCGTCATGATCAGCCCTCCAAAAGGAAAGAGGGCGGCGATGACTCGCCGTCCCCCAGTGTTACTTGATTTCGTTTTCCTTATCGCGGTCATGCAGCTGCTCCAGCACATCCTTGAGCTTCTGCGGGATCGGAAGACCCAGATGTCCAGCGTTTTCCAGCATCGATACGCCTTCGTTGGAGCAGTAGAAGAACAGCACCGCCGTGCGTAGCGCGCTGCCATTGCCGATCAGATAGGTATCCGCGATATGACCGACGCCCACCAGTACGAAGATTAGCACTTTCTTGGCAATGCCCCGAAAGCCGACCTCGCTGGAGAGCGTCCTGTCCGCGATGGCGCACATCACACCCGTCACGTAATCGGCCGCCATCAGCGCGATCAGCGCGTAGAGCAGCCCATCGAAACCACCGACAAACCACCCGAGAAAACCGCCCACGGCTACCAGCGCCGCTTGAATCCATGCCCAGATTTCCTTCATGAGTAAATCCTCCTGTATTCTGTGTTCTATATGATGAAGCGCCCCTGTTTTCACAGAGGCGCGAACCGGGAACCCGGTGACGCCCAGGTGCGGTTTGGGCAGGAAACCTTCCGCCTGCGCGTGCCCGAGGATACGACGCGCCTGTTGCTGTTGGATGTGCCCATGGCGCGGTGGGGCTATCCCAGCGCGAAGCTTCTGTGGGCGGCGGCGGATGTGGTTTGGATTGGCAACGGCGAACTGGCCCTGTGCGGCGAAGGCGACGGTCTGTGCCTGCGCGTCAACGGCGAGCGGGTACGCTGCCATGGCGGCGAAACGCTTGTGCTGGATGGCCAACGGTTGAGCATTCGCCACCTAGGCTGGGAAGAGGCTGCGCGCGCCAAGTCGCCTTTTCTGGCGGTGTTTGAGCGGCCGGTGCTGCCGCCGTGGCGCAGCGAAGCGGCACAGGCGGTTGCCTGGGGAAAACCAAACGAGCCGCAGCTGCGCCCGGATCAGCCCATTGCGGCGATGGAGAGCTTTGGCTGCTACGACGGGTGCATGACCTATCGCTTTGACGTGCCCGCCTGCCGCTATCTGCTGCTGGAAAACGCCGCGGATTTAGCGTCCCTTTGGGTGGAGGGGCAGTATCAAAAGAGCTGGGTGAGCAACGCGGGAATGCAGCGGGCGGATGTGCGCGGCGGTCAGGTGACGCTGAGCACGGAGATCTGGGGGCATACCTGCTTTGACGAGTGCTACAACCCGCTGCTGTATATGCGCTCGCTGCGCGGGCTGCAAGGCGCCTATGCGGTGCTGGAGGAGCGCGACATTCACAGCAACTGGCACTTCACCGCAGATGAGGGTGCCTTTACGGATACCGTAACGCCGCTATGGTCGGCGCTGCCCTGCCTGACTCAGTGCTGCAATCTGATTCCCCGGGGATATGTGTTTGCGGGGATGTACCGGCGTGAAATCACCATGCCTTCCCAGGGGGACACGCGCCTTTTGCACTTTGACGGCCTTGGCATGAATGCGGCCGTCTACGTCAACGGCCAGCGCGTGGCCGAGGTGGATACGTCCAACCCCTATGTGGATATCACCGACTGCACGGCGCCGGGCACTGCGGCGGAGCTGATTGTGCGGGCGCGCGCCGGCAGTGTGGAGGCGCTGCCCGGCACGCTGTCCCTGCTGGCGGCGTAGCGCGTGCTCAGCGCGGAGGTGGGCCACCGCTCGGTAGAAGAATTGCGCAAGGGAGCCCACATGATCCAAGCGCCGCTGGATTTGCCGCTGAGGCTGCGCGCGGGAGAAAGCAAATGGCTATGCGTGCGTGTCGCCCCGCACGAAGGGGCGGAACGTTGGCTGCGCCCGGTGGGGCACGGCGTGAAGGTTACCGTGGTAAACCATGGGCATGTGCTGGGGCGGCTGTTTGCGGGCTGCGAGTTGGCCATGCTGGTGCGCGCCGGGGATGAGGAGCGCGTGTGGATGCCCCGGGAATGGCTCAAAGAGGACGATTGCGTGCTGCTGCTGGCCCAAGCGCTTCAAGAAGAAGCAACGCTGGAAAGCATCCAAATTGACGAACGATAAGCGAGGCCGCCATGAGAGAGTACTTGACCGGCAATTCACCCAGGCGGCAGGAACAGTTTGGCTTTGACTGGCAATTTGCGCAAACCGACGCAATGGAACCCCCCGCGGCCGCCGATTGGCGACCCGTGCAGCTTCCCCATGATTGGAGCGTGCACACCCCCATCCGCCGGGAAAACCCCAGCGGCGGCGCGGGCGGCTTTTTTGGCTGCGGGATCGGCTGGTATCAAAAGACCTTTCGCGTCAATCGGCGTGAAAAAGAACGGATCACGCTGTATTTTGAAGGGGTGTGGAAAGACTGCGACCTATGGGTCAACGCTGGCCATGTCATTCATCACCATAACGGATATGTATCCTTTGCCGCGGATGTGACGGATTGGCTGCGCCCTGGGCAAAACGAATGCCTGCTGCGCGTGTGTAACGCCGATCAGCCCAACTCGCGGTGGTATACCGGCTCGGGGGTCACCCGGGGGGGTTGGATCTGCGCAACCCAGCCCACCCATCTGCGGGAGGACGGGGTATGCATCACCACCCGGGGGCAGACGTGGGCGGAAATCAGCGTGCGCCTGGAACTGGAGGGCGACTGGCAGGGCGCACGGGCACAGCTGACTTTGCGCGACCCTGCGGGCAGCGTGGCTGCGCAGGGCGATGTGCTTTTCCAGGAGGATACTGCCGCCGCGCAGCTGACGCTGCCAAGACCTGCGCTATGGAGCGTGGAAACGCCGCATCTGTACAGGCTGGAGGCGGAAATTCTGCGCGGGGAAGCCTGCCTGGATTCTCTTTCCCTGCGCTTTGGCGTGCGGGACATTCGCTTTGATCCCGCGCAGGGGTTTTTGCTCAACGGCACGCGCGTGAAGCTTAACGGCGTGTGCCTGCACCATGACGGCGGCTGCGTGGGCGCGGCGGTGCCCGCGGCCGTATGGCGCAGGCGGCTGCAAAAGCTCAAAGCAATGGGATGCAACGCCGTGCGGTGCGCCCATAATCCGCCGGATCCTGCCTTTCTGGATCTGTGCGACGAGATGGGCTTTCTGGTCAACGCCGAGCTGTTTGACGAATGGCGGGAGGTCAAGAAAAAAACCTACCATAACGCGGTTACCGACATTAGCCATGGCTACGGCGAGGTGTTTGACCGCTGCGCCCGCCAGGACACGCTGGCCACGGTGCGCCGGGATCGCAACCACCCCAGCATCATCCTGTGGTCCATCGGCAACGAGATCCCCGAGCAGCTGCACCCGCAAGGCGTGCAGCTGGCGCAGTGGCTCAGGGAGCTGGTGCGCAGCCAGGACGGCACGCGCCCGGTAACCACCGCCAACGACCTGACCCACGCCCAGCCTGCCGCTGCGTTGGATGCTTTTGTGCAGGCTGCCGATGTGGTGGGTCTCAACTACATCGACCGCTGGGGCGCGGATACGGAGCTGCTCTACGAGCCGGATAAGCTCAGACATCCGCAGCGGATCTATTACGGCTCGGAGCATTCCGCCATTTACGGGTGGCGCGGCGATTACACCAACGCAGGCGAGAGCACCAGCTGGTTTTTGGCGCCGTATGCCTCGCGTATGCTCAAGGCGGAGCGGCTGATGAAATTCACCCTGACCCGGGATTGGGTGTGCGGCGACTTCATGTGGACTGGCATTGACCACCTGGGGGAGAGCGAATGGCCGCGCAAAAGCTCCATCAGCGGCGTGCTGGACACGGCGGGCTTTGCCAAGGACGGCTATTATTTCTATCAGAGCCAATGGGTTAAGGATCGGCCGGTGCTGCACCTGTTTCCGTGGCTGAACCTGAGCGTCGCACCAGGGACGATCATCCCGTTTGTGGCGTACACCAACTGTGCCTCGGTAGAACTGGTGGTTAACGGACGTTCCTATGGGCGCAAGGCGTACGAATTTCCCGCACAGGGCATGCGCGGCCACTGGGACGGGTTCGAACACCCTATTTCGCAGATCACCACCAACGACCTGCACCTCAGCTGGGACGTGCCCTATCAGGAGGGGATTGCCGAGGCGATCGGCTATGACCGCCAGGGCCATGAAATCGCGCGCGCCCATGCGCGTACGGCGGGCGCGCCCGCCCGGCTTGCGGCCGTGGTGGATCGGGCCG
>Ga0183096_1003027_pt1 | contig 10782 bp, 10 predicted proteins | sample Biomet5_FD_127791 | JGI IMG/M metagenome (GOLD analysis project Ga0183096, IMG submission 127791) | Microbial communities from bioreactor (seeded with sewage sludge) at LBNL, California, USA - Biofuel metagenome 5 (version 2) (version 3) | ecosystem: Engineered > Bioreactor > Anaerobic >...
CCCAGTCGAAAAGGCCGGCGCCTTCGGTGAAGTGGACGACGTTTTCCCGGGCGATCCAGATCCGGCCGGCGAAGTGGGCCAGCAGATGCCCGGCCGGCGGCGGTACGAAGCGGCCGGTGCGGTCCGGACCGGGATAGGTTGCCGCGCTCCAGGGCAAGGCCGTGCCGTCGCGGATGACGCCCGTTTCGAAGCCGTTGGCGAAATAGACGGCCTCGCCCACGGCCACAAACGACAGCCTGGCGTCGACGGTGAGTCCTTTGCGAAGCACCTTGGGCTCGCCTCCGCCCGGGATCTGGTAGAGGCGGTCGGCTTGGCCGCCGTAGAGGTTTGCTCCGTCGGAAAACAGGGAGTGCATGCCCTGGTCCAGCAGGCGGACAAACCCCGGCCGCCGGCGCAATCGGCCCTTTCGCACGTCCACGTTTACGGCCTCGGCCAATTCGTAGCGGCCCGATCCCGGGTCGCAGACGAGCCCCTCCGGCGAAGCGGACACACCGAGGCCCAGACAGTGGTCGAACCGACAGACCCGGCTCATACCCAATCCTCCGCAAAGGGAGGGGCGAAGAACGGCGTGGCGGCCACATCCACGGCTTCCTCCTGGCGCGGGCCGCAGAACACCAACAACTCGGCCAGGGCGGCGTCGAACCGACGAGCGTAGGCTGTGGTCTGGACCTTGCGTTCGCCGGCGCCTTCCTCCAGACGCTCGAAGAGCTCCCGGCAGGCGAAGTTGACGAGCAGCGGCGCGACCAGATGCGGCGGCAGGCACAGCGGTTTGTCCGGGGAGCCGGCCAAGGGCTGGGGCAGTCGGAAGTAGCCGATTCCCAGCGAACACGGCCGCTCGGGCGTCGGCCAGACGTGGAGCCGTCCGCCGGCCGTGGCGGCGGCGCGAATCCGGCCCCGGCCCGGGCGTCCGGCCGCCAGCAGACGCAGGGCGGCCAAGTTGGGCAGCAGCCGCATCGGAAACCGCCCCGGGAGGCGGAAGGCATGGGTCGGCCCGTGCTGCCAATCCGCCGGCAAGAGGGCGCACGACGCCCCCGGTTCCAGCTCCAGCCGGACTTCGGTCGCCAGATCGGGCAAGCGGGCCGCGCCGGATACGGCGAGCAGTCCCCGGTCCAGGCAGCGGACGATTTCCGCATCGCCGATGCCCGGATCGGCCACGATGTCGGCCACTTCGGCCACGAGCCGGGCCAGGGTGTCGGACACGGCGGTGCGCAGTCCCTGGGCCTTGGCCTGGGGCAGGGAGACATCCGAGAACGCCATGGGCCTTCTTCCTCCAGGGGTTCGGGGTTAATCGAGGGTCAGGAAGCAGGGGGAACAGCGACCGTCCGTGCCGGCTGTGGCGAAGGTGACGCCGGCCACGGGCTGGTCCACGTCCAGGGTGGCGTTCATGGCGGCCAAGGCTCCGGCCGTGGCTCCGGGGACGAGCATCGTGCCCACGGTCGGGGTGCCGGCGGACAGGCAACAGCCTACGCCGCCGGTCTGGGCGAAGTAGTAGTGCCCGGCCGGCACGTCGCAGGGGGTTACCCCGGCCGGCAGATTTTCCTCGGTGGCCGAGGCGGTCACGCCGCACCAGGGCGAGGGCACGAGCGAGCACTTGGAGGCGGTGGTGACGGCGGCGCGCAGCCCCTCGGCCAGGGTCAGGATCACCGTGCCGCTGGCGACACAGGCGGTGTTGGACAGGATGCGGTACTGCCGGCCGGAACCGGTGGTCTCGGTCACCTGGAGATAGCCGTCCTCGTAGGCGTTTTCGGTCACGGCCGTGGCCCCGACGGTCACGGACAGCACCCGGTCGCCCACGGCGGCCGCCGTGCCGGCCAGATTGCAATGATTGGCCGCGGCGGCCGGCGCCAGGCCCATGGACCCGGCCGCCAGCGCGGCGGCACCGGCCTTGGCGTAGCGGAACTTGCGGCCGTCGGCCGTGATGCGCAGCGCCCCAACGGCTTCGCGCTTGGCCGGCGACGTCTCGGTGACATCCTGCGTAAAGGATAATTTCATAGGCTGTGCCATGTGAGACTCCCTTGGGTTGGCGTGTTGGAATGCCTCCGGCGGCCAGGGCGCTGCCCTGGACCTGCTGGGGGGAATCATTCCCCCCAGACCCCCTGCCAAGGGGCCCTCTTTGCCGATTTTTACCTCGGTGCGAGGGGTCCGGGGGCATCATGCCCCCGGCCGCCGGAAGCCTCTTTTTTCCCTTTCTTCCTACGACAGGTTCGAGTGACAGGCGTGGGCCTTGCGGTTGGAGCAGACCAGGTTGCCGTGCCAGAGGATCTTCATGGACCGGCCGGCCGGGCCGGCCAGATCGACCCAGGGCTGGCGGGCGAAGAAGCCGTTCTGATGGATGGCGAAGCCCAGATACCGGGTGTTTATGGCGAAGCAGCAGCCGGCCGGGCAGAAGTCGTCGGCGGCCAGGATCATGCCTTCGTAGACCAGGTGGGTGAAGCCGGCGGAGACCACGCCGTCGTCGGTGACGAAGCGCTGCTGGGCCTGAAGCGCCCGGGAAACGGTGTTGTAAAGGGACTCGGTGGTCACGGCCACGTTGGGCTTGCCGTCGCGCCCGTCCGAGACCTTGGCGGTGCTGCGCAGGGTCTGCAGGATGTCGAGGCCCATGCTTGCGGCGTCGCTTATGGTCTTGCCCTGCCAAGGCAGGGTGCCGTCGGCGGCCACCAAGTCGTTTTCGGCGATGCCCCCGTAGGGGATATCGGCATCCGGGGACGTGAGCGCCCGAAGTCCGGTCAGTGTGGGGGCCTCGTCGCCGGCGGCGGAGTAGATGGTGGAAGCCAACCAATTGGAGCAGGTGCGCTGGGCGGTTTCGATCTTCTGGGTGACGAACTGCACGGCGGCGTAGTCGCCGGAGGCCTCGACCTCGTCGGTCAGGTAGACGGTGGCGTTGCCGTAGGCGTGTTTCCAGTGGAAGGAGGCGGCGTTGATCTGCGCCCGGTCATCGGAGGACAGGGCGTCGGAGCGGGTGAAAAAGCCGCCTTCGGCGTCGGCGTAGTTGAGGGGGATGCGGATTTTTTCACCGCCGGACGGGCGCTCGAAGATGCCGGCCTGCCGGTTCATGAGGAGATCCAGCAGGAAGGAATCGCGAAAGTAGATGTCCACGGCCTGGCCACCGGCGGCGGCGAAATAGTCGTTGGTGATGGACTCGATTTCGGAGAGCGAAAGCGACATGAATGTCTCCCTTGGTTAATTGCCTGCGTGTTTGCGACGGGCTTCCAGGCGGGCCGTCAAAACGCTGGTCAGACCGCCGAAGCGTTGCGGCGCGACGAGTTCGGGATCGGCCGCCTGCCCGCGACCGGGGCCGCCCATGGCGGTATCGAGGGTGGCGGCCAGACGTTTTGTCTTCATGCGTTCCAGCAGGGCGGCCTCGGCCGCAGCCGCGGCATCCTGCCGGGCCTTTTCCACGGTTTGGGCGGTTTTCCGGCGCTCGGTTTCCAGACTGTGGACGAGGTAGGCGCCGACGTCGTCGAGGATCATCGGGTTGTCGGCGCGCAGGGCGTCCAGGACGCCTGCGGCCTTGAGTTGGGCGAAATCCGGGTGGGCGGCGGCGAAACGTTCGATGCGGGCCTGGCGTTCGCCCTCCAGACGATGGGTTTCGGCCGTTTCCAGACGGGTGGCGATCAGCCGGTCCAGGCGTTGCTCCAGGCCGGAGAGCGTCGCATCCGCGGCGGGCTCGGCCGGGGCGGCCGCTGTCCGGCTGGCCGGTTCGGGAGGGGGGACGATGGGTCGTTCCATGGCATTCCTTGTCGGTTGGGGTTGGCGCACGGCGTATCGGGGGGAAGGGTGCGATCCGTCAGACCAGGCCGCGTCGGGCGTGGAAGCGTTCCAGGACCGCCTGGCGCAGGGGTGCGGCGTCTGGAGTCGGCCGGCGGTTTTCACCGGGTTCCTGGGGCCGGATGCCCTCGCCGCGCATCCAGTCCCGGTAGGTGGCGCGGCTGGGCGCGGCCAAAAAGGCTTCCACATGGGGCTTGCCGGAGTCCTTCTCGGCCACGGCGGTCACGGATTCGATCCAGGGGGCGTCGGCCCGGTAGCTCCGGCCTACGGAAAGGGTTCGTTTGGCCGGGCTGCCGCAGTCCGGGCAGGGACGTGCCGTTTCGTCGCTCGCGGCCATGTCCTCGAACCGCGCGCCGCAGGCGGGACAGGCGAAATCATAAAGCGGCATGGCGGGCCTCCTTTCCGGGCGTGGGGGTGACGGTCCGGGGAAGGCCGGTCTCGCCCTCGGCCGTTTCCATCCGGGCCAGCACGGCCGAGCGGCCGGACCAGTCGAGTTTTTCCAACAGGTCGCGCCGGTCGATGGCGCCCATTTCATAGAGGGAGAGGGCTTCCTCGCGTTGCTGCACCCTGGAGACGGGCATGGTGGAGCCGGAGACGACCGTGAGTCTGGCCGGCACCCGGCAGGCTGCGCCGTGAATGGGCATGGCCGTCACGCCCTCGCCTTCGGCGAAGGCGATCCAGCGCTCCTCGGTGTACCAATTCTGCATGTGGCTTAAAAACATGCGACCGCGTTCGCGAACGAGTCTCGAGTAGTTGCGGATCTTGCCGCGCAGGAGGGTGGAGGCCTGTTCGACCAGGGCGGCGATGGCCCGATAGGCGATGACGGGGTGATCGGGGTCCTTGGCCCGGTCGAGTTCCCCGATACCGGCGATCTGGGTGAAAAGCTCCTTGTAGATGGAGAAGACGGCCTCGATATCCTTGGTGTTGTTGGCGAATTCCAGATAGCGGATGCCCTGGGCGGCGGCCATGGACACCGGGTTGACGATGCCCTGGCGGTTGGTGAAGGCGGCGTTGGCCACGCCAGAATCCCGGGGATTGATGATTTTGGGCCGGGCGCAACGGTCCTTGTGGTAGGTGAGCTGGGACAGGCATTTGTTGATCTCCATCTGGAGATCGGCCAACTGCTCGAAATCCGAGGCGCCCCACAAATTCACGGGATCGGTCAGGGAATTGGCCAGGGCGAAGGGGAAGCGGTCGTACAGGTAGGTGGTCATGGCTTCGGCCGGGGACAGGGCCGGATTGACGGAAGGATTGGGCCGGTCGGACAGCACCAGCGTGCCCGGCCCGGCCATGGTGACGCAGCGGATAAAGCCCGGGTACTTGGGACCGTCGGCGGTCATGGTGTAGTCCCGGACCCAGCATTCGCAGATGAGCGTCATGTCTTCGGCCGGTCCGAGCTCGCCGGAGGCGCCGATGAGGGTTTTCACCACCTCGCCGAAGCGACCCCAGAGACCGGACTGTCGGCCATTCCCCAGACGGATTTCCCGGCGGCCGTCATTGATGTTGGCGAGCAGGGCGGCGTCGCTTTTGAGCTGATCGGCGGCCTGGGGCCAACGTCTGGCCGCCTGGCGCAGGGGCATGGGCGTGAAGTGGAGCACCGCCTCGGCGTCCTGGATGTCCAGACAGGACGTGGGGTAGATGCCGAAGGCGAAGGGATCGACCACCACGGTGCGCACCTCGCCCAGGCCGTATTCCAGGTCCGGGTCGAAGACGACTTTTTCCACGGCCACGCCGTAGGTCTCGCCGTTAATGACCGAGCGTTCCAGGACGGCCTGCTGTTCCTGTTCGGCCCACCACCAGGTGGCGGCCCGCTCCAGGGTGGTGAACAGGGTCTCGTCGCCCAGGGGCCCTACCCGGCTGACGTTGAAGGTGGGGTTGTTGTCGGTCAGGGTGTTGACCGTGCGCTGGCGGTGCAGGTGGAGCAGGTTGGCGCTGGTGAGCGGCAGTCCGCCCGGGGCCTGGCCGCGCCAGGGCCGATTGAGGCCAAGGCGATAATGGCGGGTCCATTTGTCGTGCAGTCCAAGCCGGGTCTTTTCCTGGATGACGGCTTCCAGGAGGTCGAAGACGCGGCGGCCGACCTTTTCGGGCTGGTCGTCCGGAGGGAGCAGTTCGCGCGGCATGGTGTCCGGCATGGATTCTCCTTTGAAAAGGGGCGGGGGACAGACCGTCTTCGGGCTGCCGGCCATGGCGCCGATCACCGGAGGGATCGGGAGGGTGGGGGCTTGGGCGGTTTGGGACGTGAGGCGATTTTGGCGGCGCAGGAACATGGTTGGCATCTCCCGGGGCGGTGTTTTCCCCCGCCCGCAAAAGCCATCAGTCCATGGAAACCGGCCCAAAACCAGCCAGTTTGTGTCAGGAAGAGATTTTTTTGCGAAGGCGAGGCCCCTCGGGAGCGGCGGTGGCAGTCTCTCGCCGGAAAGGCTATGCGACAGGGGAAGGCGTGGCGGCGAGAGGATCAGGGACGGCACCGGGCAGGGAAAAAGGCGGCGGACCATGGAGCGGAGAGGAAAGCGCATCGGGCGTGTGGCCATCCGGGCCTTGACGAACTTCAATCGTCACCAGGGCATCAATCAGGCCGCGGCCATCGCGTTTTATTCCCTGCTGTCCATCATCCCCATGTATTTTCTCGCCGTGCTGCTGATGGGCGAACTTTTGGGCGACCGGGGCTACGCCCTCAGGATCACCGAGCACCAACTGGGGGGGCTTATCCCGTGGTTCGACGAAAACCTCATGGGGCGCATCCGCCGTCTGACCTGGGCCGCGCCCCATATGGGCTGGTTGAGCCTGGTGGTCATCGTCTGGACGGCCGGGCTTTTCTTCGCCACGCTCCGACGGAATCTGCTTTTGCCTTGGGCGGTCCACCACGAGGGACTGGACGGTGGCTGGTTCCGGTCGGTGCGTTTCTGGCTGGTGACCCCGGCCATGAGCGCCTGCCTGATGCTTGCCCTGGCGGCTACGGCCTCGTTGTGCGCCTTGCCGGAAATCGTCCTGACCAAAAGCGAGCTGCGGCGTTGGTCCAGCCTGCTGCCGGTGTGGCGTTTCCTCTGGCCCTGGGCGTTTGAGTTCCTGGTTTATCTGATTTTATTACCCGGAGTGCGTCCGGTCTGGCTGACGCTTACGGTCTCCGGCGGTCTGGCTCTGGCCGGCTGGGGGGTGACGCTCTTGTGCAGCGGCGTCCTGGCGCATTTGCCGGGGCAGACGCTCATCTATGGCCCGTTGGGCGGCACCGTGCTGTTTTTGCTTTGGCTCAATTACAATGCCGGGCTGCTGGTCTATGGCGGCCATTTCATTCGGATTTGGCGCATGGAGTGCCCGTCAATCGGCCGGCGAGAGTCCGGGTTGCGTCCGGATGGCGAGGGACACTCCGCCGATTGAACGCTCGGGGAGCGTAGGCGCAAGGTCGCCGGCCGCAGCGGCGGCATTGTTGCGCTGGCCGGATTGGGCTATGCGGCAGAGAAGGACATGAAGGAGGAAAGGCCTATGCTTGGCACGGAAAAGAAAGTTCGGACGCTTTACGACGATGGGCGGGGAAGACAGACCGGTCCTTCCGCGGCGCCGGCGCGGGGAGGCGGCGTCGCGGGCCGCCTCGGCTTGGTGATGGCGGTGTTGGCTGTGGTTTTGGCCCTTGGCGTCTACATGGTTCTGAATGCCAGGATAGGCGTTCTGACCCGGTCCGTGACGGATCTGCCGACCAGGATTGCGGCGCTCGACGCCAAGGTGGCGGCCTTGGAATCCCTGCCTGCCACCTTGCGGCGGCAGATAGCCGCCGAACGGTTGGCCGCCGTGGCCGTTACGGCCCGGAGTTTGAGCGCCGGCCTCGAAACCGAGGAGCAAAAGGCCGCTGCGGGCCGGATCGCGGATATGGCCAAGGAATTGGCCGCCGAGCTGGCGCAGTAGGCATCATGCCTCTGCGGCCGGGGGGCATGATGCCCCCGAACTCTTCGCACGAGACCGCTGCACAAGTGCGCCATGGGAGATGCCTCCGGCGGCCAAAGGGCTCGCGCCCTTTGGAATCCCGAGAGGATTTGAGGAGGTTGCAGTTCCAGGATGGGGGCAGCGGTATGCCGCCATGGAATGGTGCAGCCGTCTCCGCACGGGGGAGAAGTCCGGTCCTCCGGATCAGGGTCCGGGAGCGGCAGCGCCTCTGAGGCTATTTTTTCGTGGGGCAGACGAAGCGGCCGTCGGCACGGGTGGTGGCGGCCACGTCTTTTCCCTTGCCTTCGAGCCAGCCGTTGCGCACGGGACCGACCGGCGCGTCGAAGACCGGGGCGTAGGGTTTGATGTCGAGCAGCGGCGTGCCGTCCAGGACGTCGATTCCCCGCACCATCAGGATGTTGTCGGCAACGGAGACCACGGCCACCACGGACAGGCCGATGGGGTTGGGGCGTTTGGGGGCGCGGGTGGCGAACAGACCGCGCGGGGTGTCGTCCATGTAGGGGATGACGGAGAGCCGGCAGCCGACGGATTTATGGAAGCAGTAGATGAGATAGGCGTGGGAGAAGCCGGTGAGGTCGGCCAGTCCGGCCGCCAGCTCGGGGCGGAGTTCCACGCGACCGATGGCGTCCCGGGCTCCTCCGGGTTGGATGGGCATGCCCTCCAGGCAGGCGAAGGGCGTATGGATGATGCCGATGGGCGTCAGGACAATGGGATGGTCCATGGCAGGCCTCCAAGGTGCGGTCCGGGGCGGGCCGACGGTTCAGGAATCGGGGGTGAAGGCGTCACAGCCGACGGATATGCCAAAGGCGAAGGCCATGGCGATCACGCCTAAAAGCGGGGCGTAATAGGCCGGTGCACCCAGGGCGAACCGGATAAGCAAGGTGGCCAGGGCGAAGCCGGAGTTGCGGAAGACGGCATAAAACATGGGTTGATAGGTGTGGGACAAGAGCACGATCAGGATGTCGCTGAAAATAAGGACGGTGTAGAAGACGGGGAAGAAGTTGTGGGGGACGCCGTCCACGGCGCTTTGCCAAGTCACCCACAGGCCGAAGATCAGGAAGAAGAGCAACAGCAGCATGGCCAGGAATTTTTTGAAGGCCACGAACGGATAGAGCCAGGGGCCGGCCGGCACCTTGGCCCGTCGGCGGTAGCGTTGATAGTAGTAGCCGAGGCCGACAAAAACGAACAGCGCCCCGGCCCCGTCGCACAGCATGGGCAGGATGACGTGCAGGGAATCGACCAGAACGATGGGCTCGTGCAGGTTGACCAGTTCCTTGAAGGCATCGCGCAGCAAAATGAGGCTTAAGATTTCGAGTTGCTTGCCCAGGGATTTGGTGACGGAGCAGGGCAGGACGAAGATGAGGTCCACCACTTCCTGGATAAGGACCAGGGTAAAGGCCAGGTTGATGGCGTAGAAGTGGGAGGACGGCGTGATGTGGGCCAGCGGGGCGGGGAGGAGTCCCAGGGCATTGAGTTCGATGCCGATGATGCCCAGGAGGAAGGCCGCGACCTGGGTTACGGAGACGATCCGCCGGGTTTTCTGGTTTTCCCAGAAGGCGAGGACGGGATCGAAGATGTCGGTGGCCAGTTCGTAGAATGTCATCATAAGGGTTTCTTCATCCGGGGCTTGCCCTAAATCCGGGGAAAAGGGAAGCTGTGGCGGAAGCCGCTCCGGCGTGAAAAAAAGCCCCTTCCGTTCTCCGGAAGGGGCTTTGGCGTCAGGAAGGACAAGGCGGTTACAGGGTGGGCAGGTAGCGTTCGATCTCCCATTCGGTGACCTGGGTGCGGTAGGCGTCCCACTCGGCCTTCTTGTTTTCCAGCAGGGCGGCATGCAGGTGGTCGCCCAGGACCTCCCGCATGAGTTCGCTTTTCTCCAGGTTGTCCACGGCCTCGCGCAGGCTGCCCGGCAGGGAAAAGATGCCTTTGGCCTTCATTTCCTCTTCGGTCATCTTGAAGATGTTTTCCTCGATGGGATCGGCCAGGGGATAGTTCTCCTCGATGCCCTTGAGGCCGGCGCCGAGCATGGCGGCGAAACACAGGTACAGGTTGCAGGCCGGATCGGGGCTGCGCAGTTCGATGCGGGTCGCCGCCTCCTTGCCGGGTTTGTACATGGGCACCCGGATGAGGGAGGAGCGGTTGCGCCGGGCCCAGGCGATGTAGACCGGGGCCTCGTAGCCGGGGACCAGCCGCTTGTAGGAATTGACCCACTGGTTGGTAATCAGGGCGAATTCCGGGGCATGGCGCAGGAGCCCGGCGATGAAGCACTTGGCTTCCTTGGACAGGTGGTAGATGTCGCCGGCATCGTAGAAGGCGTTTTTGGAGCCTCGAAACAGGGACTGGTGGCAGTGCATGCCCGAGCCGTTCTCGCCGAACAGGGGTTTGGGCATGAAGGTGGCGTAACAGCCGTGCTTGCGGGCGATCTCCTTGACCACGACCCGGTAGGTCTGGGCGTAGTCGGCCATGACCAGCCCTTCCTGGTAGCGCAGGTCGATCTCGTGCTGGCTGGGGGCCACCTCGTGATGGCTGTATTCCACGGCCACGCCCATGGATTCCAAGGCGAAGTTGATGTCGCGGCGCACGTCGTTGGCCAGGTCCCGGGGCGGGGCGTCGAAATAGCCGCCGAAGTCGAGAATTTTGGGCTCCGAGGAATTGGCGAACAGGAAAAATTCCAGCTCCGGGCCGACATAATAGGTATAGCCGAGGTCGGCGGCCTTTTTGAGCAGGCGCTTGAGGACATAGCGGGAGTCGGCGGCAAAGGGCGTGCCGTCGGGATTTTTCACGTCGCAGAACAGTCGGGCCACCGGACGATCCGACGGACGCCAGGCCACGAGTTGGAAGGTGGAGGGGTCGGGGAAGGCCACCATGTCCGATTCCTGGATCTTGGTGAATCCGGTGATGGAGGAGCCGTCGAAGCCCATGCCCTCCTCGAAGGCGTTTTCCAGTTCCCGCGGCGTGATCTGGAAGCTCTTGAGGACGCCGAGCACATCGATGAACCAGAATTGTATGAAGGAAACGTTGTAGTCCTTGACTGCCTTCAGCACGTCGTCAGCGTTTTTGCAGTTGAACACTGCCATGGAA
>Ga0183096_1003028_pt1 | contig 10781 bp, 10 predicted proteins | sample Biomet5_FD_127791 | JGI IMG/M metagenome (GOLD analysis project Ga0183096, IMG submission 127791) | Microbial communities from bioreactor (seeded with sewage sludge) at LBNL, California, USA - Biofuel metagenome 5 (version 2) (version 3) | ecosystem: Engineered > Bioreactor > Anaerobic >...
CGAAGACGCATAGACCAGATGCTCCACAGGATGATGCCTGCACGCTTCCAGAATGTTGTAGAACCCGATCACGTTCGACTCTATGTAGACATCAGGATTGGTGATGGAATACCGTACTCCCGCCTGTGCCGCGAGGTTAACCACGATGGAAGGCTTATAAGAAACAAACAATGACTCGATAAAAGCCTTGTCTGCAATGTTCCCCTTCTTGAACACCCAAGTATTCAATGGATGAGCCGAGGCTACCTTCTCTATCTCCCCCAACCTGTATTCCTTCAGCGAGACATCATAATAGTCATTCATGTTGTCCACACCAACAACAGTAACACCCGATAAACTACGTAGCAGTTCCATACATAGATTGGAACCGATGAAACCGACTGAACCGGTAACAATGATGCATTTCATAAATAAGGCCTCTATGCTAATAAATAGTTTTCAAATTTTTATTCCAATTCTTTTCCAGTTATAGTTTTTGAGAAGCATAAGAATGATTAACAGATGGTTTATTACATATATATTCCATGTAGATTTGTAATTTCTTAATATCTATATAGTTTTTCTTAACTGTTTGTATTGGAATACAGATAATCAATTCTCTTATAGGAATCTTTTTCGTATTTTGTATATGCGTTACATAAGACATGATAATTAGATGAACTATATCCGTAAATTTTATAGATAATCTTCCTTGACCAGTTCCTAATAAAGGTAATGCAATTGGAGTGTCATTACTAGCAAACTCATCTAAATAGTTCCAAAAACCATCTAACGATTGTATTATTTGTTCTTCAGTAGTTTTTGAAACAGCTCTATCGCTCATTATTGCGTCAGCGAGGAATAATAATGAGTATTTTTTATTGTTCACATGAACGACCGTACCCAAAGGATATTCTTTTTTGTAATCTCCATAAGTTTCTTTTAGAGAATCAACAATCATAGAATCCATTTCTTTACAAGAACCTTTGAAAGCTTTCTGAATTATTGCATACTGTACGCTTTTGCTTGAAATAGTTTTTTTTTCAAAAAAAGAAGAATCAAACTTTGTATTAATAGGAACTACAATAGTCCGTTTTTTATTAACAACTGAGCAAAACTTAATACATAAATTGACACTTTTATCAGGAATTGTCCCTTTGATACAACGAAGTTTCGTCCACCAACCATTAATAACAGATATCGTTATAAAAGAAATCCAGATATACCACTTTGCAAAGAGATTAAGGATATTGTTGTTTTTCATAACAACCGATATGATTTGTCCAAAAGAGAAAAAAGCCCCTACTATTGTCATTAGTGTCTCTATCAATGGGCAAAGAATATACCCTACCATCACAAACCTAGAGCATCATAAATCTCTGAAGAATAATGATAAGCACCGGTAGCAGTCGGATGTTCTGCCACATATTGAGGCCAATGAGTAATTGCATAATTTAATATTTTGCTATTAAAACTAACATGGACAGCAAGAGCGTCAAGCATTGCTTTTGGACAGTTATCAGCATCTGCCCCTTTTTTCCCATTGAGATTCATTACAATACAAGGAAGATCCATTTCTTTAGCAAGTTGTATCTCCCATCGAATGAATTTATAAAGATATTTCGTATGATCACCAACTAATAAAACAAATATTGAGGCATGTTTCATACGTTCTCTTAGTCCACGTTTTATTGATTCTTCATTACTCCACTCTCTAATATCTCGAAAATCATGAGCGTCAGAAAAAGTTAGGGGAATGGTATCATTGCTTTTCCAAGCTTTCATTAACCAATAGTATTGAATATCATTATCACCATCAAAAGCAATGTAAATATTGGCCATTTTATTACCTCCCACTCAATAAAATTGTATCCACTTATTATTCTTTTGGTTTGTTATTATACATTTCTTCATAATATTTTTGATAATTTCCACTAGTGACTTCACTCATCCATTCTTGATGTTCTATATACCATTCTATGGTTTTTCTTATTCCATCAGAAAAAGATATTTCAGGAGACCATCCCAACTCATTATGTATTTTGGTCGGATCTATAGCGTATCTTCTGTCATGACCTTTCCTGTCCTGAACATAAGTGATAAGTGATTCTGGTTTCCTAAGCTCTTTAAGAATAATTTTGACAATATCAATATTTGTCTTCTCGTTATGTCCACCAACATTATATACTTCACCAACTTTTCCTTTATGGATTATTAGATCTATTGCCTTGCAATGATCTTCTACATAAAGCCAATCCCTTACATTTAGACCACTCCCATATACGGGAAGAGGTTTGTCATGTTGAGCATTATTAATCATTAATGGAATTAGCTTTTCAGGAAATTGATACGGACCATAATTATTGGAGCAACGACTTATAGTGACAGGAAGTCCATAGGTTCTATAATATGCCAAAGCAAGCAAATCTGCAGCAGCCTTTGATGTACTATAAGGAGATGATGTATGAATAGGTGTATTCTCTTGAAATAATAAATCTAGTCTATCAAGAGGAAGATCACCATATACTTCATCTGTTCCTACTTGATGAAATCTTTCAACCCCAAATTTACGGCAGGCATCCATAACAACCTGTGTCCCAATGATGTTCGTTTCCAAGAAAATTCCGGGATTTTCTATTGATCTGTCAACATGAGATTCTGCAGCAAAATTTACTACATAATCAGGATGGGTCTTTTCAAAAACACCAAATACTCCATTACGGTTTCTTATATCGGTTTTAAAAAAAACAAAATTTGAATTATTTAAAGCATCAGATAATGTATGGATATTTGCAGCATAAGTTAAACAATCAACACAAATGACTTCATAATCTGGATAATTCGATAAAATATAATAAATAAAATTACTTCCTATGAAGCCCGCTCCACCAGTGACAAGCATTGTTTTTTTCATATATTAAACTCAATTTTTGATGTTCGAAGAGAAGGATTTTTCTTATCCTTTTCACTTAAAATGAATTCTCCTACAAAAGGCCAATCTATAGCTACATCAGGATCGTTCCAGATAATTCCACCCTCATCTTCAGGATGATAATAATCATCACATTTATAAGCGAATTCAGCATAGTCACTCAAAACAACGAAACCATGGGCAAATCCTTTTGGAATTAACAGCTGTTTCATATTTTCTCCAGACAATACTATTCCAAACCATTTCCCATATGTTTCAGACTTTTCTCTTAAATCAACAACAACATCAAATACATCACCTTGTAGCACCCTGACAAGTTTTGTTTGACTATGTTTTTTCTGATAATGAAGTCCCCTTAAAACACCTTTATGGGAAGCTGATTGATTATCTTGCACAAAGTCAATATTCAAACCCCTTTCTAAAAAATCTTTACGATTATAGGATTCCATAAAGTAACCACGGCTATCCCCGAATACTTGTGGTTTTACAATCATAACCCCTTTTATTGATGTTTCACAAAATAATAATTTTCCCATTCAAACCTCAATAAATATATTTTCCATTTGCCGCATTCCTCAGATGTTGCCCATAAGGAGATTTTCCATATTTATCAGCCGATAAAAGTAATTCTTCTTTTGTTATCCAATTATTTCGGTAAGCAATTTCTTCGGGAGCCGAAATTTTCACTCCTGTTCGTTTCTCAATCATCTGGACGAACTCAGATGCTTCGATTAGCGAATCCATAGTTCCGGTATCAAGCCAAGCAAAACCTCTCCCTAAAATTATTCCCTTAAGTCTTTGTTCCTGAAGATACAAGAAATTTAATGATGTAATTTCTAATTCGCCACGATTTGAAGGTTTTATCAATTTTGCTTTTTCAGATACACCTTTTGGATAAAAATATAATCCTGTAATGCAATAGTTTGATTTTGGATTTTTGGGTTTTTCTTCAACAGAAATTATATTTTCTTTTGCATCAATTTCCATTATTCCAAAACGTTCCGGATCTGTAACATAATACCCAAATACTGTCGCTAATCCTTTTTGAGTATTACTTGCCGCAATCTTTAATTTTTCTATCAATCCACTACCGTAAAAAATATTATCCCCTAAAATCATTGCACATTCATCTGTCCCAATAAAATCTTCACCAAGCAAAAACGCTTGAGCCAACCCATCAGGAGATGGCTGTACTTTATAAGATAGATTAATTCCAAACTGCGAACCATTTCCTAACAACTTCTCGAAATTCGGTAAATCATTAGGAGTTGATATTATCAATATATCTTTAATCCCGGCCAACATAAGTGTTGATAAAGGATAATAGACCATTGGTTTATCATATACGGGTAACAGTTGTTTAGATGTTACCATGGTTAAAGGATATAAACGAGTGCCTGCTCCCCCAGCTAAAACAATCCCTTTCATTCAAACTCCTTTATGGTGAATACAATAACATCAACAATAAAGACGATTGAACTCATGTATTTTCTCCGAAATTAAGTTCAAATCATCTTCCGTCAAACTCTGATGCATTGGTAAACAAAGCGTGTTATCTGCTGCATAATCAGCATTAGGGAATTTGCCAACTATGCCATATCCTTTTACACGATGTAACGGATAGTAGCGATATGTGGTATATATCTGATTATCTCTTAAGAATTTTGCCAGTTGATCTCTCTTACCATTTTTTATTTGAACATGATAAAAATAATATGATGAAGTATTTCCTTCTGGTATAGGTAGTGGCAAATCAAGCCAAGGAATGTTTGCCAGTTCTTTGTTGTAGAAATCATTCACAATTTTTCGTTTTCTCATATATTCTGGGAGCTTTTTTAATTGTTCCAAAGCGATTGCAGCGGTCAAATCATTCATGATTGCCCTATGCCCAAAAGAAGATATATCAAATTCCCACCATTTCTGAGCTACACTATTCTCATATCCACTTTTAGTCTCTAATCCAAAATACAACCATTTTTCAGCTTTTTCTCGAAGCTCAGGAGAATTAAAATGAAGCATAGCACCATCACCACATACCAAAATCTTCATAGCATCAAAGGACCACATACCCATATCTCCGAATGTTCCTAAAGCTTTCCCTTTGTATGTTGAGCAAACACCAGCAGCAGCGTCTTCAATTACTTTCAGACCATGATCTTTTGCTAATGCCATTATTTCGTCTATATCACAAGAAATCCCCCCAAAATGTAAAAGTAGAATTGCTTTTGTTTTCGGAGTAATGACTTCCTCAATATTTGCAGCTTCTGCATTAAGAGTTCGTCTATTAACATCACATAAAACCAACTTAGATCCATTGTCACAAACAGCATTGCCTGCACCCACAAAACTAATTGTCGGCATAATTACTTCATCACCAGGCTTGATATCAAGTAAGTGCATTGAACTAAACAATCCCTCACTGCAACAATTTGTAGATAGAACTCTTGAAGGACTAGAGCCAATATGTTCGGCATACTCTTTTTCAAACTGAGCAGTTATCTTTCCTTTTCCAATCCAGTTTGATTGAAACACTTTTCCAAGTGCATCAAGCTCTTCTTTTCCTAAAGTTGGTTGAAATACATTTATCATTTCTTCCTCCGTCTTTTCATGACACCAAGTAAATACATAAAATTCTCATCTTTAATCAACCATTCCATCAATAGATAGCTAAAAAAACCTAAAGCAATTTTAATTATTAAACATAATACCATATTCTGCATTAGCAAACCAGAACACCAGATTACTACTGCCATAACAAACGTCGATAATGCGGGTTTTATAAGATCAGTAAAACGTTCCTTGAGTGAATAATCATAGACGCTCTTGCTTATAACAAATATGACAACACATCCTAAATACTCAACTATTGTAGCACCAATAGCTATATATGTAACTCCATGAGATACAGTAAAAAACAATGTTATGATATTCATACCACAAAAAATAATTTCATAGATTAAATTTATACCACTTTTTCCAAGTGCATAAAAAACTTGTTTATCAACCGAATTTAAGCAACCAGGAATACGAAGAAAACAGAAAATCATTAATAAGGGAATGCTTTTTGCCCATTTATCAGTTAATATAAGTAATACAAAAGGTTTTGCTACCGATGCAAATCCAACAAGAATTGGAAACATAACGAAAGAGGACAATCCAATTGATTTTCGTGCAATAATTTTTATTTGATGAAAATCGGACTGACTTCTAGAAAAAGTAGGAAGGAGAACACTCGAAATACTTTGGTTTGTAATTTGAGTGATGTACCCTGAATAAGTGTATGCTTTGTCATAATATGCTAATTCACTTGGCAAATAACGCTTCCCAATTACGATTGTTCGAATCATATCGTGAAGGCCTGTAATCATGCTTGTGAGTAATATTTTTATACTAAATGAATAAAGTTTTTTTGCCCGTTTTAAAGAAAACCTTAATTTAACTACCATTCCCTTATCACAACTCATGAAGATTACAACAATAACTGAGTTCAAAAGGCTTTGGCATACAAGTGCCCATATCCCCATATTATTTAGAGCCATTAGAATACCAACTGTCCCTGAAATAGGAACAGCAATTACGGAACGGAAAAACAATTTTTTAAAATTCATTCCTCTTGAATAAATTGCAGTTTGAATTGAACAAACAGAATTAAAAAATAGATTTAAGGAAAGAACCCTTAAAGGCCAAATCAAAACATTTGAGGAATAAAATGATGCAATTGATGGTGATAGAATGAAAAGCAAAACATACACAATTAAAGCAATGAATAAACTCGCAGTTAATAATGTGGAAACATCCATTTCGTCTAGTTCTTTTTTTTGTATAATAGCTGTCGACAATCCCGATTGGACAAACAATCCCAAATAGTTTACAAGTGCAGATATTATCGCTAAATCTCCAAAATCCTTTGGCAATAAAATACGTGCCAAGACAATTTGGACAACAAGATTCACCCCTTGAGTCATTATTCGTTCGAAGAGTTTCCAACCGAGAGAATTAAAAACCGTTTTCGTTGTTATGGTTTTATCTGTTCTCACAAGAATCAATCCTTTCTAATTCTGAATCAATTTGTTCTATCAAATGGATAGGTGAAAACTCATTATTGTAATGATAATCAATGTTTTCCAATGATTTTGTTACAAACGATGTATCAATATCATCGAGATTAGTGAAGCATTGGATATAATCTTTATGATAAAAAGGAGAATCTTTTATCGATTGATTATTAGTTATTAGTTTTTTATTATACATTACCGCTTCAAGGAACCGGGATGTATAACCCGTTGCTCCAGTTTGTTGAATTTCTAGGATACATTTTGAATTAACAGAACGATAAAGCATTTGATAGTAGGACATTGGCTTATCGGAATATGTAATACCTTTCAAATGAATTTGCATATTTTTCTGAACATTTGTTATAAAAAAATCACAATTCAATCCTGCTTCTGCTAATTTATGATAAACATCCAATATCATTGGCAAACGATCTTTTGCCTTACCTGCGAAAAAAACATCTGATAATGGATAATTAGGAGCTCTTTCAATATTAATCTTAGACTCAAATTCATCAAAATGTGGAATTCCATATTTTTTCGAATCTTCACAATCATAAGACAACCTTAAATCAATCAGTTTTGATTCTTCCTCAAAATCTGAATGCTTTTGTTTCCACAACCCAATCAAATCTCTATGTATTCGTACTATTCTACAATTTGGATATTTCTTTTTTAAATATTTTAAATAATCTATCGATAAATAAGTACAAGACAGGACAAAACAAATCGGTTTATTATCAGTAAAATTTTCTTTAAAATAAAAAGGGTACCACAATTTTTTAAATGGAATTTTAACAATCTTATTTATCCTTGAAGAATGATGTATTGAATAGAACCACCTTATTAAATAAGAAGCATAATCAACGGGATATGACACGACCTTTACTCCTTGCATAGAAAGCAAGTCCTTAACACAAATTGCATTATATTCAAGGGGGGTTGAAATTCGTGTATTTATATCTGCAACATTAAAAAAAATATAATTATATTTTAACATTCTTTTTTTTCCTATTCCTTGTTTCTATAGCCATTTCCAAACCACTGATAAGCATCTCGTTATGCGACTCACATTCCACAAAGTTTCTCATGGCAAGCAAATCACTCATTTTATAATGTCTCCTAATTATGAATTGGCCGATTTTATGATTTAACAACTTATTAATTATCCTAAAAAGGAGATTGTTATTTAAACCAGAAAAAAGTAACAGGTAATTGTCGAGATTTTTTAAAGAATATGAAGAAAAAGAAGAAGACATGAATCCTGATTCTTGGATTTCAATACTCCTTTCTCTCAATCCCTCAAGAATCTTTGTTGCTTCATCATCTTGTGCTAGTCTTATTACATTACCACATTTCACGATTGGTACATAGGAAATATTTGCATCTTTAGAACCGGTCATGTCAATTTGTACAAGAACACTGGTTTTCCAGAAGTCATTATCGCATCGATCAAAAAGAAAATTACCCTGCCCATAAAGAATTGTGCCATTACCCCATTTCTCTTCACATCCAACGCAATGACTATGTTGGCAAAGAACAATATCAGCTCCTTTTTCTACCATCTTTCTACAACGTTGTTGTAATTCTGGAGTAGGATATCGATATTGTTCTTTTCCCCCATGATAGAGGACTACCAAATAATCACACTTTTTTTTAAGATTCATTATGCTGTCAAGACTAACAATAGGGTTCCAAGGATTTACTCCCGGATCTATGGTTGTAGCAATTGAAAATTCATGTTCAGCACATGCATACAAACCAATCTTTATACCTTTTTTCTCAATGACAAGTGGCTGTGATGCAGATGCTAGATTGATTCCAGCCCCAACATGCTGCAGTCCATGTTCATCTAGTGTTGAAATAGTCGAATGCAATCCCTCAAAACCTTGATCCAATGCATGATTGTTTGCAAGTCCAATAACATCTGCTTGAATTGTTGTTAAAAGATTAACTGTATTCTTAGGAGCTCTTAAACATGGTCCGCATTTTTCTATTGGAGTTTCTTTATCAACCAAGGGAACTTCAAGATTAAAAATCCTAACATCAGCTGATTTAAGTAGTTCTGTGCAAGCAAACCCAAACAAACTATTTAAATTTCCTTCTATACAGAAATCGTAGTTCGATTGGGTTGGAACAAGATCTCCTCCAATTATTATTGAAATATCTTCCATCGAAGTCCTCATTAAATAATCGGATTAATTCTAGGAAGCTTAATCCAACTTCCCAAAGTGTAGTCCCATTTAGGGGGTGTAAACTCTTCGAATCCAGCTCCTGGAAAAAAGGTTAACTCACCAAAATAAATTTTATTATTTATATAATAGAAATCCACCCGAACAAAAGGAATATCCCTAGCAAGTATTTCAGCCAAAGTAATCATTTCTTCCAATCTTTCAGGCTTTGGAAAACCGTTGACATTTCTTGGATAATGCCTTTCAAACGGTAACAAGTTCCATTGAGAATCAAAAAAAGTAACATGTAATCCTTCTGGGGTATTTCTCCCAGAGCATACGAAAATGCATTTTACTTTCCCGTTAAAACACATGAATTTGTAATCAAGTAACTGATCATTGTTTTCAGAAAAAAGAAATTGTTCAGCAATAATTCTGCGAGGAACATTTTTGTATGGCCATTCCCTTGCTGTAAGATAATAATCTTGTTGTAAACCTTTTTGTAATTTTTTCTTTACTTTTTTATAATCCAATGAATTCTTCTCTTTGCAAATACACATTCCTAATCCTGAATTGTGATTACATTTTATAACAAACTGATTAGGTAATTTCTCAAAATTTATATCCTTTGAATTCTTCCAAACACCCAACAGAGGAACCAAATATTGTTCCCCAATTTTCTGTTTTACATAATCACGGACAAGATATTTATCAACCATTATTGTATATTTTGGATTTCTATTAAACAATTTCAACCATTGAATCTTTTCGTTGTAGGTCTGAGGATTATCAAAATTCAATTTCCTTTTAAAAACAAGATAATACTTTATCTGTAAGAATTGTTTATCTGGAATTATTTTACTAAAGAAATTCAATAAAACTAAACAGATTTTTCTCGGTGATTTCAATGCCCTATATACTTTATTAAACATTATTTCTTTTCCCTTTTCCTTTAAATAACTCTTGGCTCTTTTCGAATTACAAAGTGACAGGCACCACCTGCAGCACTTTCGGGAACTCCGTGTGACGTATCTGGTGGTCCGTCGCGACACTCTTCCCCACGGTCACGAGATTCTCCAGAGCGCTCACCTTGTCCGCAAGTGGCCTTTTCCTGTTCAGAATCTTCCATGCCTCCCAGGTCACGTACGCCTCCGCGTTCTTCGTCGAGAAGCAGCACCTGCTGTGGGAGATGCCGGAGATCACCGAATGGAGAGCGTTCACCAGCTGCAGGTTGTACTCGCCCTTGCGTGACTCCGTTCCGGCATCAAGGGACAGATGGGCAAGACCGGCCTCCTCGGCGAAAGAGGCGCCAGCCTTGCTCTTGTCCGTGACGAGCACCGCCGAGGCGTCCATCCTGCCGGAAAACGCGCCGGAAAGCCCTGAACAGGACACGTTCCCCCGTCCCACCGGTTTCCCGATGACGTTCTTCCCCTCGTCGATCGCCGTCGCGACGCACACCTTGTCCCTGCTCAGCCCACGCCTGGTGTCCTCCCCGCCGCGCTCGTGGGGCCACTCGCGGAAGCCGTACCTGCAGTAATCGGGCACATAATCCGTGTAGTCCCTCTTGATCCCGAGGTTCGCGAGGCATTTCCTGTTCCCCTTGAAGCTCGAGGAGAGGTAGAACTCGTCCTCCTGGATGATCCCCGC
>Ga0183096_1003035_pt1 | contig 10746 bp, 13 predicted proteins | sample Biomet5_FD_127791 | JGI IMG/M metagenome (GOLD analysis project Ga0183096, IMG submission 127791) | Microbial communities from bioreactor (seeded with sewage sludge) at LBNL, California, USA - Biofuel metagenome 5 (version 2) (version 3) | ecosystem: Engineered > Bioreactor > Anaerobic >...
TAACTCTTATTCTCCTTACTAAATTACTAAATATTTAAAAAATATATATATTATTATTACGATGGATTATGTATATATATTATAAAAACACAGGGACGGGTCCAAAAAGTTGTTAGTAATTTAGTACATCGAAGGTCCTGCCCTATGTAGTCCAATGGAGACGGAGACTTTTCTTAACAAATTGACGAAGGAGTAAACGACATGGTCTTCTTTGACTTCCTAACCAGTTTAGGTGTTGATCCAGTTACCTTCTACCCATTCGACTTGCCAGATTCAGTGAATGCTCCTGGCACAGTCAATGACAACGAAACAAGGTTAGATTCTACCATCGTGCAGCAACCTGTGGCAGTCAATTGGCCAACGAGTGACATTGACTCATCACCACCTGATTTTGGACACAGATCAGTAGCTGCACAAGTTGATGGTGATGGACAAAAGCAAGTATCATGCAGTCAATGTGAATTTTGCATACCCCATGAAGACTTCGAATATGGCTCTGGAAAATTTCGTTGCTCTTCCAGGAATGAAATGATTGATGATCCATATCGCTGTCTCTCAGAATGTAAAGATTATTGTCCATACAAAGATGAAACATATTACGAATAAAATATAATTTATTTTGTCGTCAACTATTTTTACACTTTGAGCATATCTATTTTCAGTTGAGACAAATCGCATGGCGAATCTGATGTTCTTTTGATTTCATACATAAAGATATTGGAAATCACTGTACGGTGTCTGAGCAAGGCCCTTGGCTTTTCGAAGTCAGGGGCTTTGTTCTTTATGAAGAAGAATTTCAATCCGATACTTCAGACAGGGGGATGAAAAATGGTTCTAAGAGTCGTCATGGTTATCATTGGCTCAAAGATAACAAGGGAAATCCTCAAGCAAGCTCTAATCGTTGTCGTAAAGAGATCACTTTAAACCTGTTAACCGCGGGGGAGGGTTGTCTTCCCCGTCTTCTTGTGTTTTTAGTTGTGAATTTCTGCTGTCGGTAAAGTTTCAAAGGAATCCATTGCTTAGTGTGCTGATTACTTTGCGGTATCAGCCATTGGTTAGACCAAAGGCTGATCGTGTGTATAAGTGTGAAGCATTAAAAAGCAAGCAACAAGACGCATTTGATGCTTTTAGGCTGGAAGTTATTGTTAACATCGTTAGACTAATTGCTGGTCATTTCCCAGCTGCTCGCTATCATTTAGTATTTCGGTTATATTTCGTCGTCAAACAGCCTCTGCCGTCCTTTAGTAAAAGGTAAGGAGGATCGAATACTAATGCAAAGTATAATGTAATTCAATGGGTGCTCAGGGTGAACTAAGGATAAAATTTTTAATTTTGACGAGCTTCTATCTTAATCTTTCTAAGAACATGTAATTGTTCGAATTCAATTGTATTCGTCAGCCTTATATTAAAGATAAGGCTGATTCAAAGGCATATAAGAATTCGCAGATACCTGAAAAGTAGATGCGAGAAGACACAGCAAGTTAAAGTGACGATATTTTCCTTATCCGCATAATTTCATCTCCTGTCCTTGCGATCTCCTTTTCCTGCCAGTTGGTATCCCGACGGCACCCCTCCAAATCTCCCGCCTCCTGGGCTTTCTGGGGCTGCCATGAGGTTTCCCCTATCCCGGACCTAAAAATCCCGTAGGAGCCAGCCTAGCGCCAAAGAACGTTTTGGCCAGGAGCAAGGGGACGTTTCCAACTGCATTATAGTCTTTTTATTGAGTAATATAGATATTGTATTCGTATATATTAACTTCAACTGAGGAGAAAATATGTCGCCCAAGAAAGATCAGTCCATTGAAGGGATGGGGAACGAGGCTTCCGACAAGAAGAAGCGTCCCGAGTCCAGATACAATGCTTCCGTCCTTCGAGAGTGTATCAAGGAAGGTCTTGATGCCAAGTCGATCATGGAACGGATGGGTATCGCTCATAAGACTGTGCTGAAGCATTATGTGCTGCGGCTTATCAGCGATGATCGCACCTATTACGACGTCAAGGGACTTTATCTGAAAAGCTCCAGTCGTCCTTACGTCAACAAGAAAGGTGAGGTTCGTTTCAACGTCAACAAGCTGGACCTTGGAGACTTGGAACTCAAGGAAGGCGACGAGTTCGCCATTACTGCCGAAGACGGCAAGATCATCCTGACGGTGATCTGAAGCAACATGCAACCAATGCCATGCTCCTTTGAGGTGGCATTTTCTTGCTTCATGAAAAAGCTTTTCAGCTTCTGCGAGAGCAATAGCTTGATTCGCAGCTTGAAAATTATTGATTCCTTATCCTGGCAATTGAATCAATTCATACAGATATGAAATACCTATGGGAAAGAACGGTAATAGATAGAATCGTACATTGGAGCGCGTTTCCCTAGGAAGCTGTTGGACTTCAACGAGTTACAGCAAGCCTGGAAAAGCCCCTGTCAAAGCCCTAGCTTTTGAATGTACGTTTTCTATCTCCTGGAACTGAATTCATTCTTACACAAGGAGTTGTTCATGCAAGTCTCACCCATCATCAATATGAAAGATATAAAGAGCATTAAGAAGCTCCTGGTGAACCGTCCAAGGGATTTGCTACTTTTTACCCTAGGGTGTAACGCAGGCAACCGTGTACAAGATCTGCTAGCATTAAAAGTTGCAGATGTTAGATACGCTGGCATAGGCGACCGTGTCTGCTTCAAAGAAAAGAAAACAGGCAAAGACAACGTCTTCATCATGAACAAGGAGATAAGAAAATCTCTAGATAACTACCTGGAATATGCAAAACCACAGGATGACCACTACCTTTTCAAAAGTCGTAAGGGCAGGAACTATCCGTTGACAACTTATGCCGTCACCATGATGGTGCAACGGTGGTGTGATGAGATCAACCTCAAGATCAATGCTGGTGCACATACGTTAAGAAAAACGTGGTGCTATCATCAAAGAAAAACCTACGGCGTAAGCTGGGAGATTTTGTCCAAAAGACTTAATCACAGCACACCTTCTATAACAAGGAGGTACATCGGTGTACAGCAGGAAGAAGTCGAAGAAATCTTGATGCACTCAATCTAAGTTCCAGCAAAGGAGCATAAAGCTCCTTTCTTTGCTCTCTTTCAAACCAATTCGTTCTTTCGAATCTATCAATCCAATTGCACGTGGAGGTGCTTATGGGCGTTTATCAACGTGATGAGCGGTGGATGGTCTATTACCATGACAATGGGAAGCGACGCGACAAGTCCTTTGGACGCGGTGATCACGGGAAAGCCAAAGCTGAAGCGTTCAACCGTGCGGTCCAGGAAGCTCTCGAGCTCGGCTTGCCGAGCCCTGACCCGGAGACGGTGACGATACCTGTTCAGCTGCAAAGAACAGTCGCTGACGGCGCGGGAATGGAAACGAACCAGGTCCTGGTCCAGCAACCGACAGGCATGACCCTGCGGGACCTTGGATACCGCTACCTGGATCACATGCGCGCATCGGGTCGGACGGAGAAGCACATCCGAAACATCGAGCGGCTTCTGGAGAACCAGTTTGTTCCCGTCATCGGCGACAAGCCTGTCGACTCCCTGACCTACCAGGGGGATATGGTCCCGTTTATCCTGCGCTTCAAAGGCGTCAGCGAGAGCACCGGCAAGGAACGGTCCCAGTACACGGTCAACAAGTACTGCGATTACCTGAGCTTCATGTTCAACTTCGGGATCGCCAACGGCTTCACCAAGGTCAACCCGCTCAAGAACTGGAAGAAACCCAAGGTCCAGCCCTGGGATTTGAAGCTGACCCTGGACGACGCGAAGAAGATCATGGAGCAAGCCGAGCCCCATCTCAAATGGGCCATGGAGGTCTGCTTCAATCTGGGAACTCGTCCTGGGGAGTCAGAGCTCCTGTCATTACGATGGGAGAACGTCGACTTCGCTGCCGGTACCGTCAGGATTTATGCCAGCAAAACGAAGACCTATCGGACAGTCCCAATCAACCCGGAGTTTCTCAAGCGCATGGAACTGGTACGGGATGAATCGGTGTCTGGTTACGTCATCGAGTACATGGGACGGAAGCTGACGACGATCCGAAAGTCCTTCAAGAATGCCTGTAAACGAGCCGGGATCACCTACCCGACCAGGATGTACGATCTGCGTCATCTTCATGCCACAACGTTACTCAGCAAAGGAGCCGACCTTGCTGCTGTGTCGAAGATGATGGGACATTCGACCATCAAGTTAACGGCAGACACGTATTATCACTGCATGTCTGGTGAAAAGGAACGAGCTATTCGATTGTTGCCGGAGTTGATGGCAAGCTAGCATCTGGTGGCGAGGTATCTTTCACGGAGGTATCTCGCCCCCTCTTTTTCATTGAACCGACAACAAAAGACTTACCAATGGAGGTGGTTATGAATCAAAGCAGAAGTGACACACCCATTCGCCATACGTCAACGAACAATCTGAAGAAGACAAAGTACTGGACCGTAACGAGAGGTTGGCAAAATCACAAATACTACCCAACCATAGCCAAGCCAAAGCCGTACAAAGAATTAGGAAATATCATTGATCTTATTGAATCAAGCTTTTCTTGATGAAAACGAAGGCAGCACAGACGTATTTATAACATACAGTCGAAACACTTTTGAAGAAGGCGACAATCCGAATGGAGAGTCGCCTTCTTCGTTTGATTGTCAAAGAACCATAAGGAGAAGAAATATGTTTTCAAATGAATGTGTTATCTGCGGCAAACCATGTTCCAGAAAGGATGGTCATCACTGGTATCTGTGCAAAGAATGTAACGAGAGTTACTGGATACCAGAGAAAGACAACTATATCTTTAGCTCATTCCTGAACCATATTCTGTCCAATATCGAATACTTCAAAGCTGATTGCGAAAAAAAACAGAACAAAATTTGGAAAGAACTTGGTCTTGATAATCCTGTTGACGACTAGAAACGGAAACAATCAAGAGTATAAGCAAACTTCAAATAACCACCAACAAATGAGAGACGACCATGGAAGAGAACAACTACTTAGTCTTTAAAGGCCCAGGCGGTAGCACTTGTGTAATTCATCGCGAATTCTATGAAGAGTTCATAGTGCCACTTAAACAGATGAACGATGTCTACCAGAGATTCCAGAAACGACTTAAAGTGCTGCAAAGCGAATCTAAAGAGTATGAGAACTATTGGGCAAAACGTGGTCTTTAGAGTTCTCCGTTAACATGTGACACGCGCGAGGTGGACTTCCCTGACCCGGAGGTCCACCTTTTTTTAGCAGGTTTCCATGGACAAGCCCAGGTCCACCGGGAGGTGGAGGCGGGCTGCCAGTGGCGCTGATTTTAGCAAATCGGTGGCTGGTGGCAACGAGAATCCCAAACGCAGACTCCTGCGCTGGCGGAACTGGTGGAGATGACGGGCTTTTCCTCAGCTCAGACCGGCACGCCACATTTGCAGGATATTGTCGATCTGGAGGAAAAAATGACCTTGCCCATGGCAGCACTCTGCGATCCTGGTCCAGGGGTGGATCAAAAAGCGCGTTTTCCTTCGTTTTTGACCCAGGATTGCCCAGGTCAATGCCGATGGCAGCTCCTCCCCTATCCAGAAGCGAGCTGCAACTCATCGCATTCTCGCAATTCTTCTCGATGACATTGAAATGCTTCGGGATAACTTCAAGAAGAAGCTGACGGAGAAGCCGAAGGTGAGCGGGGGATTCAGAAGCGTCGTCGGGACAGGTGCGTGGCAGAAGCTGAAGGAGGTTTTCAAAGCAAGGACACCGTGTCTATACTCCTTTCTGGATGCGCAATTCATATGCAAGGTGATCGAGATCAGGATAGATATCTCCTCTTCTAAAGCCACCAAGCTCAATCTGACGTGCGAAAACCTTAATACTCCTGGAGGGAATGATAAACTTTACAAGATATTTGTAAGACATTTCACGAAGGTTCAAAGGTGTCACATCTGAATGAACAGTAAAACATCCCTGTTGAACAAACATTCGTAGGTCTTGTTCAGAGGCCATAGCTGCTAGGACTTGTTGCGTTTCAACAGCATTGTGAAGAAATGCAGGATTAATGAGTGATGAAATCATATCGGCTTCAATAGCAGGAGTAACAGGTTCACCGCACTCACGAGCATTTAATACATGAGGATAAAGAACCCAAATAGCTGCATCATTAAACGTAGTTGGCTTTTCATAAATAAATGATTCCAGTGCAAAATACGCTGCAATCAATGGCGATCTTGTCCAGTCAAGCAAGCGTGTAGGTAAACCATAATGCTGCATCAAACTTAACCAAAGAGCGAACTCTCCATACTTTGGTGAATTAGCATACCGCGTCATAGCTCTTGATCGAAAACGGTGAACATAATTACGTTCATGCGATCTATGGTCATCACGAAAAACACTTGGAGAAATATCCCAGCCAGCATCTTTCTGCCCTCTAAACCAAAGCATAGAAGAGGTCCGTTTTTGCAGTGAATCTATTTTATTGATCAAGCCTAGAATGGATGAAACTTTAATTTCCTCAATCATAAAAGCTTCCTATTGAATTTTATTCTCAGCACGCACAAATAACAAAAGACTAAAAAATTATACATCACCTCGAACTGCGTTGCAACTCATCGCATTCTCGCGGTTCTTCTCGATGACATTGAATTGCTACGGGATCGGTTTTTGGAAAAGCAGGGAGAGGAGCCGAAGGCGAGCGGCGAGTTCAGAAGTGTCGTCGGGACCGGTGCTTGGCAGAAGTTGAAGGAGACAGCGTCGGTGTAGGTGGGGAAGGTGGACCTCTGGAGACAGGGGTTCACCTTTTTCGTGTACGCCGTAATGTGACACAAAATAAAGCATTATACAGGATTAAGAAAAAATGACTTAAGAACACGTCGTCAGCAAGCAAATATATTTCATAATTTATCTAGTCAGTTTATGACTCACTAGATTCTAATAGCAGATCGCCTTCGACACAGTCAACGAGCATTTGCAAACCGAAAAGACGCTGACGCTCTTTAATCCCGTTTATATTGCTCAAGATTGAACGAAAATTTCTATAATAATCTGAAATTTTTTCCATCATAGCCGCATCAAGACGCTCAAAAAACGATTTGTCATTACAAAAAGAAAATGCCCCTCCCCATCCCTTGAGGGTATTGTTTATTTTTGTTATGGTATTTATATAGTTAAGACAAATTGAGCGCTTCCCGCAAGAAGAAACCATCTCTTTCAAACTATCTTTGATATATGTATCAATTTTTACACACAAACTCTCCCTTGCTTTTTTCTGAGGACGAACTTGTCCCTTTGCGATAGAACACCCTAAAAAGTCAACAGGTCCTCTTCGGATATCGCCAAAAGAAGCTTTTGTATGCTCCTCATCCAACTTATATGCAGCAAGCCCTTTTGCGGACAGAATGTCCATGGCTTTATCGAATGATTTTATTAGTTTCCCTTCATGCTTAGCAAGAATAATAAAGTCGTCAATGTACCGGAGACATCGAACGCCTTCTATGGAGTTAATCAAAAGATCAAAGTCTTCCAAGTAAATATTGCCGTACAACGGAGAAAGGCAACATCCTTGGATAACTCCAACTTCCCCTCGGGGAAACAGATTGATATATTTCTTTATGGACGGCGATGAAGCATTTACTATTTCACACTTAACAGAATCTTCAATCAAAGAATTGATAGAAGAATCATCCAAGCAGCTAAAAATTTTTTCATGAACAATTTGCCGTGAGACCCCCTGAAAAAAATCTTTGATATCAGACGCTATGTAGTAATTATAACCAGCGTGAAAACACTTGCAGAGTTCTTCGATTGCATGTTTGGTGCTCTCGCTTTTTATGCCGCCAAAGCTATTTCTTTTACCAACTGGCTTTACAAGTCTTTTAATGCCATGGTTCTTCAGAAGAATATCATGAATACCCCTCTGGACAATTCTTGCCTCAATTTTAGCAACGGCAAGTGGGCGAGGATTTTTCCCCTCACGAGGCAATAATCGCGCATATACTCCATCAAAAACAAAAGAGCCTGCCTTAAGGGCAGACTCAATGCGGCGAAGATTTCTTATAGAATCTTGATCGAAGGCTTTCGCCTGAGCAACTATCTTTGATGATTGAGAGTTCAATGCACTTTTACAAACAATTCTCCATGCCTTATTTAAATTTTCAATATCTGCAACTCGGTACAAAAGTGAGTAATCTGTAGGGAGGGTCACCGGTTCGCCTAGCCCACCAGAGGAGGGGCACACTTCTGACGGAGTCCCTGTTGACCCATGGTCAACGGAGCCCTCCAGCTCGCTATCGCTAGCAAGGCAGCGCATCATCACCGAAATGCCAACATCATGGCGCAACAACGGTGACACTGCCAGAAGGAGCCAACAAAGCATGATGCAGGAAAGGCCCCAGATCCCTGCGCTGTTGGCACGTTTTTGCAGGGATGCCCGGCTTGGCTCATACGGCTTCCTCCTTGAGGGATGGTAGCTTTTTCGAGTTCACCGTCAACCCCGCGCTCGCCCCCGCGCCCGTCCTCGTGAAATTAATGCTACCGACCGTCCGGTGACTATCCCCAAGGTAGGCTACGGTCAGCTTCACGCACAGTGGGCTACGGCGGCTCGGACCTGACGGAGTCCCTGTTGACCCATGGTCAACGGAGCCCTCCAGCTCGCTATCGCTAGCAAGGCAGCGCATCATCACCGAAATGCCAACATCATGGCGCAACAACGGTGACACTGCCAGGTCAGTCAATGGCTTAACTGATAATCAGTTCGCCAAAGCTGTCAAGGGACATCTCACGAAAAAAACAAAACGGTATAAAATCAGCTGAGATAGCGACACAAAAGAGAAAAAAGTCCGCGTTCGCTGGCCTTCACAACAAGGCACCCCCAGAAGGATGAGAAGGCGGGCTGCCAGTGGCGTTGATTTTAGCAACTCGGCGGCTGGTGACAACGAGAATCCCAAACGCAGACTCCTGCGCTGGCGAAAATGGTGGAGAGGGTAGGCTTTCTCCCAGCCCTGACCGGGCACGCCTCATTTGAAGGATATTGTCGATCTGGAGCGAAAAATGACCTTGCCCATGGCAGCACTCTGCGATCCTGGTCCAGGGGGGTCTCGAAAAACGCGTTTTCCTTCGTGTTTGACCCAGGATTGCCCAGGTCATGCCATGCCAGGGCGTTTACCCAGAAATACGTTACTACTCATTGCATTAACACCATTCTTCTCGATCAGACTGAAATACTTCGAGATAATTTCAAGAAGAAGTTGGCTGAGAAGCCGAGGATGGACTCTAGGACGTCGTCGAGACTGTCTGTGGCAAGAATCAGTTTGTATTTGGCTTAAGCATACTTTTATTAGAAATTTTTTCTTCAATATTTTCAAACTTTTGGACAACTTTATCATACCTGCTGTCAATTTTTGTATCAAGCCGAGAGTACAACGTCCATACAGCGCCAAGAACTAAAACAGAAATAGATCCAATAATGCAAAGAATCCAAATTTTAAAAGCATGAAACTCTTTTTGAAGATCTTTTTTTTCCGCCTCGACCTCCGAGACCCTTTTGTCAACTATTGGCATGACAACGTCAATACGATCAAGCCTTGATTTAAGACTATTACAACGGTCTCGAAGAAAATATAAATCATCTGATGTTGGCTTCCTCCGCGACAAAGACTCACTTATACGTTTTTTATACGCGGCATTGTCATTTCTATCAGACATTTTGTTCTACCGACCAGCTATAATTTTTTTAGATAATTGAAAAAAATTTCTTGAAATACACTCTAAAATTAATTTGAAATTTTTCAAATCAAAGTCTCCAGCAGCAACAAGATAGCCACCAATATGGTCTTCTTTGCATTTCGTTGTTATTTTAACGATACAATTTGTAAAGCTTTCTTCATCACGAAAATACTTTGCGACATGGTAGTTACTTATCACTAAACATTCAGAAATAGATGGGCTCAAAGAACCTGAAGGCACACTCGAGCTAAAATTTGAAGAAGTATTAAATGTCAAAGCCTCATTGAATTCTTCCGGCACTAATGAACCAAATATTATCTCTCCTTCAATAGAATCCATAATGGACACAGCGGAAATATCAATATCACCTAATGCAAAAACACAGGCAAACAACCGATAGAACTCTTCAGATATTTCTGTCGGTCCACACTCCCAAAGAGATAAATCAGAAGAGAAAACAAACCTTTTTGTATCGAAATGGACATCGCGTAATAATTTATTATCTATGATTTGCAAATCGGTACTATTAAAATAAGACAACGTTTCTTCCGGGAAAAGGCTGATATTTATATTGTGATAGTCACCTTCATATCGATTTTTCCTATAGTCAGGAGACAAAACTTCTTCTATTTGTCGTGACAAATCTAGAAATCTTGAACCTGAAAGCTCATAGCTAAAATAAATTTCAATTTCCATAGTGCTCACCAATTCATAAAGTGCGATCACTTTCGATAGTCAACAAAGGCCGCCCGAGAGACTGTGAAAAAATGATCCACAGCCGGACATTCTCCACAAGCAACACTGACATAAATCTCGATGACAACGCGAAAAAAATACATGTGGATGCGGATCTCGTCCGCTATGAATTCTAACCCAAAATAAAATGCAGGAAAAGAAAAACCTGTCATCACGAGCCATCAACACCGCCACAGTCACGCCAACGGCGGACCAAAGCTGCGCCAACGTACGAATTTCAGGCCAATAAATAGAAGAAGACCCCGTTGGCACTTCGCCAACAGGATCACTTTGTGATAGGGGCTTTTAGAAGGATTTTAGGTG
>Ga0183096_1001798_pt1 | contig 10733 bp, 9 predicted proteins | sample Biomet5_FD_127791 | JGI IMG/M metagenome (GOLD analysis project Ga0183096, IMG submission 127791) | Microbial communities from bioreactor (seeded with sewage sludge) at LBNL, California, USA - Biofuel metagenome 5 (version 2) (version 3) | ecosystem: Engineered > Bioreactor > Anaerobic >...
CAAGCGGGCCACCCTGACCGAGAATCTGGCCGGGGCCGCCGAGGATATGCCCATCGTGGTCGGTTGTCCGTCCTGCAAGATGGGCATTCAGCGCATTCTCATGGAAATGCATGACAAGCACAGCGTCATGCATACCGTGGAATACCTGGCCGAGGCCCTTGATGGCCCGAAATGGAAAAAGATGCTCAAAAAGGCCGTCAAGGTCGATCGGGTACGGAGTTAGAAGGAAGCGGCGGCAGAGGCCTGCCGCCGTCCTTTCGAGAGGAGGGCAGGAACGCTTGCCCGGATAAAAGTTTTGGAGAGGAAGAGGGGGGTGGGGGAGGGAGACCCTTTTTTCAAAAAGGGCCTCCCTCCCTCCGTTTGCTTGCATGCCGTGCATACTTGCCATTGACTATGGGCAGGCCCGGGTGGGCTTGGCCGTGACCGATCCGGACGGACGGGTCGTCTTTCCGCTGCGGACGCTGGCCTGGAAGACGCGTGAGGGCTTGTTCGACGCATTGCGCGGCGTTATTGAGGAGCACGGTGCGGCCCGTATCGTGGTGGGCTATCCTGTCCGGGAAGGCGGCGACGAAGGGCTGACCGGCCGGCAGATCCGCCGGTTTGTCGCACGGCTGGGGCGGCGTACCACGCTCCCCATTGTGCTCGTCGACGAGGCCCATTCCACCGAGGAAGCGGCCGAACGGCTGCAGGAGGCCGGTTTTTCCGGAAAGGACGCCGGGGTCCGTCTGGATGCCCAGGCGGCGGCAATCATTTTGGAACGCTATCTGCGGAGCGGGGGCCTATGATCCGGTCGATCCTTCTGGGACTGGTGATCGTTGTCTGCGCCGTGGCCGGCGTGGCCGGCTATCTGGCCTTCGATTTCCTTACCGTGCCGCCGGAACGGCCGGGCCATGATAAGGCCGTTTTCATCGACCCTGGCCAGTCCTTCGAATCCGTGGCCGCCATGCTGGTGACCGAGGGGGTGTTGCGTGACGCCCAGGGTTTCCGGTTTCTGGCCAAGGTGACGGAAAAGGGCGGCCGGATCAAGGCCGGCGAGTTCGTGGTGAGCACGGGCTGGACGCCGCTTCGGCTGCTCGACTATTTGACCACGGCCAAGGGCGTGCAGCACAAGCTGGTCGCGCCCGAGGGGCTGACCATGCGTCAGGTCGCAAGGCTCGCCGAGGAGGCCGGATTGTGTTCGGCCCAGGCTTTCCTCAAGGCCGCCAGTGATCCGGAATTGCTCAAAAAATATGCTATCCCGGCCGAGACAGCCGAGGGGTTCCTTTTCCCCGATACCTATCTCTTCACCAGAAAACGCGCCGATGACGGCACCTATGTGGTGGAGACCATGCTGCGGGAGTTCTGGAAACGGGTCGAAGCGGTCTGGCCCACGGCCAAACCCGAGGGCAGCCAACTGCTGCATCTGGTGACGCTCGCCTCCATCGTGGAGAAGGAGACCGGCGTGGACGCCGAACGTCCGCGGGTGGCCGGCGTTTTCCTCAACCGCATGGCCAAAGGGATGCTGCTGCAGACCGATCCCACCATTATCTACGGCCTGGGTGACCGCTATACCGGCAGCCTGACCCGCGCCAATCTCGAAGATCCGACCAATCCCTACAACACCTACACCCGGCCGGGTCTGCCGCCTGGCCCCATCTGTTCGCCCGGGCTCAAGTCCCTTCAGGCCGCCGCCGCCCCGGAACTGCACGACTATTATTATTTCGTGGCCAATGGCCAGGGCGAGCACACCTTCAGCCGGACCCTCGACGAGCACGTGAACGCCGTCAGCAAGTACCGGCGGGAACGCGCCAAGAAATAGGGGACGGCAGGAGCGAAAGGCGAAGATGCCTCCGGCGGCTGAACGGCGAGGCGAAGAGCCTCCGGCGGCCGGGGGCATGATGCCCCCGGACCCCTCGCCCGCGAGCAGGGTTAGACTTCCGGTGGCGTTTGCTTGCCCTTGTGCTTGTAGTCGATGCCCTGGTGAATGAAAATCGCGGATTCGGCGATATTGGCGCACTGGTCGCAGATGCGCTTTAAGCTGTGGGCCAGGAAGGACTGCTGCACGGCCAGCTCCACGGATTGCGTCTCCTCGATCATGTCGGTGGTCACTTCCCGGAAGATGCGGACATTGAGTTCCAGGGCGGCGGTATTCTGTTCGATCACGCCGAGGGCCGCCGTGCCGTCCAGGTCCATGTAACAGCCGATGCTGGCCCGCGTCAGCTCCACGGCCAGTTCGGCCAAGTTGCGCAGATTGCCGTGGATGGGCTGCCGCGATTCTCTGGTCAGGACCAGCACCCGCCGGGCGATGTTGACGGCCTCGTCGCCGAGACGCTCGATGTTGACCAGCATGCGCATGGACCCCACGATAAAGCGCAGATCCTTGGCCACCGGGTGGTGGAGGGCCAGAATCTTCAGACTTTCCTCGTCGATCCGGCATTCGTAGTCGTTGATTTCCCGGTCCGCCTCGATAACTTCGCGGGCCCTGACCGCGTCGTGCTCCAAAAGGCTGGTCACCGCCTTTTTCACGGAATCCTGGGCCAGATGCATCATTTGCAGGACATCCACTTTGAGCGTGTGGATGGCTTGGTCAAGGGGTGTTTCCACGGGAGGGCTCCTCTGGTTTGCCACCAGCGCAAGGCTTAGGCGGCGTCGCAATCGGTAACCCCTGTCACGAACCGTTTCGTGTGACGGCCTTATGCCCAACGTGTGACAATTGACACGGCCTCTGTCAATCGGTTGTGCGGCAGGAGGGAATGGTCGGGAAAATTTTTCAGGCCAGGGTGTCGCGGTCGCGCACGCCCACAAGATAGAGGATGCTGTCCAGACCCAGGGTGGAGATGGCTTGTCCGGCGCCCTGCTTGACCACCGGCTTGGCGTGGTAGGCGATGCCAAGGCCGGCGATGCCGAGCATGGGCAGGTCGTTGGCCCCATCGCCCACGGCCACCACCTGGGCCAGGCTCAAGTGTTCCTTGGCGGCGATCATGCGCAGGATTTCCGCCTTCTTGGCGGCATCCACAATGTCGCCCACCACCTCGCCGGTCAGTTTTCCGTCCGCGATTTCCAGCTCGTTGGCGAAAACGTAGTCGATGCCGAGCCGTTCCTTCAGGCGATAGCCGAAGTAGGTGAAGCCGCCGGAGATGATGGCAATGGTGTAGCCGAAGCGCTTGAGATTGGTGATGAGGCGTTCGGCGCCTTCGTTTAAGGGAATGCGGTCGGCCACGTTGGCAAGGGTCGAGGCGGGCAGGCCGCGTAACTGACGCAGCCTGCGGCGCAGACTTTCCTTGAAGTCGATTTCGCCGCGCATGGCCGAAGCGGTGATCGCCGCCACTTCCCGGCCGACGCCCGCCTCCTTGGCCAGCTCGTCGATGACCTCGGCGGCGATCAGGGTCGAATCCATGTCGAAGGCCACCAGCCGGCGGTTGCGGCGGAAGGCGTTGTCTTCCTGGATGGCGATATCGACGCCCAGCGTTCCGGAAATAGTCAGAAATTCACGTTTGAGGGCGGTTAAGTCCTTGGGGGTGCCCCGGACGGAGAATTCCACGCAGGCCATGCGCGGGCAGTGCGCCGGGTCCAGGGACGCCCGGCCGGACAGCCGGGTGATGACGTCGATATTGAGCCCGTTGGCGGCGATGACGCCGGTGACGGCGGCAATGTGCTCGGCGTTTAAGCGCCGGGCCAGCAAGGTGACGATACGCCGATCCTTGCCCTGGCCGTCCACCCACGATTCGTAGCTGGCGGCCTCGACCGGGGTGAAGGCAAGGTTGACCCCGAGTTTGTGGGCGGCGAAGAGCAGATCCTTGAGAAACGGCGTGGACTGGTCGCCGGCCGGCACCTGGACCAGGATGCCGAGCGAAAGCGTGTCATGAATGACGGACTGGCCGATATCCAGGATGTCGGTCTTGTATTTGGCCAGCTCGGCGGTGACGGCGGCGGTGAGGCCGGGTTTGTCTTCGCCGGAGACGCGCAGCAGGATGATTTCAGGCTCGTGCATGGGGCCGGGTTATAGCGTTCCCCAGGCCAGGGGGCAAGGAGGAGGGTTTGGTTCCTTGCCCCTGGGGGGGAGACCTGGGGAATTATAGGGCTTCCGGCTTGTCGCGCCGGACGAGCTGACCGAGTCCCATGATGAGTTTGAAAAACACCGGAATGAACAACGGCGCGATGATGGTCGCCCCGAGCATGCCGCCGATGACGCCGGTGCCGATGGCATGGCGGCTGGCCGCGCCGGCCCCGGTGGAGATGGCCAGGGGCAGACAGCCGAGGATAAAGGCCAGCGACGTCATGATGATGGGCCGAAAACGCAGTTTGGCTGCATTGAGGGCCGCTTCGTCCAGGGATTTGCCGTCCTTATATTGCAGTACGGCGAATTCCACGATGAGAATGGCATTTTTGGCGGCCAGGCCGATCAGCGTCACCAGGGCGATCTGGAAGTAGATGTCGTTGGCCAGCCCCCGCATCCAGATGGCGGTGATGGCCCCGAACACGGCGAACGGCACGGCCAGCACCACGACGAAGGGGAGCGACCAGCGTTCGTACTGGGCGGCCAGGATCAACAGCACCATGATGATGCCCATGCCGAAAACCAGCATGGAGGAGCCCTGGGTGGCTTTTTCCTGGTAGGACGAGCCGGTCCAGGCCAGGGTATAGTCGTTCGGCAGGGTTTGGGCCGCCACCTGTTCCATGGCGGTCAGGGCCTGGCCCGAGGTGTAGCCCGGGGCCGGTTCGCCCATGAGTTTGGCCGCCGGAAAGACGTTGAACCGTTCCATCACTTCCGGGCCGCTCGATTTGGAGACCGTGGCCAGGGCGGTCAGCGGAATCATCTCGCCCTTGGCCGAGCGCACGTGGACGTCGCGCAGGGATTCCGGCCGATCGCGGAAGGCAGCCTCGGACTGGAGCATGACCCGGAACGTGCGGCCGAATTTGTTGAAGTCGTTGACGTAATAGGCGCCGAAGGTGGCCTGCATGGCGTCGAAGACGTCGCTGACGGCCACGCCCAGGGACTTGGCCTTTTCCCGATCCAGGTTCACGCGCAGTTGCGGCACGTTGGCCCCGAAGGTGGTGGACACCCGGCCGAGTTCCGGGCGTTTCGCCGCGGCGTCGATGAGCTTCTGGGTCATGGCGGCCAGGGCCTTGGGGTCGCCCTCGCCACGGTTCTGCAGGTAGGCCTCGAAGCCGCCGGTGGTGCTCATGCCGGTAATAGGCGGCGGGTTGAAGGCCAGGACGATGCCCTTGGGCAGGGAGCCGCCCCGTTCCATGACGCGGCGCACGGCGTCATAGGAGGAAGCCCCCTTGCCCTTGCGCGTCTCCCAGGGCTTTAAGTGGATGAAAAACGTGCCGTAATTGGAACGTCCGGTCCCGGACAGCAGATCGTAGCCGGAAAAGGTGAAGGTTGCGTCCTTCAGGTAGGGATCCTTGACGTTCATGGCGTCCAGGGCGTCGTCCATGGCGATGGTGGGCCCCAGGGCCGTGCCGTCGGGCAGGATGGTCACGGCCAAAAGATAGCCCTGGTCCTCGCTCGGCACCAGGCCGCCGGGCACCGTGCGCATCAGGAAGGCCAGTCCCAGGCACAGCACCACGAAAAACCCCATGGCCAGCACCGTATGGGTAAGGAGAAAACGTACGCAGAAGCCGTAACCGTCGGTCACGGTCTCGAAGAGACGGTTGAAGGCGGCAAAGGCCCGGTTGGGGGCCGCCTGGACCCGGTGCAAGAGCAGGGCGCACAGGGCCGGCGTCAGGGTCAGGGCCACCAGACCCGATATGACCACGGACACGGCGATGGTGATGGCGAACTGCTTGTACATCTGGCCGGTCAGTCCGCCGAGGAAGGCCACCGGCACGAACACGGCGCACAGGACCAGCACGATGGCGATGACCGGGCCGGTCACTTCCTCCATGGCCTTGGCCGTGGCCGCCTTCGGGGAAAGCCCCACCGTGCGCATGAGGCGTTCCACGTTTTCCAGCACCACGATGGCGTCGTCCACCACGATGCCGATGGCCAGCACCATGCCGAAGAGCGTCAGCGTATTGATGGTAAAGCCCAAGGCGTACATGCCGGCAAACGTGCCGATAATGGAGACGGGCACGGCCAGGCAGGGGATAAGCGTGGCCCGGAAGCTTTGGAGAAAGATGAAAACCACCAGGAACACCAGCACCATGGCTTCGATCAGGGTGTGGATGACCTCGTGGATGGAGATACGCACGAACTCGGTGGTGTCGTGGGGGATGTCGTAGGTGATGCCGTCGGGGAAGGTCTTGGACAGCTCGGCCAATTTGGCCACCACCCGGTCGGCGGTCTCCAGGGCATTGGCGCCGGGCGACAGGAAGATGCCCACCGGCACGGCCGGATGCCCGGCCAGCTTGCCCACGAAGCTGTAGTCCTTCGAACCCAGTTCCACCCGGGCCACGTCCTTGAGCCGGAGTGTCGAGCCGTCCGGTTCGGCCCGCAAAATGATGTTCTCGAATGCGTCCGCGGACAGCAGCCGACCCTGGGTGGTGACCATGTAGTTGAGTTCCACGCCGGGCCCGGCCGGTTCCTGGCCGATGCGGCCGGCGGCGAACTGGGCGTTTTGCTCGCTTATGGCCTTGGCCACGTCGGTGGGGGTCAGCTTCAGCTGGGCCAGCTTGTCCGGCCTGAGCCAAACGCGCATGGAATAGTCCTTGGCCCCGAAGATGGTGGCGTCGCCGACGCCGGGCAGGCGCTTCAACTCGTCGATGACGTTTACCAGCACGTAATTGCTGATATAGACGCTGTCATAGCGTCCGCTCGGGGAGGTAAAGCCGATGACCTGGAGGATATTGGAGGACTTTTTGGCCACCACCACGCCCTGGCGCTGCACGTCCTGGGGCAGGGTGGTCAGGGCCGCCTGGACCCGGTTGTTGACGTTGATGGTGTTCTGATCGGGGTTGGTCCCCACGGCGAAGGTCACGGTGATGGTCAGGGAGCCGTCGCCGGAGCTGGTGGAGCGGATGTAGAGCATGTTGTCCACGCCGTTGATCTTCTGCTCCAGGGGCGCGGCCACGGTGGCGGCGATGACCTCGGCGCTGGCGCCGGGGTACTGCGTGGTGACGCTCACTTCCGGCGGAATGATGTCCGGGTACTGGGCCACGGGCAGAATGCGCATGGCGGCCAGGCCGGCCAGGACGATGACCAGCGAGATGACGACCGAAAAGACCGGCCGGCCGAGAAAAAACCGTGAGATCATGAGCGGGGTTCCTTGTCGACGGCGGCCGCGGTGGCGGTGGCTTCGCCGCGCACGCGCACGGTCATGCCCGGGCGTACCTTGATGATGCCTTCGGTGATGATGCGCTCGCCGCCCTTGAGGCCGGCCTCGACAAGGTAGTTGTTGCCGATCTGATCGCCCAGGGTGACCGGCTGAGGTGAGACCTTGTCGTCAGCGCCGATGACCCAGACCATGGCTCCCTGCTGGGTGGACAGCACGGCTCCCTGGGGAATGGCCAGGGCATCCTTCAGGCTGGCTCCGTCCAGATGGACCCGGACGAACTGGCCGGGCAGCAGGTCGCTTTTGGGATTGGGAAACTCGGCCCGGAGTTTGACCACGCCGGTGGTCGCGTCAATTTGGGTATCGGTGAAATTGATATGCCCGGGCAGGGAGTAATCGGTGCCGTCGGACTGGGCCAGACGGACGACGAAGTCTCCCTCCCGGCCGAAGGCGATTCTGTTTTCGGTCCGCAGCTTGCGCAGATGGGCCATTTCCGGACCGGGCACGGAGAAGTTGACGTAGAGAGGATCGACCCGGGAAATGGTGGTGAGTAAGCTTCCTTCGGCCGTGGTGGAAATGAGGCTGCCTTCGGAGCGGGTCTCCTTGCTGGTCATGCCGGAGATGGGGGCCGTGACCTTGGTCCATTCCAGGTTGAGGGAAGCCTCGCGGACCTTGCCCCGGGCCTCTTCCACGGCGGCCTGGGTCGACTCCAGGGTGGTATGGGCGTCATCGCGGTCTTTTTTGGCCACCACATCGCCCTGAAAGAGCGTGTCCATGCGGGCCTTATCGCGCTGGGCCTGGGCCAGCTTGGCTTCGGCCTGGCCCAACGCCCCCTTGGCCTGTTCCAGGGCGGCCTGGTACGGGGCCGGATCGATCTCGAACATGAGATCGCCCTGACGGACGGGCCGGCCTTCCTCATAGGTCCGGTGCAACAGGATGCCGCCCACCCTGGCCCGCACTTCCACCTCCCGGGACCCGGCCGTCTGGCCCATGTAGGCCATGGGCAGGGGCAGGTCGGCCCGATTTATCCGGACAGCCACCACTTCCGGGGCCGGCTGGGCCGCCTTGGTCGCCTGGCCGGCGCTGTCCGAGCCGCAGCCGGCCACGACCGCGGTAAGGAGGGTCAGACCGGCGAGGAGACAGGCCAAGCGGAGAAAGGGGTATGCGTACATAAAACCTCCGGGAGAATCGGCGGGCACGGGGGCGGCCGATTTTTCCTTGTGATAGCGCCGGGATGTTGGGCGGGGGTCTCCCCGCGGTGTCCGTCTGCTGCGCGATGCGCGCCTTCCGGTCATGGCCGGCAATCCCGGCAGCAGGCGAGGGCCTGAAAGAGCGTTACAGGTGGCCGTTTTCTGTGTGTTGCGGGCCCGTCATGGGGTGACGGCCTGGGCGAACAGGGCCCAGTTGGCCTTGGTCTGGCGGTCCATATCCACTTCTTCGACACTGCGGGCGAGCATCATGGCCGGCATGGCGATCAGTCCCAGGAAATGGATAAAGAGTTCCTCGGCCCGGATGTCGGTGCGGATTTCGCCGCGTTCCTGACCCTGGGCGATCAGCTCCACCAGTGCTTCCCGCGTGATCCGATGATGCTCCATCTTGAGCTTTTTGAGCCGCTTGTCCTCGAACCACAGGACGTCGGAGAGAAAGACCACCGGCAGGGCCCGGTAGCGTTCCACGAGTTTCATGACCGAGAGGTAGAGGTGGTGCAGGGCTTCCAAGGGCGCGTCGGACGAGGCCTTGGCCTTGCGGATGTTGGCCATGTGGATTTCGTTGTGTTCCTCGAGCACGGCCCGGAGGATGTCGGCCTTGTTTTTGTAATGGCGATACAGGGCCGCGGCCGAGATACCGACGGCCTCGGCCACCCGGCGCACGGTTACGGCGCCGAGCCCCTGCTCGACGACGATGGCCAGGGCTGCTTCGGCAATTTGTTCCCGGCGTAACGGGGAGTCCAATCGTTCCGTCATGGAAAGGCTAGTTAACGATTGTTCACGGCTTGTCAAGGGGGGACGGCAGGGTCTTTTCGAGGCGCCCAGGCCGGACACGGGCATTGCCCGTATCCGACCTGGGCGCGGGGGTGCCTAAAACGTGTAGAGCATGCCGAGGGAGGCCATCCAGGCATCGGCGGCCCGGTGGGGGTTGGTATGGCCCCAGATGCTGGTCTTAAGGCCCTGGGGCGAGGCAAAGCCGGTTTGCAGATTGAGACTTAGGTTTTCGTAGACGGCATAGCTGTGGTCAAAACTGACGCCGAGCGCCCATTCGCCTTCGGCCAGGTTGCGGCCCATCAGCACGTAGTCGTCCACGCCGGCGCCGGTAGCGGCCAGACGCGCCTTGCGCAGGCCGGCCTGGCTGTTGCGGCCGGCGAGCATGGCCAGACTTACCCGACTTTTGAGGTCTTCGATGAAGCTTATTTCCTTGAGACCGACGGCCATACCGACGGTGCCGATCGGATCGATCCCCATGGAGTTGTTGGAAAAGTCCTGATCGCAGTCGAACAGGAAGGAGGTGGCGGCGCCCCATTTGGGGGTGATGACCGGCAGGCGCTCGCTGCCGTTGGCAAGACTGGCATCCTCGCCGCTGGCCAGCCAGCCGTAGATGCCGGGGACGGCCCAGTCGAAGCCGGTGTAGGTGACGGCGGCGTCGAAGAAATACCCGTGGCGTCGGTTGCGGGAGCGGTCGCCGGAGCCGGCATCGCCGTAGATGGCGTCGAAATAGATATTCACGGGATCGAGGGCCGAGATGTTCGCGGCAACACCGGTCCACCACAGGGCGTTTTGGTTATAGCGGTAGCGGACGTTGGTCAGATAGCTGCCGCCGGCGCGCAATCCGGTGTCGAACAGGCCGTCCGGGTCGGTCGCCTTGCCGTAGACGCCGGCCAGTCCCCAGGGGGTGACTTCGAAGCCTTCGACGGTCACCGGCACGGCCAGCCGGTAGATGTCGAAATTGCCGTCCACCTGGGTGGTGGTGGCCTCGAAGGTCTGGTAGGCGGCGATCAGACGGGCGAAGGCCGCTTCCAGCGCCAGCTTGTCCTCGATCAGGGGCAGCTTCACGAACAGGGCGGCGCTCGACTGATCGCCGTCGTCGGCGGCCAGGACGATGCTGTCGTAAAACGCCTCGGAATGGGGTACGGAAACGGGCTGGTAGCCGGCCGTGATCTCGATATCCGTGTCCGGCCATTTGAATTGCAGGTAGGCCAGGTAGGGCTGGACGGCCGGCTGGGGATTGGCGGCGGTCAGCGTGCCGTGTCCCCAGGTATCGTCATCGACCCGCATCCCGAAGCGGAACTTCAGGTTTTCATTGGCGGCGAAGTCCATGTGCAGGCGAAACCGTTGCCAAATTTCGAACTTCTCTTCCGTTTGGGTCCCGGCGGCGTTCCAGCCGGTGAAATTGCGGTTGGCGAAAAAAAGGCCGAACACCCGGGCGTCGCCGGACATCCGGACTTCGGTGGCGGCCAGGGCCGGGCAGACCGTCACGGTCAGGAGGGCGAGGGCCAGAAGGAGGGATCGCTGTCGCATGAAAAGGCTCCTTGGGTCTTGACGG
>Ga0183096_1003040_pt1 | contig 10729 bp, 5 predicted proteins | sample Biomet5_FD_127791 | JGI IMG/M metagenome (GOLD analysis project Ga0183096, IMG submission 127791) | Microbial communities from bioreactor (seeded with sewage sludge) at LBNL, California, USA - Biofuel metagenome 5 (version 2) (version 3) | ecosystem: Engineered > Bioreactor > Anaerobic >...
GAAGCACGTTCTTGTTTAAATCCTCATCCCGGAATTTTTCGTTAACAATTTGAATGTGCCCCATTTTTTCTCTTTAGAGTTTTCCCATACGTTGCATTTCCCCTGTCCAGCGAGAAAGCTTTATCCGTGAAATGGCTTTGTCAGCCACAGGCATTTTTTCAATGCGGCTTGGAAGCACATTTTCACGGCTCTTTCCCGGCAGCACAATGGAACATGCGGCTCTGCCGCGTCCCTGAAAGGCATTCAGATAGGGCAGATCATAGGCTAAATCTAGTGCTTGTTCTTGAGTTATAGGCTCGTGATATTCAATAATCACCTGCATCTGCTGGAAGTCCAGCAGAAGTTTTGCCCGGTACACAAGACAGGGAGCATTTTTGGCAGCGTCATGCAGAGGTTGAAAGGGGTCGGCATCGGCGGAAAACGTATACAGCGTTTCGTGCAGTGTTTCCCCCGCGTAAGGGATTGTCCCGACCCTCAGCACGGGAAAGGGGTGATGGTGGGCGGCCTCCCAGAGCCACGGGGATTCAGCTTCAGCCAATGCCGTAATAAGCAGGCCAACGTCGTTTTTGTAGGCGGTAAACCACAGACGACCGTTCCCTGGCACGGAAAGGCGTGTTTCTGGACTCAGGCTGCACCACCCCGCGTCGGTCAAGCTTATATCCTTGGCTGGCGCAAAAGTGACGAATGGCCGCGCTCGCGAAACAAGCACAGGCATATCAGCCGTGCCTTCCTGCCCCATACCGCGCAGCGGAGGACGATCAAAAGCGTATTGTGACAAATAGAATCCGCAAAGCATTAGTGCGGCGATGCACAGAACAATTTTCATTGTGCTATCCTGCTGACACAACTAATAGTCCATACTTTGCCGCAAGTTAAGGAAGCAGATGAATTTTCTACTTCAGCAGTGGCACCAATAATCCCGAACATACTAAGGATACAGATCATTATTTCATTCTTAAGAGCATTGGAAAGAATACATTTGTGCATCCTTCATGTTCGCATCAAATTCTTCATCCGTGAGGGGCTGCCATATCGCGTCATGACTATGTCAAATTTATACAGATGACTATTTGTCAGAATTGTAGTGGTCTGGATATTGCAATTCGTCAGATAACTTCATGTAGATAGTACCTTTATCAGGGGTTTCTACAGTTATGCTCGGATCATATTTATCGCACATAGATCTAATAGCGGCTTGCATGTTTTTAAGCGCCGTTATAAGTCCCTGTTTCCCTTCATCCGTAAGCGCATCCTTTATCTTTGAAAGCATTTTTTCGTGAGATGCATTGAGTTCCGCAGTCATTCCTTCAATTTTACGGATCTGCGCATTAACAAAGCGATTCCCGATTTCTTTTGTTTCTTGAGATTTTGCAGAAGATATTCTGGGTGTGTTCTCTGGCTTTTCAAGCATATGGCACAGTTTGTCATACATTTTTTTCTGAACATCAGCATCTTTACGGCGAGCTACCTTCAACAGACGCTCACGGGTCATCAGGGGATTTGTTCTGGCGTCATTGCGAATCTCTTCTGGAAGCGATGCAATTTTCAGTATTTCGCTTGTGGTACTTTTCTTCTTGCCAATTATTTTAGCAATCGCATCATTTGAGCAACTTTTCTTATGCTTCAAGGCAGCCACTGATTCTGCGAGCTCAATAGCTGTCAGGTCAGCCCGAAGTATATTCTCCATAAGGGCGAGAGTCAGCAGGTCGCCTTCAACATACTTGGCTTCTATTGTTTCCTTCCCCAACTGTTTGTGAGCCCGCACACGTCTTTCTCCAGAGATGATTATCAGTTTGTCCTCACGACAGGTAAACGTGATGTTTTGCAGAAGGCCATTCGCATTAATGTCCGTTGCAAGGGCTTTGATCTCATCGTCGTTAAAATATTTACGTGGCTGCTCTGGATTGGGGGTTAAGTCGCTTACCTTGATTGTGTACATCTTGTTGATTTCATATCCACGGCTCTGAGACTCAGACATAATCCCTCCGATGATCAACGAATAGTGTATGTTGCAGTAGTTCGGGCGACCGAACTGGCATTTGAACATGAGTGAAAATCTGATTCAAATGAAAGTGTGTGTCAATTATATTGATCACAAGCTTTAAAGGACTGTTCATTATTGTCAAAGTAAATACATTAAGACTCTTGCGTTCGTTCCGACCTTCTTTCTCTATCTTTACCCAGAAGGAGTTCCAGAATGCATGGCGACGGCATTTGCCATGCTCTTGGGCATCACAGAAGCCATCCCCTGTTGGAACTGGCTCCATCTTGGAAGTTTGTTGTGCCGCGTGCCAGAACCCTACTGACTTAGCCATGCGGATTTATTAACACTGTTCTCTCATGATGATGGACTGTCTCCGTAACCTTGCATCATATCAGGTTATTCCATGCCGATATAGTATGCAAAATTACTGGAGGATATTAAGTCATGGACACACATGCATCTGAAACTGCAATCTTTGAGCAATTAGAGAAGAATCTCCCCCCGGTGTTTTCCCGTGAAGAAGCGGCCCGGCAGATGGGAGGACTGATGAGGGCCAAAACTCTTTCAAATCTTGATGCGGCAGGCAACGGGCCGTGGGTCAAAATACGCATCAGAAAGAAAGTATGCTATGAGCGTCGAAGTTTCCTGCAATGGCTTCGCCAGTACGTCCAACAATAAACAGCATAGCACCTGAGGCAATTCAGCAATCGGGGCATGAAGAAATTCATGCCCCTTTTCTATTATATGCGGCAGTTGTTTTCCCGTTTGGGATTTATTCAACACGTATCACCCCGAAAGGAAAGTTTTCTATGGACAAGAGCAGATTTGTATACGCTGGTATCCCCGGGCCCGGTGGTGGCCCCTGGAAGTTTATCGAGGACACTCCTGAGTCGCGTTCACAGGCAATTGATGAAGGCTACGAGGCGTTCACGACCACAAGCTTCAACTTTGAACCAGAGAAGGGCAAGGCTGAACCATTACGCTTCGGTGACCTGTGGCTGGACATCGACTGCAAGGAAGCGCCGTTTCTAGCAGTGATTGCGGCTCGGATGCTGATCACGGATTGTAGCCATGCTTATGATGGCTTTGACCCTGCCATGCTTGAATACTTCATGAGCGGTAGCAAAGGAGTCCATATCCGCATTCCGGCTGAAATGTTTGGCGGTGAAAATGGCCATCCCTTTCTGCCAAGGATACATTGCAAGATGCTTAATCGGCATTTTTCCCAAGCTTCGCACAACCAGAGGCTCGCAATGCTAGCCCCGAGTGAATTTATACCCGATGAAGACAAGGATAAAACTGTCGGTGAATTTGTTGATAATAGCCTGTATTTCATGGGCAAGGGGCATCTGCTGCGTGCTCCCAATATCAAACGGCCAGACGGGCGTTACAAGGTGCAGGTCAGCGTAGAAGAGTTTTTTGAGCAGGATATTGACTACCTGCTTGACCTTACGCGGAAACCAAGGATAATTTCAATACCGTTGGTATCTCCCATTGCAACTGGTATGACAGCCCTTTTTGATGACGCCCTGGCGGACTGGCAGTCGCTAGATCCCCGTCCCTACAACCTTCAGTCTATTTCAGAATGCCAGTTTATGCACCACTGTCGTAAGAATGCCGCGACACTCAGCGAACCTGAATGGTTTATGATGCTGCGTGTGTTGGCTCCTCTGGGTGAGAAAGGCCTTGAACTGGCGCAGGAATACAGCCGCCCTTACCCTGGATACTCGGAGCAGAATACTCGCAGTAAGTTCCTGCATGCCCTGTATAAAGGCTATCCAGCCAACTGCGAGGAAATCCAGAAATTCTTTCAGTGCAATCCTCGCTGCAAGGTTCGCAGTCCGCTTGAGCTGGAGCGCAAGCGTCAGAGCGATTCGGTCGTTGTGGCTGAATCGTTTAGCCTGAAAACAGATGGTCTGTACTATTCCTCTTCCCGTGGCATGCTGGAAGACGATGGTTTCAAAGTGTGCAGCCCTCTGAAAATTCTCGGCAGGATGCGCAATACGGACAGCACTGGCTGGGCAAGATTGGTGGAATTGGTGACACCTGATGGCAAGGCCAATAAACTGAATATTCCCATGAGGGACTGTGTTGGAAGGTGCGATAATGTATTAGCTTTGCTTTGCGATAATGGTCTTGAGCTGACCGGCGGAAAGATGGGGAAGTTTGTCATGGATTATCTTCGTCTTGCCGCTACGGACAAGGTCTTCATCAACGTGGAGCGGCTGGGTTGGCATGGCAACCGGTATGTTCTTCCAGATGAAATTTTTGGCGAGGGCGGTAACGAAGAGATCAACTATACGCAGGAAAACGGGCTGTTCAATTGCGCTGGTGATCTTGCAGAGTGGCAGGAACACGTTGGCCGCTGTTGTTTAGGTAATACTCTGTTGATGCTGGTTACGGCATTTGCCTTAACAGGTCCGCTTCTGCGTCCCTGCGAGGTGGAAGGGGGCGGGCTGCACCTCTTCGGGCCCTCGTCGACAGGCAAAACCACTTTGGCGCTTTTGGCTGGTAGCCTTTGCGGTGGCAACGCTGACAAGGGGTATATTCGCCAGTGGAACACTACGGCGAATGCCGGAGAATATACGGCTGTACAGCATAATGATGGTCTGCTGGTGATGGACGAATCTGGCGAGGCCACCGCCGAGGCTCTGTACAAGTTGATGTACATGCTGTTCAACGGTCAAGGCAAGCAACGCATGCGGTCGGACTCCACCCAGCGCAAAGCTTATCAGTGGCTGATTCAGCTTTTATCTACGGGTGAACAGACGATTGACGAAAAGATTGAAGAAACTGGAAAACTCCGGGCCATGGCTGGGCAGAGCGTCCGCGTTGTCAATCTTCCCATCGACGGTGGAAAGGGCAAGAACGCCTATTCCAGCTTGAATGGGTTTGCGAATGAGGCGGCGTTGAGCGAACACCTTAAAAAAGCAGCCAAACGTTACTATGGAACACCTTTGAGAGCCTTCCTCACGGCCTTGTGCGGTGCTAACAGTAATGAACTGGATGCGAATCTGGCTGAAATCAAAGAGGGAATTGAAAAATTTGCCAAGGGATGCTGCCCTGACGTTTCATGCGGCCAGGTCCGTCGTGTGGCAGTTAAGTTTGGCCTGATAGCCGCTGCAGGCATGTTTGCCTCCAAGCATGATATTCTGCCCTGGACGCCTGAAGAATCAAGTGATGCTGTGGCAGAATGGTTTAAAGTCTGGCTTGATGAACGTGGTGGCATCGGCAATCTGGAAATCATGAAGGCGCTTGAGCGGTTTAAGGATTTCTTTGCGCGTCACGGCAGGAGCCGCTTTGTTGAGGTGGACAGTCTGGGAGAGAGTATGCGCGATCTTGCGGGCTACAGGTGGGAGGACAAGGGGGAGCAGATGTTTTTCATGAACATCCCTACGTTTAACGACCTCGCCAAGGGCGTTAATAAGCACGAATTGTTAGACCACATGAAGCAGCAGGGCTGGCTCCTGATGAATGACAAAGGTAATCTTGTGACCACAAAGTGGATCAAGGGGCATAACGTTCGCGGTTACGGTTTTATTCTGTCCGCCTGGGACGGTGAAGCCGGGCGGGGTAAGTCGCTGTCCCCTGAAGCAAATGTGAACATGAGTTTTGGTGACGATTTTTAACCTGTGCGGCGCACAGAAGGGTTTGTGCGGTTTCTAGCCTGAAATAACTGTATATTGCTGGGGTTTCAGGCTCCGCACAAACGCACAGACCGCACAGCGATTTTTACCATGTTGCAAAAATGGTAATATGGGTTAGCCAAGAGCAGAATTCATCTATGCTGCGAAAACGGTTGCAGCTAATATGGACAACGAAAAGGCCCGGCATGGTAGAGTTTATGCCGGGCCTCTCTAAGGTAACTTGCGTGCGGTAATCTTCAGATCAGAATGCAATAGGGAACCATAGCCAACTTTATGTATAAAGCTGTTCAAGTCTTGCCAATTCTTCAGCTCTGAAGCTGCTAGCCGGTGCAGTTGGATGGAGGGAGATGACGCTTCACCGCTGTGGTTGTTACAGGTGTAGAGGAGCTTGAACATCCGCTTTCGATTTCTCCAGTATGTACAAACTAAAAAGCGCATTTTGGGTTTGTGCGGTTGTGCGGTTGTGCGGTTGTGCGGAAGCTCAAAACACCCGAAGAACACAGGGGGTTTTGTAAAAATTCCGCACAAGGGCATTTGTGCGGCGCAGTGTCATCCTGTGCGGTGAGAACTGAGTATCGAGGTTTTAAGGCTTTCAGGGGTCTAAATTTGAGCAGGTTTTGTGCCAGCCACAAATTCGCAGCCGGAAGGGCACGGGGCTTTTCTTGGCGCATTGAGCAGGCATCTTTGGCAATCATCGGAGTGAGCGGTCTGTATGGCCATGAACGGAGCAATGGCCTTTGTCGCTGCCATTTGTAGTCATGCTGCGGCATTCACAGCAGATGATTGTCTGCCCTTTGGCTGCGTTGCAACTGGGCGCGAAAAGGTACCTGCCCTCCATTAGAGCCATGGGCAAACGGCATCATAGATCGACGAGGCTTCGCCTGGCTGCGACGCCTTTTTTGTCCGCTCATGGAAAAATAGTTGCTAGTTTAACATGCTGAAATGTTTAACAACGACTTTTTTTAGTTCCTGCATGCAGGCTGTTTTGCGGGGTAAATGCAGGTAAGAATGCAGGAGCCCTTCACGATAATACAGGGCAAATGCAGGAAAAATGCAGGCTTGATATCTAACCCCGCGCCAAATGCAGGCGGTCCTTGCAGGCAATGCAAGGATGCAGATTGCTGCTTCCGGTAGGACACTGCGTAAGGGTAAGCAATATGCAAAAATGTTATGGAGAGGGTAAAAAATAGCGCATGACCCGGAAGCCATGCGCTATAAAAATGGGCGAGGCAGATGCTAAGCCTTTAAGCGGTAACCTTGCTGAGAGCCTTTGCCTTCATTAGGCTCAAGAAGGCCTTTCTCCTCTAGGCTTTTTGAGATGTTACGAGCTTTTCTGTCACAGCATTTCAGTTTGTGTGCGATATCTGCGGTTTTAACGGTTCCTGCAATCTTGGCCATGTCGTATATCAACTTTTCGTCGGAAGACAGTTGGTCAAGGATCGCTACATCTCCAGACTCAGGCGCGTCAATTAAAGGGTCGCCCTGAATTGCAAGACCAGTCTCCGGTTTAGCGCAGACTTGGGCAAACGCAATTTCCTTCCCATCTGCTCCGGTAGCGGCCAGAAACTCCCATTGCGAAGCTCCAAGCGGCAGATGCAACCAGAAGGTTTTTTTCTGAAGGACGCAGGCGGACTTGCAGACTTTAAAACATACGCCAACGGTCAGTCCGTCTTGGGTTGCCATATGCTGAACTGCTTCCGTACCGAGCTTTTTTCCGAGAATTTCTGTACTCCGCACCAGCACGATTTCCGAGTGGGCGCGAATTGAAAACTCTTCAGAGCCTCGTATTTTTGCAGCGGAGGTGCCAGCATTGGGGCCTTCTTGAGTGTGACTGATCATGACCACCCCGAGGCCTTGTCTTGTCAGGCTGTCAATCCAGTCGTCAAAAAGTTTACTGACGGTGGTGGAATGATAGAGGCTGCCATCGTCCATGAGGGACGTCAGATTGTCCAGTACGAGATAGCCGCAGCTCTGCACACGCATGATTTTTTCCACATGGTTACGGAATTTCTGGTCCGTAATGGAAAAGGCAATGTCGTTGCCCTTGAGGTCAAACTTTGAGAGCAGAAACAGGCGATTGCCAATTAGTTCAAAAAGGCCGAACTGATTAAGTCGTTCTGTAAGAAGATCTTTTGGCGTTTCGCTGTCCAAATACAGAATATTTCTGGATTTCCCAGTAGTGAAAAACTCAAATAACTTTCCACCACTGATGATAGCCTTGGCAGCCGAAAGGCAGATGAGGCTTTTCCCGGAATCCTTCAAGCCATGCAGCATGGTGAAGCCACTTGGTAAAAAGATTTCCTCGGTGGTAACATCCTTGACGCCTGTCGTCAGTGGTATCGTCAAGCCGGAGTGGGGTTGGAATAGAGGCAAAGAATTGAACGAAGAGTCCTTGTTGCAATTGCTCTGCCCTTTTGGCGTTTCGAAAATACCCAGCATCTGCCCCCAGCCTATGAATTTTTTATAGGAAATGGCTTTCTCGATTATCTGTGCCGCTAAATGGGTGGGGTCCTTAACAGTGCCAAGCCACACAGCCTCACGCAGCAACTCTGCCTCTGCATTGCTAACGTCCCCCGCATGATTTGTCAGGTCACCACGTGGCTGTGAGCGCAGCAGAAAGCCAGGATATACCTGAAAATCCTCGGCCTGCACGTCCATTATTTGCTTTTTGTACGGCTTGATCATCGCCATGCACTTTTTTGTCGGGGCAGGGATAAATACAACCTTACGCCCATGGAAATAATTCCAGGGGAGCACTGTGAGGTCATTCCCGAGATGGGCTGTCACAATGAACTCTTCGGGGTTATGACCTACGATTTTTCCAAGTCTGCACTCAAATGCAAGGGCTGTGCGCATGTCCTGAAAAAAAATGACAGGAGCGAATGGGTGCTGGTCTATAAGGTGCTGGTTAAGAAAGTGAGCTGTTGGTTTGAATTTTCCCATACAAAGTAAATCGTTACCAACTGTAGCAGGAAGACAGAAGTCATTCCCGTTGAGACTGTAGCGTAGTATAGCTCCAATTATCTGACTGGAATTACCATAAATATATTTTATCTCGGCTAGCTCAGCGCAAGTAGATCCAACTGGACGTCCGCGTAGGCGAAGAGTATTTGGTATTTCTTCTTGCGGGCGTGACTTGCCGTTTGGCTTGATAACGTCTCCTTCGCTGGAAAGCTGAAATATCTTTTCATAGGACATCTTAAGCATATCCGCGAGGGTCGCCAGCGCGTCCATTCTTGGCAGGTCAAAGACGGCGCGTAGAAAATCAACCCATGTCCCTTCGGTGTACTCCCCGCAGTTAAGTCGATAACGTAATTGGTTGAAAGGCGTGGGTTCATAGGAGACAATGATTGGCTTATTTAACTTAATTTCTTCAATATTTTTGATTCTAAGGAGAGCGGGATTGCTACTTATGCGGGTTTGGTATGATGCTTCGCATTCAAGAAGATACTCGAAAATAGCCTCCCTGATTAGATTGTCGTCCAGGCCGTATATGTTGCAGGTGTTCACGTTACCAAGGGCAGAATTAAACGCAGGGCAAAACGAATCACTCCCTGCCAAATTAATGAGTTTTTTTGGAGAGCTGGATGGCGCGAGAGGTGTCCACGTTTTAATAAGATATCCTAGTTCCTTTCGGGAGTATTTTCTTGAAGGTCGTTGGTTAAAGTCATTCATATGCTTCTCTTGTTGCAGAAATTTTCGCAGAAATTTTTACTCACGCTGTAACTTTGATTTTCATTGTGCGCTGTGCAGTTTGCTGATTTGCTGTGAAACAGATTCGCATTCAGAGGTTATTGGGGCATCATAAACAAGCTTTTCAATCACTTCAGAATAAAGCGTCGATGGAGAGAACTTCTCCCCATACTGCTTTGCGGCAAGCATGGGCAATTCATGCCCGAAGACCTGCCGAAAGTAGTCGTTTTGCAAACCGCGTTGCTTGAAAAAGTCAGCAAAGGTATGCCGGAGTGAATGGAAGGTTTTACCCGAAGCTTCGCCAAGCGTTGCAGTCACAACGGCCTTGAACTGCTTGCCAGGCTGTTTGCCAAATTTGACCGCACCTTCCGATTTCTTCAGTTCCGGAAATAGCCTAATATGCTTATTCTTGGCAATTTCAGTATGATAGTCTAACAGGCCCATCTGTATAAGGTCTGAATGAATGGGGACAATTCTGCGTGCATTTTTGTTCTTCAGCAGCTTGGGCCTGCCAAGTTCATCAAGGCCATTGCTGTTGATATCAATGACCCAGATTCCCTTTGTCTGGCTTTCATAGATGTCGGCACAGTGAAGCTGTGCAATCTCTTCGAGCCGCATGCCGGTGAAAAGGGCGATCAGGGGAATCCAGTAATAAGAGGGTGACTTGAATTCTTTTCTCGCAAATTTGGGATGCGCAAAAATTTTTGTGAGTTCGTCGGCAGAGAACGCCTGCCGCAGTTCAATAGCCTGTCGACTGTCCTTGATCTGAAGATGGGTTGCCGGGTTGGCGTCCAATAGCCCCTCGCGCACATACCACGCAAGCATACCACTTATCGATTCGACATAAATATTGATTGTTTTGACGTTCAATGTTTTGTCGTGCTTAATTTCGAGTAACTCTAGTATTGTTTTGTTTTTGAAATCTTTAACCCGAGAACGGTTAGGCGGCAGCCTTCTTAACGTCTCGCGAAAATGCCGCATATCCAAACGGGTAATTTCCTTGATGGGCTTGTCGCCAATAATGATCAAAAATTCTTCCAGGCGTCCCCGGTGGTCCCTCACGCTGTGCTCACGCCATTCACCGTCCTGAAGTTTCTGGCCGATGTACCGTTCCATGGCTTCAGAATAAAGAATTCCTCCTGTCTGCTGTTGGTGAACGTGTGTAGGCACCTCCATCAAAGCAGGTGGCTCCTGTGCTGTGCATGAGATATCACAAGGCAACTTGCCAAAATCGCGCCCCATAACTTCTTCTTCCATCAAGAAATCGCCTTTGGCGCGTGCAATGTCGATGCGATGTCTGGTGATCTGCATCTCTTTATATGCTTTCACTATTTGCAGATAGTTTTCCCCTGCAAGTTCATTTTGTGTGAAAGCACCTGAACGAAGCAAGTCAACAATGCATTCT
>Ga0183096_1003045_pt1 | contig 10699 bp, 6 predicted proteins | sample Biomet5_FD_127791 | JGI IMG/M metagenome (GOLD analysis project Ga0183096, IMG submission 127791) | Microbial communities from bioreactor (seeded with sewage sludge) at LBNL, California, USA - Biofuel metagenome 5 (version 2) (version 3) | ecosystem: Engineered > Bioreactor > Anaerobic >...
AGGCCAGCGCCAGAGAAACAAATTTTTCTTCCGTGGATGCTCCTCTTGACGTCAATACCACAGGTACCTTGGCGCCTACTACTACGCCCGCCATCTTGGTGCCGCCACAGATTATCATAGCCTTGTGCATCAGATTGCCTGCTGCCATGGTCGGTACGACTACGCAGTCAAAATCTCCGCTGTATTTGCAGTCGTAACCCTTTCTTTCAGCGATCTCCTTACTCATCATTATGTCAAAGGAAATCGGTCCCACGATGTCGCAGCCCGGGATCTCTCCGTTTTTGTTCATCTCCACCAGCGCAGCAGCATCGGTGGTCTCCACCATCTTCGGGTTGACCTTCTCCACTGCAGCCAGGACAGCAACTGAAGGGTTTTCGACGCCCAGTTTGTGCAGCGCTTCAACGCTGTCGAGGATGATGTCTTTCTTCTGCTCCAGAGTCGGATATGGAATCATGCCACCGTCTACGACAGCCATGAGTCTGGACATCTGCGGCACCTCGTTATAGGCGAATACGCACATGGTTCTGCCTGTATTGAGTCCGTTTTCCTTCTTAACCAGCGGCTTGAGTACGTCTTTGGTATCAACCATGCCCTTCATGATGAACTCAGCCTTGCCCTGCTTGATCAGCTCCACGGCTTCAATACCGCAGGCCTCATTGGTTTCAGCATTAATTATAGTGTATTTTGACGGGTCCTCTCCCAGTGCTTTCAGTTCAGCCTCGACGTCAGCTGTTTTGCCAATAAGGACTGGCATTGCCAGTCCTATTTTTTCGGCTTCAACGACTGCTCCAAGAACGTGACTGTCAGCAGCGCCGGCTACAGCGACCGTCTTTGTATGAGGATCCTGTTTGCAAGCTTCTACCAGATCAGTAAATTTCCTGTAAGCCATTTTCGTGCTTCCTTTCTTATACCATCTCGTATCCTGCGTCAAAGGCCTTAAGATTGATATCGACCACCTTGGCAGGAACTGTCTCTTTGATTATTGCCTTCCAGTCTATTCCGTCGAGTCCCAGTTTCTTGATCAGGGCACCCAGCAGACAGATGTTCTGAGCCTTTACGTTGCCCAGTTCGCTGGCCTTGTCGGCAGCCTTTACCAGGCTGACATCGCCTACGACCTTTTTGAGATCAGCCAGGCAGTCTTCAGGATATTCCTGTTCACCTGTAAGTACAGGCATCGGGAAGATCTCTCTGTCGTCGGTAATGATGGCTCCGCCCTTCTTCAGATATGGCAGCGCTCTCAGAGCTTCCATCTTCTCGAAGGCGATTATAAGATCAGCCTCATGATCTCCGATGTTAGGAGCGTAAACCTTGTCGCCGTATCTCAGCTGTGTAACTACTGTGCCGCCACGCTGCGACATGCCGTGGATCTCGCTCATCTTTACGTCATAGCCAAGTTCTACAAGGCCCTTTGACAAAACTTTTGTAGTAAGGATAGTACCCTGTCCGCCTACACCTACTAATATTATATTCTTAGTCATTGTTATTTACCACCTTTCCTACTCAACTGTGATCATTGCGCCAACCTTGCAGTTCTGTGAACAGAGTCCACATCCTGTGCAGTTTGCAACATCTGCGACATAAGCTTTACCATCTTTGAATGCCAGTGACGGACATGCGACCTTCATGCACATCTTGCATCCTACGCACTTGTCCTGATCAACTTCGATGTGCTTCTTGCCTCTTGCCTTGATAACTGACTTGAGCAGTGCGCAAGGGTATCTGGTAACTATGACCTGAAGTCCGTCGTTTTCTATTGATGCTTTAAGAGCTGCGTCCATTTCCTTCTGATTGATAGGATCTACAACGTGTACTCTCTCAGGATCGATTCCTGTTGCCATTACCATGTCCAGGCAGTCTATTCTCTTTACAGGCCTGCCCATCAGTGAGATCTCGGTTCCTGCATTCTGCTGGTGTCCGGTCATTCCTGTGATGGAGTTGTCCAGCAGGCAGAGGATCACATTTGAATTGGTATGTACTGCATCGATCAGACTTGTAAGTCCGCTGTGGAAGAATGTGGAATCGCCCAGGAATCCCATAGGCTTTCTCGTGTCTCCCTGAGCCTTGAGGGCTATGTCCATACCGATAGGAGTAGAGAAGCCGCCGCCCATGCATACGCACATCTCTTCACCGAAGAACGGTGTCTGTACGCCCAGTCCATAGCATCCGATATCTCCAAGGGCAACTACTTTGTCCCTGAATTTTGTGAAGGAGTAGAAGAATCCTCTGTGAGGGCAACCCGCGCAAAGTACCGGAGGTCTGTCAGCCGGTTTTACGTCTACTGTATATCCTTCCTCCAGCGGCTTGTCAGTCAGTGAAGTCTGAACGATAGCTGCAGTCAGCTCGCCCTGGATGGTGATCTTGTCTTTTCCTGTGCATTCATGTCCGCGTACCTTGACAGCATTCTCGATGAACGGCTCGCCCTCTTCGATGACATGGATGGTATCACACTTTTCGCAGAACTCATCGATAAGCTTGCCAGGCATAGGATTGGTCAGTCCCAGCTTCAGGTAAGAAACGGAATCTCCGAAGACTTCCTTGGCATGCTGATATGAGATGCCGCTGGTGATGATGCCTACCTTGGTATCATTGTACTCGGCCTTGTTCAGTTCGCAGTTGTTGGCGTACTCCTCGACCTTTGCCAGCTGATCTTCGACTACGATATGTCTTTTGATGGCCATTGCAGGTAGCATTGCGCGCTTTTCAACATCAGTTACGTACTTCTTGCAAGGTGTAGGAATAGGATCCTCAAGTGTTACGATGCTCTTGGAATGACACACTCTTGTGGTGACTCTCATGAGTACGATCAGGTCGTACTTCTCTGACAGTTCATAAGCAAGCTTGGTAAAGTCCTTGCACTCCTGTGAATCTGAAGGCTCAAGCATGATCAGCTTGCCAAGTCTTGAATAGTATCTGTTATCCTGTTCGTTCTGTGATGAATGCATTCCCGGATCGTCAGCCGTTACTACCAGCATTCCGCCGTTGGAACCTATATATGCGATGGTCATAAGAGGGTCAGCTGCAACATTCAGTCCTACGTGCTTCATGCATGTAAGCGTTCTGAGTCCGCCAGCCTGTGCTCCGCAAGCCATTTCCAGAGCTACCTTTTCGTTGTTGGCCCATCTTGAATTGATCTCAGGGTATTTTGCAACATTCTCAAGAATTTCTGTACTTGGAGTTCCGGGATATGCTGATGCAAATCCCACACCTGCTTCGTAAGCACCGCGGGCGATGGCCTCGTTGCCGCTCATTATCACTTTTTCTTTCATCTTACTTTTCCTTTCCTTACTATACTTATTTTTAAAGTTTACAAGTATTTATATCGGGCTTCTGTGCCCTGTCCCTCTATGAGGAAACTGAAATATGGACATATCTTGGGGTCTGTGACCACCCGGTACAGCGAGTAGAGCTGCGGGAGGAACACCTCCCAGTTGCCGGTCTCTTCTGCCGCGTGCTGCGCCCAGATGAGCCCACTGTCCTCATACTGATCACCTGCCGGATGTATAGGTATGGCCGAGGATATCCCGACGACACCAGCTTCTGATGACTGCCACTGATGGACTCTGTAGGCCTCTTTTCTGGTCTTCGCAGGATTCCATGTATCTTCTTTGCCATCCAGATCATAGCCTATGGCAACGACTGCATGATCGTATTTAAGTACCTCTCTCACATGATCCGGTACCTTCTGCACATCCTCCAGAAGTATATACGGCTTGATGAATCTGCCGTCGTTCCACTTCTGTGGTGCTCTGTGCATCGATCCTATGGCTCCGCTGTCCCTCGGATCTATGAACCAGCTGAGACCCATATGCTGATTCGGATGCCAGAGGCTGTCACATTTCTCAAGGTTGCACCAGAACCAGTTGATCATCTTGGATGTAACGCCGTCAAGCTCCCATTCCAGATGAGTTCCAAGCTCATCCTGTCTGGTCGATTTCAGCATAGCTCCACCTCCCTTTTCTTTATACATAAATTATACTGGTATGCAGTGCAAATGTTAAATTCCAAAAAAAGTACGTCATTTATTCATAATCTGAATAAATGACGTATATATTGAATTTTTAATGCAATTTCAGCATATGTCGTCAGATGACTTCATCATCGAATAGATCAAGTATCTTACGTATAGCCGGGTTTTCATTGTTCTTGCTGCAGATCAGGCATACCTCGCCTTTATCCTTCATCGGCAGAGCCCTGATAGGTCCGTCTTTGTCATAATCATCAAGATCCTCGTTGATCATGACGCCGTTGCCGTTCCTGATGTTGGCGTATATGCTCTGAAGATTTGGCAGGTGGCGTATTATCGGTATGAAATGATATCTGCTGCACCAGCGCCTGATATGCTCTTCCGCGTCGTTTTCCTCGTCGTCAGGCACCGTGTAAAATATGTCGTTGCGAAAGTCCTCGACCTTCAGATCCGGCTTGCCTGCCAGAGGATGCTTGTCTGAATAGAGTACCACCTTGTCCGACTTGTATATGACCTTGGAGACGAATTTCTTTTCCTTGGCCTTGGCGCTGCCCACCGACAGTGCCATGTCTATTTCGCCATTCTCCAGTTTCTTCATAAGCTCCGTTATGCCGTAACACAGTATCTCCAGCGAGATCGCCGGATACTCCGACTCGATGCGCTCATAGAATTTGGAGAAAAAGCTCCTGGTATACCAGTCCTCGATGATGCCTATACGCACACCGGCATTCTCCCCTTTGTCCCTGCTGCTGAGCTCTTCCTTCAGGGTGGACAATTCCATGTTCCACTTCAGAAACAGCTGCTGACACTTTTTACCGTCCTCAGTCAGCTCGACCTTTTTGGTGGTCCTGTTGAACAAAACGCATCCCAGCTCTTTTTCCAGAGCCATGATGTATCTACTCAAAGTCGGCTGAGATAAAAACAATCTCTCAGCCGCTTTTGAGTAATTCCGTTCTTCAACTATTGCAAGAAAGCATTCAATCTGCGTCTGGTTCATAAGTACCCTCTCCCTGAACCCATGTTTATTTCAGCAGTGCTATTATTTCGCCGGCCTTGACCTGCTGTCCCTGCTGAACGAATATCTTCTCGACTTCACCGCCGGTCTTGGCAATGATGTTGGTTTCCATCTTCATGGCTTCTATTACAGCTATCGGCTGCTGATCCGCCACGGTCTCGCCTTCCCTGACAAGCATCTTGACTATGCTTCCAGGGATGTTGGCTCCGATTTCCTTAGGGTTCTCTTCATCGACATACCTGGTCGAAGATTCAGAAACTGCCGCTTCCACCTCGTTGTCCTTGATGCGCACTATTCTTCTGTAGCCGTTGACCTCGAATACCACATCTCTGTAGCCTTCCTTGTCTACGTCCCTGACCTCTGTCAGCTTGATCACCATGACCTTGCCCTCAGCCAGCTTGACCTCGCAGGTCTCGCCTTCAGTCAGTCCATAGTAGAATATGTCGGAGCCCATGTATCTGAAGTCCCCGTCCTTTTTCAGGCTCTTGTGATAGTCCTCGAACACCTTTGGATACATAGCATAGCTGATGATCTCACGCGGAGTTCCCTCAAGCTCGAAGTACTCCACAAGTCCCTTCTTGATGTAATCGAAGTCCTCAGGAGGCAGAAGCTCGCCCGGTCTGCAGGTGATAGGTTCCTTGTCTTTCAGCACCAGCTTCTGCAGTTCTTTGTTGAAACCGCCTTCAGGCTGCCCCATCATGCCTTCAAAGAAGGATACGATGGAGTCAGGGAAGTCTATCCCCTTGCCCTTCTCATATATGTTCTCCGGAGTCAGGTCGTTCTGTACCATAAAGATAGCCATATCTCCCACTGCCTTGGACGACGGCGTCACCTTGACGATATCGCCCAGCATCTGGTTCACTGCCCTGTACATGTCCTTGACTTCCTGAAGTTTGTGACCCAGTCCAAAGCTGTCCACCTGAGATTTCAGGTTGGAATACTGTCCGCCAGGGATCTCGTATTTGTATATCTCGGCTGAAGCTGTCTTCATACCGGATTCGAATTTCTGATAAACAGGTCTTACATCTTCCCAGTAATCTGAGATGACCTGTATTTCCATTGGATCTATGCCCGTGTCTCTGCTGCTGTGCTCCAGAGCTGCCACCACAGAGTTCAGAGCCGGCTGCGAGGTCAGACCCGACATGCTGTTGAACGCCGCGTCTACCACATCGACTCCTGCGGATGCAGCCATCAGTATGGTTGCAACGCCGTTGCCGCTGGTGTCATGAGTATGCAGGTGCACAGGGATCGAAATCTCCTGTTTCAGTGCCGTTACCAGCTTTTTGGCAGCCATAGGCTTCAGAAGTCCCGACATGTCCTTGATGCCAAGGATGTGAGTGCCTCTCTTTTCCAGTTCCTTTGCCATGTTCACATAATACTCAAGGGTATATTTGTCTCTGGTCTCGTCCAGGATGTCTCCGGTATAGCACATGCATGCCTCGGCTACCTTGCCCTGGTTCAGCGTTTCGTCCAGCGCCACCTCCATGCCCTGTATCCAGTTCAGCGAGTCGAAGATACGGAACACATCGATTCCGCCTTCTGCCGCCTGTTTGACAAATTCTCTGATTACATTATCCGGATAGTTCTTATATCCAACGGCATTGGCGCCTCTGATGAGCATCTGGAACAAAACATTCGGCACCTTTTCTCTAAGTGTGTCAAGTCTCTCCCACGGTGATTCCTTGAGGAATCTGTATGCTGTGTCAAAGGTTGCGCCGCCCCACATTTCCAGTGAGAAAAGATCTTTTCCGTACAGTGCTACTGCAGGCGCGATCTTCTCCATATCGACGGTCCTTACTCTCGTAGCCATCAGCGACTGCTGAGCGTCTCTCATGGTTGTATCTGTGATCAGAAGCTTATTCTGATCAAGTACCCATTTGGACAGACCTTCTGCCCCATCCCTTTCAAAGATCTGTTTCGTACCCGAAAGTTTGTTGATCTTTCTCTTTGAAACCTTAGGAAATGCAGGCACGTTGAACTGAGGCTTTCTGCCCCTTGTCTCGTTGACTATTTTGTTTCCTATGTAGTTCAGGACCTTAAGCTCTCTGTCCACCTTGGTCCCTACATCCAGCAGATCAGGGTTGGCCGCGATGAATCCCGTATTGCAGTCTCCTTCGATGAACTTAGGATGGTTCAGCACGTTGAGCAGGAAACCGATGTTGGTCTTGACGCCCTTGATCTGCGTTTCCTTAAGCGCGCGGATAGCTTTCCTTCTGGCATCCTCAAATGTCATTGCCCCTGAAGTCACCTTTACCAGCAGACTGTCATAATACGGAGTTACCACCGAACCGGTGAAACCGTTGCCGCCGTCCAGTCTGATGCCGTATCCGGAAGCACTTCGGTAAAGCTCGATCACACCCGTGTCAGGTGCAAATCCGTTGCTCGGGTCCTCTGTGGTGATTCGGCACTGGATGGCATAGCCTCTCTGAACTATATCCTTCTGGCTCTTGATGCCGATCTCGTCCGAATCCAGAGTGTAACCCTGGGCGATCTTGATCTGCGCCTGAACGATATCCACACCTGTAACCACTTCTGTTACAGTATGCTCTACCTGAATACGCGGATTCATTTCTATGAAATAATGGTTGCCGTTTTTGTCCATGAGAAATTCCATGGTACCGGCACTTCTGTAATTCACGTGTCTGGCCAGTTTCAGCGCGTCGCTGCATATGTCAGCTCTCTGCTTGTCAGTCAGGCAGAGGGCCGGCGTGAACTCTATTACCTTCTGATGCCTTCTCTGGATCGAGCAGTCTCTCTCATAAAGATGAACGATGTTGCCCTCTTTGTCTCCCAGCACCTGTATTTCGATGTGCTTAGGGTTTTCCAGATATTTCTCGATGAAGATATCATCTATGCCGAAGGCTTTGGCTGCCTCGCTCTTGGCGCTTCTGTATTCGTTGACTATGTCCTCTTTGTCGCGGACTATTCTCATGCCGCGTCCGCCGCCGCCTGCTGCTGCTTTCAGCATTACAGGATAACCGCATTCATCGGCAAATCTTATTGCTTCTTCCTCTGACTTTATTGCCGCGTCAACTCCGGGTATGGTAGGAACTCCAACCTCTTCAGCTACCAGCTTGGACTGTATCTTGTCGCCCAGGCTGCTCATCATTTCAGATGTAGGTCCGATAAATTCTATACCGGCTTCCTCGCATGCCTTTGCAAACTCAACGTTCTCTGAAAGGAATCCGTAACCAGGATGGATAGCGTCGACGCCCTTGGCCTTGGCCACGTCAATGATCTCATCGATGCCAAGATAAGCGGCAACCGGTGACTTTCCCTTTCCGATCTGATAAGCTTCATCTGCCTTTGTTCTGAATAACGCCTTCTTGTCTTCTTCTGAGTAGATCGCAACTGTTCTGATACCCAGCTCACTGCATGCTCTGAATATCCTGATGGCAATTTCGCCTCTGTTGGCGACCAGCACTCTTTTGAATTTTTTAATTTTTGCCATTTTTCGTCTCCAATTCTCTATAATATAAAAATTAAAAAGTTAAACTTTGAACAAACTAGTTTTTCTCTGATGTCGTAACGAGATGCACATCCATCTGAGGGTAAGGGATGCTGATGCCCTCCTCCTCGAACCTGCGCTTTACTGTCTCCTCCAGGTAGGTCTTCGCAAGGTACCGGTCTGCCGTGGCGCACCAGACTTTGAAATCTATCTGGATGCTGCTTTCTCCGTGGGCAGAAACTCCTATCCACGGTTCCGGTTCTGACAGCAGCAGCGGTCCCTCGGTAACTATATTCTTCAGGACCTCTTTGGCCCTGTCGATATCCGTTTCGTAGCCCACACTGAACATGCAGTCCACCCGGCGCAGCTCACGTCTGGATGAATTGATCACCATGGATGTGGTCACAACTCCGTTGGGAACGATGATCTCGCGGTTATCGTAGGTGTGCATGGTGGTCGTCAGCAGATCTATATGATCTATGACTCCGGTGACACCGTTGAGCTGTACCTCATCGCCCTGTACGAAAGGCTTGGTGAATAATAGTATTATACCCCCTGCCACGTTGCCTAAACTGTCTTTCAATGCAAGGGCTATGGCGGCTCCGATGGTTCCTATGACTGCGACAAAAGGTGCCATGCTGACCTGATCGAACTGATTCAGTATGGTCATTATCAACAGTATCCACAGCACGATCCTGGTCACTCTCATGATCAGTATGTACACCGATGAATCCAGTGACGATTTCTCCAGCATCTTTTTCTCTATATGTATCAGGAGCCTGATCACTACCCAGCCTACCAGCAGTATAATGAATGCTGTGACTATCTCCCAGAAAAGCTTGTCGTTGATATAAGGTATGTTCATTGCCCCTCCTATCTGCCGGCTCTCCTGCGTTCCAGCTCGTGGAGCAGTTTCTTTCTCAGTCTGATGTCGTCCGGTGTCACTTCCACCAGCTCATCGTCCGCGATGTATTCCAGCGCCTCTTCCAGGCTGAAACGCCTCGGCGGCGACAGCTTGATGGTGTCGTCAGATCCGGCGGCACGCATGTTGCTGACCTTCTTGGCCTTGCATGGATTCACTTCCATGTCCTCGCCTCTGGAGTTCATGCCGACGATCATGCCTTCATAGACATGGGTCCCCGGTTCTACGAACATCTGCACTCTCTCGCCTATGTTGAACAAAGCGTAAGGGGTGCATGTCCCTTCCTCTATGGCAATGGCGACGCCGTTGCTTCTGCCCGGTATCTCGCCTTTATATTCTTCAAAATCAAAGAATCTGCGCTCCATGTTTCCTTCGCCTCTGGTATCGTTGATGAACTCTGAACGATATCCCAGCAGACCTCTGGTCGGTACATGGTATTCCAGCCTTGCGTAGCCGTTCTCGCCTGCCATCTGCACCATGACGCCCTTGCGCTGATTCAGCTTGGAAATTACTGTTCCAGAATACTCATCCGGCACCGTTACCACTACCTCCTCGATCGGCTCCAGCTTTTTGCCGCTCTCGTCTCTGTGGATTATTACCTCCGGCTTGGAAACCGCCAGTTCGTAGCCCTCACGTCTCATGTTCTCGATGAGTATGGAGAGATGGAGTTCGCCTCTGCCTGACACCTTGAAGCAGTCCGTCGAATCGGTCTCCTCTACGAGCAGTCCCACGTTGACTTCCAGCTCCTTGTTGAGTCTGTCTCTAATATGTCTGGATGTGACGTATTTGCCCGACTTGCCTGCGAACGGCGATGAATTGACCATGAAATTCATGGACAGTGTAGGTTCTTCAATATGTATCATCTCCATCGGCTGAGGATCCTGCGGATCGCAGATGGTCTCGCCTATGGAAATATCAGATATTCCAGAAACCACGACGATGTCGCCGCACTCTGCCTGCGGTACAGGGGTCCTCTTCAGCCCTCTGTACACGAATATCTGGTTGATTTTCTGACTGACGATGTCGCCGTTCTCCTTGGCTACCGCAACCATCTGTCCCTCTTTGATCACGCCCCTGGTAACTCTTCCGATTCCCAGACGGCCGATATAGTCATCATAGGCGAGGGTGGAAACCTGCAGCTGCAGCGGCTCCTCGCGAAGATCAGGATATGGTTCGCAGTGTTCTATTATGGTATCGAACAGCGGTTTGATATCCAGGCCGCCATATCCGCCTGGCGTATGCTTCAGTTTCTTGTTGCCTTCCTCAACGGAAAGTCCCGCGGCATCCTCAGGATCGCGCACAGCGATACCCTGTCTGGCGATACCGTATAATATCGGAAAGTCAAGCTGC
>Ga0183096_1003053_pt1 | contig 10672 bp, 9 predicted proteins | sample Biomet5_FD_127791 | JGI IMG/M metagenome (GOLD analysis project Ga0183096, IMG submission 127791) | Microbial communities from bioreactor (seeded with sewage sludge) at LBNL, California, USA - Biofuel metagenome 5 (version 2) (version 3) | ecosystem: Engineered > Bioreactor > Anaerobic >...
AGCCCAACCTCATCGTCATCATGGACGAGAGCCTGAGCGACCTCTCGGTCGTCGGCGATTTTGACACCGACGCCGACTACATGCCGTTTTTGCACAGCCTGCGCGGCGCCGACAACACGATCACCGGCCAGATGCGGGTGAGCACTTTCGGCGGCGGCACCTGCAACACCGAGTTTGAATTTCTGACCGGCTGCACGCTAGGCTTTTTCCCCTCCGGCAGCGTTGTCTACCAGCAGTACATCAACCGCAGCCTGCCCTCGCTGGCGACTGTGCTGCAGGCGCAGGGCTACACCGCCGACGCCGTCCATCCGTTTTACAGCTATTGCTGGAACCGCGAAAAAGTCTATCCGCTGCTCGGCTTTGAGCATTTTTACGACCTGACCTCGTTTTACGACGCGCGCATGATCGGCAGCTACGCCAGCAACTGTGTCAGCGACGAATCCGACTTTGCCAAGTTGATCGACCTGTACGAGAACAAGGCCGAGGGCAAGCCGATGTTCCTTTTTAATGTGACGATGCAAAACCACGGCGGCTATGCCCAGCTCATCAACGCGCCCGACGAGATGATCCATTTTTCCAAGGACGGCTATACCAGTGTCGACGCCGACAACTATCTGTCGCTGGTCAAGGCCACCGACACCGCCTTTGCGGGTCTGATCGACTATTTCAGCAAGGTGGAGGAACCGACCATTATCCTGCTGTTCGGCGACCACGAGCCGAACCTGCCCGACAGCGTCTATGAGGCGCTGCTCGGCACCGACCTTGACGAGCTGACGCAGGAGCAGCTGCAGCAGCGCTACACGGTGCCGTTCTTTCTGTGGGCCAACTACGACATCGAGGGCGACGGCGATGCCGGCATCACCAGCGCCAACTACCTCTCCACCCTGCTGCTGCAGACCGCCGGCCTGCAAACGACGCCCTACATGCAGTTCTTGTCCGGGCTGTCGCAGAAGATCCCCGCGCTCAGTCTCTACGGCTATCGCGGCGACGACGGCAAGGAGTACCGCCTTGACGACGAGTCCGACTACACCGATCTGATCGCCCAGTACCGCACGCTGCAGTACAACTACCTGTTTGACAAAAAGGATCGCCAGGATCTGTTCTTTACCGTTGCCGCCGACTGACACCGCAGAGGAGGTTGTTCTCTTGACCAGTGACGAGCTGCTTGACACCAGCACCGAGGTCGCCTATTCCCTGCTGGAGAGCGGCGCCGAGATCTACCGCGTGGAGGAATCCGTCCACCGCATCTTTGCCGCCTACGGCGCCAGAAACGGCTATGTTTTTGCCATTCCCACGCTGCTGATCCTCTCGGTCGAGAACGAGGAGGGCCGGCCGCTGACCGAGATCCGCCGCCTGGGCAGCCACGGCAGCGACCTGTGCCGCGTGGCTGCCTGCAACGATCTCTGCCGGCGCATCTGCCGCGACAAGCCCGCCCCGCAGGAGATTCTTGCCGCCCTTTCGCGCATCCGCGCGCTGCCGCGCTACTCGCTGCCGCTGCAGGTGGCGGCCACGGCCGCGGTCGGCTTTGGCTTTACGCTGCTGTTTGGCGGCAGCCTGGCCGACGCCTGCTGCTCGCTGCTGTGCAGCGCCGCCGTGCGGCTTGTCCTCGACCGCTTCGGGCGGCTTGAGGTCAACTCGTTTTTTACCACCATCGTCGCCAGCTTTGCCGCCGCGGCGCTGGCGCTGCTGGGCGTGCAGGTGCGTCTGGGCGCCAATCTGGATAAAATCGTCATCGGCACCCTGATGAACCTCGTCCCCGGCGTCGCGCTGACCAACGTCATGCGCGACATCATCGCCGGCGACCTGATCGCCGGCCTGACCAAACTGGTCGAGGCGCTGCTGATCGCCACCGGCATCGCGCTCGGCACCGGCGTCGCGCTCAGCCTGTGGCGGCTGCTGCCGGGGGTGATCGCATGAAAACTTATCTGCTCCCCTGCGTCTTTGCCTTCATCGCCTGCTTCGCCTTCTCGCTGCTGTGCAACACGCGCGGCAAAACGCTGTTGACCATGCCGCTGGGCGGAAGCCTGGGCTGGCTGGTCTACACACTGACGCTGCCCCTTGCCGCCGAGCTGACCGCCTACTTTTTCGCCACCATCGCCGTCTCGGTCTACGCCGAAATTATGGCGCGGGTGCACCGCGCGCCGGCCACCGGTTTTCTGCTGATCGGCCTGCTGCCGCTGGTGCCGGGCGGCGGCATCTATTACACGATGGAATACTGCATCGGCGGCCAGTCGCGGCAGTTTATCGAGACCGGCATGCACACGTTTGGCATCGCCGGCTCGCTGGCGCTGGGCGTGCTGGTTGTCTCCAGCACGATGCGGCTGTGCGCCGCCGCGCGCGACGGCGCCCGCCAGCACCGCATTTTCTGACGCTGCCGGCGCCCGGCGGCAAAAAAAAGAACCTGCTGCCCCGCCGCAGACGCTTGCGCGGCGGGGCTTTGTGTTCTATAATGAAGCAATATCCGCCGGTGCTGCCGGCAAGATCCCTTTTGCGGAGGAAACTGACTTGTCCAAAACCGAACTGAACATGCCGCTCATTCTGGACGGCGAGCGCTGGGCCTACGGCGGCGACCAGGAGTGGTGCCCCACCGCCTGGCACCGTCTGTGCGGCTGCGGGCCGACCTGCGGCGCCAATCTGGCCGCCTACTACGCCCTCAACCGCCCGTCGATGCGCGGTCTGTACCGCGGCAGCGTGGAGCCGTTTTCCAAACAGGAATACACCGACGCCATCGAAGATGTCTTTCGCTTCATCACGCCCAGTTACCTGGGATTTCCCTATGCCGGCCGCTTTGCCTCGCGCTTTCGCGCCTATGCGCTCGATCACGGCGTAAAGCTGACGGCACACGGCTGCGGCAATGCGGGAACGCCGCAGCAGATGTTTGACTTTACCCGCCGCACCATCGACGCGGGGGACCCCGCAGCGCTGTTGATTTTGCGCCACCGCGCGCCGGAGCTGGCAGACGACAACTGGCACTGGGTCACCATCAGCGGCTACTGCGAGGGCGAGGGCGAACCGCAGGTCATCCTCAGCAACTGCGGCGAGCGCGAGGTGCGGCCGGCCTCGCTGCTGTTTGAACGGAACCCCAAAAACACGGTGCGCATCCTCTGCTTCCGGGAGCTGCGCTGATAAAACGCAAAAAGCGCGGCGGACAGGGAACTCTCCCCTGTCCGCCGCGCTTTTTCATTGCTGCCGCGCCGCCGGTCACTCGTGCCGAATGGCCTCCAGCGCCGAAATCTTGACTGCGCGGTTGGCCGGCATAATACCGGAGACAATGCCGATGCCGGTGGAAAAGGCGATGCCCACCGCCGCCAGCCAGAGCGGAATGACCGAGACCTTGGAGCCGTACATCGGCAGCATGCCGCCCAGCGAGCCCTGCAGCGCCGGCCCAAAGTGGTTGAGCAGGAACGACAGTCCGTAGCTGATGCCGACGCCGGCGACGCCGCCGACCATGCCGATCATCGCCGCCTCAAACAGGAACATCTCGCGGATCTTGGACAGCTTGCAGCCCAGCACCTTCATGACGCCGATCTCGCGCGTGCGCTCGTAGATGGCCATGGTCATCGTGTTGGCAATCGACAGCGCCGCCACAAACAGCGACACCGCGCCGATGCCGCCCAGCACCAGCTGGATCATCTGCGACTGCTCGCGCATGCGCTCGCGCTCGCTGCTCATCGAGTAGGTCTCATAGCCGTATTCCTTGATGGCCTTTTCGACCGCCTCGACATTGGCAACGTCGTCCACCTTGACAAAAACGTTGTCGTAGCCCTGCTTGCCGTAAGTTGCATCCTTGATGTTGTTGGCCTTCATGTATTCCTGTTCCAGCCGCTTGACCGTGTTGAGGTCCATGACAACGCCGGCGGAGGTCACATACCCTTTTTTGTAATCCTCCAGCATGACGCCGGAGACGGTCAGCGCGTAGGTCAGCTGCTTGGAGTCGTCGCTCTGCTTGATCGTTTTAAGGGTCAGCTTATCCTTGTTGACGTCTACAAACGGCGCCACCGGGTTGCCGTTTGCATCCACCTGCGAGCGGTCGCGGTAGGCCTTCTGCCCGCGCTTTTTGGAATCGGTAAAGCTGTAGCCGGCATACTGGCCGACCAGCACGGGGATCTTTTTCAGCGTCCCGGAGGAGGGCGTCGTCTCCAGATATTTGCCGCTGACCAGCTCATATTCCAAGTCTTTGATCGCTTCCGGGTAGATGCCGGCAATACTGCTGGCGTCCATCACATAGCGGTCGCCGTTGCCGGCGACGATCTGCGCGCTCAGATAGCGCGGCTGATAGATCGGCGTGGCAATCTTGACGTGCTCGATCTCGTCCAGCTTTTTGACCATTTTGTCATCGAGCTTCTGCGTCGAAGCGGAGCCGTTTGTGCTCCAGTTGTAAACCTGAATCTGGGTCAGGTCGCCCCACTGGGAGATCATCTCGTCAAAGCCGACGTTCATGGCGATGCCCAGTGAGACCATGACGACAATGGAGCAGGTGCCGACGATGACGCCGATGATGGTCAGCGTCGTGCGGCCGCGGCGGCGGCGCAGGTTTTCAAAGCTGAGCGCAAGAAGATCAGATATCCTCATCTTCGTCCTCCAGGCGCTGTTTCTTGGCTTTTTGCTTTTTGATGATCCGGGCGATCACGATGAGAACGGCGACGACCACCGCGGCGATGACCACCCAGCCCCACCACGGCATGCCGCCCGACGTCTGGGCACCCGGGTCGACCACGACGGAATCGACCATGCCCGAATTGACCATGCTGCTGTCGTTTTGCTGCACATCGACCGAGAACGCCTTTTCCAGCGTTTTCTGCTGGCCCTTGGCGTCCTCATAGGTCAGCGTGACCTTGCCGTTGATCGTGCCCGCCGTCTGCGAGGAGATCGTAAAGTCGGTGCTGCCCTCGGTGCCGGCGGCGACGTTGCCGACGTACTGGTTCTGGCCCTCGCTGTCCATGCCGGCGCCGGCGATCTCGGCCGAGAGGTTGTAAATGATGCCCTTGCCCTTGTTGACATAGGTGACCGTGATGGTGTTCTCCTCACCGGTCAGCAGCGGGCTGGGCACGCTGAGGTTGGTGATTTCAAAGCGCTCCGGCTGAACGACCGGGACGGTGACGTTGAGGCTGTTGGTGACCGCCGTGCCGTCGCTGCCGACGCCGGTGACGTTGATTGTGACCGCATAGCTGCCGGGGTCGGCGACGGCGCTGGCCAGCAGCTTGAAGCTGACCGAGGAGGTGGTGTCGGCGTTCATCTTGCCGACATAATAGTTGCTGTTGCCCGAAACGACCGAGATTTTCTCCGGCAGGGTCAGCGAGACCTGCACCATATCGACGGCGGTGGTGCCGGCTGCGGCGAGAATTTCCGCCGTGAGGTCGAACTCCTTGCCGGCCTGGACCTCGCTGGTGCCGTAAGACGCGCTTTTGATGACCAGCGCGCTGGCCTTGCCGCCGGTCGTTGTGGAGCCGACGCACTGGCTGATGGCCTGCGAGAGGTTGACCAGCGCCACCGCCTGGTTCTGGTAGCTCAGGTCAAAGGCCAGCTTGTTGTCGCCGCCCAGATAAGTAATATCGTTGAAAATGATCGCGTAGTGCAGCGTGCCGCCGGAAATCTTCGGCGTCGTGAACTTGATGTCGCCGAGGCTGGGCGTCTTGAAGCTGGCCGTCGAGGTGATTTTGGCGTTGGCGTAACTGCTGCTGCCGGAAATCTGGTCCAGCGCGGAGAACCGCGGATCGGAGATGGCAATGATGATCTGGCATTTCTGGTTTTGCTGCAGCTGCTGGATCTCATTGCCGGCGGCGTCCTGCACTGTATAGGCGGTGATCTCCGGGCTGCCGCCCGCCGGCGTCTCGCTGCTGGAGACGCTGGACGAGCTGGATGAACTGGTGGTTCCCGCCGCCGCCGGCAGCGCGGCGAGAAGGCTGGCCGCCAGGGCAAACGACAGGAGGGCGGACAGGAGTCTGGCCGGGGATTTACGCTTCGTTTTCATGGGTGGTGTTCTCCTTTGGTGTGTTGTTTTCTGCCGCCTGCTGCGGTTTTGCTGTACTGTTTTCACTCTTTTCACTCTGCGGGGCGAGCGCGGCCCGCAGCGCCGCCTTGATGCCGGCGGTGTCGGCCGGCGCCGCGGCGCTTTTGGGCGCGGCCGCGGGGACGGCTTCTGCAGGCGGCGCGCACGGCGCGTCCGCTTGGGCCGGCGCCTGCGGCGCGCTTTCAAAGCTGGCGTCGTTGAGATCGGCGTCCGCCTCCCCCTCCGGCACCTCGTAGGCGGTTTTGGGGTGTTCCATCCGCTCGTCGTGCAGCACCATACCGTCGCGCAGCGTGACGATGCGGTCAGCGCAGGCGGCGAGGTCGCGCTCGTGCGTGACCATGACAAAGGTGATGTTGTTCTCGCGGATCAGCTTGAGAATGGCGTTCATGACCTGAACCGTCGTGTGCGAATCGAGGTTGCCGGTCGGCTCGTCGGCAAAGATGACCGCCGGGCGGCCGACAAAGGCGCGCGCGATGCCGACGCGCTGCTGCTGGCCGCCGGACATCTGCGTCGGCTTGTGGCTGCCGCGCTTGCCAAGGCCCATCTTTTTCAGCTGTTCAAGCGCCATTTTCTCTCTCTTGCGCTTGGCGACGCCCTTAAACATCAGCGGCAGCGCCACATTTTCCACCGCCGTCAGGGTCGGCAGCAGGTTGTAGGACTGAAACACGAACCCCAGCTTTTGCTGGCGGAAAATGGCCAGCTGGTTCTCGTTCATGGCAGAAACGTCCTGCCCGTCGATCACCACGCTGCCCCGGGACGGCTTTTCCAGCCCGGCAAGCTGATTGAGCAGCGTCGACTTGCCGCTGCCCGAAGCACCTACAATACAGCAAAACTCCCCTTTGGCCAGCTCCAGATTGATGTCGTCAAGGGCGACGACCTTCTCCTTGCCGGTGCGGTAGACCTTGCGCAGATGCTCGACCTTGATCATTGGCCGCAATTTTGCACACCGCCTTGCTTTTTTTATCGACGCGCGCACCGCGCGCGCGTTCTAAACGTGTGTTACAGCAATGTAACGCGCCGCGGTTGCGAAAAGTTACAAATGCTGATAGAATATTATCCATGAAACTAAAAGAACTCTGCCTGCTTGGGCTGGCGTCCTTCTGCCTTGTCTGCAGCGTTTACCTGACGCTGCGGGCCAGCGTCACGCTGGGCCTGTTCCTCATGTACGGGCTGACGGCGGCGCTTTTTCTCTATCTCCGCTTTTCGGCACAGATCGACCGCTTTTGCGCGCACGGGCCGGGCCGGATTCTGGCGGTCCTGTTCTGGTGCGGTTTCGCCTTTTTTGTCTTTCTCGTCGGTCTCATGGAGCTTTCGCCCGGCTTTGCCGCCGCCCCCGGCGACCGTCAGGCGGTCATTGTGCTGGGCGCTGGGCTGCGCGGCGAGCAGCCGTCGGACACGCTGCGCCGCCGTCTGGACGCCGCCCTCGCCTACTATCGTGCCCACCCCGGCTGCCTGCTGGTGCTCAGCGGCGGGCAGGGGTATGACGAGGCCGTCCCCGAGGCCGAGGCCATGGCGCGCTGGCTGAAAGCGCGCGGCGTGCCGCAGAGCGATCTGCTGCTGGAAAGCCGGTCCGCCTCCACCGAGGAAAACTTCGCCGATTCGCTGGCCGCGATGAAGACGCGCGGTCTGGACGCGCGCACGCCCGTTCTCTACGTCACCAACCGCTTTCACTGTTACCGCGCCGGCGGCTGGGCGCGCCGCGTCGGCTTTGTCGATGCCGCGCCGCTGCCGACGGCCACCAGCCCGCTGGTCTGGCCGGCTGCCGCAATGCGCGAGGCACTGGCCATCTGCGCTTTCTGGGTTTCCGGCGCCTGACCGCTTTGGACAGGCGCCCGCACCCATCGTTTTTTTCACCGCACACAAAGGAGATTCAAATTGCAGATTCGTACTTTTTTGCCGTCCGACCGCGAGGCTGTGCTGGCCCTGGTCGCTGATTTCTACAACTCCCCCGCCTGCCTGCACCGCATCCCGGTGCAAAACTTTGCCGACGCCTTTGACGAGATGGCCGCCGACCGCGGTCTGATGCGCGGTCTGGCGCTGGTGGAAGCGGGCCGCATCTGCGGCTACTGCCAGCTGGCCTTCACCTACTCCACCGAGGCCGGCGGCCCGGTCGTACTGTTGGAGGAGCTGTATCTTGCGCCCGATTGCCGCGGCCGCGGCTGGGGCAGCGAGGTGCTGGAGTTTTTGAAGCGGGAGTACGCCGGCCGCGCCGCGCGCATCCGCCTTGAGGTCGCGCCGGAAAACCCGCGTGCGCGGCAGCTGTATGAGCGCGAGGGCTTTGAGGTCCTCGGCTACACGCAGATGATCCTGGAGAATTTTGCTCTATGAAAATGATACGCCGTTTCGCCCATTATTACAAGCCGCACCGCGTTTTGTTTGCGCTTGACCTCACGGCCGCGTTTTTTATGGCCGCCTGCGACCTTGTCTACCCGATGCTGACCCGCACCGTCATCAACGACTACATCCCCAACCGCAGGCTGAACGTCTTTCTGCTCTGGGCGGCGGCGATGGCCGGCATCTATCTGCTCAAGATGCTGCTCAACTACTTCACGATCTACTGGGGCCACACGGTCGGCGTGCGCATCCAGTCGGACATGCGGCGCGATCTGTTCTGCCATCTGGAGGAGATGCCGTTCTCCTTTTTTGACGAAAACCAGACCGGCGCGCTGATGAGCCGGGTCATCAACGACACCTTTGAGATCACCGAGCTGGCCCACCACGGCCCCGAGGAGCTGTTCATCTCCACGGTCACCTTTGTGCTCTCGTTTGTGCTGCTGTCCCGCATCGACCTGCTGCTGACCCTGATCATCTTTCTCGTCGTGCCGGTGCTGGCCTTTTTCGCCGTGCGCCTGCGCCGCAGAATGCTGGCGGTCTTTGACCGCAGCCGCGTCGAGACCGGCCGCATCAACGCCGAGATCGAAAACAGCATCTCCGGCATCCGCGTCTCCAAGGCGTTCGACAATGCCGCCTATGAGAGCAGCAAATTCGCCGCCCGCAACAATGCCTTTGCCGGCGCGCGGCAGAACGTCTACCACGTCATGGCGGTCTTCAACAGCGGCATGCAGCTGGCCATCGACCTGCTGCCGCTGTTTGCGCTGACGGCCAGCGGCCTGTTCGTCTACTGGGGCCGCATCACGATCGGCGACCTCGCCGCCTACCTGCTCTATATCGTGCTGTTCACCGGCTCCATCCGCATCATCAACCAGTTTGTCGAGCTGTTTCAGGACGGCATGTCCGGCTTCAAGCGCTTTTGCGAGATCATGGACACGCCCGCCGAGGCCGAGCCGGTTCACCCGCAGCAGCCGGCCTCCTTCTCGCGCGACATCACGTTTGCGGACGTCTCCTTCCGCTATGATGAAAACCGCACCGTGCTCGACCACCTCAACGTGACGATCAGGGCCGGCACCACCGTGGCGCTGGTCGGCCCCTCCGGCGGCGGCAAAACGACCTTCTGCCACCTGATCCCGCGCTTTTACACCCCCGCTGCCGGCACCGTGGCGATCGGCGGCGTCGACGTGCAGAACATCCCCGCCTCGGTGCTACGGCGCAATGTCGGCATCGTCCAGCAGGACGTCTTTCTGTTCACCGGCACCATCCGCGAAAATATCGCCTACGGCCGGCTCGATGCCACCGATGAGGAGATCGTCGCCGCCGCCAAGGAGGCCGAGCTGCACGACACCATCATGGCCATGCCCGACGGCTACGACACCGACATCGGCGAGCGCGGGCTGAAGCTCTCCGGCGGGCAGAAGCAGCGCATCGCCATCGCCCGCGTGTTTTTGAAAAACCCGCCCATTCTCATTCTCGACGAAGCGACCAGCGCGCTGGACACCGTGACCGAGCAGGCCATCCAGCGCAGCTTTGAAAAGCTCGCCCGCGGCCGCACGACGCTTGTGGTCGCCCACCGGCTGTCGACCGTGCGCAGCGCCGACCGCATCCTTGTGCTGACCGAAAACGGCATCGAGGAGCAGGGCACCCACCGCGAGCTGCTGGATAAGAACGGCATCTACGCCCGGCTTTACAACACCCAGTTCTCGCTCGACTGAGTTGTTTTTGCACCGCATTTTGCTTTGGAGGCATATTTATGGAAAACAAAGAAGCCCTCATCATCGGCATCGCCGGCGGCTCCGGTTCCGGCAAGACCACCTTTGCCAACAAGATCATCCAGTATTTCGGCGGCGACGTCGCCACCCTCAACCACGACTTTTACTACAAGCCGTTTGCCGAGCTGAGTCTGGAGGAGCGCAAGCGTCAGAACTTTGACCACCCGGCGGCCTTTGACACCGATCTGCTGATCGCCGACCTGCTGCGCCTCAAGCACGGCGAGGACATCCAGCGCCCGGTCTACTCCTACACCGAGTTCACCCGCATGCCCGAGACCGTGCGGGTGGCGGCGGCGCCGGTCATCATCGTCGACGGCATTCTCATCTTTGAAAACCGCCAGCTGCGCGACCTGTTTGACATCAAGGTCTATGTCGATACCGACAGCGACGTGCGCCTGATCCGCCGCCTGACCCGCGACGTCAAGGAGCGCGGCCGCGACCTGCAGAGCGTCATGGGCCAGTATCTGTCCACCGTCAAGCCGATGCACGAAGAATTTGTCGAGCCGTCCAAGCGCTACGCTGACGTCATTGTGCCGCAGGGCGGCTATAACGCCGTGGC
>Ga0183096_1003057_pt1 | contig 10661 bp, 8 predicted proteins | sample Biomet5_FD_127791 | JGI IMG/M metagenome (GOLD analysis project Ga0183096, IMG submission 127791) | Microbial communities from bioreactor (seeded with sewage sludge) at LBNL, California, USA - Biofuel metagenome 5 (version 2) (version 3) | ecosystem: Engineered > Bioreactor > Anaerobic >...
GACCCCAATGAGAACCGGAATCAGCTGCAGAATCCGCTTCAAAAAATACTTATACATCGGCTGTCTCTCCTTTGGAACGCGGGCATTGTGCAGGCGGGAGACCCGCCTGCACAATGTGGATCAGTTACTGTGCAAAGGACCAATCGTAGATAAAGAATCCGCGCGGGGTAACGGTTGCATTCAGATCCTTGGTCCACGCGTAGACGTTGTACTTATGGCCGACTCCAGTCCCGGGCACCTCGTTATAGAGAATGTCCATAATCTTTCCGTAAATTTCCTGGCGCTTGGCCGCGTCCATCTCGCGGGCGCCCTGCTCAAAGAGCGCGTCTACCTCCGAATTGCTCCACTGGAAGCAATTCCCGCCCGTGACGCCGATGTTGGAGGAATTAAAGATTTGGTTGTACATGGAGGCGTCTGCGCCATAGGAGCCGCCGCTCATAGCAATGGTGAAATCTCCGCCGTAAATAGCCTGTACGAATGCGTTGACCTCCATGGGCTCGATGCTCAGCTTGATGTTGTACTTTGCCAGCTGTGCCTGAATAATCGGGCACGCCTTGGTGATGTAATGGTTTTCCGGATAGGTACGCATAACTCCCAGATCGATCTCCTTGGAGGTATCGTAGCCCGCCTCCTTCAAAAGCGCAAGTCCCTTGTCCGGATCGCAGGTGTATTGCTTCAGCGCGGATTTATCCGGCAGTCCCTGGATGTTGGGAGAAATCAGCAGCGAATCCGCGTCGCCCAGGCCCTCAAAGGTCGCCTGTACGATCTCGTCGCGGTTGAGCAGGTAGGCGATAGCCTGGCGCAGCTTCACGTTGTTGAAGGGCGCTTTGGAGCAGTTGAACGTGACCCAAACGGTGTGGTAAGTCGGAACCTTCGCGGTCGTGAATTTATCATTGGCCGCATAGGTCGAATACTGGGAGAACGCCAGATTCAGAAGATCCAGATCTCCGGCCTCCAACGCCATGCTTTGGGACGTAGCGTCGGTGATGACATCCCAGGTGACCGTCTTGATGCTGGGCGCGCCGCGGTAATAGCCGTCAAACGCGGTGAGTTCGATTTTGGTGTTCAGGTCTGCGCTGGAGAGCATGTAGGGTCCAGTCCCGCAGATGGACGAGGTCAGATCGTCATTTTTCTCCGTGACGAACTTCTCGTTGAGAATAAACAGACTTGCAATGTTCTGCAGGAACGGCGCAACGGGGCTGCTGAGCTTGAATTCCACCGTGGTGTCATCCGGTGCGGTGACTGAGCTGATACCCGTCAGGTAAGTGGCCATCAATCCCGCCTTGGACGCCCGGTTATAGGAGAACACCACGTCGCTGGCCTTCAAAGTTTCTCCGTTGTGAAATTTGACATCGTCCCGGAGATGAAACGTCCATGTCAGCCCATCGTCGGACATCTCCCAGGTTTTCGCAATGCGGGGTTCCGCCGCGCCCTTGTCGTAGTCATAAAAGATGAGGCCCTCGTACGTCTGGTTCCAGATCTCAAAGTTGATCAGCGCGTTGGTGGCATAGGGATCCAGCGTGGAATAGGCGGCGTTCGCCGACAGGCGAAGCGTTCGACTGTCGGCGCCTCCTGCCGACGCCGAGGCTGCGCTCCCCCCCGATGCGGGATTGCCTCCGCATCCCACAAGCAGAGAGATTGACAACAGCAGTGTCAGCAGGATTCCCAATTTTTTCTTCATTGTGTTTTCCTCCTTTACTACTTCTCTATTTGCCAAGGTTCCTTCTCGCGTCTTCGGTGCATTGGTCTCCACGTTGCAGTACTCCCAGAACAGCTTCTGTATCCTTTCCAAGCCTTACATCGGACAAAAAGGCTTTGCGCGCTCCCTCATATGTTACGGGCGGTGCGGCAATCCAGGAATCCGGACCCGCCCCATAGGGAACCAAAAATCCGTTCAGCCTGGCCTGCTCATCCTGCGGTACCTCCGCCAGATGCCGCAGCCTCTCGATGCACACCCCGGTTCCGTCCAGCAGGTCCGCCCACTCGTCATAGGTCTTCTGCGCGTATATCCGCCGGAGCTTTGGAACGGCTCCAAAGTGGTCGTCGTATTCTGCGCGGCTCATGCCGATGAGATCCAGCAAAATGGACTTCTGCTTGTCCGTGATCGCCTGCAGGTACATATACACGCCGTCCTTACAGCGGTACACCTGGTCGATAAAGAAATCCTCCCCGTACTGGGAAACCACATAGTCCATGCTGGCCATCCAGATAGAGGTGTGGAACAGGGAGGTATCCACCTGCCGGCCCTCTCCCGTGATATTCGCACCCGCGAAGCCGGCCAGCACACCCGCCGCCAGCGCCAGAGCGGCGTTGCAGTCTCCCGCGCCCAGCACCATGTTATTGGGGGGGCTTCCCGGCTGCACATAGTCAAGCATATGGCCGCCGCGGGCAAAGTACGCTGTGGAATCAAACCCCAGCCGGTTCGCCAGCGGCCCCTTTGTCCCATAGCCGCTGATGCGGCCATACACCAGCTTTGGGTTTTCCCGGTGCAGCGCCCCATAGGTGGCGCCCAGCTTTTCCAGTGCGCGGATGCGCATGTTCGTGATAAAAATATCCGCCGTCCGGATCAGACGATAAAAAATTTCCCGGTTTTTCTCCTCCTTCAGATTCAGGACCACGAACTTTTTTCCGTCGTTTGCCTCCGCAAAAAGCGGATTATTGTCGTCCTGCACCGGGATGCCGTACAGCTCCCCCTGGCGGCGGTACGGATCGCCCGTGGGGGATTCGACCTTGATTACCTCCGCCCCGAGATAGGCCAGCATCCGTCCGGCGGAGGGCGCAGCCAGATAGGTAGTCAAATCAACGACCCGTACGCCCTCCAGCGGGCGGGGCAGCCCCGCACACTCTGCATCCATACGGTTCATTATATCCGGATCCGGCCAAACCCGCCATCCACCGCGATGGTCTGCGCAGTGATAAAGCCGGCCTCCTCCGCCGCCAGAGCGTTCACCATAAAGGAGACGTCCTCCGGCTTTCCGGGATGACCCATGGGATGGTTTTCCCTGACATAGTTCATCCAGTTGTCTCCCCCTCCCATGCAGTTGAGCGCCATCGGCGTCGCAATGGTACCCGGGCAGATACAGTTGGTGGTTACGCCGCACCAGGTGTATTCAGTGGCGGTGGTTCGGGTCAGCGCCACAACGCCGGCCTTGGCCGCGCCATAATTGGCCTGCCCGCGATAACCGATATAGCCGATGGAGGCGATGTTGATAATTCGTCCGTACTTTCTTTCCTTCATGACCTTGATGGCCGCCTGCGTGCAGAAGAACACGCCGGTCAGGTCCACATTGATCACGCTCTGCCACTGCTCCTCCGTCATCTTGTGAATCAGGGCGTCCCGGATGATTCCGGCGTTGTTCACCAGGATGTCCAGCGTGCCGAATTTTTCCACGGCAAACTGCACGAACTTTTCGCAATCCGCGCGGCTGGCCACGTTTCCGGATACGGCGGCAGCCCTGCCGCCCGCCGCGTTGATTTGGTCGGCCGCGGCCCGAGCGGTCTCCTGGTTAATGTCCTGCACCACAACGCAGGCGCCCTCCCGGGCCAAACCGACGGCAATGGCCTCTCCCAGGCCGCTGCCCGCCCCCGTGACGAGGGCGACTCTGCCCTTCTGAATGCTCATGGCTGTTCTCCTCCTCTCAATACCGCTTCAGATCGAAGCCGCCGTCCACGGCAATCATCTGCGCCGTGATGTAGGAGGCCTCCTCCGCTGCGAACACCTTCGCCATATATGCGATGTCGGAGGGTTCCCCCACCCGGCCCGTGGGCATGAGCTTTGTCACGGTCTCCTCCCAGTGCCCGTTGAGCGCACCCAGCGACATGGGCGTGCGGATGGGCCCGGGGAGGATACAGTTGGCGGTCACGCCGCACCAGGTGTACTCCGCCGCCGTCGTCCGCGTCAGGGCGATAACGCCCGCTTTGGCGGAGCCGTAGTTGGCCTGGCCGCGGTAACCGATTTGCCCTACGGCCGAGATATTGATGATGCGGCCGTATTTTTTCTCCTTCATGACCTTGATGGCTGCCTGGGTGCACAGAAACGTCCCCTTCAGGATCACGTCCTGCACCAGATCCCACTGCTCCTCGGTCATCTTGTGGATCAAAGCATCCCGGATGAGTCCGGCGTTGTTCACCAGGATATCCACAGTTCCCCACTTGTCCGTGGCAGCCTGGATCATGCGCTCACACTGCTCCCTGAGCCGCACATCCACCTGCACGGCGATGGCCGTGCCGCCGGCCTCTTCGATCATCCGGGCCGTTTCCTGCGCGGTGGCCAGATTGGCATCCGCCGCTACAACGTTTGCGCCCGCCTCCCCGAAGCCGAGTGCCAGCCCGCGGCCGATCCCGCTGCCCGCCCCGGTGATGACCGCGACACGTCCCTTTCGAATGCTCATTTTGTCTTTCCCCCTTTATCCAAGTTCTTTTCCAACGATGGTGATGGAACTGACGCACAGCCAGGGATAGCCGCCCAAGTTGTGGGCGAGCCCGGTTTTCGGGTTCTCCATCTGGCGTTTGCCCGCCTTCCCGTGGAATTGCAGCCAGCTCTCGTACAGCATCCGGATGCCGCTGGCTCCGATGGGGTGCCCGAAAGATTTCAATCCGCCGTCGATATTCACCGGGATTTTCCCGTCCCGCATAAAGACTCCGTCGATGGAGTCCCGCCAGCCGCGGCCCCGCTCCGTGAGGAGCAGATCCTCATAGAGGCAGATCTCCGTGATGGAAAAACAGTCATGAATCTCGATGACGTCCAGCTGTGTGCGGGGATCGGTGATTCCTGCGCGGCGGTATGCCGCCTCGGCCATATGCGCCGTCTCACCGATAGAGCAGTAGTCATAGCCCTGGCAAAGCTCGTTGGTGCCGGGCCCGGCCACAAAGTCCGTGCATTTGACGTACATGGGGTCGCTCCGCCGCGTCCGGGCCTGCTCGGCAGGCATGATGATGGCGCAGGCGCAGCCGTCGGAGACTCCCGCGCAGTCCATGACGGTGAGATAAGGCGGACAGATCATGGGTGCGGCCTTGATCTTCTCAAGAGGAATTTCCTTTTGATAGAGCGCCTTCGGATTCAGCGCGCCGTTGGAGTGGTTTTTGAATGCCACCATAGCCATGGCTTCCCGGATGTTCTCCTGGGATACGCCGTACTTCTTGCAATAGCCGGGCACCAGCAGGGAAAATCCGGCCGGGCCGCCGTAGGCGGGGGCGGTGTTATCCCGGTAGAGCGGTGCAAACGGATTCCCGCTGAAGCCGTTGTCCTTCAGTTTTTCCATGCCGATGGCCATAACGGTTCCGTAGGCCCCCGAGGCCACGCCGTAGCAGGCATTTCGGAACGCCTCCGCACCGGAGCAGCAGTTGTTCTCGATCCGCGTGACCGGCTTGTAGTCCAGCTTCAAAATGGTAGACAGCGTCGTCCCGCAGCTCTCATAGTACGAGGAGAACCAGAAGGCGTCGACGTCAGAGAGTTCCATCTGCGCGTCCTGAAGGGCCTCGCCCACCGCCTCCATAACCAGATCCTCGCGGCTGGTATCAAAGCGCTCGCCGAACTTGGAGCAGCCCATGCCCACGACGGCGACTTTATCTTTGATTCCGTTGGCAGCCATTATTGCTCACCTCCATGATGAATCGGCGCGACTTTCCAGAAATAGGTGCTGATGCCGTTCTCTGTAAACATCTTTCGGAACACCGGCATCACCGGCATGCCAACGTAGATGTCCTCCGCCTCGCAGTCCACAAGGAAGGTCATCAGCTTCCCGCCGCCCTCAAACTCTATCACCACCAGATTGTTGGGCGAATCCAGAGAGAGGGAGAGCCCATCCAGCGTAAAGGTCTTTACCCGGGCGCTGCGGCCGTAAAACCGGTACGGCTCCATCTGATCCCAGGCGCCGCATTTGGCGCAGATCCGCTGGGGCGGAAACTGCGGCGTACCGCACTTCCTGCACCGGCTCCCGTAAAACGCGGTGTTCTTCTTGTAGTTGCGGAAATAGTCGGGCAGGGAGCTGCGCTCCTGGGGTGGGCGCTTCTGCGGCTCAAAGGCCAGCAGCTGCTTCCATTTGAGATACTTCGCATAGGACATGGCGTCGGAGCCGGCTTTCAGCTGATCCTGAACGGAAACAGCCGGCCGATAGGCGGCGTTGTTCTCAGTCACCCTGAACGCCAGCACGTCACAGCCCTCGCCGTAGGCAATGTAAAGCAGCCTGTTTCCCGGCGCGGCGGTCTCCAGCGCGGCCGTCAGCATCAGCGGAGCGGCTGCGCAGCCGGTATTGCCGATTCTTTCGTACATGCAGGGCTGGAGCTGATTCTGAGAAAACCCCAGCTGCGCCGCCAGCGCGGCCTGATGGCGTTTTTCATGGGCGTAGAGAATTACCCTGGAAAAATCAGCCGGTTTCAGGCCGGTCTTTTGAAAGAAACCGGCCACCGCCTCCTTTACCAGAGGCTCATAGCCCAGAGTCAGTGCATAGCGGACATCCCAGCTGCGCACGATCCGGTCCTGCCTGTCCCGCCACTGATCGGGGAAGTCCACGCCGACGCTGTACGAGTCCAGCAGCTCCGCCAGCACCTTGCCGCCGCCGACGGTGAATGCCGCCGCGCCGTCTCCGAAAGCCGTCTCGTTGGCGCCATCGGCGCCGCCCATGCGGCAGTCGCTCATGGCCACCACCGTCGTCCGCCCGCACGCAGCGCCGTCCAGCGCCGCCAGCAGCGCGGAAGAACCCGCTCGCAGGGAGTCGGTGAAATCCGCCAGCCGCACGTCCCTGCGCACGTCCAGAGCGGCCGCCAGGGTCGCCGACCCCTGCTTTTCCAGATACGGGGACGTGGTCGTGGCAAAGAGCACGCCGTCCACGGTCTGCTCCTCGCCAAGCTTCAAGCATTGCAGTGCCGCTGCGGCGGCCATGGTGATGCTGTCCTCATCGTAATAGGCTACGGCCCGTTCCTCGCTTTTTCCTTTCTTTCCGTAGTCGGCCGCCACCGTATCGGCACGAAGCCGGTTGTACGGAATGTATCCGCTGTACGCTGTAATTCCGATCATTGCCTCTGCCTCCCGCTTCTTTCATTTACATGACTGCTTTACATTCATATAGCCGCCGGATCTCTCCGCCGCTGTATCCGAGCTCCCGAAGGACCTCCTGCGTGTGCTCCCCAAAGTGGAGCGTCTTGGTAAGATCCTCTCCCATTCCCTCCATCTGAAACGGCGGGGTTGCAACAGACAAAACCTTTCCGGAGGAATAGAAACGGCGGAGGAAATAGCCGTTGGCATTTGCCTGCGGGTCTTTTACGACGTCCAGAAGCCGAACAACGTGTTCATACGCGACATTGGTTCCGCTCAGGATCTTGTCCCACTCCGCATAGGTCTTTTGCGCAAATAATCTGTCCAGCAGGGCCACGGCGGCAGCCCTGTTTTTCCGCTGGCCCGCCAGCGTGCAGAAGCGGCTGTCCGCTGCCGCCTCGGGAGCGCCTAACGCCGTACACAGCTCTTTCCAGTCATTCAGAAGATGCTGGGACGCGTTGAGCGAAACCCATTCGCCGTCCCTGCACCGATATTCATTAATCAATGCGAATGCAACGGGTTCTTTTCGGGAACAGCCCGTGGGCAGCCCATATTGCTGGAGCGTCAGGTGCATCATGCCCGCCCAGATCGCCGCATTGAGCAGCGAAGAGTTGACAAACCGCCCCTGTCCCGTCCTCTGCGCGCCGGCAAAGGCCGCAAGCACGCCGCAGAACAGAGCGAGTCCGGTAGCGCTGTCGCCGGAACCAAGCACCATTTCGTTTGGCGTGCAGCCCGGCTCTGTGGTATCGAGCAGAAAGCCCCCCCGCGCCAGGTATGCCTGTGAATCAAACCCCGGCTTTGCCGCCTCGGGCCCCTCTTGCCCGTAACCGTTCAAATGGCCGTAGACCAGCCGGGGATTCAGCGCATGAATTCTCTCGTACCCGATTCCCAATTTTTCGAGGGCGGCGGTGCGCATATTCGTGATCAAAATGTCGCTGCGCGCCGCGAGCTTCAAGAGCACTTCCAGTCCGCTCTGCTTCTTTAAATCCAGCACGATCATGCGCTTTCCGGCGTTGGCATTGAGAAAAATCGGGTTTTCATCGTCCGTGCAGGGAATTCCCACCTCGAACAGCGGGGCCTCGATTCGATAAAAGTCTTTCTCCGGAGCCTCCACCTTTATTACATCCGCCCCAAGCGACGCCAGCATTCGGCCGCACTGCGGCGCTGCGATGAATGTCGTCAGATCCAAAACTCTGATCCCGCTCAGCACCTTTTTCTCCATGGTTCTCCCTTCTGGCCCTTTCGTGCATCCTGTGTGTTCGCATGTCCGCGGTCAGTGCTCTTATCATCTATTGAAATTATAGTACCGCCCCAAATCCGGTGTCAATTTGTTAGTTAACTGAAATTTGTTTTAATCGCATTTTTCCATCGTAGAAAAATTTAGCTGAAATTTGCTATTTATCACAATTATTGTGAAATTTTCCCCAATTATTCCGCACGAAGTTTATATATTCATTCTCAAATGTATATATTGATATTTGTTTAAAGTTTATTTATAATAAATATGCAGAATTCATATATAGGGGGAAAAGGCTTATGTACGACTGGAGCATTCATCACGCCACAATCATTGACGGCACCGGGGCGCCCGCATTCCAGAGCGACATCGGCATCGCGGGGGATCAGATTGTGCGCGTCGGCGCAATTTCTCCGGAGGAGAGCCGGCAGGCCATCTTTGCAGACGGGTGCGTGGCGGCGCCCGGTTTTATCGATGTTCACTCCCATTATGACTGCGGAATATTTGCAGATTCCGCGCTGGAGTCTGTGCTGAGCCAGGGGGTGACGACCGTGATCTCCGGGCAGTGCGGCGACAGCCGTGCCCCTCTGCGGACGTGCATGGTGGAGGAGTTTGCCAGAGACTCGGCAGCTGGGGCGGCAGGGGCGGATGTCCCGTATAACTGGAGGTCTTTTGGGGAATTTCTGGACGTCGTGGACGGAATGAAGCTGGGGGTCAATATGGGTTCGCTGGTGGGGCACTCCACCGTGCGGCGCTGTGTGCTGGGTACGGAAAACCGCGCGCCCGGCGCGGCGGAACTTGCGCAGATGCGGGATCTGGTAGCGGGGGCCCTGGAGGACGGCGCTCTTGGTTTTTCCACCGGGCTCGTGTATCTGCCGGGGATGTTTGCAAAAACGGATGAGCTCACGGAGCTCTGTCGGGCGCTCGCTCCCTTCTCCGCGCCGTACATGTCCCATATCCGCAGCGAGAGCACCAATCTGCTGGAGGCCGTGGACGAGGCCATTGCGATCGCGCAGGCGGCAGGCGTCCCCTGCCACATCGCCCACCACAAAGCGCTGGGGCGGTCAAACTGGGGAAAAATCGACCAGTCGCTTGCGCGGATCGACGCGGCCCGGGCGCAGGGGATGGATGTGACAGTGGATCTGTACCCCTATGTCCTCTCCACCTCAGCCATGCGGAATCTGCTGCCCGACTGGGCAATGGAGGGCGGCATCCAGGCCATGGCGGGCAGGCTGAGCGATCCGGTCCTGTACCGCCGGATTCTTCGGGAAATTGAGACCGGGAGCGGCATCAACAACATTTGGCGGGACGCGGGAGGCGCCGCCGGTGTCTTCGCGATGGATATGCAGCGCACGCCCCGATATAACGGAAAAAATATGCTGGAGGCGGCGGAGTTGTCCGGAAAAACGCCGCTGGAGACCGCGCTGGATCTGATTCGCGAAAACGCAGGAATGGATACCGCCTGCTATGCCACCGGCTGCGAAGAAAACATCCGAAAGGTCATGCGGAAGCCTTACTCCATGATCGGCTCCGACGCCGTGCCCTGTGCTCCGGGTGCTCTGTGCAACCCGCGGGTAAACGGGACGTTTCCGCGGGTGCTGGGCAAGTATGTGCGAGAGGAAAAGGTCCTCTCCTTAGAGTCCGCGATTCACAAGATGTCCGGGGCCGCCGCGGAGCGGCTGCACCTGGCGGGAAAAGGCCGGATCGCGGCAAATATGGATGCCGACCTGGTGATTTTTGACCCTGAAACCGTTCGGGATAAAGCGACAACAAAAAACCCTCTGGCAAAGCCAGAGGGCATTCGATGGGTATTTGTGCTGGGTCAGGCCGCGGTCAAAGACGGCGTATGCACCGGGGTGAGAGCCGGAAGATCCGTGCGGCGGAAGAACTGAATTACTTGTCCTCCGTTTTCTTCAGCCGATAATAGCCGGTGGCGGATTCCACCTCGAAGATGCGGCCGGAACGCACGGGCAAAATATCGGAATTGAACTGTTTCCCCGCTTTGTGACCGTAATTGATCAGCTGCTTGGGCGTAGCGTCCCGATACTCTCCCGGGGGGATCCCGATATACTTTTTAAATACCCGGTTGAAGTGCTGGATATGCTTAAACCCCGTCATGGAACTCACATCCGAAAGCGGGAGGTCGCTATACGCGATCAGTTCGCAGGCCTTATAGATTCTCGCCTTGTAAATATACTCGTTGATGGTGCTGCCCTCGCTTCGCCGAAAGGCCGTTGCCAGGCAGGACTTGTTGAAATTTGTGGCCGCGGCGATGTCCTCCAGCGAGATATCCTCCCGATAATGGTCCTGGATATACCGGATGGCAATCTGCGCAGGGCTCAGGCGTCTGGCGTCTTCGGGCTTATCCTCTGTGGCGGCGTAGATGTCACG
>Ga0183096_1003059_pt1 | contig 10657 bp, 8 predicted proteins | sample Biomet5_FD_127791 | JGI IMG/M metagenome (GOLD analysis project Ga0183096, IMG submission 127791) | Microbial communities from bioreactor (seeded with sewage sludge) at LBNL, California, USA - Biofuel metagenome 5 (version 2) (version 3) | ecosystem: Engineered > Bioreactor > Anaerobic >...
AATTTTGTTTTCTGCAGCATTAATTATGGCTTGTTTATTATCCCGTAGACTCACACCAAGTATATAAAATGGAGAATCATAAATTGACATCATATTTTTAATCCTTTAATTAAATCCAATTTTTTTGCTATCTTGATTATTCATGGGAAAACTACTCAAAGCCAAGTTAAGACTTTCCTGGTCTATCAAGTCTTTATCATTGAGTGCTGCAATTCTACCAGCCTCACGCATTGTAAAAGACAGATCTGAAAATGGTCTGCCGGTAAGCACATTAATTGCTTTACTTAAATCGATATTATCTACGACTGGCAGTTTGGATATTAAAGAATTTAGTAGCTGAGTCACTTCATCTTTTGAAGGCATGCCAACCTCAATTTTATGATCGAATCTGCCGCGTCTAACCACTGCAGGATCGATCATATCCAACATGTTCGTCATTGCGAAAACTAATACATTATTTTTCGTGGCTTCAGGTATCTTACGTAGAAATTCCGCCACTTCTTCTATGTGATGTAGTCCAGATTCGCTACCGTAACTTCTGGAAGTGAGAAAGGACTCCATCTCATCGATTATTATTATTGATGGCGAAGTCTTCATTGCAGCTTCAAATACTTGGCTTATTTTTTTGCTTGTTTCATGTATATAAGCGCTGCCAATACTTCCTGAATCAATATAATGAATAGGCCAATCTAAAAATTCGGCTAATTTTTCAACTGCATAAGTTTTGCCGCTACCAGGAGGACCATAAAGAAGCACTGCTGATGGGAAATCTAGGCCCATTTTTTTATATTTTTCAAGATTAGAAACGACATCAACAATTTGTTCATTAAAGAACTTTTCTAACATAGGTCTGCCTGGCAAACTAAAATGCTTGACATTATTATTGAATTTAACCTGTTTTCGATCAACTGAATTCTGATTATCATTGTTGTTTGTTTCATCAGCTTTTATGTCCATATTAGATTTTACTATATTATCATCTAAATCATTATGCACGACAAGACCAGCAGTTTGTATTATCTCTGAGACTGCATCGCTATCAAGCCATGTTAATAATGAACACAAACGCCTGAATGAATTTGTAGATACTAAAACACCACAGGTTAGCCAATACCCTAATACAGTCTCATCATCAACACCAGCTGTGAGTGTCCAGGTAGGTAGTAGACGACTGTATTTCTCAAGATAAATCGCATCATGTAAAGATACATCAGGCAATATCTTTCTTGTTTCTCTGTAAGAAACAGCAAAAGAAATAGCATCAGTATAATCTAAGCAGTCCTGTGCTGTTTCGACACTGGACAAACTATACTGATCTTCTGTAATAACGTAAAAATATTCCTGGTCTCCAAATGAAAGACGTTTAAGCTGCCCTTCTATCAATAAATGCGATTCAAGCCATTTATCGGCTAGTAATGGTTTTACAAGCAATACATTTGATGCCTCGGCTCTGATGATTTGCCATTGATCACCAGAGAAACATGTTTTACCAGCTTTTAATCCTGGCTCTATTTCATATTGTCTGGGAAGCCATTGGTCAATCATAACAATGCTATCCCGCTATTATGTTTACGCTAGCCATATCTTCACTACTACCAAGTGAGGTGGCGTTTCCAAATAATTCATAAATTACCTCTTTAAGTTTTTCAATGTTGCCATCTTTTATATACTGTGAACCAATAGTGACAAGAGCAGTATATTTTTGTTTATCATTATATAGATAATCTGCATTTGCATAATATTTAAATACATCAATGACATACCAGTCTTGACGCCAAAGTATGTCAAACCTTTTTTGCCGTAGATCCTTTATAAGTCCTTCAAAATCATTTAAATTTTTATCTATAGACCTTTGCGCGGTTCTGGCTAAATTATCAAATGCAAGTCTCTCAGACTCACGAGCTTGATCACGACAATGTTTATTGAAGTCATCAACAACATCGTCAAGTTCAAGTTTGCGTATTTCTTGTCTGTGTTGTTCTCTTATTTTTGCCAAAATTGTATTGACTTCTCTAATCTCGTCATTGCTTTTCTTGGTTGTCTCAGGATCATTATCTGCTTCGCAATTTTGGATTGCTGACTCTAATTTTTCACGAGTCTCATCAAGTTTGGGATCATCAATAGATTTACCCAAATTGTCAATATCTTTTAAGACTGACTCTGCTTTTTTTATTGTGAAATCATTGTTAAGGTAATTAATTTTTGAATCAGTACTGGTGTAAAAATTCTTCTCATTTTTAAATGTGCTGGCTATGCATGGAATTGATACTTCCAAATTTATTACTCCCGCGTCATTTATCTCATAGTCACACACAATATCGGCGCCAGCATAAATAACGCCTTCGTCAAAGTCTGTTCCATATATCTTCATTGCACCGACAAATTCATTCTCTCTGACCTTATCCTTAATTTCTCCTTCCCATAAATTGAAATTCAAAGATTTATTTTCACCAGCACGAAGCATTTCGGCTGCCTTTACAGTCATTGTGCCCTTTTTAGGTAGTTGGTCTCCTGTTTGTAAAAGATATACTGGAATGGAGGCTCCTGCGTTCAGTTTATTAAGTGCTTCAATACAAATTGATTTCGAAGCTGGGATTGAATCTACAGTAGCCGCTGTTCTTGTTATTGTAATTCTATCACTTTCAAGTTTAATAGGGGTCCCGATTGAGTCAAAGATAAAGACTTTAAAGATGTTTTCTCCGTTCTTAGTAAGTTGCAAATCAATGGAAAAGTTTTGACTTAAAACAATTTTACCAGATGTCCAACCAGTGTCTAAGCTGTCTACCTGGATAGAATAGCCCTTATAGTCAAATCCGCTTTCAAGAACTGCAACGACTCTTGCCCTAATTTCTGGTGTCCGTTGTATATAATTAAATGAAATGCCCTTAGCGTTACTCGCATTTACATGTCCCCTTGCGCTCTTACGGGTTCTATTTTCAGAACTCCAGTCAATAGATTCTGCGAAAATACTTGCTCCTTCTGCTACTGCTGTCATTGGATTAACATCAATATTAGCTGGAATGCCCAAAGACTCACTTATTTGATCCCTTAAATATTTATAATTTGTAGGGCCTCCAACAAATACTATTTTTTCGAAGTCACTGGCAGAATAACCTGCACTTGTAATAGTATCATGCGCTTTTTCTATAGATTGATCAATAATGGGACGAATCAACTCGTTCATATCATCCCTACTGATTGTGATATCAAAATATATATCCGTACCGTCTAAATCTTTAATTCTAATATCGCTTTCACTTCCAAAAATAGTTGCAGAGTCTTTAGACGATAATTCAATTTTTGCCTCCTCAGCAGCAAATTCCCCGATACGAATCAAATTCTTATATTCTTTTATGGAATCATAATTATCCGGCAACGAAAAATTCTCATCTAACCATGGCTTCATAATGTTTTGGAAAATAGCTTTATCAAAATCGCGACCACCGCACATTTGGATACCATCATGTGCCAACAAATTCACATGACTATTTGTGCTTTCTGCTATTGCTACATCGAGTGTGCCACCACCCATATCGTAGATAAGGAAAATAGCATCGGACTTTGATGTCTTCATTACGCTCATAACCGCAGCAACTGGTTCCTGCATCAATGCCACTTTCCCTATTCCGGCCAGGTAAGCCGCTTGTTTTGTTGATTCTTTTTGCATAAGACTAAAGGCTGCAGGTACAGTAATAACAGTACCTGTATTATCGTCTTCCCTAATTTCTTCAGGTAAATATCCAAACAATGTCTTAAGGATTTCTGCAGAACAATCTTCTGGGGTTAAAGCTTTGTTAATAGCTGATATTTTTATTAATGTATCTGTCCCCATAAAACGTTTAAACAGTATTGCGGCATGATCTGGATTTAGTGCGGCATTCCTATATGCTTTAGAACCGACATACATTGACCTTCTGTCAAAATATAATGCAGAAGGGGTAACATCATTTTGGTCAGGGCTTTTCCAAATGCGTGTGTTTGTTCCATCATAAGAACAAATAGCGCTATTAGTTGTTCCAAGATCAATTCCTATATAGTTGTTCATCAGTCGGACCTCCTAAGAATAACTGTGCCAGCATGCAAGAGACCGTCTTTTCCCATAATTATCGGCTCTATCATTTGTTCTATTATTAACGTGTCATCAGGACTAAAGTCAGCAATATTTAATGCATTTACAGCTGCACCAGGGTCGAATTTAGCACCTTCCATATTTACAAGCGTTATACCAAATTTAGCTAGCGTTTCTTCATTCTTTTTCATAAACCAGCGATACTGGCTCACATAGCGGCTTTTTTCGCCAGCATCGAGTTTTGAAATGGCTCTGGTAAATACCTTTGTAAAACGCCAAGACTCAACAGCCATATTAATAACTGCCTGAGTAAGCTCGTTTACTTGGTTTTCCTGGTTCTCCATGATTATCCTCCCGTTTTAGGAAAATAATATAAACCATTTCGTTGACAAATTTTGAGAAGAAACGTATAGAATAACAAATACCTGATATGATATGATTATACTATATTTGATGGCTCTTGCAAAAGCTCTGTCGCAGATTCATTTGACAATGTGATGTTATTACATAGGAGCGCAAATTAAACATGAACCTCTTTGAAAATCCATTTTATATTTTGGGAGCGACAACAAAAAGTACAAAGCAAGACATAGTTACACTTGCTGAGAATAAAACACTGGAAATATCTGCTGAAGTATGCTCTGAAGCCAGAATGGTATTGACAAACCCAAGAAAAAGGCTGAGGGCAGAAATGCAATGGTTCACAGGTCTAAAAACCGATCAAATCCAAAGCCTTGTGTCAATGATAACCAGAAATAAATCTGATCTAATATACTGGTTCCTTTCAGAAAATGATAAAAAAGCTAACAATGAAATATTTACAGGGTTTAGTTTATTGGATAAGGCAAATTTAGCATCTTTTGCACTTGATAACCTCGATGTTTCTCTGCCTATTGCCTTAGATGGAGCTGAAACTATAATCCAAATACTAGCATCCAGTTTTGAAGACTTAAATGCGACGACAATAATGAATGATATTAATGATTGCAGAGCTGAATCTGATTTCCCAAAGGTAAACGATATAAATTTAATTGAAGAAGAAATAAATAACCTCAAAAATATCTACAATGCAACTATTAAAAAAATTATTGATAGCTTTAAAAGTAATAATATGATTACTTTGATTACAGATATTGTTGAAAATTCTACTAGTCATGGGACTAAAAATTCTCCGATTCTAATAGACGATGTAGTAGACAATTATATATTGGGAACTCAAAAGTTTTTAACCAAAGAAGAAAGCAATATCAAGACTGTTTCAACAAAAATTATGGAAGCAGCAAAAAATTCTCTGCCTGATTCTACACTTGAGTCAATGTGTGCAATGCTATCAAAAGTATTGAAAAACTGGGATAAAATTGCACAGCCAATCCAGGTTAGTTACTTAAGTAGAGGCATGACACATGAAGCAAGCGAGAGAACCTATCACGTGGTCAGACGTCTGATTGTTGAATTATATAAAACATATAATAAAACCGATTTGGCTTCGAAACTCACAGATTTAGCTAATGAAGTATTCATAGAAGTTATTTCATTAAATGAACAAATAAAATCAGATAAAAATTTCTTTGCAAAGTTTAAAGATCCTATTACAACATATAAAATGCCTGATAAGCAGTCTGCACAATGGGTAAAAGATGTTACCTTCGTCTATAGGCAATTTAATTTAACTTTGCTTAGTATGAATCCAGAAGGCATTAGACATATTGATGCGTTTTATCCACTTCAGAAAATCAATAAATTAGGCTGGGGTGAACATGTATATGTTGATAGTAATATAGGTTCAACAGTAAAGGTATTTATGGTCAAATGGGGTATTGGCGATGTTATAGATGAATTCCGTTGGAAAGAATATGAGCAGTACAAAAAATTTGTAAACTGCTTATGGACCGGGATCGGAATCCCATTAATTATAAACATGCTGCAAAGTCTACAACAGGATAAAGGATTATATATTGGCAGCGATGATATAATAATATTTGATGAAGGAATCAAATTTTTGGCGACAGAGACACACCCAGTCGCATTTTTCAAATGGAAAGACATTCAGACTGTATCTGATAAAAATAAATTGACAATTTTCAGTTCAGATAGGAGATATAAAGCTTATATGTACTATCTTGTACCGAAAAAAGCCGTGTTATTAAAAAATATGCTTGATAAATTATATACAAATAATGTGACTCATCTCAGCGATTTAATTGGGAGGTAAGTTATAATGGCAGATACTGATAAAAAAACTGGGTTCGCCGGCTTGGATGATTTGACGTCTGATATTGACGATTTGGATGATATTTATAATCAGGGATTAGGGAAAAAACAGGATAATAATGGTAAAACTAAATCTAGCAACAGTACGGAGGGAACTTCAAAAACTTATAATTCAAGTAATACGAGGACCACAACATCATATCAAAACAACGGGCAGCGAACAACTGGTGCTACACATTATTACTCGCATCAACAGTCAACAGGCTCAACCTACAGTCAGCCCAAAGAACCATTTTGGCGAAATTCTGCATTTGTAATTCTTAGCATTTGCGTGGTGCTAATCATCCTCTTTTCTTATATGTCATCAGATAACAAGCAACAATTCACAAACAGTAGCGATGCCAATTATTCTTCTAATGCTTCTAGCTCAAATTCTTCAAGTAATACTTCAGAAAATGTTGTTTATACAAAACCGTCTTTTGGAACTGGACAAACTTTTTCTACTGCTGAATTACGTTGGATTCTTAGAGAAGAAATAAGGATAGAAACAATGAGACCACGCTTAAGGAGTAATTATGCTGTACACGAATTTAATTATCTTGTAGATAACTATAATTCTTGTGCTAAAGGCCAGTACTATGACAACAGTATGTCCGTTGCTAAACAAGATGTTGAGAATGACCGCAGTTCTATAGTTAACGAGGCGATAACTCGGGTCGAATATTGGAATACAAAATAATAAAACAATAATCGAAGCAATAAAAACAAGTCAACCGTAGTTGCTTGTTACGTTCGATGAATGGAGGTGTTTTATTTAAATAGTAGCCTTTCTAATGAAGAAATAAAGCCATGTTTATATTAGTATGGTTGGCGTTTGATTTAATAGTGAATAATTGCAAACAGTTCCATAATTGATGTCACATTGAATCAGATTTACTTGGCCTGCTGCGGCAGATTTGAGTTATAGATTTGGACATTTACCCAGTTATTTTAATAGGCTCTCGAAGAACACATGGCGGCTGGTTCCGGTTGCTTTTTATATCAGTATCCTACGTAAATCAATAATCTTTGATCCGCGTGCACTTCCCTATTTAATCGGAAACGGCCGTTTGCTGCGGCGGCGGATTTGCATTATAGATTTGAACAGAGATTTTGCCGACTGCACAGTTTTTTGAACAGGCTCCATTAGCAGCGCTTATGCTTTTGCACAAAGGCGATGCCCCATCTGATAGGCCTTGTTCAGATCGATCGGGAACTGCTTTTCCCTGCGTTCCGCCTTCTGCTTCTCGTTCCACATGCTGGCATAATACTTGGAGTTATCGGTAGACTGATAGGTGTCGTAAGAATACAGAGTCTCACAGCTGCCAAGCACCAGTCTGATGCAGCCGGCAAGCGCTTCCAGAGTCTTTCCCATGCTGCCGCTCATGTAATCTTCGCTAGCGTTCATCGTGGCGATGAGGCCGCATTTTAACTCTTTATTGATTGCTTTTACCGGTTTTCCTGTTTGCGGGTCTATTTCATAATGCATGACCGGGAAGAGAAGCCTGTTGATAAAGGAGAGCGTCTGTCCGGTCAGGTTCCCGAAATAGATGGGAGAGCCGATAATGACGCCGTCTGCCTCCATGATCTTTTGCAGCACCGGTCTGAGTTCGTCTCTCACGGCGCAGACGCCGGCGGTCTTATTGTCTTTCAGCTTGCAGGCGAAGCAGCTGACGCAGTCCGTGTATTTCAGGTCATAAAGATGGATGAGCTCCGTCTCCGCGCCGGCTTCCCTGGCGCCGCGCTCCGCTTCCATAAGCATTTTGTGAGTGTTCCAGTTCTTTCTCGGACCGCCGTTGATCAATACGATTTTCATTGTTATCTCTCCAGTTTTTTTATAGTCTATTTTGTCCCGCATAATTTCGTTTGAGCCGCGTGCAGCCGCGCCGCGTCCGGTATTCGCCCCTGACCTTGCGGTTTGTTAGTTGCGCGTTTCCTGTTGCGTTTTGTCACGGAGCATTGTAATATTGCATGGTGCATTTTTACAAGTACGCACATTTTTGTTTCTTAACAACGACCATGGAGGCGTCATGAAAAAGACAACCGCCGCCCGTCAGGGCGATAATCACTGCGAACAGGTCTGCCCCATCGTATATGCGATGGATATTATCGGGCGGAAGTGGAGCATCCCCATCCTCTGGAACGTTGCCGAGCATAAGACGCTGCACTACAACGAACTCAAGCGTCTGATCGCTCCCATCACCAACACCGTGCTGACCAGGTGTCTGCGCGAGCTGGAGAATTCCGGCATGATCTGCCGGCTGAATCACAACACCATTCCGCCGTCCGTGGAGTACAGCCTGACGGATAAGGGCAGGTCGCTGATGCCGGCCTTAAAGGCGCTGTATTGCTGGGGCAAGGCGCAGCAGGAATAATTTTCAGGCCGTTTTTATCGGGGCAGGACTGCGAAAAGACATTGGAGTTCGGGAAGAAAATCTCGGACAAATAATCTGGAACAGAAGAACTGACGGAGGTTACTATGAAAGTACTGATGATCAACGGAAGTCCGCGGGCTAACGGCAACACGGCGGCGGCGCTGGATGAAATGAAACGGATCTTTGAGGCGGAGGACATTCAGGGGGAGGTCGTTCAGGTTGGGAACAAGGATATTCGCGGCTGCACAGCCTGCCAGAGGTGCGGTACGATCGGAAAGTGCGTTTTCAACGACGCCGTGAATGAAACCGCTCCAAAGTTCAGGGAAGCCGACGGCGTGGTGATTGCGAGCCCCGTCTATTACGGATCCGCAAACGGGACCCTGATTTCCTTCCTGGACAGGCTTTTTTACAGCACGCTGGGCGGCGACAACACCATGAAGGTGGGCGCGTCCGTGGCGGTTGCACGCCGGGGCGGGCTGACCGCGACCTATGACGAGCTCAACAAATATTTTGCCGGCGGCATGCCTATTGCGCAGGGACAGTATTGGAACGGAGTCCACGGCCTGGAAATAGGAGAGGCCAGGGAAGACGAAGAAGGTTTGCAGCAAATGAGAACGCTTGCCCGGAATATGGCCTTTTTGATGAAAGCGATCGCCGACGCGAAGGAAAAATACGGTCTGCCGGAAAAGGAAGAGATGAGGCTGACCAATTTCATCAGATAAAGAGAACGCAGCTTTATCTCCCCGCAGAGTTTGAGACGGGCGGTCGTGATGCCGCTTCTCCGCTTCTGCAAATCAGCTCCCTGCCTCCGGAATGGCCGGCGACAGGGAGCTGATTTTGGTTCTGTGTCTATTGCGCCAAATAAGAATTTAGCGGAGTGTTGCTTATCCGTCGGGCAAGAATGCCGCTATCGGACTCATGGCGGCATTGTAGTTGCAGTGCGGACAAAAGTCAGAAGCCCTCATCCGTCAGCCGCAAAACCGGCGGCTGCCACCTAAGCGATTCACTTTGATTATTGCCGCTTTTCGCAACGATAATCAAAGTTCACTGCTTACCGATGGGGAAGGCTTTGAAAACAAAGCACTATTCTGGTCTTGATCTTTAGCCGTCATTGCGACGGCCAGGTCGCCGACGGTGTTCTTCCGTCGTGCGATTCGGCTGGTAGTTTCATCAGGAGCGAAGCAACGCGGCAATCTTGGTTTAAACTGAGGCAGAGAGCAAAGACAAGATTGCCACGTCCTCACTTCGTTCGTCCTCGCAATGACAGCAGAGGATCAATGGCTCCTCTTACTCCCAATTTTCAGCACTCATGCAACAGAATCAGCACAACGCCTCACACTTAGGAGCTGTTTGCCGCGGTCGGCAGACGGAAGTGATTTTGCGCACAGGCTCCGTTCAGCGTTCAGGCTTTTTCACAAAGGCGCTTCCCCATCTGGTAGGCCTTGCTCAGATCGATCGGAAACTGCTTTTCCCTGCGCTCCGCCTTCTGCTTCTCATTACACATGCCCGCATAATACCTGGAATAATCGGGAAACTGATAGGTGTCGTAAGAATATAAAGTCTCACAGCCGCCAAGCACATTCTCAATACTGCCGACGACCGATTCCAGGGTCTTCCCCAGGTTGCTGCTACCTTTCATGTAATCTTCGGTAACGTTCATCGTGACGATCAGGCCGCATCTAATTTCTTTGTTGAACTCTTTTACCAGTTTCCCTGTTTGCGGGTCCGTTTCATAATGTATGACCGGGAAGAGGAGCCTGTTGAGAAAAGAGAGCGTCTGTCCGGTCAGGTTCCAAAAATAGACGGGAGAACCGATAATGACGCCGTCGGCTTCCGTGATCTTTTGCAGCACCGGTCTGAGTTCGTCTCTCACAGCGCAGACGCCGCCGGTCTTATTGCCTTTCATCTTGCAGGCGAAGCAGCTGACGCAGTCCTTGTATTTTAAGTCATACAGGTGGATGAG
>Ga0183096_1003071_pt1 | contig 10605 bp, 13 predicted proteins | sample Biomet5_FD_127791 | JGI IMG/M metagenome (GOLD analysis project Ga0183096, IMG submission 127791) | Microbial communities from bioreactor (seeded with sewage sludge) at LBNL, California, USA - Biofuel metagenome 5 (version 2) (version 3) | ecosystem: Engineered > Bioreactor > Anaerobic >...
TCAAGGCCGAACATCGACGTCGACGTGGCCAAAATGAAAAAGGCCTTCTGGGAGCCACCCAAAAAGCCTTTTTCGAAAAGTTGCGGTTTGAGGAAGGATATTTTCCATAAAGCAGGAGTCGTGCCAAGTGTCGAGATACATTTTCTATCAATACTTATCAGGAGGTTAGCGTATATTTTTAGCGTCTGTGGCGGTCCTGAACCGTACAGTTTTTTTTACTCCGGCGAAGACAGACCGGAAATCGGGGCAAGGATTTGTACCGGGCCAGGCTCTCCCGCGACAGGCATGCGTGCGGATGGGGTAGGCCGGCAGGCGTCCGCTCTTTTGCAGTGTCCGGGCACGGCAAAGCGCCGGTACTGGCAAAACGTTCCCTGAGGACGGCGGACGCCGCGGCCATGTGCAGGCCAGAGGATATCAGTGCTTCCCGGAAGTTGCCGGGCTTCCCTTCCCGCCGCGTACGGTTTTGGCCTCGGCCTCGGTCGGCGGTTGCCGTGTCACCCGGTGCAATTTCAACAGCGAGTCCTTCGTGATGGTTTTCAACGGAGTTTCGTCAAGCGTCTCCAGGGCATCGCGGTCAGTTTTTTCAGCCATCCCTCCATCCTCCTTTGGATTGTGGGTACTCTCGCAAAACGGCTGATGGTTACCACCACCCGGTTCTGGCGTGCCGGGCTGACGTGACACGGTTTCGTGTCACGTACTAGGTTCCAGCCTACAGCGTCCCGGATATCGCTTCCACATTTTTTTTGACCTCACCCTCCGCTTTTCGATGCACCCACGGCGCAGCCGGGGAGCAGCACACGGAGGCTTCCCTCCGCCGGGAGGGGACAGACGTGCGCGGACAGGCTGGAGCAAGGCGGTTCCCTGCCGGGACGATGGCCCGGAACGCTGCAATCTCCACGGGATTTCGCCCGCCGCCCCTGCGGGGCGGACCAGGAACGCCGACAAAGAAAAAGGGCGCCGGTCTCTTTGACCGACGCCCTGAATTCTCTGGCTCCCCGGGACGGACTCGAACCGCCAACCTAGTGGTTAACAGTTCCTAGATGCTGGTTTCATCGGGGTTCACTCAATCACATAAAAATCTTGACATGACAGGAGTTAAACCCTATTTGTCGCTCATTGGCTTTCACTCGATTTCACCCCATTTCCTCTATTTTTGGGGGACAGGTGGGGGACAAATTCCCGGGAGGCGGTGATGGGCAACACCTGGAACCAGACGAAGCATGAAGGCGTCCGGTATCGGGAACACCCGATCCGGAAGCATGGCGTAAAGCCCGATCAGTACTTCGTCATCCGCTACCGGGTAGGGGGCAAGCGCCGCGAAGAAGCCCTTGGATGGGCGTCCCAGGGTTGGACGGCGGCGAAGGCGGCGCAGACGTTGGCCAAGCTTCAGGAAGCTGCCAGGACGGGCGAGGGGGCCACCTCCCTTGCCGAGAAGCGTAAGCAAGCCGAGGCCCAGCGTGAGCAGGAGCGCCAGGAAGAGGAGGCCCGTGCCCGCGATCTTGTCACCTTCGGACAGATTTTCCACGACAGCTACATGCCCGCCGCCCGCCTCAACAAGTCCAAGGTGTCTTGCGACAAGGAAGACGGCTTTTATCGGAATTGGATCGGGGGCGTTCTGGGCAGCAAGGCTTTGGTCAGCATCGCGCCGTTTGACTTGGAACGCTTGAAAAAGATCATGCTTGAAGCGGGCAAGTCTCCCAAGACGACGCATTATTGCCTTGCCGTGGTGCGACAGGTGTTCAACTTCGCCAAGCGTAACGGGCTGTTTCATGGGGACAACCCTGTGGCCTTCGTCAAGAAGCCCACGGCCGACAACCGCCGTCTGCGCTTTCTGACCCACGACGAAGCCGACCGCCTGCTTGCCATATTGGCGGAGCGCTCTCCCGACGTGCACAACATGGCGCTGCTCTCCCTCCATTGCGGACTGCGGGCCGGGGAAATCTTCTCCCTGACCTGGCAGGATGTGGACCTGGGGCGCGGCGTTCTGTCCCTGCGCGACACCAAAAGTGGCAAATGCCGGGCGGCCATCATGACCGATGCCGTGAAGGATATGCTTGCGGCCAGGCAGGCGGGAACGATTCCGAGCGGCCTTGTGTTCCCGAGCCGCACCGGGGAGCGCATCGTGGAGATGTCAAACACCTTTCAACTCGTGACGGATGGGCTTGGCCTTAACAACGGTGTCACCGACCGCCGACAGAAGGTAGTTTTCCACACCCTGCGCCATACGTTCGCAAGCTGGTTGGTGGAACAAAGCGTTGATTTGTATACGGTTAAGGAGCTTATGGGCCATAGCACGCTGGCCATGACCGAGAGGTACAGCCATTTGTCCCCGGACAAGCTGCGTCGGGCGGTGAAGACCCTTGAGGCCGGGATGGAGAAGGCGAAAGAGAAGAAGGTGATTCATCTCGGAGAGCTGTAGGTTATCCCGGCAAGGAGGAGCCGTCATGCCTCATTCAAACTTGGCGACAGAGAAACCAGCCCTCGGGCGTCTGCCCTCCTGTTCCACCTGCCACTGGCGAATCAACGATACCTGCCGTCGGCACGCGCCCACCATCGTTCGCGGGCTCCTCAGCGGTGAAGCTGGGACTTTGGCCGTCTGGCCCCAGGTCGAGCTCGGCCATGGCTGTGGTGACCACGCCTTCGTCACCAGGATGGAAGCCTAGCCCCTACCCATTATCGAATTGGCCTGCCCTTTTGGCGGATGGGCTGTTACGTTCTCATTATGAGAACAATTGACTTGACCGAGCCCTGCTGGGTGGTAATATTAAGCTATGGACGGGCGGGAAAGGAAGATGCGGGTCATCAGTCGGCGGACCCTGCGGGAATATTGGGAAAAACATGCCCAGGCCCGGGCCTCTCTTTTGAATTGGCACGATGTGGTTACTTCAAGGGCATGGTCTAGCCTTGCCGAATTAAAGCAACGATTCTCCCGTTCTGTTGATGGAGTTGGCGGAGACCGATATGTTTTTAACATGGGAGACAATTTTAGGCTTGTGGCAAAAATCGACTTCGAAGCGCAGGTTGCCCTTGTGCGATTCGTTGGAACGCACAAAGAGTATGATAAAATTAAAGATATTACCACAATTTAACCATGGAACTACACCTCATCCACATAGAGGTGACGTATGGAACGCTTGATAAAGACGGAAGCCGAATACGATAAGGCTTTGGCCATCATCGATGAACTCATGGGTGCCAAGTCTGGCAGCGATGAGGCGGAGCGCCTTGAATACTGGGTTACGCTTGTGGAAATCTACGAGGACGAGCACTACCCGATTCCAAAACCCACTCCGCTTGAGGCCATTCAATTTGCCATGGAGCAACAGGGGCTTGCCCGCCGCGACCTGGAACCGTTCATCGGGAGCCGGGGCGTTGTTTCCGAGGTCCTTGCCGGTAAGCGTCGCCTTACCCTTGATATGATCCATCGCCTCCATGCCGGGTTGGGCATCCCCTTGGACACCCTGGCCCAAAAGACGCCCGAATCGGCCCAAGACATCGATCTGAGCCGGCTTCCGATTCAAGAGATGGTCGAACGAGGATGGCTCCAAGCCAAGGGCAATGCCCGGGAAATTCAGGAAGAGGTAAGAGGCTGGCTTTCGATGACCGGGATTGGGGATGCGCTCCCCGCGTTTTGCACCCGGAGTTCCATGCGCCTTGGCGCCCGAGGTGACCACTACGGGATGCTGGCCTGGGTTTGCGGGGTCGTCAGGTCCGCATCCCAGCAGACCTTGCTTGGGGCTTTCGACCGGAAGGCCTTGACCCGGGATTTCTTCCGGGGGCTGTTCACCCTGAGCAAGGGGGATGATGGCCCGCTACGGGCTCGCGAGTATCTGGCCAAGGCGGGGATTCATCTCGTGGCGTTAAGTCATTTTCAAAAGACCTACTTGGACGGGGCGGCCCTGTTTGCCCCGGACGGTAATGCCGTGGTCGGGTTGTCCTTGCGCCATGACCGGCTGGACAACTTCTGGTTCACGCTCGGGCATGAGCTTGCCCACCTTGCCCTTGGCCATGTGGAGCCGGGGTGTTTCGTTGTGGACGATCTGGACGCCCGAACCCAGGATGAGGACGAGCGCGCCGCTGACGCTCTGGCCATGGAAATGATGATCCCGGCCAAGACCTGGGAAGCCACGCCTGCCGTCAGCCGGGCCAGGATGCCGTTTGTCCTCAACACGGCCCTCCAACTTGGCATTCACCCGGCCATCGTGGCGGGGCGCGTGAGGAAAGAGACCGGAAACTATAAGCAGTTCACGAAATGGATTGGGAATGGCGAGGTGAGACGGCTTTTTCCGGAGTGGAATGCTTGAAGTTTGGGGGTTGTTCCAAGTCCCCGAGTGGCTGCTGGCTGTGTAGTCTGGCAGAATCATTCAGTCCAGTGGCGATACCTGTCAAAGTACAATGGAGCTTCACATGCTTGAAAAGGCTATCAAGATCGCAGTGGAGGCCCATGCCGGCCAAGTCGATAAGGCAGGGCAGCCGTACATATTGCATCCTTTGCGCTGTATGCTCAAAGCCGAAACGGACATTCAGCGGATTTCCGCCGTCCTTCATGACGTGGTCGAGGACACGGACTGGACGGTAGAAGCCTTACAGGCTGAAGGATTTTCTGTCGCTGAGCTTAAAACAATTGATTGTCTGTCACGGCGAGAAGACGAATCGTATGATGCGTTCATCGAAAGAGTAAGTGGAAATAAAGACGCCATTGCCGTCAAGATCATCGATCTTGAAGACAATTTGAATATTACTCGGCTTGCTAACGTCACAGAGAAGGACTGCAAGCGACTGGATAAGTATATACAAGCATTGAAAAAACTGAAGACGCTTTAATAGATTATTTCCTCGGCTAGGCACGGCGTCATGAACCGGGCCGAAAAGCGTTTTCCTGGACGCCTGCCGGGGGATTTTTCAGGGCCAAGCAACAGGAAGGCTTGAACAATGGCCGCCTATTACGCGCATGAAGTAATTAAAATACAGAACTTGGCGAAGATACTTAGTTTTGACCCATTTTATTCAAGCTCGGACAATCTAAAAAGAGTATTTTTTGCAGACGGATCAATCCCTACCATTACTAGCCCCATTGAGATGCTTTACGAATGGGAAGCGCGCGGCCTTATCCCTATCGACAATAGCGATATTGATGTATTAATGACAAGAAAATATAGCATCAGGAGTCTTCAGGTTTTTTTGATGGAACATAACCTCCCGTTGCCAGGGGCGCTTTTCCCGGGCAATGACGACAATACCGCCGGGGTATATTTTACTCAATTAGCAGCTAAATATCTTGACACTGGGAATCAAACTACATTTGAGCCAAAACGCCATAGGAATGATTTACTGAACAAGTTCTTCTTCAATTCGGAGATTGTGCACAGAGAGGATTATTATCAATTTGAGACAACGCCAATTTCACAACCAGAAGAAAGTGATCGAATTCGATTGAATGCGCTTAAAGAAGTTCAAAGTGTCTGGCTCGAATTGAAGCGTAATAAGTTCGCCGATGAATTACGAATTGTGCAAGAATGGATTAATGAATACCTTCCGAGTAAAGTTTATTTTGCACAGTGGAAAGTCGTCAAGGAGCTTTCCGAAGTTGATAATCGCATTTCTGAATATGAATCAAACATCCCTGGCAGCATTATGGAAATAGATATACGGGATAGACGCCTTGCAGAGCTTCGTGAGAGAAGGTTACAGCTTCAGATGATGGTCGACGTCACGAACGAAGCAAGTGCTACGGATTCGAATCACTCGGCAGAGCAAAAAACTGACCAGCATATCATAACTATTCTAAGTACGACGGGGGATTCCAAATCAGAAGATATGATTGTTGCCGGGGACGAACGAACAGTGTCTAAACCTTCGAACAAGGGGTTGGACAGACAAGATGCTTTAGTTGTTGCTGCTCGTTATTGGAAGAACAACCCGGAGTTGCGTCCTATTGAGATCGCCCGAGCAATCCTTGAGAAGAAAGAAGTGCCTTGGCGATGTAAGGCCCCAGGCGAAGAAAGGCTCGGGAACATCATTACCCCAATTTGGCCCGCCCCCAAAACGGGGAGGCCCTCGAAAATTCCGAAATAACCGTCCAACAAAATCTGGACTGTTTATTTTTTCACCCGCCTAGAATCCGCTTTCTGTCTGCATAAAAAGCGTCCATTTTTGAAAGTGGACGCTTCTTTTATTTTTGGGCGCTTTTATTTTTTCTGCTGGCCGCCATGGTGAAGTGAAAGGACACCTTCACTGGAGCAAAACCATGGACACCATTGATCGAGTTATCGAGGAATTGCGTGCCGCGTTGGCACCTGTTGTAGCGGGTCAGTCTCTGGACGAGTTGACTGGCAACTCTATCCATTGGCCGACCGTTCAAAACGCGCGAAGCCGTCGAGAAGTCCCCTCCGAATGCTTCATCTATGCCGGCCGTAAAGTCTTGGTTGTGAGGGACCCTTTCTTGGAATGGTGGCGAACCACTCTTCGGACTGACGATGGCCGAAAGACGGCGCAGGAGGCAGCTAATGCGTAACCCCCAAACTGCGAAAACCCGGGCTGGCGGGCCCGGGCTTCCGAAAGACGAAAAACTGTTGTTGCTGGATAAATCCTTTCTACCTGTACCGGCCCCTGCCGTCAACATGGATTCTCCCAGGTTGTGGCGTGCGTTACGTAAGTTCAACCGCAATTTCAAGAGGATTGGGCGACTCCGAGACGAGAATGCTGCGCTCCTTGAGGAGATGAAGCGAATCCAGGAGGTAGCATAGTGGACTACCATCATATCTTATACCGATATCAAGCCGCGCTTAAAGGGCTTTTTGTTTGGCTGGGATGTCATGAATTACTACCGGCCAGCCTTATTACCGCATTGATCCATCTATTGAGATTGAAGCACGTGTAGGTGCAGCATGGCTCGCATCGAAAAAAAAGACGTGCTCGGCCGCTTGGACTTCCGAGCTTTTTATGGTTCGGAATTGCCAGACTTGCGCGGCAACGGCGACGAAATGAGCGCTCCTTGCCCTTTTCACGATGACCAGGGGCGCCACTTCTACGCCAACGCCAAGACCGGCTTTTTCAAATGCCAGCGGTGTAACGCTGAAGGCGACGTGTTTCGGTTCTTCCAGGATCGGCACGGCGTGGACTTCAAGGCCGCCCTCAATGAGTTGGCCACGCGCGCGGGGCTCGGCAATGGCAATGGGAATGGTAATGGTCAAAAGCGCCAGCAAAAAAGCGGCGACGATCATGCCCGACCCATACTGGCAAATAAAACGGCTCTCTATCATTACAAGGATGAGCACGATCAATACCTTTTCACCACGGTTCGCTTCGAGGAGCCGGGGAAGAAAAAGACCTTTCGCCAGTGGCGCTATGACTTTGAACGGAAGGAATATGACCAGACAATAAAAGGCGTCCGGCTGGTTCCGTACAACCTCCCCGACGTGTTACAGGCCAACGAAATTTTTCTTGTCGAGGGGGAAAAGGACGTGGAGTCCTTGCGCGCCCTTGGCTTGGTCGGTTCCAGCAGCCCCATGGGGGCCACAAAGTGGAAGGACGACTACAACGGGCATTTTGCAGGCCGGCATGTGGTCATCCTGGAGGACAACGATGGCCCGGGCCGGGAGCATGGGGCCATGATGGCGAAGGCCCTCTATCCCGTGGCCGCCTCGGTCAAGGTGGTGGACCTGCCCGACCTGCCCGAGAAGGGGGACGTCAGCGACTGGATAGCCGCCGGGGGCACCAAGGATGCCTTGCTTGCCCTGGCCGACCAGACGACCGCCTGGAAGCCCTCTTGGGCCATGGATTGCGTCAGCGCCGCCGACTTCATGGAGGTGGAGATCGTCCTTACTCCCTTGATCGACGGCCTTCTCAACGAGCAGGAAAGTCTGCTTATCTGCGGGCCGTCCGGCCTGGGGAAAAGCGTCCTGACCCTCAATATGGCCTTGGCCTGCGGCATAGGAGGTGACGCGGGGCTTTGGGGTATGTTCCCCCTTGTCCGTCCACTTCGGACTCTCTTCATCCAATCGGAAAACAGCGCCGCCGGCACGCAAGCCCGCCTTCGCAAGATTATCCAGGCCATGCCCGAGATGGCCCCCGCCCTGGAAAACATCGTCATGCCCCAGGACATCCGCATGACCGGGGAACTGACGGACGACGACTTCCAGCGTCGGATTGTGGATGCCTGCCGGCGGTTTTGCGTGGACCTTCTGGTCCTTGATCCGCTGATTTCCTTCCACGGCCAGGACGAAAACGACAATGCGGCCATGCGCCGGTCTTTGGATTGCCTGACGGCCATTTGTGACCAAGCCAACGTTGGCACCATCGTCGTGCATCATGTGGGCAAGAACACCCTCGAAAATGGCGTTTTTGCCGGTCGCGGCGCGTCGGCCATTGGCGATTGGGCGGCCAACATCCTGCTTATGAAGCCCGTGGAAATCGACGGCGAACGCTCCAACGTGATCGAGATGCAGCACCAGAAGGCCCGCAACTTCGAGGCAGCCAAGCCTTTTTTCCTGGAGCGGCGGCCGGACCTGTCCATGGTCCGCACGGACGACCCCAAGAAGCGCGGCAAGGACGCAGAGCCTATTCACGTGGTGGTTGCTGCCCTTGAAGGTCTTGGGGGGAAGGTTGGCAGGAAAAAGGATCTCTACGATGCCGTGGCCGAAGCTACTGGGAAGCCGGATACGTCCGTTCGCCGCATTGTTCAGGCTGCCGTTGCTCAATGCGCCATCCACGAATGGGAGGGTGAAAAGCGCTCTCGGGGCATGGGGGGTGGGTACTGTCTGCCTCATTTCCGCCATTTCCACCAAAACAGCTTGGCGGAAATAGAAAGGTATAAAGATGAATAAATTCAATGGCCTGATTTCCGCCAAATTTCATTTCCGCCAAAGGGGTTGGCGCAAATAAAAAGGCAAGTAATTTCAGCATATTCCATTTCCGCCATTTCCGTCCCCCTAAAGGGGGAAGTCATTCTGGCGGAAATGACTTTCCCCCGCCGGGGGGTGGGGTCGCGTGAGGCGGAAAAGGAGACTGGGGAGGGAAAGGCCGAGATGAGTGAAAAGCCCAAGGGAACCAGCCAGACGTCAGATGACGAACGACTTGAGGCCGAAGCCTTACGCTGGTGCGAACGCTTGGGCCGCAAGATGGATCGAAAGCGTAGCAAGGGCAAGAACAGTCGAGGTTCTTATGATAATTGCCGTCGATAACCGCGAGGAACTTTCACGCGCAAGGGCACTCGACCGGTTTTGCGTTATTGTTGAGGCCAGCTTCGAAGAACTCGCTAAAGGACTATACCGCAGTGCTATAAAGCCGCATGCGGCATGTCAGAGTATCATTGCGTGGCAAATAAGATACGGAACTCCATTTGTGTTTGCTGGGTCAAGGAAGGCTGGGGAGTATTATACACATTCCTTCCTGTCAAAGTATCTCTACGAGATCGAGCAACGTCATAGGATGGCAACCAAGTCCCAAGCCCAGGCCCCGGCAAAAGGCGCGGCGGCATGAGGAGCACAGTCATGAGCAGAATCCCATTCAATGGATCATTTGACGGTGTGGACTCCTGTCCACAATGCGGGGCCTTGAGCGGGACTGTCCATAAAATTGGATGCATGTCCGAGCAATGTCCGAAATGCGGCAATCTTCTCGTGACTTGCACTTGTCGGGTTTTCCTTCCTGAGGACAAGGCTCTTGCTGTCAGACGGCTCTATAATGCCATCGGGAACCCTGCGTCCGCATGGGCGTTCGCTGCACAGTATTCGTGCAAAAGCATCATTGGCTTGGCCTGTTGGCTTTCTGCCTGCCTTCACGACGATCCCGTGTTGATTGCGGCCATGGCCCTTACCGATGCCGGAGCCTTATCCAACGCCCGACCCTCCTTCTGCGACGCGACCGGCTCCCCTCGGTACTCGGTCGCGGATATCGCCCGGGGCCTGGGCCTCGGCAAGCGTCTGGTCGCGGAATTGGAACAGGCCTTCGTGGGTGTCGAGGTCGGCCGGGATGCCGAGACGCTGATGCGGGTGCATTAAGGGGCTGATGATGACTGATGATGCGCAGAAAAAACAGCGGGGCCGACCTTTCCCGCCAGGCGTTTCGGGCAATCCTTCAGGCCGTCCCCGGGGAGCCAAAGACCACGCCACCAGGATGGTTCAGGCGCTTTTGGATTCTCGGGCAAAAGAGGTTGTCGAGAAGGCCCTTGAGATCGCCTTGAAAGGCGATGGTCCCACTTTGAGGGCTGTTTTGGACAAATTGTGCCCCACCAAGCGCGATGCCCCCGTGTCCATTTCCCTGCCGAGCGTGGAGACCCCGGCGGATTTGCCCAAGATCACCGGTGCCATCATGCAGGCCGCCGCCGAAGGAAAGATCACCCCCTCGGAAGCCGCCGCACTTGCCGGCCTAATCGACACACACAGGAAAGCAATTGAGACCGCCGATCTCGCGGAGCGTATCGCCAAGCTAGAGGAGTTCAAAGGCATATGACCGTCAAGAACCTGGAAGCAAGAGTCAAACATCTGGAAGATGAGGTGCACTGCGACTACTGCCTTTGCCTTGAACCACGCCCAGGGCAGACGGAAGACGAGTGCATTGAAGAGTTTTACGCGGAGCATCCGTGGTTACGGGGCAAGAACCATC
>Ga0183096_1003073_pt1 | contig 10595 bp, 8 predicted proteins | sample Biomet5_FD_127791 | JGI IMG/M metagenome (GOLD analysis project Ga0183096, IMG submission 127791) | Microbial communities from bioreactor (seeded with sewage sludge) at LBNL, California, USA - Biofuel metagenome 5 (version 2) (version 3) | ecosystem: Engineered > Bioreactor > Anaerobic >...
AGCTTTTCCTCAACCTTTTTTCTCTGGACAATCCCGCTGCCGACGCAGGGCATATGTAATTTTGCTTGGAACATAGGCTCACCTCCACGCGCACTAAAACATATTTTTTCTTATTATACTATTTTAACCATTAATTTGACAAGCGTCTAATTGGTTTGCGCAAATAACGAATCACCTTACAAAGAAGTATAATCGCAAGCAGGGGCTGTTGCAATTTGTAAAACCGTAAGCCATTGAAATGACACAGCTTACAGGCTAACGCAATATGGTTTTACTACAATTATTACTACAATATAAAAAAAAGAGCCCTTATTGAGCTCATCAGTTTATTAAAAATATCCACAACGCTTTTTGATATGAAAAGATCTATTTGACATATAGCAGTAAAAATCCTCATCTGCTTTTTTCTTTGCTTTCTTTTTAGTTTCTTGATGTTTAAGTACAAGTAATTTAAAACTTTCTAAATCTAATGATTTTTCCAATTTAATCACCTCAAAAATACTATATCACTTCAATATGTATTTTATATTATGATTTTGTAAATTTAATTTTAATTTTTTTACCTGCTATATTTGTTTTAATGCTCCCCTTACTCTCTTATAACTATTATGCTTCATGAGGTTTTCATTTTCAGGTTTCTCACTTCCTTCTCTAGAAATAATAATAAACACCTGGTTAAATGACGCCAAGTGCTTATTTTATAATGGTTGGTTGTCCATATAATAAAAAGGGGAGCTTTATATTATATTTCTTATATTGCTTGTTATATTTATATAATAACCCACAATTATGTCAAAACTATGTAAAATTTAAAAACAGTTTTTAAACATTAGTAATTTGTTCTATTAAAACTGGAGAAAATATAAAATTTCACAGAAAGCAAAAAGGACTCACTCAAGCAGAGTTGGCATTAAAAGCAAATATTTCGCGCTCATATTTAGCCGATATTGAAAATAAATGAGAGAGCTTCAGATTTAAATATTGCCACAAATTATCCATAATTCTTAAATTTTATAATTTCATATAGAAGAAAAAAGCCCTCAACAACACATTTCTGTATTGCCAAGGGTTTCATTGGTTGAGATACTCCTCATAATACCAACATATAAAAAGTCTACGTTATAGCCGTTACGGTGAACCTCAAATAATCATATACCCTATAAAACATAAAATGACTGCATCAAAACACTCTGATGCAGTCATTATTTATTCTAAAGAAAAAACCCTCAACATTCGTCGAGGGTTTCATTGTCTAATGACATAAATATTGGTACAATCTAGCGGTTTTTTCATAAGGGTTATTGATTTTAATATCTCTAAATTGTAGTGGGTTCCGCAAAAAGGTGCACACCCCTCACTTATTTATACAATTCTTCTTTCTTAAAACATCCTCTCATATATTTATTGCGAAGGCAAAAACTTTTTTGCTGTTTTTTTCAATTTAAAAGATAATTATAGTACTTTATAAAACATATCTATATGCTAGTAATCAAATTCCTTCTATTGGAAACGGCATAGCTTAAAATTGCGTTTTATCCCATATTTATATACCTGTATGGATATTATTAAAATCATGCTTCCGAAGAAGTAGCCGCCTATCACATCGCTTGTCCAATGTGCCATTACCCCTAATAGTAAGAAGCAAACAATTTCCTGCGAATTTTATTCTACTTTTAAAATCTTTAGATCTATACATTTAACTATTTTTATTTGGTACAGATGACTTGATGTGCCATTTTAACCAATTCATCTTTCGATAGATTAGAATCCATTGCTAAGAAAGAATAATGAATTTCATCCTGCATCCAGTCTAAATTTTGAACTTGTGAGATTTCTACCTTATCACTTCCATAACTGAATACATATTTACCAGACAATTCATCCTGCTTATCCTGCTCTGTTAATTTATAATCTGCTGGTACAAACTTGTTAGCATATGAAGTATAATATAAATCTATACCGTTACACTTATCAACAACTGTCTCTTTATTTGATCTCTCACCTAACATTCCGTTTTCCATATAAAGATCTAATTTGTCATTTCCTTTTGTATACTTAAAATCAAGAGATTTCTTTTTTTCTACAGAATTGCCTTTCTCATCAGTTCCCTCCTTATTGACGGCATATCCATCTGTAAAAGTGTATCCGTTGTCAAATTTATCAACTAATTTAGGATTAAATTTAAAATCATTCTTTACTTGTTCTGCTATTGGTATTTTAGTATATGTTGGTATTTTACTTGAACTTGAATATATAGAATATATTTTTCCTGCGGCAAATACAGTGGTTGCCATTACCATAGTAGCTACTAAAGTAATAATAATTTTTTTCTTGATTGATCCTCTTTTAAATAGCTTTATATTTTTCAATTCATCATTCTCCTTTTTTTGCGGTAAAGTGCTTAATGTTGCATCTACCCTATTTTTAAAACTTTCAGGCATATCCGGAAAGGCATTATTCCAATTATAGTTACTCATAAATTGCCTCCATATTCTCTAACTTTATTTTTAGTAATTTTCGTCCCTTTGCTAATCTGCTTTTTACAGTTCCAGTGGGTATTCCTAAAATTTGTTTAATTTCTTCTACTGAATATCCATCTACATAATAAAGAACAATTGTAATACGGATACGCTCTGGTAAATTCTGAATAGCCATATTTAATTCACTATAATCCTTTTTATCATCAGCCTTGGCAGACTCACAGTATTCTTCATAAGGTACTTGTGAATGTTTTTTACTTTTCACACTATAACATTCATTTATTAGTATCCTAACTAACCATGTTTTAAAATATTGTTCTTTCTTTAGTGTATCTAATTTGTTATAGGCTTTTAAAATTGCCCCCTGAACTGCATCCTCACAATCTTGTTCATGAGCCAAAATTGTTTTAGATATATGATATAATGAAGATTGAGCCTCAAGAACTTTGTCTGTAAATGTATCTTTATTCAATTGACTTCCTACCTCTCCTTGCAAACTGTAGCGCTACTTTTTTGCTTTACACTAATTAGATAGATATATTTACTAAATGGTTCATTTAATTTTCACTTAAAATTAAATTTTTTATAATATTTTATAGAAAACCACAATAGTTCAGTATTTTAGAAGCAAATCCTTAAATTTAAAGTTTTTCCGCTAAAAATGCACACCCCTTGGTTCATTTTTACTATAATAGCATTAATTTTAATAAAATTATTTAGCATAACTACCATGTGAATTGTCACAAAAAACATTGAAAGTCCCTGAAATCAAGGACTTTCTATTGTGTCAAAATTTGAGTTCTTATTTGGTGGAGATAAGGGGATTCGAACCCCTGGCCTCTTGAATGCCATTCAAGAGAGTCAATTTTTAACATTTTTCTATAGTGGTCATTAAAGCCTTCTAGCCCTTACAAATCAATACTTGCAAACATTTTACATCATTTTACATATAAGAAGCAAGTATTTCTTATCTATAAATATGTTAGCAAAAATGTTAGCAAAATAATACTCTCAAACAATTGATTTTTCTTTGACTACGTAAACATAAACTTATATGAATATTGGATAGGCATCCACCAATCATCAGATATGCCTGTTTCATATTCCCGACCTGTAATATCAACAGTAGCGCCAATGTTGCATGTTCCAAAAAGCAATCCTGAAGGCAGTATGATTTAAATCCTCAAACAATGGTTTTGGAGACATCCCCTTTATAATATTTTATGTGTTTAGTCAAAGCCTTATATAGCTTTATTTTATGAGTCTAATATTTTATTTAATCTCACCAAAAATTATGAAATTTTACCCCCGTTGTGTTATGGTTGTGTTATTTTATACAACAAAATAGATTTATTGACCAACAGTTTAGGAATTAGTTTTCGTTCATTTTATATAGTTTTATATTGTCCCCTAAACGTTTATTCTACTGTAATTACAATACTTTATTTCTTAATCAGTATTATTTAAAATTACAACTTTTTATCGTAGTTGCTGTATCGTTGCTGTATTAGTTATTTTATTATGCTAAAACATAACTTAAGTACAAAGCCAAACGCTCTGCAGATAATCCTTATAGAATTTACATTCCAATATGGATAGATTAAAAGATATCTATATCCTGCAGCTATACCGTAAGCAAATAAATTTACATTCCAATATGGATAGATTAAAAGTGATGATGTTAAAGATGCTCCATTGTTCCCTGAAGTAATTTACATTCCAATATGGATAGATTAAAAGTCTGATTAAATCCCATGAGCCGCCTACAGAATTTGATTTACATTCCAATATGGATAGATTAAAAGTCTTGACCTAAACTATATATAGTTGCTTTTACCTCATTTACATTCCAATATGGATAGATTAAAAGCTGCACTTCGGTATCCAGTGTTAGTGGCTGCACTTATTTACATTCCAATATGGATAGATTAAAAGGTTTTATATTTGTAGCAGTAATACCTGTCATAAATGCATTTACATTCCAATATGGATAGATTAAAAGCAATGTCATGTTTTTGTGACTATAATATATTGAGAAATTTACATTCCAATATGGATAGATTAAAAGTTTTAGCAGCTTCACCTTTTGCATTGTGTGTTCCCAATTTACATTCCAATATGGATAGATTAAAAGCATCCAACTCTCATAATCCATTAGTGGTCCTTCATCATTTACATTCCAATATGGATAGATTAAAAGAGCAGAATCAGGGTTCGACCCTTCTTTAGTAGAAGTATTTACATTCCAATATGGATAGATTAAAAGTTCTACAGCACTTAAAACTGTTACATCTGCACCAATATTTACATTCCAATATGGATAGATTAAAAGTCTTGTCGGTAAGGAATATGAGGTTATTTCAGCTTAATTTACATTCCAATATGGATAGATTAAAAGTGCCAAAGTAACAGTTACTTATCGTTTTCAAGACAAATTTACATTCCAATATGGATAGATTAAAAGAAAGATAAAATAATTAATAACGGAGATTTTGGCATATTTACATTCCAATATGGATAGATTAAAAGATTTAACACTTTCATGTCCACTTGCTCTGCCACCAAATTTACATTCCAATATGGATAGATTAAAAGTATTTCTAATAAAGTCAATCCACTTGTTTTACTTGTATTTACATTCCAATATGGATAGATTAAAAGACTTGTATATTGCCATGCTACAATTTGCTTACATTCATTTACATTCCAATATGGATAGATTAAAAGGCATATTCAAAAATTGTATTCAGATTTAACAAAAAAATTTACATTCCAATATGGATAGATTAAAAGAGTTTGATAAATGGCTTAGCTATGCGATTTATGGGATTTACATTCCAATATGGATAGATTAAAAGGAAGGTGAAAAAGTGAAAGCAATGTTTTTTACTAAAATTTACATTCCAATATGGATAGATTAAAAGAGAATGTACCTTGCATGAGAAGTTAGAACAACACAATTTACATTCCAATATGGATAGATTAAAAGTAATACTGCTTATAGTTTTGACTATTAAAGTCTCATATTTACATTCCAATATGGATAGATTAAAAGAATAGTTGAATTGTAGTGATGGTATGATTTTATTTGATTTACATTCCAATATGGATAGATTAAAAGTTTTGCGACATCATTTAAAATAATGGCTATATTACAATTTACATTCCAATATGGATAGATTAAAAGAGAAATATATTTAAGCGTGTCCAAATCACTAATAGAATTTACATTCCAATATGGATAGATTAAAAGTATTTCCATTCAGCCATATTTAAGCCCCCTGTTCCATATTTACATTCCAATATGGATAGATTAAAAGCGTGCCGCCTGCTTGTTTAAAAAGTATATTAATGCTATTTACATTCCAATATGGATAGATTAAAAGTGGTATATCCGTATCTTGTATATCAAAGAATCGTTATTTACATTCCAATATGGATAGATTAAAAGAGAATCATATAAAACATATGTATAATATGCTTAAAGAATTTACATTCCAATATGGATAGATTAAAAGGACAACCGCCTTCACCCTATATAAATAGGGGGTTGCAATCATAATTTTTGTCGATGTCTTTTTATTATATATATTATTGGACTAATAATATCGTTAGTTTAAGGTTTTGTCAATGTAGGCCCTTCATATGCAACGTTTTGTCATACTCTCGGTGTTTTCACACTATGTCACATCGACAATGCATTAATATTAAAGGAAATTAGATAATGCATCATTCTTTTTACCCCAAAATTCCTTATCCAGCCATTTTTCATTCCTGCTTTTAAATATTATTACAGAATCTATATTTTTTCTAATAAGTTTATCCAATTCTGCATTTAATTTTGCTATTTGTCCTTCTGTTATCTCACCTTCAAACACAGAATTTTGAATATGCGTTAAATATTTTTTGCAGGTTTTAAATACTTTTCCCAATATTTTTTGTCCATTATCCTCACCACTTATATCATATACTAAAATAGCGTACATTACATTAAATTCCTCCTACCACCATATTTTAAACCCTTCGTATTCTTTTTCATCTAATATATGTTTTATTAGTTTATAACATTCAAGCCTTATTAAGTGTTGATATGTCACATCTTTTTCTAATTCCTTATGGTGAATTGTTGTTTTTAGCATTTCATCAAACTTCATTGATATTGTTCTAGATGCATCTTGGGTTAAATGAAGATAATTTAAGTCCTTTGTAAAGCATTTTGGTGTTATCTGATTTTTATTTAACAAGGAAAAAATTAGACGGTCCCCTAAAATTGGTTTAAATATTTCAGCTAAATCAAGGCTCAATGAAAATCGTCTTACCCCAGGCTCATGTAAATAGCTAATAGTAGGATTCAGCTGGGTTTTATAAATTTCCCCCAGCACCCTTGTATACACTAATCCATTTACAAAGGATATCATAGTATTTATCATATTATCTGGAGGATTTTTGACTCTCTTTTGAAAGTCTATATCTTGATCCACAATGATATTCCATGTTGAGTAATATTGTTTTCTAATATTACCTTCAACGCCCATTAATTCACTAATACTTTCGGAAGTTAATATTTTTTTTCTAAGGGATTCAATTTCTATCATTGCTTTTTCTACATCTTTACCTCGTCCATTATAGTATCTTAGATTTCTGTAAATATTGGCTGCAGCAGCATCTATAAATTTCCTTGCAATACAAAGTCTCTTTTGATCGTCTTCATAGTGCCTAACTTGTTTTACTAGCAAATTACCCGCAAGTAAAGATTCCTTGGGATAAAATGTACCTGTATAAAAACTATAATAATTAAAGAAATGTATAGGTATTTGATATTTTGAAGCAAAATTTATAAATTGTGTATTAAATGTCATTTCTGACATGATGTATAAATCTTCAACTTGCTCTATAGGAATATCCCTTTTTTCATTTTCACTATTTGTAAATCGTAGTGTATTATCATTTCTTTGTATCTGACCGTTATTATATATATAGTAGCTGCGTTTCAAAGTGACTCCTCCCTCTTGATTAAATGTAGCATAGCTCAAAATATGCACAGTTCTTGCAAATCTTCTTTTTTTCAAGTAGTGGAGGTAAAGGCCTATTTACAATTTCTTTTAAATCCATTAGTACAGACTCTATATACATTTCAACTTCATAAGTTAATTCTATATCGATGCTTTGCTTTAAAAGAGGATAGTCAACTTTTCCCTTAATATCATAGACACCTCTTTGTTTTAAATAATACAAATAATATTTGACCTGCATTATTCCGGCTTCCTCTATTTTTTTACTCTTTTTAACTTCATGTAGGATGCCCTTGCTTTTTATAAAATCAATACTAATAATATCATCTATGTTAATATGTTTCTCTTCCCTGTCGTAAGTGTTTTCATCAAGAACTTTGCCTATTTTTACATTTTCATTTTCTGTTTCCATCTGAATCTGATTGTAAAAGTACCATAATTTCCGCTTGCAAACTATGTAATAATAGATCATCATTCCACTAATTGGCTTGTCCATAGCAATACCTGCCTTTATAAGAAATTATCAAAGTTTTCTTCTATACCATTACCTTCTTTACTTGTTAGTCGTGAAAAGCCTAATTCGTTATACTGGCAATCCACAACACTTATAAATTCATTTATACTTAACTTAACCTGCTTAAAAATTGCATTTGTACCTTTAAAATAAATATCGTAAATTCCAACAGGTACAGTAAACTTTTTAATTGCTTCTTTTAGCTTTATTTTTTCTAGTTTTATTTTATCAAACTGTGCTTTGGATAACTTTTGGGGTATCATCTTTAAGAGTTGTGTAGAATATTCATCTATTTCCTCTTGATGCTCCTTGTAAATTTCATTAGGTATTACATCATAGGATAGGATGTTTCTAAAATGTATATCCTTTTTATCCATCTCATAAGGTGCTAAATCCTTTATCCACTTTGCAAATTTGTTATAATTAAAATCATAATCACTGCCTTTTATATTTTCTGTAGTTAAGTATTTATTTATAATATTTATTTTATCATTTTCAGTTAATAATCCATCTACGTCTTGCAGTGCTTCCTTTGATAATGAATATAGTTTACTATCAATAAAGCCTTTATCTCCATGTGTTAAGAGGTTATTATCTATGTTTAAAAACACAAAACAATTAGGTTTATCTATTGGTTTTGATCCCTTTCTATTACACCTTCCCAGCCTTTGAAATAATCCGCTAATATCTGAAAGCTCAGTAAACAAATAATCAAAATCAATGTCTAAACTAGCTTCTACAATTTGAGTAGCTATCCATATGCACTCACCAATAGTTTCAGTTTTTCCAAACTCTAGTATTTCAATTTCTTTTGCTGCTCTTTCACATTTTATAAACTTACTATGTAGTATATTTACATTTGTATTTGAGATCCCTTTCTCCAAAAGCTCCCTATATATTTGCTGCGCTTTCTTAACAGTATTACAGACAACCAGTATTTTATTAGATAGGCGCTTTTCACAGTTTTCTTCAAATTTATTATATATACTATCAGTATCAATTTGACTATGATACACCTTAACATTATGCCTTTTTACATCATTTATAAATGTCTTTTCTTCAAATGCTACTGGATCTTCTCCAGTTTTCAAGTAATCCCTTATAAAGGGAGCAAGGGTAGCAGTTAAAATTGCTATTTTCCCTCCAAACTTATTTACTGTTTTAATTCCGTAAATCAAATAAGCAAGTAAATCCGAACTATACATTTGAATTTCATCAATAACTATTTTTGAATAGGACATGGTAGCAAGTTTAAGTTCATACCCCTGGTATTTGAAAACAAAGTCAAATAATTGATCAAGGGTAGAAATACTAAGGGGCATAGCCAGTTGTTTACCCTGATTGTAATAATCCATAATATCCATTTCATTCTGAATATTGTTATTATAGTAGCTCAGGGCATCCGAATGAAGCAGTGCGAGCCTAGATTCAATATGATTATTATCTAAAATATCTTCTTTGACTCTTTTATATATGGAGTTTATAGCTGTCTTTAAAGGCAGTATAAAAAATCCTTTGTTATTACCTATCCAGTGAAGCCCTGCCTCAGTTTTTCCCATGCCTGTTTGAGCTACAACCACAATATTGTTATCAGCATTTTCCTTGCAAAATTGTTGAAGCTCATTCCAGGTGGAATTACTATTTTTACCTCTCCATTTTTTCAATAAATTATCAAGTCCCAAGCTTAGAAAATCATTTTTATATTCTATTGGTATTCCTCCACTTGCACTGTAGTCGCATTTGTGAAGGAATCCTTTTATAAGTATGGCATCTGGATTTTCTGTTATTTTATTTAAATCGCTTGAAGTACTTCGTTTAATAGAATATGTCTTAAAATCCCTTAGTAGGCTTTTAATTAACTCTTTGAAATCTTCATCCTCTATCATTCTAAGGTTATCACAGTAGTTATGATGATTTAGAACAGCAAATCCTACTTTATAATAATCTTCTATATCTTCAAATATATTTTTATCTATAAAATACAAAGATAGCACATTATGTGCCATCTCTATATTTTCATTAAACTTAGTATTGTTTTCTATTCTCTTTTGAAATTCTCTATTTGCTTTGCCATAATCGTGGTATTCGCAGGAAATTTTTGTAAGATCATATATATGCTGAGTTTTGATATAATCTAAACTTTTTAATATATCAAGATTTCTAAGTAAATCATCTGTGTGCTCTCTTATGGTTTTGTCAGGTTTTGCTTTATATATAGATAAATCCAAAATACCACCCCTAATTAAAATTAACTATATATGATTTTTCCTTACCAATATCAAAATAAAGGTTATCTCTGCCTTCTTCAGCTGCATATCTGGAAGTGTACACAACTTTCTTTTTTTCAAATATTCGTTTATTATTCTCAATGGTGTAATTTTTGTTTAGATAATATTTTGTTCCATCTGCTGGTGTTCCTCTTTTAGAACGTAAGTACACAGTCTCATTTTTTACAAGTTCATAATCTATGTATGCAGAATACTCACTAATCATTTCATCTTCAATTTCATCCACAACATCTACAAAGCAAACATCTTTAACATCCACAAAATCTTCACTTCTACCAATTGATTTTAGATTATATATATT
>Ga0183096_1003080_pt1 | contig 10574 bp, 11 predicted proteins | sample Biomet5_FD_127791 | JGI IMG/M metagenome (GOLD analysis project Ga0183096, IMG submission 127791) | Microbial communities from bioreactor (seeded with sewage sludge) at LBNL, California, USA - Biofuel metagenome 5 (version 2) (version 3) | ecosystem: Engineered > Bioreactor > Anaerobic >...
CCATGCACGGCTGGCAGGCCAATAAATCGCACACTTGTGTGCTGCCTGAAGTATTAGGGCTATGCCCGAAAAGGAAAAACCACCCGCTATGCGGGTGGATGATTATTTGGGCTATTTCGTTACAGCCCCCAACATTTATTATAGAACCTCTTTTCTGGGCTTTTTGCATATTCCTTTTAAAGTGTTATAATGATAGTTCTAGTCACAAAAATTAAGGGTGGGATATAAAAACGTGGATTTAATGATTATTGGGTGTTTTTTCTATATATTGGGTATGTTAACTGTTTTTATGCCAAAGCATAAGGAAATATGGGCGCATTACTTAGCACAAGCGGCAACTATAGTTGGTAGTGCTTGCACTTTTGTTTCTGCGCTGGAATATATTTTGACAGATATGTCAGCTGTGGCTCCCATATTTGTTATGGGTAAATTCGTTTTTGCTATGGACGGCTGGAGTGCCGTATTTTTGGCTATTACGGGTTTGGGAGGGATGCTTACAGGCATCTATGGTATCGGCTATGGAGCCGCCTATAAGGGTAATCGTTTGCGTATGCTGTCAGCGTTGTTTACGGCTTTTGTTTTCTCTATGGTTTTAGTTACTTTAGCTCAGGATGCTTTAGGTTTTTTGGTGGCATGGGAAATTATGGCATTAGTCTCTTTTCTTTTGGTTAATCATGAAGCAGAAAAGAAGGGTGTATGGCAGACAGCCTACCAATACCTAGTAATGACACATTTGGGAACAGCGTCGATTATGATTGCTTTTTTCGTAGTGGGTAGTGGGGCTAATAGTTTGGAATTTAGTTCTCTTTCAATAGAGAGCTTAGATATAGGGGCGCGCAATCTAGCCTTTTTAGCAGCCTTTATTGGGTTTGCACTCAAGGCAGGATTGGTTCCTTTACATGTATGGCTGCCCAATGCCCATCCGGCAGCCCCTAGTCATGTTTCGGCGTTAATGTCAGGTGTAATGCTGAATATGGCTTTATATGGTTTTGGCCGTTTTATTTTTAATTTTCTTGGCCCGGTAGAATTTTGGTGGGGCGTGTTAGTTTTTTCTTTAGCGTTAATTTCTGCTTTTATTGGGGCCTTGTATGCTCAAATGGCTACAGATATGAAACGTATTTTGGCTTATTCAAGTGTGGAAAATATGGGAATAGTTTTTGTAGGGATGGGAACAGGAATGTTGCTGTTAACTACAAATCATAAGGAACTTGCCATGCTGGGCTTTGTAGCGGCTATAGTCCATGCTTTTAATCATTCTATTATGAAGAGCTTGCTTTTCATGTCGGCAGGTTCTATTATGCACGGAACAGGCGGAGAAAAAAATATCGAAAAAATGGGTGGCTTAAGTAAATTCATGCCTCAAACGGCAGCCTTTACATTGGTTGGTGCCATGGCTTTGTCTGCCCTGCCGCTAACTAATGGGTTTGTAGGAGAATGGCTTACCTTTAAAAGTTTAGTGCAATTAGTAAATGCCGAAGCCGGCACAGGTTTTAGACTTTTGGCGGCTTTTGGGTTCCTTTTGTTAGGCTTGGCGGCAGCTTTGGCATTAGGAGCATTTGTGCGTTTCTACGGGGTAATTTTTTTGGGAAGACCGCGTATTAACGCAATTGAACACGCTCACGAGTCACCACTTAGCATGACTATTGCTATGGGGTTAAGTGCATTTTTAATCTTAGCAATGGGCATTTTTTGTGTTCCTGTGGTTGATTTGGCTGCTAAGGTTATAAATAATACCTTGGTGAATTTACCGGCCTTGAATAATACATTAATAATTACTTTTCCTACTGATACCGGCACAGGTAGTTATCCTCCATTGGCACTAGTAATTCTGCTTATAATTTTAGGAGTAATTTTATATCTCTTAAGCTATAAAAAAACAATTTTAGTGAGGCGTGATACGACCTGGAATTGTGGTACTATTTCTACAAATAGGCAGCAATATTCTGCTACAGGGTTTTCTAAACCTGTGCGACGGGCTTTTGAGGGTATTTTAAAGCCTACGCGGCATAAGAGCTATTTACACAATGCTCATGATTATTTTGGCAGAGAAGTTTTGTATAAATTATCTTTACCGGATCGTTTTACAGATAATTTTTATCAGCCTATTCAACATTGGTTAGTAAAAACAGCGGCTTTTTTACGCCAAATTCAGGCAGGCAGCGTTAGATTATATGTAAGTTATGTTATGCTGGCCATGATTTTAGCGTTAATGTGGGGGGCGATGTACCGTGAATAAAATAATAGAGCAATTACTTTTTTTATTGCTGCAATTGATTGTTTTAACAGCACTTGCACCCCTGGTTTTAGGCCTTACTCAAAAGGTTAAAGCTTATATGCAAAATCGTATCGGTGCAAGCGTTTTTCAAGGATATTATGATTTAGCAAAACTTTGGAAAAAGTCAACAATCATTACGCCGTACACCAGTAGGATTTTTCTATTGGCACCATATATTTATTTCCTCAGCGTTTTATTAGCGGCGGCTATATTGCCCCTTGGTTTTAATATAAATAATGCTTTGGGTGATATTTTTGTATTCATATCTTTACTTGCTATTGGCAGATTTATTATGACCTTGTCCTCGTTGGATGCCGGAACAAGTTTCGGAGGTATGGGTGGTTCAAGAGAACTGTATATTTCAGTTTTAGTAGAACCTGCCATGCTTTTAGCTATTCTTTCAGCGCAAATGCAGTATGGAACAACTGCCATATCAGGCATGAATATGAATTATGATGCATATTATTTTACTATAAGTAACGTTTTAAGCTGTTGTGGTTTTTTTGCCCTTATGCTGGCGGAAAATGGCTGCATTCCTGTAGATAATCCTGATACGCATTTAGAACTTACGATGATTCATGAATGTATGACCCTGGAATATTCAGGCCGCTTTTTGGCTATTATACATTTAGCTTCCATGCTAAAAAGATTAACGCTTCTTATTATTTTTTCTCTGATTTTTTTACCGGTTAATTTACCACTTATAATAAAGATTATACTCACCGCCGTAGTAATTGCTATAGTTGAAAGTTTGAATAATAAAATGAGATTGTTTAAAGTACGTTTCTACATGACGGGGGCAGGAGTCCTTCTGCTGCTAGCTATTGTAGCGCAATAAAGGAGACCATATGGAACAGTTACTTATAGTTTTGCTGCTTGTTGTATTTTTACAAACAAGAATTATGAATTTAAAAAATGCCGTTATGTGCCTTATGGTTCAGTCTACAATTATAGCGGGAGCCTGCCTTATGGTAGGAATGGAGGGAAATGCTGGTTGGCATAGTTTTGTCCCTACAATTTTAACCATAGTTTTTAAAGTTTGTGTCATTCCCTATGCGCTATTTTCAGTAATTAAGAAACTGACTAACGAACAGGAAATAGACTCAGGTATTAATGTAAATTATTCTACAGCTGCTGCTGCATTTTTTGTGGTGCTATCTTATCTGCTTATAGATAAAATGCTGCCAGGCATGGGCAGCAGAGATATTTTAGCATCGTCTATGGTATTAATCATGACAGGTCTTACCCTTATAGTTATGCGCAGCCGTGCTATTATGCAGATAATTGGTCTCATTACTGTGGAAAACGGGATTTATCTTTTCGGCATGGCTATTACAGAAGGACTACCAATGATTATTGAATTGGGAATATTTTTAGATGTGCTTATCGCGGTGGTTATTTTGGTGATTTTAACTAAACGCCTGAACCTTTCATTTATGACTACTGATACTAATGTATTAAGAAAGTTGAAGGGGTGACGTTATGCAACAAATGTTTTATATAATTCTTGGCTTACCGCCGTTTTTCGCTGCCATAGCAATAACAAGATGCCTAAGCAATAATCTGCTTCATTGGCTAAATAGGTTAACAGCTTTAATAGTAACCGGGGCCTTTGTCCATATGACCATGTTATTGCCTCCTAATAGTATATTTAACGATGGAATATTTTATCTTGATGCTTTGAGCATGTGGTTTCTATTTATAGTTGTAACCTTATATTTTATGTCAAGTCTTTTGTCCAAAGGCTACTTGGATAAAGAAGCTACCAGAGGTTATTTAAAAAGAAAAAATACTTTTATTGGTAAATACTATGCATTATTTACAATGTTTGTTTGGACAATGTTTTTGGTTTTGGTTACGAAAAATTTAGGTCTTATTTGGGTTTGTATTGAGGCCACAACATTAGTATCAGCACTGTTGGTTTCTTTTAAGCATACCCGGGGCGCCTTGGAAGCTGCTTGGAAATATATTATGGTTTGTACCGTTGGTATTTGTTTGGCTTTGTTGGGAACCATTATTTTGTATTATGCTCAATTGACCGTGTTGGGAGCGGTGAAACCATTAGATTGGGTATGGCTTAAAGAAAATGCGGTTTTGTTAAATCCCAATTTGTTGCGAATGTCATTTTTATTTATTATCATTGGCTATGGAACCAAGATAGGACTAGCCCCAATGCATACCTGGCTGCCTGATGCTTATAGTCAAGCTCCTTCTTTAATTAGCGGCCTATTGTCAGGGGCATTATGTGCTTGTGCCATTTATGTCTTGATGCGCAATCTTGTTATTATTGTACCGGCAGTAGGGATTGGTTTTATCCTTAACATTTTATACGTTTTTGCTTTTTTGACCGTTGCCATTGCTGTACCCTTTGCAATTGTACAAAGAGACATTAAACGCTTGCTGGCTTATTCTAGTATGGAAAATATTGGAATTATGATCATTGGTCTTGCTATTTTCACTAACAATTCTGTTAGTGCCGTATTATTACATTTATTTAATCATGCCATGATTAAGTTCGCATTATTTTTTCTGGCAGGAACAATTATACAAGAGTACCAAACCAGTAACATGATGCGTATACATGGTATGATGAATGAGACACCTTATACGGCTACCTTTACTTTGCTAGGAATGTTTGCTATTTTAGGCATGCCGCCTTTTGGTATTTTCTTTAGTAAATTTACAATAATTATGGAAATTTTCAAAAGTGGACAGTATTTACTGGGAAGCTTATTTGTTTTACTTTTAGCAGGAGTGCTTATGGGCGTGGTTTATCACTTTTTGCGCATGCTTAGTTGTACGCCTAAACGCAGGGCGCTAGGGGAACTTTTAAATTTCAATTCTATGGCTATTTTACTTGTTATGTTAGTTAGTACAATTGCTATTAGCACGTGTTTAGAAAATTTTCCTTATTTACAAGTGCTTTTGTCCAGTGCAACACAAATTGTAGTTGGAGGAACCGTACTATGATGCTTAAAGTTAAAAATGAGGAGTTATTAAGTACTGCCAAACTTTGTGCAGATGGGGGAAAGAATGTCTTTACGGCTATGTTTGGCTCAGATGAAAGACAGTTGGGACAAGGCTATGCAATTTATGTTTTGTTCACTGATGGAGAAAAGCATAGTATTAAAACTATTAGGGTAGAGTTTGCTCCGGATAGTGAATTAACCTATGAGTCCTTAACGCCCTTATTTCCGGCGGCAGCTTGGTATGAACGAGAAATAAACGATATGTTTGGCATTCGCCCTATAGGACATCCTGACCTTAGACCACTAGTATTGCATGAGTCTTTTCCCCAAGGGTATTATCCTTTGCGCAAAGATGTGAGCCTAAAAACGCAGATAAGGGGGCACCGAGAATATAAGATGAGCACAGCTCAAGGTTCAGGTGTTTTTGAGGTAGCGGTGGGGCCTATTCATGCGGGAATCATTGAACCCGGACATTTTCGTTTTAGTCAGGCGGGGGAAGATATGTTGCAACTAGATGCTAAGTTGTTTTTTACTCATCGAGGGATTGAAAAATTAGTCGAGGGTAAAACAATTGAAGAAGCTTTGTTAATCGTTGAGCGCATCTGTGGGGCCTGCACAGTAGCAAATACTCTGTCATACTGCCAGGCACTGGAAAAACTAACGGAGCAAGAAGTACCACAGTATGGGTGGCTAATTCGCATGCTGCTAGCAGAAGTTGAGCGCTTATATAATCATGTAGGTGATACGGGGAATTTGTGCGCAGGATTGGGTTTTTCACCTATCGTTAGCATGGGGAGTGCACTAAAGGAAAAAGTAATGCATGTCAATGAAAGCTTAGCAGGAAATCGTTTTCTGCGAGGAGTCATTATTCCCGGGGGAGTTAGACAAGATATTTCTACAGAATCTTTAGAAAAACTAAAAGTAATCTTAGATGAAGTAGAACAAGGTTATGCTGATATAGTAGAACTTTTAGAAAATCATTCTGATTTTTTAAATAGAGTTAAAACCACCGGTATAGTTAGAAAGCAAACTGCATTGGATCTAGCCCTGGTAGGTGTTGCGGCCAGAGCTTCCGGCGTTGCGGTTGACTGCCGCCGGGATTTACCATATGGTCTATATAATACAATGGACTTTGCTGTTCCCATAGAACATGCAGGTGATGTATATGCTCGTTTATTAATTAGGGAACAAGAGGTTAGTGAAACCATAAAGCTTTTGAGGCAAATTATAAATGAGTTAGAAACTAGTAAAACCAAGAAGCTAAGTTATGAAAATGCGGAATATCGTACACAAGAAGGCAGCTGGGGCATGAGTGAATCTGCTCGTGGTAATAATTTGCATTGGTTGATGTTAGATGGGCAGCAAAAAATATACAGACTTTTTGTACGTTCAGCCTCTTATCCTAATTGGCCGGCCTTAACTATGGCGGTGCAAGGGGATATTGTTCCTGACTTTCCGTTAATTAATAAAAGTTTTGAACTTTGTTATGCCTGTATGGATAGATAGGAGGTAGTAGGTATGTTTAAATTGCTAGAGACCATTCTTGCAGGTAAAATAAAAACTGAGCCCATAAACAATATGGGTGAGAAAAATTTTCGTGGGGAGCTTGAGCTAAACCCTAATGCTTGCATAAAGTGTAATAAATGCGTAGAAGCTTGCCCAACGGGAGCTATTACAACCAAAAACGCAACCGGCTTACCGGAAATTGATTATAAGCGGTGCTTGTTTTGTGGCAGGTGCGTAGAAAGTTGCGGGAAAGAGGCTTTGTACCATACAGGAAGAGATGCGGCACCTATATTTACAGGCGAAAAAACAACTCCTATAGGTGAATTTATTAAAAACAAAATAGGGCGCTCTTTGGCCATAAGGCACTTGGATGCAGGCAGCTGTAATGCCTGTGATTTTGAAATGGGCGCACTTTCCAATCCTCTTTATGACCTACAACAATATGGTATGCATTTCGTAGCTTCACCTCGTCATGCTGACCTACTCATGGTTACAGGCGTAGTTACGAGGAATTTAGAAAAGGCATTAATTATTAGCTATGAGGCAATGCAAGAGCCGAAAATTGTAATGGCCGTAGGCGCATGTCCTATAAGTGGTGGGATCTTTGGCGAAACCTATGCTATAGCTGGTTCCCTGGACAAAATATTACCGGTGGATATAGTAGTGCCTGGTTGTCCACCAAGACCGGCAGCTATGTTAGTGGCTCTGGCAGCGGCTGCTGAGCTTTATGCAAAAAAATAAAAAATAATCTTGTGATTTTTGCCGTTAGGTTGTATTATTTAGTAAAAGATGTAGTATTTTGAGGAGGTTTGTTATATGTTGGAATATCGTAAAGCCACTTTTAATGACGTGGAGGCAATACATAAATTATGCAATCATTATGCTACATTGGGCTTAATGTTACCGCGTTCTCGTAACAGTATTTACGAAAACTTGAGGGACTATATTGTGGCCGTTGAGGGTGATAAGGTAATTGGCTGCGGCGCTTTGCACTTTGTATGGGATAGATTGGCAGAGATTAGGTCCTTGGCTATAGATCCTGATAAACAAAAAACCGGTATTGGTAAAGAAATAGTAGCACTTTTAGAAAAAAGTGGTATTGAAAAAGGCACCCAGATGTTTTTCACTTTGACCTATCAGCCGGGATTTTTTATTAAATGTGGCTATGAAGAATCTGACAAAGAGAATTTACCGCAAAAGGTATGGAAAGAATGTGTGTATTGTCCGCAATACCCAAATTGCAACGAATTAGCTTTTGTAAAAATATTACCTGGCTATAAACCGCCAAAGAGCAAATTAATTTAAATTTAGAAATAAAAAATCCCTTACGCTATTAATAGCTGTAAGGGATTTTTTGACTTTTAGAAGTTTAATGACCAAAATAAATGGCATATTGTAAAAATAATCTTTTATTGCCGAATAGCAAAAGATAAGCTGGCAGTAGCGGTAATTTTCAGGGTACCTTCTTCAATAGGTGTGCTTGAATCTGCCGCACGCATGCTAAGTTTCTCGAAATTCACAGTGTTATAGGAAGGTGAATAGTCCGATACAGAAACGGAAAGTACATCTCCAAGGTGAAGACCAAGAGAAGAGGCAATGAGAGATGCTTGCTTTTTACCATTGCGCAGTGCTTCTGCCGTAAGTTCATCCTTTATTGTATTGTCATTTTGCAGATAGAAACGGACACCGTAAATTTGATTAGCACCGGAGTCTGTTGCCGTCTGGATGATATTGGAGAGCTTAGTGAAATCATGGGTTTTAATGCTAAGCATGTTCCCTACAGAATAGCTGGTGATAGAACGGGCAGTTTTATCAGTGTTAAGTGTATAGTTGGGTGTAATAGAGAAACTGGATGTTTTCATATCTGATTTGGGGATGCCTAGTTCCGTTAGATTGGTAATAATAACATTCATCGCTTCATCGTTAGCAATCTTGGCATCAGCCGTAGTACTCGCTTCACTCACAACACCTATGGTGATGCTGGCAGTATCAGGTGATACAGTTCGTTCAGCGAAACCGGTTACACTAATAGCGGGCAGTGCCGTAGTATAGGTTATTTGTTTGTTCTTTTCGGTAAAATCTGTGGCATAGCTGACATTAGGCATTAGAACCGAGAGCGTAGAGCAGGCAATTAAACCGGCAATAAGACTAATTTTCAGTGTAGTAGCTTTTTTCATAAAGACACCTCTTTTATATTTGATGATATACCATGATTATAACATAGTATTGTCTGGGGCTGACAGGAATAAAAAAATTAAAGCGGGCATTGGTTCTTAACAGATTAGCTGCCAATGAAATTAAAATAACATAGTAGGTAATAAAAGCAGAAATCTCCGCTGCTTTCATAGAAAAATCCCTCACATTTTTGAAGTACTTCAAAGGTTAGACAAACACATTTGAAGGTGCACTTCATTTTAGTAGTAAGGGATTTTGATTTTACTTTTTGTTTTTACCTGTAGGTACCTTTGTGGTTAGTTCTTCTGAGGCTTGCCATAAATACCACACTGCCAGGGAACGCCAGGGGCGCCAGGAAGCTGTTAACTTATTAATTTCACCACGTTTGGGAAGTGTTGGTAGGTTTAGCAAAGTTTGTAGTGCTTTAGCAAAATTGTGGTCAGCAGTAGGAACGATATCCGTGCGGCACAAAGCCAACAGAAGAAACATTTCTATGGTCCACTGTCCTAAACCTTTTACTTGTAAAAGCTGTTTAGAAATTTCCGTATCGGACATCTCAGCAAATTTATCCAAGGTAACTTGACCATTAACAACCATATGGGAAAAGTTGCGCAGGTAATCTATTTTCTGTTGTACTAAGCCTTGGGCTAAAAGCTCTTTGTCAGTAGCGGCAATAATTTTTTCGGGAGTTACTTCGCCTAACAGTGCTTGTATCTTGGAACATAAGTCGTTAACGACTGCAGGAGGAAGCTGTTGGGAAATAAGGCCACGCATTAGAGTCGCAAAGTAACGAGTTTCGTTTTCGGGAACAAGGGTACAGGGGGAATACTTTTTAATTAAGGCTCCAAGAACAGGAACTTCTTGTAGCAGGTATTTGTCACCTAGAGACCAATCAGGTGTTTGCGGCATAATAAATCACTCCTCAGATTATTTAACTTGGTGCAGCATAATCGGCATATAAAAGAACCTTTATTGCGATACATTAATAGGTAATGTTTATATCCCATAAATCACACTATGTATTATACCACAAAGATGAGAAAAACTCTTTTGCCAGCATAGAAAAAGTGTAATATTACTTGCAAGAAAAGCAATTATATGGTAACATATAATCCTGTCAGAGATCTGACAGAGGACATATTCGGCCCAGTAGTTTAGTTGGTTAGAATGCCGCCCTGTCACGGCGGAGGTCGTCGGTTCAAGTCCGTCCTGGGTCGCCATTATTTTTCTTTCATATGCGGAAATAGCTCAGTGGTAGAGCACCTCCTTGCCAAGGAGGGGGTCGCGAGTCCGAATCTCGTTTTCCGCTCCATAGGGGTATAGTTCAATTGGTAGAGCAGCGGTCTCCAAAACCGTAGATCTGGGTTCAAGTCCTAGTACCCCTGCCATTACAAAGTCGGCTCTTAGCGCTTATGCTGAGAGCCTTTTTTTCATAAGTAAAATCGCCGATATTCACTCATCTACTTTGTCAGACCGGCTGTTTTTACAAGAGGATGTACAGTATGTACTATCCTCTTGCAAAAACATTGGTCTTTCGCGTATCTGAGTAAATCTCGGCGATTTTTGGCGTGTGGATGGAGATAATAAAGAATATGTATCACAGAAGGGAAATGACCATTTTTGCTATACAGAGAAACCCGAAAATGCTT
>Ga0183096_1003081_pt1 | contig 10567 bp, 16 predicted proteins | sample Biomet5_FD_127791 | JGI IMG/M metagenome (GOLD analysis project Ga0183096, IMG submission 127791) | Microbial communities from bioreactor (seeded with sewage sludge) at LBNL, California, USA - Biofuel metagenome 5 (version 2) (version 3) | ecosystem: Engineered > Bioreactor > Anaerobic >...
TTGAATACATTTGCGGAAAGAACAGCTTGATATTTGCCCCGTTACTAGTTCGGTCGAGAATGAAAACAAGAGCAGGTACAAAAGGGAACGTTTGAAATCCTGCACCATCCCAGGAGCGGCCGATGTGTCGGAACCTGGAAAGCCCAAAATCGTGCAGGGAAACGGTATCTATCCCGCCTATATCATCAAACGACCGTTTTTGCCGTGCAATCTATGGGCCTGTAAAGCGCACGGCCACGACAAAACCGGACAAGCGTGCTGCGGTCGACGTGGAAGATCCGGGCGATCTCGGCATAACTGGCGCCCTGCTCCAGCAGTACCTGAATCACATCCTCCCGGCCAGAGAGCTTGGTGTGCTTGCCGACGGCACCGCGGGGGCGGCCAAGCTTGACACCCTCGGAGCGTTTGCGCTCCAGCGCCTCCTTGGTGCGCTGCGAGATCAGGTTACGCTCAATCTCTGCGGAGAGCCCGAAAGCGAAGGCCAGCACCTTGCTCTGAATATCGTCGCCCAGGCGGAAACCGTCCTTGATCGTCCAGACCCGGCAGCCCTTATCCATGCACAGGGCGAGGATCTCCATAATCATATACAGACTGCGGCCGAGCCTGGATAGCTCGGAGCAGATGATGAGATCCCCGTCGCCGGCACGAGCGAGGAGCTGCCCCAGCTGGCGCTTGTCCGGGGTCTTAGTGCCGGAAATCGTCTCCTCGATCCAACTGTCCACGGACAGGCCCTCCCGGGCGCAGAATTGATTGATCTCATAACGCTGATTTTCGACCGTCTGCACATCGGTGCTGACACGGATGTAACCATAGATCATTGCCGTATATCCTTTCACTATTTTTTGGGAGGTCTTAACAGTGGGATTATACTACCTGCACGGAAAATGCGATGGGGCCTATATGTGCCCGCAGGGCGAGCCCTTTCCCGACGCCGTCGAGATGAACGAGGATCAAATTAGCGCATATCGTGAGTTCCACGGGTTCGGCGACATCGTCGACGGGATCTTCACCGGGGACCAGGCGCTGTTGGACGCCTGGAACAACGAGCACCCGAACACGCCGGCGACGCCGGAGGCAACGGCGCAGGACGATACCGACGCCATGATCGTTGATCACGAGTACCGGTTGACCCTGCTGGAGCTGGGCGTCGCGGACGAGACATCCTCGACGGAAGGAGGTGAATCATAATGCTGTATCGCACGCTGAAACGCATGATCGAAAGAGGCCTGACCGATGGAATGACGGAGAAGCTGGACGTATTCTATGCGGCCAACAAAATCACGGAAGCTCAGTACACAGAGCTGACCAGCCTGCTGACCGAATCTACCGCAGTCTAAGGAGGCAGCGCATGAAAGAGGCAATCATCGTGGCGCTGATCACCGGCGGGCTGTCGCTGCTGGGCGTGGTGCTGAGCAATCGGGCGGTCTACAACAAAAACCAGGCCAATCTGCAGACGACTCAGGCCGTGACCAACGAGAAAATTGAGGAGCTGACCCGAGAGGTGCGGGCGCACAACGGGTTTGCGCAGAAAATCCCGGTGATCGAGGAGCAGATCAAGGTCGCCAACACCCGCATCAAGGATTTGGAGGCGGTGTCCAAATTGGACACCGGGAGGTGACGGAATGAAAATAATGCTTGTATCCGGGCACGGCGCCGGGGACCCCGGCTGCGTGGCCACAATGAAGGGTGTCACCTACAAGGAAGCCGAGGAGACAATCAAGGTGGTTGATCTGCTGAAACCCCTGCTGGAGCCCTATGCCGAGGTCGGCGTCTACGACGAGGCGCGGGACGCTTTCAGGGACGCCAAGGCCGGGACGCTAGCCGCAAAGCTCAAGGGCTGGGATTACGTGCTGGAGATCCACTTCAACGCCTGCGTGGGCGACTACATAGGCAACGGCCAGACGACCGGCGCGGAGATCTTCTATCCGTCCAGAGGCAGATCCAGCGGCGCGGAAGACGCAATCATGCGGGGGCTCGCCGCGCTTGGCCTGAAAAACAGGGGAGAGCAAGCCGGCATCTTTGCCGTGATCAACACCGCCCACAACATGGGCTGCAAGGCCAACCTGCTGGAAGTCTGCTTTTTGGACGATGCGGACGACATACGGATATACACAAAAAACCGCCAGGCAGTGGCGCAGGCTATCGCCGACGGCGTGGTGTCGGCCTTCGGGCTGACGGAAAGCGAGGATGAAGTGAGATACGCACATCTGAAAGACATCCCCAACGACTGGGGGGCGCGGGACATGGTGGACAAGCTGATGACCGCCGGCGTGATCGCCGGGGACGGCAGCGACAAGACCGGCAACGGCGACAAGATCGACCTGTCCCAGGACATGGTCCGGCTGCTGGCGTTCAATTACGCGGCCGGTCTTTACGATGCGGCGTTGGAGGCCAAGGGGCTAAACCGCAATGACTAAGTCGGAGTATAAGGTCCGGTGGGTGCTGATCGTCTGGACGCTCGTCAACATCGCGGGCTTTGTTCTGGCGTTCTACGCCGTGCATGAGGCGTTTAGCGGGTCGTTGCCGTGGATCACCGGCATGGTGGGAGTATTCGACGGCGCCGTGGCCACGGTGCTTAACAAGGACACCGACAAATCGCGGGCGGAGAACACTGCCAACGGGATTGTATACGAGGCCGCGAAGGCAAAAAATTTTGGAAGGGATCTATAAGGAGGAGTAAAAATGAAATGGATAGATCTGATCGTGAGCGTGCTGGCGGGGCTGGCCGTGTGCCTGCCGCTGGCGGTGAAGCTGGCGCAGTCCGTCACCCAGGCGGTAAAGGAAAAGAACTGGACGCGGCTGCTGGAGTTCGTCATGAGGTACATGGCGACGGCCGAGACAAAGTTTGCCGACGGCGCGACCCGAAAAGAGTGGGTGCTGGCCATGGTGCAGGCATCCGCCAAGGAGCTTAACTACGACGTGGACATCGATGCCGTGGGCAAGATGATCGACAAGCTCTGCGGCATGAGCAAGGTGGTCAACGCGCCCAGCGAGACCGACGCGGCCAAGAGCTTCGCGTGAATGAGGTGGAAAGGGCCCGGCGATACCGCCGGGCCCTTTTATACGTTACTAAATTGTAAAAAAGTTCCGCCACGGCTTGCAAATTTACACGGAATGTATTATATATTAAACAAGAAGATTGATTTTCCACAATATTTTAGAAAATCAACTGAGATTTGAGTGCATTATTATCTGTATGGAATAATAATATTGGCAGAGGGACAAAATGACAGTAACTCAAATACAAAAGAAATTTCCGAATTATTATCCTGCTTGCGGTGTTCCTCCGCAAGCAAAAGAGCAAGATCTTAAGGTGTATCGAATTTGCAACTATGGCACAATCGACAAAAAAGCGTTCTATTCGCACTATGAGTTGTGGAAATACGAGGATATCACATTGAAAAACATGGAGCCCGGCTGGGAGGATGATATTTTCTATTATTCCGTTTCAGTTTTTAAAGACTACAAAGATGCCATGAGTGTATATAGATTGCTTTCAAAGTTCAATCCACCCGCAATTATTGCCGCCGGATATACCCGTGGGGCATTTGGCCCATGTCTACAAAATGCGAAAAAAACAAGCAACAGAAAATCGCATGTTGATTGGTGGCTATATGAAGATGCGCAGCCACAAGGTCTTTTTAATGAGGTTAAACTATAATGAATTATCCAGATCCTTATTTCGAAAATGTACCCAATGTCGGGAATCTTAGCATGGAATATGTCATCGTTGAAGATGAATATCCCTTGTTGTTCTTAGCAATTGATGATTTAGAAAGACGCTATCTATGTGTTTGCTGTGACATTAGAGGCTCGCAGCGATGGATTATCAATCAACTGCCCGATAAAAATATACTTGATTTGCTTTTAAACAAACTTACGTTGCGAGACGCATTTGTGGAAGGTAATCGGGCAAAAATTCTGGCAACTTTCGACTATGAAGTAAGAAAAGATGAATATGTGGTCGTTGATGGAGATGACATCCCGAAAGAAGATCTTCCTATGGAAGGTGAATACCTTGACGAAGATCTTGCGGATCATCTCCCATATGTGCTTAAATTGTGTGGAATTCCTGACAGAAATATTGAATATGAAGAGCCGCCAATTGTTATTAAGGATGCTACATTAAAGACAGCACTATCGGTTAATATACCGATCGAGGCAGATGTACCCACTAATTATTTTCTTTCGGAATCTCGTTTTCTATCCTCGAGTAAACCGGAGGATGATGATCTTTCTGCTGCATGAATGAAAGGAATTAACATGACTCCTGTGAATGAAGTGTCTAGTGCTGTTTTGGAAATGAAATCTATGCGAATCAAACGCTGCAGTTTTGAAATTAAAGCGGAGTCCGTAACAGATACAGAACTACAGTTAACCGTTAATAGAGAAATCTTTGATTCCACAGATTCTTCAGATTCTTTGGTTTCGCTTACTGCAACTATTACTAATAAACTCAGTGAATTTGAAGTGATAGTTGTTTGCGAGGGCATCTTTTCCGTTAATGCTGCTGTTGAGGAAGCATCAGTTCGCAGCGCCCTGATCAAGAAAAACGCGGTTGCAATTTTATTTCCATATATAAGATCTCAAATTACTCTTTTGACGACAGTTCCTGGATTTAGTCCAATTGTTTTGCCCGTAATTAATATTAGTGCTGTTTTGGAAAAAATAGAAAAAGATCAGAAACTTGAAGATAAATAATTATTTTTGCGTTTTTAAGTAGAGCCCGGCGAGGGAGACCCGCCAGGCTCTATTTTTGGGCCCATTTTTAGGCCCAGAGGTATAAAATAGGCCTGAATTTCGGCCTAAATTCTGCAATCCGAGAACGTACTTTCCGGAATTTTCGGGGAAATGCAAAAGGCCCGCAAGCCTTGATATCAAGGCTTTGCGGGTCTTGCCTGTTGGTGCTCCAGGGGGGATTCGAACCCCCGACACCCTGCTTAAAAGGCAGGTGCTCTGCCTACTGAGCTACTGGGGCATGTAGGCTAATCCTGCGCCGCCTACGGCTTTTTGAGCGGCTAGGGCGTGTTCTGACGTGGCAGGGGTGGCTGGATTCGAACCAGCGTAATGACGGCGTCAAAGGCCGGTGCCTTACCGCTTGGCGACACCCCTACACGAGAAGCGAAAAACGGGAACGGGAAAGTTCCCGATCCCGTTTTCGAGTGGGGTGGGAGATGGGACTTGAACCCACGGCATCCGGAACCACAATCCGGCGCTCTGCCAACTGAGCTACACCCACCATAGTGTCGGAACTTGCTTTTAAAAAAGGGAGGCAACGGAAGCTGCGCCAAGGTTGCCTCCGCTTGGCACGCCAAGAGGGACTCGAACCCCCGGCCTACTGCTTAGAAGGCAGTTGCTCTATCCTGCTGAGCTATTGGCGCATATCCTACGTCCGTCCTTTTTCAAAACGAAAACCTGTTTTCATTTTGAGGAGGAGGAGACATACCCGGAGCGGGAAAAAGCCTCCTGCGGCTTTCGGAGCGCTGTGGACAGCCCCGACGTTGGAGCGGGCGAAGGGAATCGAACCCTCGTATTCAGCTTGGAAGGCTGATGTTCTACCATTGAACCACGCCCGCAGGTTCCATTCGCCAGCTTGAAGATAATAGCACGGAAATCCAGCGCTGTCAAGGGTTTGCGGGAGTTTTATTTTTTCGAGGGATGAAAAACGGTGGCACCTTAGTTCGACAGTATTCGGTGCTCTAACTTCTACAGCACGGTAAAAATGTTGCACCCATGTTGCACCCATCGCAGAAGTAGGAATTAGGCATTCCCCACCGCGAGCTGCTGAATCTTCTTTGCCGTTTCCTCCGCCCGTACAGAACGTTGATAGTGCGCGTAAACCCGAAGCGTCATTTCTACCGTCGCATGACCGGCGAGGTACTGAATCTCCTTGATGTCCAGACCGGCCTCGACCCAGCGTGTAATGCAGGTATGCCGAAGCAGATGCGGATGGCAGTAAAAATCAAGCTGGTAGGTAAATTGCGGATGGCGCTTATCGACGGGCTGTCCGAGTAGAGAAGGGTCATCCGTCGTCAGCATCGTAACAGTATGCCACATCGACTTAAAGCTCGAGGGCGTGACAGGACCTCCTAATTTTGACGACATAACATAGAGTGACGAGGACGCCGATCTTGCAGTACGGAGTTCTTCCACGAGCCATGGTGCGATAGGGATGTCTCGGTTGGCCGCTTTGGTTTTGAGCTCAGACGTTACGCCGGTGCTTCCCTTGTTGAGAGGATTCGCGTGTCGGACGTAAAGATAGCCGCGATCGAGGTCAACGTCGCTCCACATAAGGCCAAGTATTTCTTCGCGGCGCAGCCCCGCCCCGAGGGCGATAGCGCAGAACAGATGCGCGCGTGTCCCTTCCGTCGCCCTCAGTAGCTTCAAGGATTGCTCCGGTGTCAGCGGTTCTTTCTCCTCAGCGGGAGCGCCCCCAGGTTTCGTGGTCGAGAGTAAGGGAACTGACATGATAAGCCGATTGTCCACCGCGAAACGGAAGATCGCGACGAACGTGTGATACGCCTTCGACTGAATGCTGCGGCTGTATTTACTGAGGTTCGCCATGGCGCGGGCCGTATGAACCGGCCGGACGTCCCGGACAAACATACAGGAGATGAAGGGCTGAAGAACGTAGCTGTTAATCGTGTTTTTCAACGTCTCGGCGCTCGTCGGGCGAAGGTAGGGCTTTTTGCAAGTATCGAACCAGAGCTGTGCAAGTTGCGCAACAGTCGTATTATCCGCGATATTGATTCCGAGGCCGAGCTGCTGTTTTGCCTCCTCGACCTTCCTGGCCAACTCCTCCTTATCCGTTGACCGAAAATACTTTCGTCCGCCGTCCGGCAGTGTAATGGTTGCTGTGTACTGTTTTGCTTTTGCCATAATAAAATTCCTCCTTGTAAAAGTCCGGCCGAACTGATACAATAAGAGGGCCGAGAGTGCTAAAACGACTGGTAGTGCGGTCTCCTTTTTGTATTTCTTCGGCAGCCGTATCTGAGTTGCAGCTCAGGTACGGCATTTTTTATCCGATCAGTTTATGCGCGATGAATAAAACGACAAGAAAAGCACCTAGGGACGCGCCGTAATACTCTAATGGGGAGGTTCGCCCCTTGCTTTTCATCCACTCTGCCGTTCCGGCCGCACAAGCAAACCCGACTCCAAAAACTACGAAGACTCCGATCAGTAAGAGGACAAGACGCCCGATACTGAAAAGAAGAATAGCGCCGAACGCCGCAACATACATCCACCCGATTCCGAGGACGAGTAACAGGCCCAACGCCCACGGTAGTATTGATTTCTTCACTTGTGTCCTACCCCCTTTATCTCGGTCCACGCGAAGATAAGGTCCGTGGCCCCGGCGCGTATCCAGGGAGTTAAAATATCATTAGGATCGTTATAAAGTGGGATAACCTTCGTACCCTCCGGGTGCGGGCTGATGCGACCTAGCGGCATACCCCACGGGTCGAACAGCCAGTTCTGGGGGTAATCTGAGGGCGGAGGTTCTATCGGGCGTGCGCCATTCGCTTCGGCTTCCATCACCGCGACTGATTTGCGCTCCTGGTAAAAATGGTCTTCGTAGACATGGCGGAGCTCGTGCTTAAAAACCCTCTGCTGAAATTCCTCGGGGTAATTGGAATTGAGATAAATACTAAAGGACCCATCATCATTCGGGAGCGTGGCGCCGTAAACTTTATCCGGCAACTCTCCCGTGCAATACACGTAGTAGTCCGGCGTCCACATCGCTTATTTGCCGCCTTCTTTGTTCCGCAGCTTTTCCAGCACAGTGGCCGCCAGGCGCACATCATCCGGGGTCGCGTCACGCGCTAGAGAAAAAAGCATCCGACAGTCATCGCGGGTACGCATCTCCTCCAGCAGGTTTGCCATTTCTTGCTCCTGCGCGGACTTCTCCTCTACCCGGCCCTGTCTCGGGGCATCGGCGCCCATAAGCCAGACAGGAGAGACGTTATAGACCTCTGCGACCAGTTTAATGAACGCGCGTTTTGGATTGCGCGTGCCCGTCACATAAGAAGCAATGGTAGATTTCGCCACGCCGAGCCTTTGCGCCGCGTCAGCGTAACTGTCGTCACCCATGGCCTCTTTCATCCGCTGAGCAAACGTCGCAACCGTTTCCATGTGTCGCACCTCCTTCTCCCGCCGCAATGGGCGGGGATTAGTTTAGGGCAAGTATAACGCCGAACGTTCATTTTGTCAACATTTTGTTTCGCACTAAGAAATTTTTGTGCAGAAATCGAACGATTAGGTATTGACAACGACGACGAAAGGCGCTATAGTGATCGTACACAAACAGAACGAGAGGAGGTGAGCAGAATTGCAAAACCAACTCACGGTTCGCGGATTGGCTCTATCAAAATATAAGACAGTATCAGGATTCGCCAAAGCCGTAGGATGGAGCCGTAGCAAGGCCACGAGAGTATTGAACGACTTGGATAAAGCGAGTTTAAGTGACATCAAAGCGATGTGCGACGCCCTTCCTATTCAAGACCCGACAGAAATCGTGGATATTTTTTTCCGTTAACCGTACACAAACAAAACGAAAAGGAGGAAACACATGAGTAAATTCAAGGTAAGACAGCGGGTAAGGGCCACTCAAGACGTTTTCAGGTGCCCCACCGCAGGAGAAACCGGAACCGTCATCGCGATTGCCGCACACGGAGATGCCGACACCGGCGTCCAGTTCGACAAGTACATTCGCGGTCACGATTGTTCCGCTGTTCCGCTAAAATCCGGCAGCACCGGAAAACTAGGCCACTGCCTTTGGTGCAGTGACACCGATCTCGAGCTGAGCTGCACATCTGCCACGAAAAAGACCGCGCGCCACATTATCGTCATCAAGTTCGACGGCCCCGAGACCACGGCCACAGAATACATAGGCAGCAAGATTCAGCGCAAAAGCACAACCAAATGCAGCCCCAAAGACAAGTACGATGAGTACGACGGCACCCGCTATGCTCTCGCCCGCTTGTACGGGGAGCCCAGTGGGACCGAAACCCCGACAAAACCGACCGAGGAAAAGTTTGAGCACCATCGGGCAAGGGTCGGCGAGACCATCGTTATAACCCACCCGATTCGGAGCTTGGGCCTGTACAAAAAAGACGACCGCTTTGTCGTTTGTAACATGCCGGGAAGCGAAAACCTGGAGGGCGTTTACATCTTGGTAGGCGCTGATAATACCCCCTACTACATCTATGCGGCCGAATACGACGTGGTCATACCGGCACCAGACAGATACGACACGATGAGTCTGCGAGAGCTGGTCACCAACGCCTGTAACCGAGGCTGGTGCGAGTCATGCGTCGAAAGTGCAAGGACCAAGAACTGCCCGCTTTACGATCACGCAGGGCTCCTCGAGGACTGCGGCGAGTATTCTGAAGCACACCCAGAAATGCGGCGGCTCCTGATTGACTATCTCCGCGCTGAAGACGCGGCGAAAACCGCAGGTCCTGGCGTCAAATTCACGGAGGCCGTCAAATGAATGCCGTGCCGGAAGTACAAGAAGGAGACCGCACTACCTACTTCACGCCACTCGAGCTCGCGTCACTGTGGAAATGCAGCGAGGATGTCGTCCAGTCCCTACTCCGATGCCGAAAGCTAACGTCGCGCTCCCGTTCAAGGGCGTGTACGGCGAGGGCAGTCTTGACGCGGTTGTGGAAAAGACGATAGGCTCTCTGGCAAAGACCAACACCGGTCGAGCCGCACTTACTGTGCTCGCGTCAGGTCTCGGAGAGGGAAACGAGGAAATCGTCTCCGATCTCGTGAATCCGTTGGCGAAAATCCTCTATACGGGTCAGACCGTCGGGGAGAGCTATAAGGACAATTTCAGCCTGTCCAACACGCTGCACGACGGCATCGTCGGCGCGCTGATGGGCCTTTCCGGCGGCAGCGCAAACCTTGTTCAAGGTGTCCGGGCCGACGTCTACACGGCGGGACTGGGCCACGAGAACGCCGCTATCACCAGTGACCTTATCACTGAAGGCTTGAAGTACAAGGACGGCAGCGCAGCAAAAGCCTACGCCGTTGGCCTTGCGGCGAAGATGGAGAGCGCCACAACCGATACGCAGGCGAAAGCGGTGACCGACTATGAACGCGGCTTATTGTCCAGGCTGATGGCGGAGGACGCAGAAGAGTTTGGCCCGGCGCCCGCGACCGACGACGAGCAGGCGGCCCTCACGCAGGCTCTGAATCTCGAAAGCACGGTTATAACGCCGATGGCACAGACGCTCATCGACAGCGGGGTCGAAACTGCTGAAGCCGTCAACACGGCCGGGCAGGTTCAGATGTTGCTCGATACGGCCGGCGCGAATAGCGCGCAGGGCGGTCTGTCCAACCGTGCCGTAGACGCGGTTGTCAAGAACTCTGTGGTACGCGCCATTATCTCCGAAAAGACTGGCGTTAACCTCCCCAACTCGGGCTCTATTGCTTCTCGGCGGGCGGCATTCCGCTCCGCTGCGGCCCAGTACCAGACATATCAGGCGCAGCAAGAGGCTGCGCGGACGGCCGAGGAGGCGCAAATTACGCAGGCCGCCGCTCCTGTAACGGCTGGAGCGAACCC
>Ga0183096_1003082_pt1 | contig 10565 bp, 9 predicted proteins | sample Biomet5_FD_127791 | JGI IMG/M metagenome (GOLD analysis project Ga0183096, IMG submission 127791) | Microbial communities from bioreactor (seeded with sewage sludge) at LBNL, California, USA - Biofuel metagenome 5 (version 2) (version 3) | ecosystem: Engineered > Bioreactor > Anaerobic >...
CCCGGCACGGTGGCGGGTTTTGTTCGGCAAGGTGGCAGAAAAATACCGTGCAGGTGGCAGGATGCAAACGGAATATGCAGACATTTTGAATCGCCCGGTCATCGCTGAATGGATTGCTGAAAAGCCTGGCAGAACGCACTCCCCGCTGTGAGGGCAGGGACTTTCTGCCGTCCTGCAAACATCCATACAGCCCCCGTACCTGCTTTGCAAGCTGGTTTCTGCGGTCTGAGGCCATGCGCGGGGCAGCTGCTTTTTGTGTTCCTGCAAGTCGTCATAGATTTCCTCTGCCACATCTCCTGCCCAGCTGCCGATTTCCCACAGAGTTTCCTGATAGTTTGTCTCCAATTGCCTCTTGACTCATGGACACGCCTCCCTAAAAGTCTTGTTATTAAAAAACGTATCCGAGGAGAAAATTGCACGTTTATGCGCAAAGGTTTCAAAAAGTTCACCAACCTTTCATAAAATAAGAGCAGGTTGTTTTACAACAACCTGCTCTTATTTCTCTGGAGGTGACACCCGGATTTGAACCGGGGAATCAGGGTTTTGCAGACCCTTGCCTTACCACTTGGCTATGTCACCATACTCCAAAATTTCTAAAAGGAGCGCGCAATTTCCGCCAAAAGCCTTCCGGCGAGCGGAACCGGGATCCCATCTGAAAAAACCACACGCTTGTGTGGCCTTTTCAGATGGAGCGGGCAACGAGACTCGAACTCGCTACATCCACCATGGCAAGGTGGCGCTCTACCAAATGAGCTATGCCCGCAAATGGTGCCCAGAGCCGGAATCGAACCAGCGACACGGGGATTTTCAGTCCCCTGCTCTACCAACTGAGCTATCTGGGCAAATGGCGACCCGGATCAGGCTCGAACTGACGACCTCTAGCGTGACAGGCTAGCGTTCTAACCAACTGAACTACCGGGCCGAATCAAGGCACCTGCGCAAATGACAGGTGGTGGGAACAACTGGACTCGAACCAGTGACCCCCTGCTTGTAAGGCAGATGCTCTAACCAGCTGAGCTATGCTCCCTTGTATCCGTCTCCGCCGGACGGCAAAAGTTATTATACTAAAAGGTCTCTCAACTGTCAACCTGAATTTTCAAATTTTTCGCTGATTCATTTTTTCAAGCATTTTCAGCAATTCTTCTCTGGGGAAGATATGTCTGCGTCCGCAGAATCTGCAGTTCAATTCGGCGCTCCCCTGTTCCTCTATCAGACTGCGGAGCTCATCCGGCCCCAGCGAGATCAAAGCCCGCTCCATCCGCGCGCGGGAGCAGGGGCAGCGATATTCCACAGGAGATTTCTCCAGGACGGTCATTTCAAAATCCGAGAGCACAGTCCGCAGCATGACCTCCGGGTCGTCGTTCCCGCTCAGCAGCCGCGTCACCGGCCCGGCGGCCAGCACGCCGCCCTCCACCTTGCCGATCACGTTCTCTCCCGCCCCGGGCATCAATTGAATGAGAAAGCCGCCGGCGGCGCGGACGCTCTGATCCCGGTTCACCAGCACCCCCAGCCCGCAGGCCGAGGGAATCTGCTCAGACTCCGCAAAGTAGGCGGCAAGATCGTCGGCAATCTCCCCGGAGAGCAGGCTCACCGTCCCCACATAAGGGTCCCGCATGTTCAAATCCCGGATCACCGTCAGCGTGCCGTCGGTCCCCACCGCGGCGCCCACGTTCAGCTTTCCGTCCTCCCGGAGGGGCAGTTCTACGTCCGGGCGGTCCACTGTACCCCGGACATTGCCCAGATGGTCGGAAACCGCCAGAATCGTTCCCAGCGGACCGCCCCCGCGGATCTGCAGCGTGACGCTGCTGCCGGAATCCTTCAGCGCGTTCCCCAGCATGGATGCCGCCGCAAGGGTACGGCCCAGGGCCGCCGTCGCCACCGGAAGCGTCCGGTGGATCTGCCGGGCGCGCTCCGTCAGGTCCTTTGTGGAAACCGCCGAGGCCTTGACCGATCCATCCTTGGAAATGGCGCGAACCAATTGATCTGCCATCTGATTTGACTCTCCCTCATTTACATTGCCGGGTGCACAGGAACGTCAGCCGCTCCTCTTCCGGTCCGGGTGCACGCCGGCACAGGTCGCCGAAAACGCGCAGGTGCGCAAAGCCGGCATCCCGGAGCCATCCGGCCAATTCCTCCCGCTCCCACGCGCGCTCCCGATGCTCCTCGCAGGAGCGGATCCAGGCGCCGTCCGGCCTCCGCTCGAACAGATCCACCCAGTAGGTGCAGATTTTTGTCTTTTCCGAAAAATCCGTCCGCCAGACGCAAAAGACGTCCTCCTTTTCATCCAGCCACGTGCACCCGTCCATCCGCCGCAGCTTATGCGGCGAATTGATGTCGAAAAGGAACATCCCGCCGGGTTTCAGCCACCGGCAGACTCTCCGGAACGTCTCCTGCAGGTCCGCCGGGCGCGTCAGGTAATTGAGGGAATCCAGCGTGGAAACCGCCGCGTCCACCGGTTCCAGAAGCCGGAGGCGCTGCATCGGCTGGCGCAGAAAAAGCGGCGCTCTCCCGGAGACCCGCCCCTCCTTGCGGGCAGCCTCCGTCAGCATCTCCTCGGAACCGTCCACGGCGGTCACCTCGTAGCCGCGTTCCGCCAGAAGGCAGGCGATGGTCCCTGTCCCGCAGGCCAGATCCAGTACCGTCCGCACGGGAATCGCCGATTTTCCGAATTGCCGGATCAGCCACTCCGCCCGTTTTTCATAACGGACATCCCCGGTCAGCTCGTCGTATTTTCCGGCCAGCGCCGCATACTGGCTCATGCCTTCTGTTTGACCCGCTCGAAGATCTTCGCATAGGCGCCGGTCCCGTAACTCAGTGAACGGTTCACCCGGCTGATGGTGGCGCTGGATGCACCCGTGCGCTCCAGAATATCGTTGTAGATCATTCCGTCGTTCAGCAAGGACGCAACCTCAAACCGCTGTTCCATAGAGCGCAGCTCCGAAACGGTGCACAGATCCTGAAAAAAGTCATAGCACTCCTTCTCGTCCTTCAGCAGCAAAATGGCCTTGTAGAGATCGCCGTTCTTTTCCTTCTTGCCGATTTTCACCATCTCGACCACCCTTTCACACTTCAAAGTGGAAAATCTCTGTTTTGTATTTTAGCATTGTACTGCGTGAAAGTAAAGTACCCTGCGGAATATTTTTCAGGCCTGTCCCGCACGTCGTCCGATCCGGCGGCATAAGCTGGCGCAAAGGTGTCTGATGGGGGAGGTCGCACATGAACAGCGGAATTCAGTGTCTCGAGACAGAAACTTTTTCGGTGAAGCGGGAGTGGACGGCGGACGGCGTCCCTGTCCTGACGGCGGCGCTGGCGCTGCCGCGTCCGGCGGACCGCAGCAGCCGGACAGCCAAGCGGATCGACCGGTTCTACCAGCTTCAGGGCAGGTCTTACCTGCGCTATTGCGGGGAATGGCTTTTTCCGCAGGCGGAGGCGGATTACCGGCAGGCTCTGGCCGCAGGCTCTCCGCTGAAGCTTCGCTCCGCGGAGCTGAACTTTCGCGTCACCTGTTCGGAACGCGGCGTCTGGAGCGTATATACGCAGACCTGCGAGCAGTGCGGCGGGCGGCGGACCGTGACGCGCCGTGGCGATACCTGGAATCTTGTCACAGGCTACCCGCTGCCGCTTTCCGCCTTTTTTCCCAAGCATTTCCCGATCCGAAAAACGCTGCTGCACGCCGCAGAGACGGAGCTCCTCCGCCGCGAGGCCTGCGGTCTGGCCCGCTGTCACGAGCGCTGGAGGCAGGAACTGCGCCGCACCTTCAACCGGGAAAACTTTTATCTGACGCCGGATGGACTCTGCTTTTTCTGGCAGATGGGGACGGCTGCGGCCGCCGCCGAGGGGATCCCCACCTTTCGCATCCCGTTCGGGGAAGCCGGCTGCCAATGGCCTTTTTCCGAGCCGGAAAACTGAAAGCGCCGCCCAGTCAGGGCGGCGCTTTCAGTCGGAATCACAAAATCAAGGCCGCTTGAAAGGCCTCAAAACGGAGACGGGAGAGAACTTCCGGAGGGTGCCGCCGTCTCCCGGCAATGCCAGTTTTATTTTCCCGCCCGGTACGCCTCGCTCAGCTCCAGGTATTCCCGCATGGACTCCCGGTTTCCCTCGATCTCCGCCGGCGTCAGGGTGCGCACGACTTTCGCGGGGCTTCCCAGCACCAAAGACCCATCGGGGATATCCGCCTTTCCCGTCACCATGGCGCCGGCACCGACAATGCAGTTGCTCCCGACCCGCGCGCCGCTGAGGATCACGGCGCCCATTCCGATCAGAGTATTGTCCCCCACGGTGCAGCCGTGGACAATGGCGCCGTGTCCGATGGTGCAGCCGCTCCCGACGCGGGTGGCCTCGTGGAGCACCGCGCAGTCCTGAACGTTGGTTTGATCGCCCAAAACGATGGCCCCGCCGTCGCCGCGCAGCACCGCGTGATACCAGATGCTCACGCCCCGGCCCAGCGTCACATCGCCCACCACTACCGCTTCCTCGGTGATCAGGACGTCCTTCGTAGTCTTTTTTCGTTCGTATGCCATAGCCAAACCATCTCTTTCTCTGTGTTTCCCGCTCAGCCGTCCTCTGCCGCCTTCCGAGCCGGATCAAATGGCAAAGTTGCCGTTTAAAAATACAGGAATCTGCTTCCCCTCATGGGTCGTACCGATGATCTGCAGATCCCGGGTCCCCACCATGAAATCCACATGGGTGATGGAGTCGTTCAAGCCCCTGGCCTTCAGCTCCTCCTTGGTCATCTGCTGGCCGCCCCGCAGGCACGGGTACGCCTCCCCGAACGCGATGTGGCAGGCGGCGTTTTCATCGAAGAGCGTATTGTAAAAGAGGATCTTCTGGTTGGAGATGGGACTGTCAAAGGGCACCAGGGAGACCTCGCCGAAGTATGAGGCCCCCTCGTCCACCGAGATGGCGGCCTTCAGGAACTCCTCGCCCTTCTCCGCGCGGGCCTCCACGATTTTTCCATCCCGGAGCACAAAGTGAAAGCGGTCGATGATGTTGCCGCCGTTCACCAGCGGCAGCGCGGAATAGACCACCCCGTTGACGCCTGTTTTCAGCGGAGAGGTAAAGATCTCCTCCGTGGGGATGTTGGCGATATACGGAACGCCGGAGAGCGTCACGTCGTTGCCGGCCTCCCAGATATGGCCCTCCGGCAGCTCCACCGTCAGATCGGTCCCCAGGGCGTTCGTATAGTGCAGGGACTTGAAATCCAGTTCGTTGAGCTTCTCCACTCTCCGGGAGAGCGTATCCAGATGCGCCCGCCATTTTTCCACACAGCGCTCGTCCCCGGAGATCCGGACCGCCGCGAAGATGGCGTTCCAGAGCTTTTCCATGCTCTCCTCCTCCGTGCAGCCGGGGAACACGGTTCTGGCCCAGCTGGGAATTGGAATGGAGGCGATGCACCATGGGAAACCCGAGCACATCTGCAGGCGGTTGAACTCTTTCAGCGCCCGCCCGGACGCCTGCTGCCCGCGGGTCATGCGGGCGGAATCCACCCCCCGCAGGTTTTCCGGGTCGGCGGCATCGATGGCCAGATAGGCCGCCCCCTCCTGGGCGTAATCATTGAAAAAATGGCGGCGCCACAAAGGCACCTCGTCGAAAACGCCGTCCGCGGCGTACAGATACTTCATGCGGGTCAGGGCGTCGTCGTGCCAGTTCATGACCACCTCCCGGCAGCCGGCGTCATACGCCTCCCGGGCGCACAGACGCGCGAAATCCGCGCACTCCACCGGAGCGGAGATCACCAGCGTCTGCCCTCTGCGCACGTTCAGTCCCACACGGATCAGCAGCTGTGCGTATTCCCGCAGGCGTTCCTCCAGTTTTTCCATAGCAGCTTCCCTTCCGGCGCGGTCCTTGCCGCGCGCTGTTTTTTTCCGTACCGGCTTTGGAGAGAGGCATCCTCTCTCATGTCGGATCGCTCAGATTTTTTTCACTCTCCGGCAGCGCTCTCTCTTTGCGCAGAGAGATCAGGGTCCCGTTGAGCTCCGCCCCCAGAATCAGAATGGAGGCGCTCAGATACAGCCAGGTCATCAGCACGATCACCGTGCCGATGGAGCCGTAAAGCAGTGAGTAGGCCGCGAAGTTCTCCACGTAATAGGAGAACAGAAACGACGTCAGCAGCCAGCTCCCCAACGCTGCCAGGACGCCGGGAAAAAGATTTTTCCACGGCTGGCGGACGTCCTGCGTGATTGCGTAGAGGAAGTGCAGGGCAAAGTACATCAGCGCCGTCACCGCCGGAAAGCGCAGCTTTTCCCACAGCAGGGCCAGCTGCGCCGGGAGCCCGAAATTCTCCACCGCGTAGGAAAGCGCCAGATTGCCCACCATCATAAAAACAACCGTGAGCAAGATGGTGACGATCAGCAGCACCGTATAGAGAAACGTCCGGAGCATGTGCTGATACGCCCGCCTGGGCGGCCCCAGATGATAGGCCGTGCGGACGGCGCGCATGAGCGTGTTGGCGGCGCGCATGGGAAAATAGATGGAAAAGAACAGTCCAAACAGCATCAGCCGGATATTGGGGCTCTGCTGGACATAGCGCAGATAGAGCTCCAGAAGGCTGACCACGGAGGCGGGCAGAAATCTCCCGATCCCCTCCAGAATCTCAGTGATGTCCAAATGCAGCAGGCCCAGCAGGGCGCTGAAAAAGATCATAAGGGGAAAGATCGTGAACAGCAGATAGAACGCCAGCGCGGCGCTCTGGATGGCGACGCCGTGATTCAGATAACGCCGGATCATCAGATAGGTGCCCCGCAAAAAGCGGTTTTGCGGCAGCGGCTTTACGCCGGCCTCCTCCATAACGCGCTCCCCCCTCTCGTTCCGGATGCCGCGCAGCGCCCGGCCTGCATCTCTCCCGCAGAGGTAAAAGCGGGATCAAACGCTATTATATGCGGAAATGCGGAAAGCCCTTCATTTCCCGGCTCGCAGCCGCCGCATGGTTTCCTTGAGCGCGCGGTAGCCCGCCTCCGGATCATCCATGGTCAGGACCGTCTGCTCCATGGGGCAAAGTCCCGTCCCCATCCGGTTGATGATGCGTTCCACCGTTTTTTCACAGGCGAAATCCACGCCATGAGCCGCCAGATATTCCTGCGCCGTGCGGCTCATGGTCAGGCCGTAGACGCCGGCGGCACCGCCCAGCACCGCCAACATGGCGGCCGCCTTGCCCACGATCTTGTCCACGATCACGCTGCCCCGCAGCAGCTCCGGCTCCTGCTCCCAGGCGGAGATCAGCGGCTGTACGCCGGTCCCCTCGCCCGTTTTTTCCATTTTTCCATCCCGGAAAAAGACGCAGGGGACGTTCTCCTCCAGAATCATACTTTTGGCTCGCTCCAATTCCTCATGCGGAAGCAATGATGATTTCACAGCGAAGCTCCTTTCATCCTTTGTTGCTGAAACTATAACACGTCCCTGTCCTGATTACAAGAAGGCGCGTCCTCCCGGCACTCCTCCCCCAGCAGCTCGCAGGCCGAGCCCCGCACCAGTTTGTCGGCCGCCTCCAGCAGCTCCTCCTGCCCCAGCTTCTGCTCCGTATCGAACCAATGCTTCAAAAGGCCGATCAGCCCGAAAGCCGCATAGTCCAGCAGGTAGCCCATGCTCTCCTCCGACGCATCCGGGTAATCCCGCTGAATCAGATCGTAGCCGTTTTTAAAGAGGAGAACATGCACTCTTCCGGTAAAATCACTGTTGACATTGCTGGTGAAAAGAGACATGCACAGCGCCTGATGCTCCACTACGTAGTGCAGCATCGGCTCAAAGATCGGACGCAGGGTCCCCCGGGAGCGGATCTCCCCCCGGTGGGCGTCGATCAGCTCCTGTACATCCCGCAGCACATCCTCCTCCACATTTTCCAGCAGATCGCTGGTGTCCGTATAATGCAGATAGAAGGTCCCGCGGTTGAGATCCATCCGGTCCGTAATGTCCCGCACGGAGATTTCGGAAAAGCGTTTCTCCCGCAGCAGCTCCAGCAATCCCTGCTTCAAAAGCCGCCGGGAACGCTTGGCCCTCCGGTCATCAGAATGGTTCAGCATGTCAGCCCCTCCCTCATAAAAGTTTTAGCACGGAAAAGAAGTTTTGAAAAGATAGACACTCTCTGGAAAGTGTCGATTGTTTTTCCCTCTTGAACGCATTATAATCAACTTCGTTCTAAAAATCAACACCTGTTGATAAATAACAATTTGTCTATTTTTGTCTGGAGGAACGATCTATGGGAAAGTATTTCACCGGTCCGAAATCCCGGCGGAGGCTGACGCGGGCCCTGGCGCTGGGCTCCGCTGCGGCGCTGACGGCGGCTCTGATCCCGGCTGCGGCGGCGGAGGAAATCGGTGACGGCGTGACCGCCAGCTGCGACGAGGCCTACTATGCGACGCTGGACTACTACGGCAATCTGACGGAGGGCAGCGTTGTCAAAAGCTACCTTCTCAACGGCACAGACTCCATCACGGACTACGGCACTTACGATACGGTAAATAATCTGACCGACGGCACGCAGCCCGCCACCGCGGGCGGAAAGACCACCTTCGACTTCAGCGGCAGCGCGCCGGAGCACTTCTGCTTCGAGGGCGTCACAAGCCAGCCCTTTAAGACGCTTCCCTGGACGCTGAGCCTGTCCTACACCCTCAACGGCGTGCCTGTAAAGGCAGAGGAGCTGGCCGGCAAAACCGGCGTGGTGGAGATTACGGTCAATGCCGTACCCAATGCCGCGGCCAGCGAATACGCCCGTGACAACTATACGCTGGAGGCCATGGCCGCCTTCAACCAAAACGACATTCTCTCTCTGGAGGCGGAGGGCGCGCAGGTCCAGCTGGTAGGCAATCTGCGCATCGTGCTCTTTGTGGCCCTGCCGGGGGAGGAGCAGCATTTTACCATCCGCGTGGGCAGCGATGATTTCTCCTTCGACGGCATGACCTTTCTCATGGTGCCGGCCACGCTGTCCCAGCTGTCCGAAATCTCCAAGCTGAGCCAGAAGAAGGACGACCTGGAGGACGATTACAACAAGCTCAGCGATTCGCTGGACACCATGCTCGACGCCATGAACGGAATGTCCGGCAGTCTCAACGAGACGGCCAGCGGCCTGGATGAGCTGAACCGGGCCCGCGGCACAATCTCCGCCGGGAAGAACGACGTTTACGCGGACGCGGACAAGGTGATCGCCGACCTGAACACGCTGGATGAAAACCTCTCCGGGATTCCCGGCCATCTGGACAGCGCCTCGGAAGCCGTCACTGCCGTCAGCGACGATCTGAACGACCTCTCCAAGACCGTCGGCCTGCTGAAAACGCAGCTCAAGACCGTCAGCGGGGAGCTGGACACGCTGCAGGACGACCTGGACGACGTCAAGGCCGCTCTGAACGGAGACAGCCCCAACCTGAAGGATCATCTGGGTATCCTCGGCACAAATATGGGCACGCTCCAGCGCGATCTGGCCACGCTCAAGACCACGATGGACGCCCTGGATGTTCAGCTGGGCGGATCGACCGGCAACGATGTCACCGTAAACGGCGTAAGCCTCACGGCGCTCAATGCGGCCACGGAATCCGCCGACGCGCTGAAAACCAAGTATGCGGCCCTGGGCAGCGGACAGCCGCTGAACTTTACTCAGTTCGCCCTTGCCTGCGTCATGGCGGGAAATCCGAGCATGGATCTCCCGACTGCCTCCGCCGCGGTGAAGGCCCTGCTTCCTCTGCTGACTATGGACGAGGCCACCGCAACCGCGGCGGGCCAGACGGCGAACTGGACGCTGGTCCAGCAGATGGCGGGCGTCTATCAGGAAGCCACCGGCACGGCGGCAGCAGACGCCCTGGCTGCCGGGAACATGGATTTCTCCAAGTTTCTGTATGCCATGCTGCGGATGCAGGGCGACACCGCCGAGCAGGCGAACAAGATGGTCAGCCTCTATCAGCTCTCCCAGTCCGACACCGCCAGCGGCCTCCTGAACGACATGAGCAATCTGTGCGGCCTTCTGAATTCCAGCGGCCTGTCCGGAGATCTGAGCAAGCTCACCGGCCTCACCGCGGAGGCGGTGACGGACCTGTCCTCCCTGACGGATACCTCCCAGGAAATTCTCAAGCAGTGCGACACCCTGCTGGGGCAGACGCAGTCGCTCAACGACACCGTCCAGAAATACGTTCCGGAGATGAAGGATACTCTGGAGGAGGCCAAGTCCCTGGTGAGCGCATTTTCCACCACGCTGGGCGACACCAGCGGCTTCCTCACCTCGTTTGAATCTCTGTCCAAGAAAGCGGGCGAACAGCTGGACGCCGGAACGGAAAAGACGCTGAGCGGTCTGGCGTCAACCCTGCGCAAGGCCGCCGAGAGCCTCTCCTCCACCGATGATGTGAAAAGCGCCAAGGACAGCATCGACGGCATCATCCGGGATACCTGGGACGAATATACCGGCGGGGACAACAACCTGCTGAACACGGACGCCGACGCCCCCGCCGAATCCCTGACCTCCGCCAGCAATCCCGCCCCCTCCAGCGTGCAGGTCCTCATCCGCACGCAAGAGATCAAGGTCGCCGAGCCGGCAGAAGAAGAAAAATCTGCCGTCACTGCCGACAGCGGTACTTTCTGGAGCCGTC
>Ga0183096_1003085_pt1 | contig 10560 bp, 9 predicted proteins | sample Biomet5_FD_127791 | JGI IMG/M metagenome (GOLD analysis project Ga0183096, IMG submission 127791) | Microbial communities from bioreactor (seeded with sewage sludge) at LBNL, California, USA - Biofuel metagenome 5 (version 2) (version 3) | ecosystem: Engineered > Bioreactor > Anaerobic >...
AGCTCTTCGCCAGGGCTACAAGGGCTTTTATATCGCCATCGGCGCACAGAAGAGCGCAAAGCTGAACGTCCCCGGCGAAGAGCTGGCCGGCGTCTGGGGCGGCGTGGACTTCCTGCGCGAGGTCAATCTGGGCAACGAGGTCAAGATCGGCAAGCGCGTCGCCGTGGTCGGCGGCGGCAATGTGGCCATGGACGTGGTGCGTACCGCCGTCCGCCTGGGCGCGGAGGAGGCCAGCATCGTCTACCGCCGCAGCGAGGCCGAGCTGCCCGCCGATCCCGAGGAAGTCGCCGAGGCCATGGCCGAAGGCGTGAAGTTCTGCTATCTCAGCGCCCCCGTGGAGATCACCGGCACCGCCGACGGCAAGGTCAACGGCCTGAAGGTGGAGATCATGACACTGGGCGAGCCCGACGAAAAGGGCCGCAGGGCGCCTGTTTCCACCGGCGAATTCAAGACACTGAAGGTCAACACCGTCATCGGCGCCATCGGCCAGGCCATCGACTGGGGCACCCTGGATGTGGGCGCGCTGAAGACCGACAAGAAGGGCCGCGCCGAAGTGGATGCCGTCACCTATCAGTCCGCCGAGCCCGACATCTTTGTGGGCGGCGACGTGGTCACCGGGCCCAAGTTCGCCATCGACGCGATCGCGGCCGGCCGCGAGGGCGCCGTTTCCCTGCACCGCTTCGTCCATCCGGGCCAGAGCCTGACCCTTGCCCGCAACCCCAGAGATTTCTACGAGCTGGACAAGAGCAACGTGGTCGTCCCCATCGACTGCTTCGACGCGCCCGCCCGTCAGGAGGTGCGGCATGATCCTAAAAAGGCCGGAACCTTCAAGAACGACCGTGTCGTCTTTACCGAGGACATGGTGAAGAAGGAGGCCTCCCGCTGCCTGGGCTGCGGCGCCTGCATCGTGGATCCCAACCGCTGCATCGGCTGCGGCTTGTGCACCACCCGGTGCGAGTTTGACGCCATCCATCTGTTCCGCGATCACCCGGAGTGCTCCGAGATGCACAGCACCGAGGAGATGGTCAAGTGCGTTCTGCCCTATGCCGCCAAGCGGGCCGCCAGGATCGCCATCAAGGACCTGAAGAAAAAGGCCGGCAAGTAATTCCCCCAAAGGAGATTCCCGATGCATGAGCTTGGAACGGTACTGTATGTCATCAAAGAGGTCGAAAAGGCGGTGGAGGAAAACAACCTGACGCGGGTCGGCTCCGTCACGCTGGAGATCGGCGAGGTCAGCGGCATTGTCCCCCAGTACATCACGGACTGCTGGGCCTGGGCCGTCAAGGAGAGCAAATATCTCAAGGAGGCCGAGCTGAAGATGGAAATACTGGAGGCCGTGACCTTCTGCGAGGACTGCAAGCAGACCTACCCCACCGTGAAGTATGCCAGGATCTGCCCCTATTGCGGCAGCGAGCATACGTATCTTGTCACGGGCAACGAGTATAACATCAAGGAAATCGAAGCCTGTTGACCGCAAAACAGCAGCCCCCCGCGGACCCTTGGATCCGTGGGGGGCTTTTTGCCGGTCGGCGGCGCCAATTATCGCAATCAGTGCTGAGCGGCGGCGGTGCCGGCCCTGCGCGAATTCTTCTGCTGATACATCCTTCGGTCGATAAAATTGAAAAATTCCTCCGCAGAGCTTCCCATGGTGCGGCAGTACACCGCATAGCCCAGGCTGAAGCAAAGCTCGTACGGCTTGTTTCCGCTTTGGTTATAACCGGCAAGATTATCGTAAATCCGCGCGATCGTGTTTTCGACCGACCCGTCGTCGTCGCTTTCGAGAACGATGCAGAACTCGTCCCCGCCGTATCTGGCCACAAAATCCTGGCGATCCACGGAATCCCGCAGAAGACGGACGGTTTTTTCCAGCGCGACATCCCCTTCAAAATGGCCGTAGCGGTCGTTGATGGATTTGAAATCGTCTATGTCGAGCAAAATCGCGGAAAAAGTTTTCCGGCTCGTCGAGGCGTCGATTTTGCGCTGCATATAGCTGTCGAGTATCTGCCGGGTGAAAGCGCCGGTGAGATAATCCTTGTCCATGTTGCGGTTTTGTATATCGGTGAACAGAATCTGCGCCGCGAAGGTAATGCCAAGCAGGGAGAAGGGAAGTCCGTATATAAAAAGCTGCAGCGCCCAGCCGATCAGCGGGGCGATAAGAAACACCGTCAGCGCGGAAAAGTAATGCGCCTCGATTTTCTGCCGCTGGCTGATCAGGAAGCCCTCGACAAGAAGCATCATCATCAGCTGCATCAACATCGGAACGAACAGGAGCGGGCCGCGGTGGTAGACGTGGGCGCTGTCAAAATAGAAAATCTGCCCGGTGAATGCCGTGGACAAAACGGCGGCCGCGCAGAGGAAAGCGAAGCCCAGAAGGATGAGATTCAGCCTTCGCTTGAGCGACGGGTTCAGTTCGGAAATCTGCGTACAGATATAGAGGAAAAAGATCGGGATCAGCGCCGTGTTAAAAATAAGCTCGACGTAAACGCCGAGAACGGCGAAGGGGAAAAACCAGTCCGGCGTGGAAGGCAAACTGCTAGAGATATCCGCGGCAAAGGATCCCAGCGTGAGGATGAGCATGTGCAGAAAATACTTTTCATGCCCTGTCTGCGCAGTGCGCCGGCGGCGTTCCATCAAAAGGAGAAAACCAAGCTGAAGCATGCAATAAATGCAGATGCAAAGATAGGCAGCAAAAAACATATGCATTCTCCATTGAATTACTTGAAATATCGGTCGGGATTAAAAAACTTGTTTTCAGCGGGTTTTGCCATATATTCGGGAACCTACGTTTCTGATGTTCTGAAAAATCAGCTATAATAGTATCACAAGAGGCAAAATAATACAAACCCGCTTTTCACCGGGCGGGCAGAATTATCTGATGGAAAGGTGCCGAAAGACCCGGAAACCGCATGGTTTCCGGGTCTTTCGGCGCGGGCTCTTTTTCCCCCGCGCAATACCGCCGCCGTCCGTCTTGCGGAATCAGTCGTAACTCAGCCCAAACAGGTACTCGGCCAGCCCCTTGACGGTATACTGCGAGTTTTTTACCGGATTGGGCACATTAAGATCCAGGACATACATCACGGAAACCGCAATGGCAATCGCCATCAGGACGGAATACACGGCGAGCTCGCGCCACTGTCTCTTTTTAATCATCGCAGGAACTTCAACAATCAGAATAACCGCGAAAGCCGCGATCAAAAAAACGATCATCCGTTTCGCTCCTTTTTGCTTCCTGTCAGGCTCCGCACGCCGATTGCGATCAGGGTTATCGCAGGCAGTATAAATTCAAACAGCGACGCATTGAAGGGCCAGATATATCGGGCGCAGTAGACCTGTTCCATATCGGAAGGGTAGAGATTGGCGGAAATTGCTATCGCGAGAATCCCGACGGGAACGATCAGCGGTTTATAAGAGCGCAGTTTGAAGATCTGGGCCAAGCCCAGTACGGTCGCATAATAAAACACCGCGACCTTCACAAAGACCGTGATAAGCAGGGTTATGGCAATGAGCACATCGAGCCTTGTCAGCACTTTGGCGACATCGATCTCCCGCGTGATCGCGAAGGTCACGGACGTGGAGTTGTTCATCCGCGCACCCAAAACGGCCGTGCTCATTAAAACGGTAAACAGTAAAAGCGCGGCGCCCAAACTGACGGCGATCAGCAGGGGTTTTCTGATTTTGTTGTTATCCTCCGCATAGGGCAGAATCATCAGAAGCACCACAATATCGCAGAACTGAATGGTCAGAATGATGTGGACGCTTTGAATAAAATCTTTCGGCGGCAGATCAAGGATCGGCAGGAAATGGAACAGCTTCATATCCTTCAGCAGCAGAGCGGCGGCGAACACCGCCATGATGGGCACCATAATGGCAAAGACCATGCTGCATCGGGCGATCACTTCGATTCCGCTTCTCACCGCCGCGGCACACACGAAAATCAGCAGAATCACAAAAACCGCGCGGGGCGTCTCGGTCATGATATAAGTGAGCCAAAAGCTGTTGAAATAATACGCGATATGGATCATATACTCGAAAAAAAACCAGAGATAGAGCGCGGAAAACAGTTTGCCGAGATAGGGTCCAAAAACCACGTCATTGATCTCCACAAGGTTTTTGCCGGGGTAGCTCTTTGCAATAGCGGCATATCCGACTGCGACAAGCATCGTCACCGCGTAGGCCGCCAGCACCGCAATCCATGCGTCCGCCCCGCAGATCGAATAGACGAAATTGACGGACATCACCATGAATTCCATAAAGCTCAGGATCAGGAACATCAGCTGCGTATTCGTGATAACGCCTTTTTCAAGTCTCATAAATCAAGCCTCTCCTATTTCGGCACCGCAGGGGCACTGATTCTGCCCGAAAGGCGCAGTTTCGCCTCGACCTTTACCTCGACCTCAATCTCGGAAAAGAGCTCGTCCCATTGATCTTTCATCGCCTTCCATTCCTCAGGGTATTTATGATGGATCGATTCACCGAAGCCAAAGATGTCCGCGTGGAGTTCCTGCGCCTTTTTAATTGCCGCCGTCACTTCGTTTTTTATGACCTCGCCCTTTTGTTTCTCCAGGAAAGCGACCTCGGGAAGTGCGGTAAGATTTTCAGTACCCGCCTCTTCGCCGATATTTCCCTCTTCCGAAATCGTAATTGTTATTTTTACCTTCCCGTCGACAAGCTCGGGCGAGAATTTTCCCTTCGCGCGGACGATCTCCAGACTGACCGGATTCCCCTGGGAGCTTGTGGTCTCGATGATCCCGCCTTCAACTTTGCCGAGCACCCATAGCAGGCCCCTGCCCTCGGTTTTATCCAGCGCGCCGACCATTTTGTCTCCCTTGAATACCGCCGTCCCGTTTATTTTTGCCGTCTTTTTTTCTCCGTCGTCCGAGATCTCGACAATGGGCGCAACCGGCGCGTTGGTTTTGACCATAAGGCTGTCCTTAAAGTCTTTCAGTTCAACGGCCATCGCCTGCGACGTGGATTTGGCTTCTCCCTCAACCAGTTTGGAAATCGCGCTCGCGGGAATCTTCTCCAGCTGCGGGTCGGTAGCAAGGGCATCCTCCGCGGAACCATCCGCAACCAGAATATAAACGTTGAGACGCGTCTCCGGATCGCGCATGAAAAAATCGAGATACTTGGTCACACCGTCCTCGGCGGCGCTGCGCCCCAGAATCAGGACCTGGTTATGCGGAAAGTACAGTTTTCTGCTGGACTGCGTTGTGATGTCCCTTACCGCGGAAAAAACCGTATTGCCGGTGTCCGTAAAATTGACATACGCTTTCCCTCCGATTCCTCCGCTGTTCTTTCCGGTAGACGCGATCTCCCCGGCCTTTACGACCTGCGCGGTGATCCTGACCGTTCCCGATTCGTCGCCTTTATCGATCCCGACACCCATGACGATGCCCAGCTCGTTCAGCTCGCGGCTGTTCATGCAGCCGCAGAGGCAGACGATCATCACAAAGCACTGAACCGTTTTCATCATTCTGCTGCCAGTTTTCATCCGGAATCCTCACTGCTCGAAACTTTGGGCGGTTCTTCCTTTTGACGGGAAGGCGACGATGCGTTTCTTCGCCTTATTTCGTCCGTTGCCATTCCCCGGGGCCTTTTTGTCATCGATCTCAGCGGCGCTCTGATAAACGTGTCCTTGAAACCGCTCCTGTCAAAAGGAACCAGCGGCATTAAATAAGGGATTCCGAAGGACCTCAGGGAGGCCATGTGGATCAGGATCGCGAACAGGCCTATCGATATTCCAAACCCGCCCATCAAGCCGGCCAGCAGGAGAAGAACAAACCGCATGATCGTCCCCGAATCCGTCTGCGCCGGGATCGTGAAGCTTGATACGGCCGTTACGGCGACTACGATGACCATCGGCGCGCCGATGAGGCCCGCCGACACCGCGGCTTCTCCGATCACCAGCGCGCCGACGATACTGACGGCCTGGCCGATTGGCCGGGGAAGCCGGACTCCGGCTTCCTTGAGTATCTCGAAGAACAGGAGCATGACCAGCGCCTCAATCAGGGCGGGGAACGGCACCCCCTCATGCGCCGCCGCCATTGAAAGCAGAAGCGGCGTCGGGATCAGTTCCTGATGAAACGTCGACAGCGCAACATATAAGGCGGGGGCGAGTATGCTGATGAGAAACGCGATAAACCGCAGTAGCCTTATCGCGCTGGCGAAAAACGGACGCGAATAATAGTCCTCTTCACTTTGAAAGCTCTCAACAAACACCATCGGGACCGTCAGTACGAACGGCGTTCCGTCGACCAGGATCGCCGCTCTGCCTTCCAGCATTTTCGCGGCCACCTTGTCCGGTTTCTCACTGTTGCTGACGGTGGAAAAAATAGAATAGGGCGCGTCTTCGATATATTGTTCGATGTAGCCCGACTCAAGGATCCCGTCGATCTCGATTTTATTTAAGCGCCGCTTGATCTCTTCGATCAGCTCGGGCTTTGCGAGGTTGTCGATATAAGCGATGCAGACGTCCGTATGGGTGCGTTCGCCGATGGTGACCGTTTCAAATTTCAGATCGGGGTTCTTGATTTTTCTTCTCAGCAGAGAGGTGTTGATACGGAGCGTCTCGGAAAAGCCCTCGCGGGGTCCGCGGACAACCGATTCGGTCTGCGGCTCCTGTATTCCTCGGGTCTTCCACCCGCGCAGCGAAATGACCAGGGCCTCCGCGGCGCCGTCCATCAAAAGCGCCGTGTCTCCGGACAGGATATGGCTGACGACGTCCTTCAGCGATTTCTTGGTGTCGATGCTGCCGGTAAACAGAAGCTCGGCTCTGACATATTCCAGATCCACTTTTTCGGGCAGCGGGTTCCCATCCGTGCGGTACATCAACGGCTTCAGGATGGTCTCGCTGATCAGCTCCTTGTCCGTCAGGCCGTCGATGTAGATGATCGCGGCCTTGATCTGTCTGCCGAAAATGAATGTCCGGATAATCAGGTCGCTGCTTTCCGCGATAGCACCCCTTAATAATCCAAGATCGTTTTCCAGCTCCCCGAAAAACGCGGCGTCTGTCTCCTGCCGGGCTTCCGGTCTCTCTTTTCCGCTGTTTTTCTTCCTTTTCCGGAACCGAATCACTTTTTTCAGATAATTTATCATAGCGGCTCCCACGGCATTCTCAGTTTCCCACATTATCTTTAACTGAAGCCCGCAATTTATGCGGAAGCCGCCCGTTGAACTTGGCAGCTGCAAAAAAATTCCGAATGCTGTACGCATTCGGAATTTTTGTTTACTCCGCTTTTTTCGCGGCCGCCGCGGCCCTTAATTTTGGTTCCACCTTCCTGACGAGCTTCAGATCCAGCTCGAACCAATACACGGCGAAAATGCCCAGCGCGGCGAGTATCAGCAGCGCAAGGACGATCCGCAAAATTACTTTCAGCACTTTCAATTTTTATCTCCTTTCGTTGTGCGCGATAACCGCGTGCTTTCGGGCATACTCGCAGGCGCCGAGGGCGCCCATGAGCTGCGGGTCGGTGTTCAGTACCGCAAGCTCCATTCTGAGCGTTTTTTCCAAGGCCTGCCTCAGTCCCACATTTTTGGCGCAGCCGCCGGTCATGGTGACCTTCGGCTCGATTCCGGCCTTCAGCAGCAGCGTGTAGCAGCGTTTGGCCACGGAGGCCTCGATGCCCGCCGCGATATCGGCCGGCGCTTTCTTTTTTGCCACGAGGCTTATCACTTCGGTCTCGGCAAATACGGTGCACTGGCTGGTGATGGTCACGATGCTTTTGGCCCCGAGAGACAGCTTTGAGAACTCCTCGACGCTCGTCTCAAAAGCTCTGGCCATGTTTTCAAAAAATCTCCCCGTTCCGGCGGCGCACTTGTCGTTCATGGCGAAGTTTTCCACGGAGCCGTCCGAATCCAGACAGATGCCCTTGATGTCCTGACCTCCGATGTCGATGATGGTGCGGACATCGGGATCGGTGACATGCACGCCCATGGCGTGGCAGCTGATCTCGCTGATGTTTTCATCCGCGAACGGCACCTGATTGCCGCCGTAACCCGTGCCGATCACATAGGCGAAGTCACGGCGTCCGCTGAGGCCCGGAACGGTTTTCATCGCTTCCGCCAAGGCTAGATTGGAGGTTTCCTCGGGGTCGATCTTGCTGCGGACGATGGCGCTGCCCACAATTTTCCCGCTCAGATCCATAATGACGGCTTTTCCGCAGGTCGAGCCCACGTCGCATCCGCATACATATCCCATACCCATCGCGTTTACCAATCTTTGTCGTCGTCCAGGATCAAAAGGCTCGGATCCAGCGGCTTTGCGTGCATAATGTTCATCATGAAGGAGTTGATCTGATCCCGGATTCCCTGGCGGGAGCAGACGCGCGTGTCATAGAAATTGTAGTTGACATTGCATACCGGGACCTTTTTGCGTCTCGACCACTCCGACAGATAGCCGGTAAGGCTCAGATGCCCGCGGCAGTTGTTGTGGTTCAGGTTCATGATAAAGTCCGGCTTGTACAGCTCGGTGATCTTGTCCAGTCCCTCGATCCAGTTTTCCGCCGGCCCGCGCAGGTGGCGGGACATGGAGCCGTGGCACCAGTATTTTGCAAGTCCGGCCAGCATCGTGTCCGGCGTGGAGGTGTCGATGGGCTCAAAATCGCCGAAGGTCTCCATATCGTTGAGCGCGGTGACGCCCCAGCAGTTTTCAAGCCAGCTCCAGATGTAGGGATAGCAGAACGACGGCGTGCACCAGAATACGGTCTTGTAGCGGATGCTGGGGGCGGAGGGCTGCTTTTTCTCATACGCACTGCGGCTTATGTTTACCAGCTTTTCAAACAGCGCCACATCCTCTTTGGTAGAGGCATCCAGATGGAACGCCTGCATGTGGGCAAGCCACAGGGCGTCGTCCGGCACGGGCGGGCAGTCGGAACGGTTCATTTCCCAGCGCTCCAGCTCCAGCTCCAGGATGCGGTTATAGCGCCCGCAGACCTCGCGCAGCTTGTCCCAGTCCATGGTATGGCCCGTGTTCTTCTCCAGGAAGGCGATCAGGCCCTTCAGGTCCTCGATAAAGACCTTCTGGCCAGCCTCGTCGTCAAAATCATACGGTATTTCCAGCCAGTAGGTGGGCAGTCCGGTCTTTTTGGCAATCATGCTGTAGCCCTCGACGTGGGCCTCGCAGGGCACGCTGGCCGCCACCAGGCACGCCGCCTTTATGGGATACTCGTCCAGCGCGAACATGCCGGGCGTCTGCGTCGAATAGGTGCAGGTATTGTCCGGTAAGCCCAGATTGTACATTGCGTCAAGATACTTTTCTTCGGCGTGCTGATCGTCCAGACCAATCACGTTCGCTGCCTGCTCCACCACAAAGGTCTTAAGCCCCATCGCCTGATAGATCTGACTGGGAATCATGGCGTGGCTCATGACCGTGTTTTCCGGGTCCAACAGAACGTTCTGGACGTTTCTCACGGTGGACTTCGTCTGGTCGAGAAGGATCATTTTAATGGATTCGAGAGCCGCACCTTTTCGGGTGGCGGTCATGGCGGTGGCCAGATGCCCGGTCTTGAGCATGTCGATGAGCCAGGGGTAATTGATCATGGACTCGCCCATGATCTTTTTCTGCTCCGGGTTCAGCTTTTTCCCCTCATATTTGCTGTTCATCTCCACTGAAGCTTTCCAGATCAGCGCCCAGTATTTGAAATCGATCCATTGGTCGTGAAGGCTGCCCTTCCATTTTTTGGGGCGTTGTCCAGCGGCGGGCTGCCCGTTCGCTTCTTTCAGCACTGCTTTTCGCCTCCGTTCCTTATTTGTTCATCCGTGGCCTTGTTTCTGAGCCTCTCGATGAAAGCCTGGACGCGGGTGCGCAACTGGCCCTCTCCGGCGAACTGGTATTCCCGTTCGAACTTGACATAGGGGATGCCGGCTTCCGCCGCCGCCTTTTCGCATTTGATGACTTCCCAGCCCCACAGGTCGCAGAATTTCATGACCTCGAAAATGATGCCGTCCACCCGGTAGTCCTGCGCGAGCTTCAGCATATACGCAAGGCGGTCGTCGCTTTTCTCGATCATCCGCGGGCACTGGCTGTCGCGGACATAGTATTCGGCCAGGTTCCGGTAGGGATCGCCGTCCTCCGGGATGAGCTCCATCCCCGGCAGCGAGCCGAAGCAGTAGCGGTCGGCCACCACGCGGCAGCCCTGCGCCTCGAACAGCGCCGTGAACGCGGGGTTGTCGATATCCGAACCCAGCACCATCACGCGGGGAAGGGGGCTGCTATCCGGCTCACGCTTCATCAGCGCGGCCTTCAGCGCCTTCAGCGGTTCAAGGAGCAGATCCTTTGGCGCCGCCTTGGTGGCGGCATAGACCGTGTGCCACTCCGCGCCGGTTATTTTGGGATCGTCCTCAAGGCGCAGATCGGCGATCTCCCGCAGGAGCTTCATGCATTCGTTGTGCCTCCGGATCGCCGCCCGGACGCTCTCGTCCCCGGTGTCCACGCCGAAGGCCGCGGAAAGGCTGCGGCCCAGCGCCCGCAGGTCCCCGACAAAAGCGTCCATGCCGGCGGGATAATCCTTCTTCGGCACGGCCAGCATGCACAGCGGCCGGTTTTCCCGGGGGTCCAGCCTC
>Ga0183096_1003086_pt1 | contig 10554 bp, 9 predicted proteins | sample Biomet5_FD_127791 | JGI IMG/M metagenome (GOLD analysis project Ga0183096, IMG submission 127791) | Microbial communities from bioreactor (seeded with sewage sludge) at LBNL, California, USA - Biofuel metagenome 5 (version 2) (version 3) | ecosystem: Engineered > Bioreactor > Anaerobic >...
GGCACCGAACAGCTGCTGCGGGTGCTTGACAGGCACGGGGTAAAGGCCACCTTTTTTGTCACGGGCCAGTACGAGGGGGATAAGGCGGCTCTGCTGCGGCGGATCGACGCCGGCGGGCACACCATCGGCCTGCACACCTATGAGCACAGGTACGACCGGATCTACGCCGGCAAGGCGGCTTTTTTTGCCGACCTTGAAAAGACCGACCGGATGGTGTACCAGGCGGTGGGCCGGCACAGCCGGTTCTACCGGTTCCCCGGCGGCAGCGCCAACACCCACTGCCCCGGGTGGCTGCGGACCCAGCTGAAACAGGAGCTGGCCCGCCGGGGCATCGTTTACTTTGACTGGAACGTGGTCTCGGGCGACCAGGGCAAAAAAGTGTATGCGGCGGGGGAGCTGTTCGACCATGTGGTCAGGGGGGCGGGGCAGGTGCGCGGCGGCCCGCTGATGATCCTGTTCCACGACACCGGCCACTGCACCACCACGCCGGCGGCGGTGGACCTGGTCATCAGCTATTTTGAAAAGCGGGGCTGGACCTTCCTGCCGGTGACCGCCCAAACCGCGCCCATCCGCTTCAAGACCTCCTGAGGACACAAAAAAGCCCTTTCCCGGCCGGGAAAGGGCTTTTTGACGTTTGGCGGCTTAATATTCCTGCTCGCGGGCCTTGCGCTTGCGCCGCAGGGTGATGATGGTGAAGGCCACCACAATGGCCGCCACCAGACAGACCGGCATGACCCACTTGAGGAACTGGTTGTCGTTGGTCAGGATCTCGGTCCACAGCGAATCCATCAGCACGTTGGTCTGTTCGGGCAGGGCGATGAATTCCTCCGATTTGTCCAGCACTTCCTGGCTGGGGTAGGAGATGGGGTTGTTGCGGATGTCCTCGCTCAGCAGCTTGTAGGCCTCGGCGTTGGGGGTGGAATAGCCGATGTACTCGATGTTGGCGGCGGCCACCTGGGGTTCGCACATGAAGTTGATGTACATTTCGGCGGCTTCCTTCTGGGCGCTGCCCTTGGGAATGCACATGGCGTCGTAGAAGACGTTGGTGCCTTCCTTGGGCACGGCGAAGGCCAGGTCGGGGTTGGCGGCCATCATGGTCAGGGCGTCGCCGGCGTAGTAGGGGGCCAGGGCGGCTTCGTTGCCCTGCATCTTGTCAAAGATCTCGTCCATGACGTAGGCCTGCACCAGATCCTTCTGCTTTTTCAGCTCGTCGGCGGCCTGGCGCAGTTCTTTTTCGTCGGTGGTGTTCAGCGAATAGCCCAGCTTTTCCAGCGCGATGCCGAAGGCGTCGCGGGGATTGCCGAACATCAGGATATTTTTCTTGTACTTTTGGTTCCACAGGATGTCCCAGCTGTCCACCGGGTCGTCCACCATCTTGGTGTTGTAGATGATGCCCACCGTGCCCCAGGTGTAGGGCACCGAGTATTTTTCTTCGGGGTCGTAGTGGTTTTTCAGGTAGCGGGGGTCCATGCAGGACATATTGGGGATGTTGTCAAAGTCCAGCGGCTCCAGCATATTTTCCTGGATCATGCGGGAGATCATGTAGTCCGACGGGATGATGACGTCGTAGTCGGCGCCGCCGCTTTTCAGCTTGGCGTACAGTTCTTCGTTGGTGGCAAAGGTCGAGTAGTTCACCGTGATGCCGGTGGCCTCGGTAAAGGCGGCGTTGACGTCCAGTGAGTCGTTGGAGCCGTCGGAGATGTACTCGCCCCAGTTGTAGACGTTGATGGAGATGTTCTTTCCCTTAAAGCGTCCGTAGTAGTCGTCGCTCTGCTTCAGGTCCAGGGCCATGGCGGGGGCGCACAAAGTGGTCAGGCACAGGGCGACACAAAGGATCAGCGCAAAAAAACGTTTCATTCCAGTTCCTCCTTACAGGTTGTCCGCCGCCGTTACATAAAGCTGGCGTAGCGCTTCTGCTCCAGCTTTTCCTGGCGGGCGCCGTGGATGTTGACAATGATCAGCGCCGTCAGCACCAGCACAAAGATGATGGTGGACAGGGCGTTGATCTCGGGGCTGACCTTTTTGCGGGTCATGGCGTAAATGGTGATGGGCAGCGTCTGCGAGGTGGACGAGCTGACAAAGTAGCTGATGATGAAGTCGTCCAGCGAGAAGGTGAAGGACATCAGCAGGCCGGAGACAACGCCCGGGGCGATCTCGGGCACGATGACCTTGGAAAAGGCCTGCATGGGGCTGCAGCCCAGGTCCAGGGCCGCCTCGTAGATGTGCTTGTCCATCTGGCGCAGCTTGGGCATCACGTTCAGGATGACATAGGGCGTGTTGAAGGTGATGTGGGCCAGAATCAGGGTCAGGTAGCCCAGGTCGATGCCGGCCATGACAAACAGCAGCATCAGCGAAACGCCGGTGACGATCTCGGGGTTGATAATGGGCAGATAGGTGACGTTCATCACCACGGCGCGGGCGCGGCGGCGCATGCTGTAAATGCCGATGGCGGCGGCCGTGCCCAGAATGGTGGCCAGGATGGAGGACACCACGGCGATCAGCAGGGTGTTGGAAAGGGACTGCAGGATGATGTCGTTGTGGAACAGCTGCCGGTACCATTTCAGCGTGAAGCCGGTCCACACGCCGCGGGATTTGTTGGCGTTGAAGGAATAGACGATCAGCACGGCGATGGGGGCGTAGAGGAAGAACATGACCAGCCCCACATAGAACCGGGAAAGCCAGTTGCGTTGCTTCACAGCAGCATCGCCTCCTTGTCCTCGGATTCGTCGAACATATTCATCAGCGCCATGCAGATGAGGATGATGACCATCAGCACCAGCGAGATGGCGGCGCCCAGGTTGGGGTTGTAGGTGTTGCCCAGGAACTGCAGTTCGATGAGGTCGCCGATGAGCATGGAGGAGCCGCCGCCCAGCATGCGGGAGATGGCAAAGGTGGAGATGCAGGGCACAAACACCATGGTGATGCCGGTGGTGATGCCGGGCATGCTCAGGGGCACCACAACGCGCCACAGCACGACCCAGGTGTTGGCGCCCAGGTCCTGCGCCGCCTCGATGAGGTGCTTTTCAATTTTGATCATGGTGGAGTAAAGCGGCAGGATCATGTAGGGCAGGTAGTTGTAGATCATGCCCAGCACCACGGCGCCGGGGGTGTTGATCATCTGCAGCGGGCCAAGGCCGAACTTGCCCAGCAGCTGGTTGATCAGGCCGTTCTTTTCCAGAATGGTCATCCAGGCGTAGGTGCGCAGCAGAAAGTTCATCCACATGGGCAGCATGATGAGCATCATGAAGGTGCGCTGGGTGTTGCCGGTGCTGCGGGACATGATGAAGGCCAGCGGGTAGGAGATCAGCAGGCAGATGGCGGTGGCGATGACCGACAGCCAGATGGAGCTCATGATGACCGACGAGTATTCGCCCACGCGGGAAAGGTTGTCCAGCGTGAAGGCGCCCTGGCGGGTGGTGAGGGCAAAGTACAGCACAAGACCCAGCGGCACCACGATGAACAAAACCGCCCACAGCAGGTAGGGCACTGAAACAGCTCTGTTCTTGTACATCACTCGGCCTCCATTTTGTGCATGATATGGATGTCGTTGGGGGTGATCTCCATGCCCACCATGGAGCCGATCTCCTGGGCCTGGGTGGAATGGATCATCCACTTGTAGCCGCAGGCGTCCACGATCATCTCATAATGCACGCCCTTGAAGATGACCGATTCCACCACGCCGGCGATCTGCCCGGCAATGGAGGGAACGACTTTGATGTCCTCGGGGCGGATGACCACGTCGACCCGCTGTTTGGGGTCGAAGCCGCTGTCGACACACTCAAATTCGCGCCCGGCAAACTCCACCAGGAAGTCGCGCAGCATGATGCCGTCGACGATGTTGCTTTCGCCGATGAAGTCGGCCACAAAGGCGTTGGCCGGCTCGTTGTAGATGTCCTGGGGCGTGCCGCTTTGCAGGATGACGCCGTCCTTCATGACCACCACCTGGTCGGACATGGTCAGGGCTTCCTCCTGGTCATGGGTCACATAAATAAAGGTGATCTCAAGGCTTTTCTGGATGCGCTTGAGCTCCACCTGCATCTCTTTCCGCAGCTTCAGGTCCAGGGCGCCCAGGGGTTCGTCCAGCAGCAGCACCCGGGGGTGGTTGATCAGCGCGCGGGCAATGGCCACACGCTGCTGCTGCCCGCCCGAAAGCTGGTTGACCGACCGGCGCTCAAACCCGCGCAGGTTTACCAGGTCCAGCATCTCGCGCACCCGCACCCGCCGCTCTTTTTCTTCCACCTTATGTACCTTGAGGCCAAATTCAATGTTCTCATAGACGTTCAGGTGGGGAAACAGGGCGTAGCGCTGGAACACGGTGTTGACCTGGCGCTTGTAGGGCGGCAGATCGTTGATCTTGGCCCCATCAAAAAAAACGTCCCCCTCGGTGGGCTCGACGAAACCGCCGATGATGCGCAGCGTGGTGGTTTTACCACAGCCCGATGGCCCAAGAAGAGTAACGAATTCTTTGTCGTTGATGTCCAGGTTGATGTTGTGCAGGATGCGTTCACCGTCAAAATCGACAGCGATATTGCGCAGGCTGATCAGTACATTTTCGTTCATTGATATATCCCCCTTTGCGGATTCAGCCCCTGTTGTTACAGTGGGTCACAGCAGCTTTTGATCCACGCCCCCGCAAAAGGATTTTGACCGTGCCCACGGGATTTTCCGGCACGGATTAAGGTGGTACATACGCTGCCATTTCAGATTGTGCATCGATAAACGAAAGCAATAAAGAATATACATAGTTTTATAAAGAAAGTCAAGAAAAAACCGGGGATAGTTTGAAAATTTCGACGTAAAATCAGACTTATTTGCTTTGACTGCGAAAAAATCTTTTGATTGCGCTGATATTCTTGAAAATGCTTTGATTTTCTCGAATTATGAATTTTTTGTAAAATCTCATATCCCGTCAAAAACCGTCGAATCAGCCGCAACAATTTTTGCCGATATCCCTTGCATTTCAAAAAGAAATATGCTATTATAGACGAGCGCCAAAAAGGCGCATAACGGTGTCCGGGTGTGGCGCAGATTGGTAGCGCGCTACCTTGGGGTGGTAGAGGCCGCCTGTTCGAGTCAGGTCACTCGGACCAGAAAGACCTGTTCTTCTTAGGAAGAACAGGTCTTTTGTTTTGCCAAAATCCATGATATGCTGAACGCAAGTTGATTTGCATTTACGGAGGTTAACATATATGTTGAGCAGCAGGGGATTCGACTTGTGGGCAAACAGTTATGATGAAAGCGTGAATCTATCAGAGGAATCGAACGTCTACCCATTTGCAGGGTACAAAGATGTTTTAAGTACGATCTGCCGTATGGTAAGAACATCAAAATCTGCAACAGTTTTAGATATAGGCTTTGGCACCGGAGTACTTACGAACAAACTGTATAAAGATGGATATTCTGTTTACGGCTTTGATTTTTCGGAGAAAATGCTTGAAATAGCCAAAACGAAAATGCCAAAAGCGACTCTGATAAAACATGATTTTACATATGGAATGCCTGACTTGCTGAAAGGAAAACAATTTGACTGTATTATTTGCACATACGCCATTCATCACTTGCAGGATGAACAGAAACTAACATTTATTTCGGAGTTATTAGAGTACCTTTCTCCGGACGGCAAAATATTAATCGGGGATGTGGCGTTTGAAACAAAAGCAGAGTATGAAAAATGTAAATCTGAAAATATTGGTGCCTGGGATGATGACGAGATATATCCCACGCTTGAGGTGTTTCGTGGTTCGTTCCACAACGTTACATTTGAAAAAATTTCATTTTGCTCGGGAGTCTTTTGCTTCACAAAATGAGCAGAATTCTCCGGCATTTTTATTGTTTCGATTTTCCGGAAATGAAAGCATCCTGCAAAGGGTGCTTTTATTTTTTGCCCCGCGGCCTTTTTGAGGGGGCAAAGGCGGCCGGGCTGCCCCGGAGCCGCAGGTGGCGCAGACGCCGCTGGCCGCCGTCCTGGGGACGCCTGGGCCCGGTGCGCCGCCGCGCTCCGCGGGTGGGGAAGAGGCCCCGCCGCGCCGGCCGCCGGAGGAGCCTTTCCGCGGGCGTTGTCACGGGTGCCGGGACCCCGGCGTCACAAACCTTCTGCCCGGCCGCAATGCCGCCGGATTTGTGTTACTATTATGTAACAAATCGTTCATATTTGCAAATGCACAACACCTGTTTTACAGCAATAGGAAGCAAAAACTTTTCCAGGAAGCCTGAAAACGGCAAAACAATGGCTAAAAATGAGGCCCTTGCTTTCCACAAAATGCACATAAATCAAAAAACAATTTTGTAAAATTGATTACATAAAAAATACAAAAAGCCGTTGACTTTCCAGGATTCACCTGGTAAAATGTTGGCAGGTCCGGGGGCGCCGCCCCCGCACCGGTCGATGCAGGCGGTGAACGGAGAAGCACCTGCCTGCATACAGTCTGCACGGGGTGATTCAGAGATAGCCCTATGCACATATTAGTAATGGATGAGAAAAACCCATGAAAAAGATTCTGGCTCTTGCTCTGACCCTGCTGATGGCTCTGTCCCTCTGCAGCGTTGCTCTGGCTGCTCCCACCGAAATGGATGGCTGCGAAGTTGACCTGGGCGACTATGAATTCCATCTGCTGCCCGGCGAAAGCTACAAGCTGGTCGATGACCTGGCCGTTACCGCACCCGCTGGCCTTGAACTGACCAACGACGACAAGGTCTACCGTGTTTCCGCTGATTGGACCATCGGCGGCGCCATGGTTTCCAAGGTTGCTTACGACGACGACGATGCCGCCTGGGAAATCTACCTGAACGAAAATTACACCATTTCCACTGCCAAGAAGCTGCAGGGCACCATCACCTTCACCCTGAAGTCCAACAAGGACACCACCTATGATGTTGACATCGACGAAGTGGTTTCCAACCATCTGGTCACTGTTGAAGGCTACAAGAAGGTTTCCGATGCTGAAGACGACGTCATCGACGCCGACGACAACACCCTGTACCAGTGTGACGAGGACAACCCCGGCTACATCTGCTTCAACGACGGCCGCCTGCTGTCCTGCACCCTGAAGATGGTCAAGAACGAAAAGGCCTTCATGTACAACGATGAAGACATGCTGGACGCCATCGACGAAAAGTTTGGCGACACCGATGCCCGCATCGACTGCTACACCTTCGGCGGTTCCCCCAAGTTCACCAACGATGCTCAGTTCAAGCTGCAGGCCGACTACGCCGACCAGTACAAGGTTTACACCTGGCAGAGCGGCAAGCTGACCAAGCAGGACTACAAGTGGGACTCCATCAACGGCGTCTACACCTGGAGCACCAAGGCTCCCACCACCTACGTCATCTCCGACACCGAACTGGTTGCCGCTGACGAGGCCAAGGATGCCACCACCACCGATACCACCAAGAACCCCGACACCGGCGCCAACGACGTTGTTGGTGTTGCCGCTGCCCTGGCCGTTGTTTCTCTGGTTGCCGGCGCTGCCGTTTCCCTGAAGAAATAACAACTGACCGCCCTTTGGGCGACCAGCGTTCGTGACTGCGTATTAGCGGCCCGCCCTGATCTCTGACAGGGCGGGCCGTTTTTGATGTCTGGGCCTTTCCCTGAAAAACTGCCCATAAATGCGGGCGCCTTTTTGCCCTTGGTCGGGCAATGTCACAGTTTTTGGCCCGTTTCTCTCTACTTTCACGCAGTACATTGACAAACCCCTGAGGATATGTTAGAATAACCCAAAATTGAATCGCTTCGATAGAGGCGCAAGGTTCATCAGTACCCCGGTTCACACGCAGGAAGCCGTCCGGGCGAAAGGGAACTTTGCCGAAGAATTCCGGGACGGCCTGGCTCCGGGATCTCTGGGACGGTGGGAAATACCCGCCGGACTGTCACATGGTTTTCGTGTGGAGCGCTATCAGGGATATGTCATCACAGCGGCCGTTTGGGGCTGCTGTCACGCGTATCGTGAACCGCTTGACACAAGCGGTTCTTTTTTTATTCCCTCCGCGCCGCGCAGCGGGCCGGGGCGGGACAAGCCTGACGCTGCACCGCCAAATTGAATGAAAGGTGAGAAATATGAAGAAGATTCTTGCAATGATGTTGGCTTTGATGATGGTGGTCAGCCTGGCCGCCTGCGGCAGCTCCTCAAGCGCCGCCTCCTCCGCGGCCGCCGCGCCCGCCGCCTCCGCCGCCGAAAGCGGCACCGCCGCCTCGGGCCAAACTGTCCCCACCGGTGTGGACGACGGCGTGCTGACCGTCGCCATGGAATGCGCCTATGCCCCCTACAACTGGTCCCAGCCCGACGACTCCAACGGCGCTGTGCCCATCAAGGACTCCAGCGAATATGCCAACGGCTATGACATCATGATGGCCAAAAAGCTGTGCGAAGCCAACGGCTGGAAGCTGGAAGTCGTCCGTCTGGACTGGGACTCCCTGATCCCCGCCGTGCAGTCCGGCACCGTTGACGCCATCATCGCCGGCCAGTCCATGACGGCCGAACGCGCCGAGCAGGTCGATTTTGCCGGCCCCTACCTGTATGCCTCCATCGTCTGCCTGACCCGCAAGGACAGCAAGTTTGCTTCGGCCAAGGGCATTTCCGACCTGGCCGGCGGCACCTGCACTTCCCAGATGGGCACCATCTGGTACGACAGCTGCCTGCCCCAGATCAAGGACGCCAAGGTCCAGGCCGCCGCTGAATCCGCCCCCGCCATGCTGATGGCCCTCGAGACCGGCACCGTGGACTTTGTCTGCACCGATATGCCCACCGCCCAGGGCGCCCTGATCGCCTACCCCGACATGACCATCCTGGACTTCTCCAACTCCAACGACAACTTCCAGGTCTCCGACGAAGACGTGAACATCGGCATTTCGGTCATGAAGGGCAACACCTACCTGAAGGACGCCATGAACAAGGTCCTTTCCGGCATGACCGCCGACGATTTCAACAAGATGATGTCCGAAGCCACCTCCATCCAGCCTGTCAGCCAGAGCTGACCGACCCAATTTGAAATGAGAAAGGAAGCGTGACGACTGTGGTCTGGGCAAAACTGGGCGAAGATATCGTCAAATTGTGGACCAAGTACGGCTCCACCTACCTCAGCGGCATGGGCCGCACACTGGCGCTGGCCACCATCGCCACCTTCATCGGCTGCCTGATCGGGCTGGGCTGCGGCATCCTGCAGACCATTCCCCACTCCAAAACCGACTCGCCCGTCAAGCGGTTCTTCCTCTGCCTGATCCGCGTGATCCTGCGCATCTACGTCGAAGTGTTCCGCGGCACCCCCATGATCCTGCAGGCGGTGTTCATTTACTTCGGCCTGCCCTACTTTTCGGGCAACACCATGCGGTTTGACAACATCTGGAGCGTTTCCATCCTGGTGGTTTCCATCAACACCGGCGCCTACATGGCCGAATCGGTGCGCGGCGGCATCCTGTCGGTGGACCTCGGCCAGACCGAAGGGGCCAAGGCCATCGGCATGACCCACGTGCAGACCATGACCTCGGTGGTGCTGCCCCAGGCCCTGCGCAACATCATGCCCCAGATCGGCAACAACTTCATCATCAACATCAAGGATACCTCGGTGATGTTCATCATCGGCTTTGCCGAGTTCTTTACGGTGCACAAGTCGGTGGCCGGTGCCACCAACGCCTACTTCCCGTCGGCCAGCATTGAAATGCTGGGCTACCTGACCATGACCCTGGCCGCTTCCTTCCTGCTGCGGTGGGTTGAAAAGAAGATGGACGGCTCCAACAGCTACGAGCTGGTGCAGGGCGATTCGCTGACCTCCACCGCCGGCACCTACAACTTTCCCGGCAAGGGCAGCAACTATGACGAACACCACAAGGAAGTCCGGAAGGCCCAGGCGGCACCGCTGCCCGGCCAGGACCTGCAGGGAAGGGGGGACCGCTGAATGAGCGCGCCGGTTTTACAGATCCAGCACCTCAGCAAATCCTTCGGCTCGCACCAGGTGCTGCGCGACATCGACTTTACCGTCACTGCGGGCGACGTGACCTCCATCATCGGCGCTTCGGGGTCGGGCAAATCCACCCTGCTGCGCTGCGTCAACCTGCTGGAGACTCCCACCTCGGGCGAGATTCTGTTCCACGGCGAGGATGTGGCCCGCCGGGGCTTCAACGCCCCCGCCTACCGCGCTAAGGTGGGCATGGTGTTCCAGTCCTTCAACCTGTTTGACAACATGACCGTGCTGCAGAACTGCATGGTGGGCCAGCAGAAGGTGCTGCACCGCAGCAAGGAAGACGCCATGGCCAATGCCCACAAATATCTGGAGCACGTGGGCATGGCGCCCTATGTCAACGCCCGGCCCCGCCAGCTTTCGGGCGGGCAGAAGCAGCGCGCGGCCATCGCCCGCGCCCTGGCCATGAACCCGGAGGTGCTGCTGTTTGACGAACCCACCTCCGCCCTGGACCCCGAAATGGTGGGCGAGGTGCTGGAGGTCATGCGCGGCCTGGCCGGCGACGGCATGACCATGCTGGTGGTCACCCATGAAATGGCCTTTGCCCGCGACGTCAGCAGCCATGTGGTTTACATGAACGACGGCGTCATCTGCGAGGAGGGC
>Ga0183096_1003089_pt1 | contig 10536 bp, 10 predicted proteins | sample Biomet5_FD_127791 | JGI IMG/M metagenome (GOLD analysis project Ga0183096, IMG submission 127791) | Microbial communities from bioreactor (seeded with sewage sludge) at LBNL, California, USA - Biofuel metagenome 5 (version 2) (version 3) | ecosystem: Engineered > Bioreactor > Anaerobic >...
ATCGGAGCGCATCAACTCCCGGACTGCGAGGCCGGCAGCATCGTCGGCGGAGGAATTGATCCGCAAGCCGGACGACAACCGCTGCGTCGAGGTGCTCATCGCCCCGTAGTGGTTCGACAAGTTTCTGGCGGTGTTCAGCGCCATCAGGTTGTGGTTGATGACCAATGCCATGGCACGGCATCTCCTTCCCTGTCTCGTATCCGGTTTCCCGTGATTTCCCGGAATTCTTTGCCGGCGGCCCGGCTCCTGACCCGCCAGAAACCCAGTCATCAGGGGATAATTTACCAAAACATAAAGTTTACTTGTTAATATCTAGCAAATTGCATACCTAGTTTGCTTATAGAGGAAGTCCGCTTTCCCTAGACTGTCCGAAAAGGACGGTCGTCATGGGCGAGATTCTTAAGATTTTTGGAAAACGTCTCCGGTCGCTGCGCCGGGCCAAGGACATGACCCAGGAGCAGGTTGCCGAACGCGCAGGGCTGTCCCTCCAAAGCGTCGGCGAGATCGAACGGGGCAGGGGGAATCCGACCTTGGTGAACGTCGAACGTCTTTCTGATGCTCTCGACGTCGAACTGACGGAGCTTTTCGACCTCGGTGACGTCAAGATGACGAGGGAACAGGCGGTGCAGGAGATATTGGCCCGGCTGGAAGGTGCGACCGAAGAGCAGGTCCGAGCGCTCCTGATGATGGTCAGGGTTTTGGTCCAGAAATGACGGAAATATGGCGCTGCCAGTTTAAGCACGAGGAATTTACCTCTAATCCCCGGAAACACAGAGTTAGAAGAAGGGTACCCTCGGCGCTGGGGCCAGGTCACGGGGGAGGCGGAGAAATTGGACACGCCGCCACGGAAAACGGACATTGGCCCGGAGCGGGGTTCTCCTGCGAGTTGGGATCAAGGGGGGAGCCAATGGGGGAGGCCCAGGGGAAAGGTCCAGGAGGGGCAGGAGGGCGCGAAATACAGGGGTGTCCGGGGCGGGAGTACAAACACCCCCCGGGCTTGGAGACCACCCCGTTTTCAGGGTGGTAGCGCCATGACGGAAGCACATGGGAAACTGCCTTAGAAGAGGCCTAGAGCGTGAGTTTCACAAGGATGACCGCGGGCGATAGCGCAGAGCAACGGCCGGAGCCGGTGCCGCAGGCGGCGGCTTGCTGACGACGATTCCAGGAAGGGAAAGGACCGCCTCTCCCTCCCTGGTGTTGAACCTGCTAAACGGTTCGGCCGGTTGGGCGCTTAACGCAACCGCGCCGGGAAGCCGACCTCTTTGATCTCCTGGGCCATATACGCGTCCAAGGTGGCCGCATCCCGTTTGCCTACGAACCACTGATGCCAATACCACGTCCGTTCCAAGGTGAGGATGATGGTTTCTCTCATGTACGGAGAAAAGGCTTTCGGATAACGCTTCTCTATATCACAAAAGATACGCCTAAGCCGACCATTCAGGTTCGTCGGACTCGTCGCCTTCGCAAGTTCACCGGTGAGGTCGTACTGATCGATGATCATTGCAAAGAACTTATCTAATTGCAGGTTGCTATATACATTTAATGGACTCAAAGACGCGGAATTCTCAAGCCGTGTCTTGGCGCGTCGACGCTCTATTTCTGACATAATCATCTGCACATGATTTTCATCAATAGTAACGCCACGCAATACATCTTCTGGGGCATCCAATAGTGAAGGATAAATCCTAAACTCTCCGCCGTTGAAACTAAATAAAGGCACGTCGGCATTCATCCTCACTGTATGCACAGGATTTATTGAATCATACGACATCTGAATTGTCGACACGCCAGAAATATAGCCACCAAAAAGCTTCTCGAGGAAAGATATGCAGAACCTGTCTGTCTTCGCATACACACCAAGATAGTGCATCCGAAAACTATCATCAACAACCAATTCTTGCAGCTTACGATTAAGGATGTAAAAGCTTATCCCCATAAATGGGACAAACTTTACTCTTGTTGCTTCTCTTATACCAACAAGTCCACCGATCGCATGGTTTTTAACAAATCTACACATTTCAAGCCGCTCATAAATGGCTTTCCATATAGCAAACTGCTCAGGAATTTTAAAGTGCCAAACATAATAAAATTTATCACGAAGAGACTCATTACATTCAAGGACATGACGTGATTCAGATATAGATTTAATATTGGCCTCTAGCACATTTCCGACTGTATTGAATGACTCATACTTCATACTAAAAGGAATGTCCAAAGAAAAAACATAATCATATTCTGTGATTTCACTTTCAAGATAAACATTGTAGCAATCAATCATCATTGGTAAATTTCCTGGCGAAATATCACCTTTTATGAAAGAATAGCCACCAGAATCTGTTACTATCTTTCCATTTACAGGCGTGATAAAGCGCTTGGAAAATTCTCTGATATCATATGTTATATTTTCAATGGTATGTAGTCCAAAGTCTTTCTGCCTGAGCCCGCCAATTAGCGAGTACAGGGCAAACTGCGTTTGCTGCGTTATCGCTCGATCCATTGCGTCATCGGAGCCACCGCCTGCTACATAAACATATTGCATATTACCTCCTCATTGTGGGGAGGAGAGGCTGATCCTCCCCTCCCGGTTTTACATGCGTTAAACGCGTCCTTCGTACAGACATTCCCAAGTGGTGAGATTATTGATCAAGCTCGGCTTAGAGGAGGTCTTCAGCCAGTAGCCAGCAGCATTGCGGTAAATGCCGAGTGACAACTCCAGCCCCCCGGCCAACGCCAGGAAATTTTGGCTGGTCAAAACCAAGTCTGGACTGCGTCCCTTCAGACAAGGCGCAGAATTCTTGTGGAGGGTGTAGGGATGCTTGCCACGCACCGAGATCTGTTCAAGCTGCCCCTCGTAGCAGCACAAGACGACAAACCCGGCTTTCGCAACATACGAACTGAGGGCAGAGCGGTCGTCAATCTTCACTTCCTCGCCGAGCCGGTTATCGCCCGTCGGCAACTGAGCCGCTGAGTGGATGACACCGGGTGCCGGCTGGAAGAGACGCCCCTTAGTGTGCTCATCGCTAAAAACAAGTTCGCTGCCTTCACCGTAAACGGTGATCAGATCTGTCCCTGTAAAGGCAGGCAGTTGACGAAGGTCCCGCTCGGTCGCCTGGATGCTGAAGCTGACACCTTGAGTGTCAACAATATTGTCTGTAGCCGAAGGATTATTTTTGTCAGTTGGCGGCGTGAGAAGAATGCCCAGATCGATATCCGCCCAAAAAAATTCATGGCCGAGTTGTTGGGTGATTCGTGAATTTTCAATGTGAATTGGCCGTGGTCCGTGGAGCTGGACCATTTGGCGGGCCAGCCGTACGAAGGCCTTGTACCGGGCCGGTTTAAGGATGCAGAGGGGTGGTTCCTGAGACGAGTTGTCGTTGACTGGTTCCATATTTTCTCCTGACGGTAGAGGAATTGGCGGAGGCCCCGGTTGGAGCCCCCGCACAGTTGATTAGCTGGCTAAATTCAGCACTAAGCCCTTCCAAAAGCGGGTCGATCCTGCACGATCCTGCCGAACTCCCCGGGAGCGAAGAAGGTCGCCAAGCTGGTGCTTGCCAAGAGGCTTCAGGCCTGAATCCCGCGCCCACGCGCAGTAGTCGTCGAAAAGGTGCTTCACCGGCGTTTTCCCGGCGGGATCTTCGACTGTGCGTTCGGCGAGGTATGTCCCAATGTGGTCGTTGACCTGGAAGTACTCCTCAGTCGCCTTAAGGACGGCTTCGGGCGGGTTCAGACCCTGCTCCCGCCATTCCTTGAAGCCGCGCACCATCCAGTCGAAAACCCCTTCTTTTTCGGCCATGATTTGGCGTTCGATCTCTTCTTTGCGTTTTTTTCCGTCAAAGCTGCCATTAAATGGCACGACCTGGAGGCGGCGGCGTATAGCGCGGTCGCTTCCGACAAGGCCAGGAAGGTGGTTCACCGCCATAATTATCGTCGCTTGTGGCTTGAACTGCACCGGATTTTCACCGATAGCGCGTCCAGATGTTTCATCTCCTCCAGTAAGCGTCTTCACCACTGCTTCATTCAACGTGCTTCCCCGGTTGACCTCAATAGCCAAGGCCACACGCTTGCCTTCCAGCTGGCGATGTTCATAGGGGAGGCCGTAGGTACTTGAATTCAAGATAGAATCTGGACTTAACGTGTGCGAGTATTCTCCAGAACCCAAGATATCGCGAATGGTGCCGAGATAAATGCTCTTTCCATTCGCGCCTGCCCCGTAGAGGATCGGCAGGACCTCTTCCTGAGTGGAGCCACTCAGGCAGTAGCCGCACAGGCGTTGGAGATACGCGGCCAATTCCTTGTCACCAACGGTTATATCTTCAATAAAATCTTTCCAGAATGCACACGGCGCATCCGGAACCCACGAAACAGGTGCCAGCTTTGTCACCAATTGCGACGGATCGTGCTGCGTCAAAGTCTTGGATTCGAGATTGAACAGCCCATTAAGGAGGTTGATCTCGTACGGATTCGCGTCGAACTCTTTTGATACCGCATGAATACGGGAATCGAGGCGTGCCAGCTTCAGGGTCTGCTGGACCATGCCAAGCGTGCGAACCTGCGCCTGAAACTGAAGCAGAGCCTTCAGTTCGACCTGAACCCCATACTCGTTCACGTGCAGCATCCCCGGCACATATTCGAGATGGATATTCTTCAGGACATCAAGGGCGAGCCCTTCGGCAAGATGTGGGAAGTTGCCGTAGCGTCGGCCGTCATGCACCCAAAGCTTTTGCCGGTCAGTCAAAAACCGCATCTTCTGATAATGCTCGTCCAGGACACGGTCTCGAGCTCCAACTGGGTCAAGGTTTTTTAATTTAATTTTGCATGGTCTTGTATTTTCCTTTTCGCCAATATTAAGGCTATCATCTGCAATTTTCGATTTTTCATCAGGAGCAGCAGCGTTTTCTTTTTTACTCATAATGCCCTCACACGGTTTTGGTTTGGGAATAAAAAAAGGCCACCCCTGAAGGTGGCCTGCCATTTTCAAAATTGTATTAGTATCAGTGTTTGTCGTACCGTGGCTGCATCAGCCTCACCTTCGGCACGCGGCGTGGATCTGGTTTGCCGGCCCGGTCGTAGCCGGAAACGCTGATGGACAGATCGTTTCCGACATGCGCGGCGAGCTGGCGTACTGCTGGGTTGGCATGGCCCTTGGCGAGTTCCTCGAGCTTGCGCTGGAAAGTCGCCAGCCGCATAGCAGTGAACGGCGCTTCGGCCAGAAAAGGAAGTCCAGCGTCCCAATAGGCCTGAAGCACCTGGGTCGGAATAAGCCGCCCTTGCTCCCAACTCGTCCTTTGCGATTCCGTGATTCCCAACGTTCGATCACGAAAAAGATCATTAAAAAGTCGCATCTCTGCTGCTCCTTTTTCCCCGTTGGTCCGAAGGTTTCCAGGGTGATTGTATGGACCACGCCGGCGAGCGGCATGGTGATGTTTTTTGATCGCGCTGCTTGGGGGCGTACCTCCTTCGTTGGGTGTCGGGATGGCGCGATAACCGCGCTGCCCACGACTTCTTGATACGGGGACAAGGCCTCGATGGGTAATTTGTTTGTTTGATTTTTTTTAGAAATTATAATTTTATTATCGCACAAATATTTTTTGAGCCTTATCGCCCCAAGGACATGGACGAACCAGGACAACGGCCCTACAAAACGAACGAGATTCGGTTTCCGATCAGCCGGCCGTGCCCCGGGTTCATCTGATAGACCAAGAAGTCAGGGGTGCCCGGGAACTCTGGGACTAGAGGTAGACGATTGGCGGGCATTGCCGTGGAATTTGGAGGTAACACTTTGCCGCTAATTGTCCGCAGCAAATATTTCTTGTAATATGGTCAGAGCATGCCAGAAAGTTAAATTAATTTGTGATCATTTTTATGAGCCAGAAAAATAAATACCTACTTCGGAATATAGTTGCAGATCTCCTGGCTGCTTATGAGGATTTTTCTACACATGAATTGTCTACACATGATTATGATAGTTTTATTTTAAATCTAGAAAAGTCATTTAAATCATATTTTTCTAATGTAGCTTTTAAGAAATATCAGACATATCCTAAAGACGATCAGCTAAATAGATCTTATCATATAGCTAGTTTTTCAATTTATGACGACGACAGTTCGGAAACGCAATCACTATCGAAAAATTTTACAATTACTTATATTAATTTAAAAAGCGCTTTGTCCTTGATCGCTAGTTTAAAAAAATGCATAGCGAATGGATACTGCAATCTTATTTTCGTTTCAGAAAGAAATATTTTTAAAAGAACTACTTTCGCCATCAACAATAAGGAAACACCAGAAACCGACGCAACTTCCATGACCTTTAAAATAACTCCGCACCTTAGCGCGCAATCCGAAATTGTTGACTCTTTTTATATTGATTTAATGACATCCGGAGCTGTTGATGCTTTTGAGGATTACTCTATAGCCACTGACTTTTCCTCAGATTCTTGGGAATTTTTTACTGATTTTGTTCGATCTGCGCTGATAAATTACCATATCGCTTACGATGACTTCAGTTTAATCCATATCTGCAAAGCCTGTGGAAAAATTTTTCTTCCTCAAAAATCAGGTGAGCAACGCGGTATTTTTTGTTCTATAGAATGCAAGAACTTGTTATACAAAACAAACAACAAAGTCCTAACAAACTGCATTCAAAATCAAAAAAACAGAATCAATACCATGGCCACATCATGCAGTAGCAAGGAATCAGATGGTTTAATTTCAAAGATAACCCTACCCTCAATCGAAGACTGCAGGAATTGCCCTTCGATTAGATCTTTAGAACAAGAACGTAGTGTAAAAGCAGGGAATTGTCCTGTTTTGCTGAATGATAAATGTTTTACTCTACTAACTGAGGCATATTTAAAATACAAAGAGTTAAAAAAGCTTAAGAAAAAGAAACACAAAAATGGAGATGATGAAGAATATCAATTGTTGCTCTAGAAAATGAACCCACCCAAGAACACGTACTTTCCTCAATTGCTCCCCACCCATCCCTGGGCTGGGGGCTGACTGTCCCGGGCATCCTCGGTGAGTGGGATGGGAACCCCCAGGAAGGGGGCTACCGAGCGAATCCAGGGGGTGTCCGGGCTGGCGGACGGGGGGAGGCCCAGAGAGACCAACGGAACCGGGTAGAAATCGATCCCCTGTAACTCAATAGGCCTATGGCTGCGGCATTTCCTTGATCAAGCTCGGACTTTGACGGCGGCGGCGAGAAACGGAGCGGTGGTTTTCACTTGGGATTTCGTAGCGCCCATACTTGAAATGTCACCTTTGTCACCTGTGAAAAATCCATTTTAATTCATCATGTTGTCTGACAATGGTCGGCGTACGGGGTGACATTTGGTCCGCTGGATCGACACGGGCCAGGATCAGGACAGACCAATCAGCCCCGGTAAAAATCCAACCCATTTTGGCTCCATAGGCCAATTCCTGCATCTTTTCCTGCATCAGGGTTCGTCTTTGATGCCGGCGGTAGTACCGGGGCAGCGGTTTACATCTTGGTTGCTGCCCTCAAGCACCACACCTGGGGAAAAGGGCCAGCAGCAAATGTCACAAATGTCACTGTGAAATTTATTCCAAGATTACCAATGGATAGATCGATATTTGGAGCGGAGGCAGTGACATTTTATCACCATCCCAGAAATCTGACATTGCCCCTAGGGGGGCCACCCTGGAGCGGGACCAGGCCCGGGGAACCAATCCTCCAGGCCCAGAGGAACGGCCCAGGAAAGCCCCCTACCGCGCGAATCCAGGGGGTGTCCGGGCCGGCGGCTGGGGGAGAGGACCGGGACAGTCTCAAAATGATTTATCCAGGCTAATCATTTCTTGGTGCCTTTAATACTTTTAAGTCCGAGTACGGATATTAACTCATTTTTTTCATCGCGCGCAGATACATCCTCAAAAGTTACCTTTCCTTTCTTTGCACCGTTCCAGTGAACGAGAAGATGATCCTTAATCGCGTACAAAATTTGCAAATAATTTGGATAATTAGTGTCCTTGATGGATTCGTGATATATTGAATATATGGCCCCAGTCCGCACGGGAGAGACACTTCCCTCGGATGAATCACTTAGCCTTGCAATATGGGCATTTATCTCCTCTAACAATACTTCAACATTATAAGCAAAATGCCATTTATCTCCATTGAAAATCATCATTGTCAGAATACTCAATAGCCAATTGTTAAAAGCCATATCTTTCCTGAGGCCCTCAATTGTTTCCTGATCTGATAAATTTTTCATTTTACATCCTCATAAAATTTTAGTGTTGCATGTTAAGAGGCGTATGCTATGTGCTGATAGCATAGGTACTACGCACGATCAAAACGTACATTGGCCCATATCGCGCTCCTCCTGGAAGAGGGACGGGCCGGGGAGACCAATCCCCTCTCCCAGGGAAAAGCCCCAGGAAGGGGCCCTACCACGCGAATCCAGGGGGTGTCCGGGCCGCCGGCCAGGGGAGGGAGGTCGGGGCTGGCCCAGGAAACCAGCGGGGCCGGGTAAATCCTCGTCGCCATGGCGTTCACTCGGGCTGTTCCTGCGTCAACACCGCCGCCACCGTTTGACTTGAAGGACCGTGATATGCGGTCTCAGGAGCATTTGCCCCTGGGACCAAACTTTCTTCGGAGGATGCACCCGAAAAGTCCAAATGTCCAAAAGAGGGGGGGGGCGCTTGAAAATCCCACAAGCGACCGTGGTTTCATTTCTTGTACAACTATGCGTAAAATAATGGAAATATGTTGACAGGAGCGAAAGAGACGGAGGGGTGGGGGTGACCTCTTGAAAATATTCAAGCGATCCCGGAATAATTTCTTGGTCTCACGAGTGGACCGGGGAGGCGATCAATTTGGCACTAGGAAAGGGAAGGGACAAACGGCCGTGAAGGTCCGCGACATCTAGGTTTGCGGACGGAAACAGGGCCTAAGACGATTTGGCACTGATTGCTTGAAAATGGAAAAAAATTGCGCGGATTTTGGCACTGAGGTGCACGCGCTTTGATCGAAAACTGTTAGCGAACGTACTCGCGGCAGCTCCAGACGACGCGACCAATGATGCGCACCGAATCCGATATTTGACCGTTCATATCTACTTCAATGGGCTCGTAACGGTCGTTTCTGCTCCGCAAGATGAGCTTCCCGGGGATTCTGTCCAAGTACTTGACAAATACTTCGCTTTCTACGCTGACAGCAAATAAGCCGCCAGAGATGATTTCATTCTGTCCTTCATCAATGAGCACCGTATCGGAATCCATAAGTACGGGCTCCATGCTATCCCCTGCCACATCCATCAATACCATTTTCTTGGGCGCCCCCTTACGCTTCAAGAAGTCCGTCTTGAAGGCGTAAAGCCCGATCACTTCTCCATCCGTCTCTAGACTTCCTGTCCCTGCCGCTAGGCGTGCTCGCACTTTGGGAACCAGCGTGTAGCCCATGCTCGGCGCGGCCTCTGGGGCCATCCACTGCGGTTCCCCCTCCGGGATCGGGTTAATCTTGCCCGGAGTTGGGGCTGTGGGCTGGGCATTGCCGCGGTGCATGGGACCATCACCAGTCACAAGCCAATCAATTGAAATATTTGTTTTTTCTCCAACAATGACAAACCATGACGGGGGGATTTTGTTTTTTGCGGTAGCGCTGTTGATCGCTTGTCTCGAAATGCCGAGAAAATTTGCCAGGTTGCTCGCATCACCCCCGCCTGAAGCCAGAATAAGTCTATCCAGGGACGCTTTAAAACGGTTCCGGCTTTCTTCTGAAAAGTCGGAACCAAAGTCGGAAGTTTTACTTTTTACAAGATCATCATTCATATTGGGATCTTACCATGTCTATCCGAAAATTTTACTTTCACAAAAGCCGGAAGTTGAAAATTGTGGTTGACGACAAAAGTTTCGAGTCGTAAACCTTTACTTACATGAGCGACGGTTAGCCGTTTCAAACGTAGCTACCAGCCCCCGCCCGGTTACACAATGTCCGAGAACCAGGAAATTCCGGATCAAGGATGACGATTTTGATACCGACCGCCAGACGCCGCAGCCTGCTGGACCTGCCCAGCCTCAACGTGGATGCCGACATAGCCGCATCCATGGCTCGGATCGTCGAAGCATCCGGGCTTTCGCGGGCGACCGCCGTGGACAGGCTGAACGAAGCGGCGCGGCGCTACGGCGTACGGCTGTGCGGCGGCAACGCCGAGGCCCTCACCCTGGCCACCCTGGAAAAATGGCTCAACCCCAACGAGCCCAAGAACGTGCCGAGCATGCGGGCCTTGAACCTCTTTTGCCACGTGTTCCAGGCGACCGAGCCGTTGGACCTGCTGGCCCGGTCCCACGGGTTGGGCTGGCGGGTCATCAACGGCGAGGATGCCCGGCTCCTGGAGTGGGCCAGGACGGAACAGGAAATCAGGCGCCTGCGGGCGCGCAAACGCAAAATCGAGACGGAACTATGAAGCGGGAAGGCAACAAGATTCGTTCGTGGTTGGTGGAGCGGCGCATCACGATAAGCGAGCTCGCCCGCCGGGCCGGCATCGCACGATCCATGGCATCGGAAACCGCCCC
>Ga0183096_1003097_pt1 | contig 10521 bp, 8 predicted proteins | sample Biomet5_FD_127791 | JGI IMG/M metagenome (GOLD analysis project Ga0183096, IMG submission 127791) | Microbial communities from bioreactor (seeded with sewage sludge) at LBNL, California, USA - Biofuel metagenome 5 (version 2) (version 3) | ecosystem: Engineered > Bioreactor > Anaerobic >...
TTTTGTGACTGGTGCACCCTGCCCGATCATATTGACTTCACGTGGTTCTTCTGCTGAAGAGAAATATTATTCAATTGCCCTTGCTGCGTTAGCATCCAAAGTGGAATAGGGGGAGATCATGGAAAAGATATTGGTAATCAACCCCGGTTCGACTTCTACAAAAGTAGCTTTATTTATTGGCGAGAATGAAGAGTGGGCAGAGAACATCAATCATACGCAAGAGGAACTTGCACCGTTTTTAACTGTGTATAATCAAATAGACTTTCGTAAGAATCTGGTTCTCAAAGCTCTTAGAAAACATGGACAGAATGTAGATGAACTTGATGCCATCGCTTCTAGGGGCGGCCCTTTTGCTCCTGTGAAAGGAGGGGCCTATGAGATTAATGATGCCATGATTGAGAAAATCATGAAAGATCCCGTAGACTATCATGTATCCTTAATTGGAGCTGTCATAGCACAGCAGATTGCGGTATCCATTGGGAAAAAGGCCTATATCTATGATGCGGTATCCGTTGATGAGATGGATCCTCTCAACAAAGTCACAGGCCTTCCTTCAATGATGCGTCGTGGTCAAGGTCATAATCTCAATATGCGTTCAGCAGCCATTCAATATTGCAAGATGCATGGAAAGGATTACCATAAAGGAACGTTCATCGTTTCGCACCTTGGCGGTGGTATATCAGTGAGTCTTCATCGGGATGGAAGAATTGTCGATATTATCCCTGATGAGGATGGATGTTTCGCCCCAAATAGGGCAGGAGAATTACCTCAGAGTCAGCTTGTCGATTTCTGTTTTGAAGGTCACACCAAACAAGAGGTGATGGATTTGTTGAAGAACAAAGGAGGACTCGTTGCTTGGCTAGGAACGAATGATACCCGGGATGTTGAGAAGATGATTGCTTCTGGAAATGAAAAAGCCTCCTTTATCTACGATGCAATGGCGCTTTCGGTCGCGCGAAACATAGGTAAGGAAGCTGCCACAGCCTCCGGAAAGATTGATCAGATCATTTTGACAGGGGGAATCGCAAAATCAAAGTTGTTTGATGACATGGTCGCCAATCGTGTTTCCTGGATAGCTTCGGTTTCTGTTGTTCCGGGAGAAAATGAAATGAGCGCTTTGGCTTTGGGAGTACTTCGTGTGTTACGAGGAAGTGAAGTGGCGCAACTCTATCAGGCACCGAAATCATGAAAAGATGGTTTTTGCGAATTGCTCTCTATGTTGTAGGATTGTTTTTTCTTGCTTTTGGTGTTTCGCTTTCAATAAAATCAGGTTTGGGTGTTTCTCCTGTCAGTTCTGTTCCTCTTGTTCTTGGATACGTCACAGGAATTGAAATTGGCAATATGACCATCATCATTTTTTGCTTCTATGTCATTGTCCAGATTGTACTTTTAAAAAAACAGTTTCGATGGGTAAATTTGCTTCAAATTGTTTGTGCTGTCCTGTTTGGAAAATTTGTAACTCTTACTTGTTCCATCCTTATAGGCTGGAATCCTACTGTGTATTTTGAAAGACTTCTCATGGTTTTAGGTAGTACAGTTGTTATCGCTCTTGGAATGAAATTGTATCTGTCAACAGGAATCATCCCCCAAGCAGCTGATGGGCTTGTACAGACTGTTTCGGACAAATATGGCTTTGCTCTTTCCAATGTGAAGAACTGCTTTGACATCCTGAGTGTGCTGTTCTCCGTTTCTTTATCACTTATCATGACTGGAAAGATGATAGGAATTCGTGAAGGCACTGTAATTACAGCTCTTGGCGTAGGACGTGTTCTTGCAGGCCTCAATTACTTTTTGAAAAATGTTCATGATTGATTATTGTTGATTAATAAAGGGAAAATGATTTTTTCTTGCATGTTAGCGATGCGGAGTAAGTTTTCAAAGGGGGGAGCCACTAACATGCAGATTCATTTTCAAGGAAAAAGACAATTGCTTGATGAAGTACAAGGAACATGTGTACATCTACACTTCTTGTTTTATTATCTGGTTAAAAGGCAACGTTTCCCAATAGGCTTTGGACATGGGAATAATCGAGAATTACCGTAGAAAATACTGACGGTTCCTGCAACAAAAGCCACGAAATAGAGATTCATTTTTATCAACACAGGACTAGTAGTTGCATAAAAAACATATGGTTTCCCGGTTTACGAAAAAGGTTTCGTTTGACAGAGAAAAAAACCTACTTTTATACTAAGACCATACGAAAGCGTTTTAGTAACAAGGAGGTTTGAGCGGTGAGGTATACAATAAAAGACATTGCAAGTGTCGCTAATGTTTCCGTATCCACCGTCTCAAAGTGTTTGAATGGGTATGGTGATATAGGTGAGGACACCAAAAAGCATGTTCTCGAAACTATCAAACAATTGGATTATGTTCCAAACACCTTCGCCCGTTATATATCAACAAAAGCGACTCATGTAATAGGGTTGACCGTTCCTGATATTAAAGATCCTTATTTTGCTCAAAGTACCTTTGGTATTGAAGAACGCTTAAAAGCAAACGGATATGAGTTGTTCTTGGGAAACTTGGATCGTAGTGAAAGCAAGTTCCTCAAATTCATCCAAACAGCTCGAGAGATGCGATTTGATGCACTCATCATAACCCCTGATTTTTGGACCGATGAAGTGTGTGCCGCCTTATCACGTATGGATGTGCCAGTATTGTACATCAGAAGCAGGCCCCCCCAAAAATGCAAGTTGCATTTTGTTGATTCCAATCATTACACCTGTGCTCTGGAAATGCTTCGATATCTTTATCAAAAAGGGCACAGGAAGATTGCGCATGCCAAATTACCCAACGATGCAGGAACATTCAGAGCGGCAGCATATGAGGAATTTTGTAAGGAAAAAGGATTGGAAACCCGACTTGTTTCTGTTGACATGCCTGCAAGTATTCTTTCTGATGCCGTGGAGAATGGAAGAGGATGTTGCAGAATGATTCTTGAAAATTGGCCTGACACGACGGCAATTTTTTGCGGGAGCGATTTTATTGCTGTTGGAGTAATGGCATATCTTAGGGACACAGGGAAAAGAATTCCTCAAGATCTTTCTGTGACTGGGATAGGAAATGTTGATTTCATCCAGTTGCCTTGGTTCAATCTCACAACAATGGAATTGCATCGGTATGAGATGGGGGAGAGGACTGCGGATTTGCTTCTTCAAGAACTTCGTGGTTTGGAAGTGGCTGATGTATTGTTTGACGCAACATTGGTGGAACGGGGCAGCGTTGCTCCCATTAAATGATTCTTTGTTTGGTAAAAGGAGTGTTTGTATGAAAAAAAGGATTATCTGTCTGTTTCTGGGTGTCTTGGCGATGGCGATGCTTTTCGCACAAGGAAAAACTGAAGAGGCGACATCTTCTGGTGTGAAACAAAAACAACATGTTTCGATTTATACCTGCAATGTAGAAGAAGAAGCTATTGCCTATTTCAAGGAATTCACAAAAGAGACTGGAATTGCAGTCGATTATGTACGCCTTAGTGCAGGAGAGTGCATTACCAGAATGGAAGCTGAGAAGGCGAATCCTCAAGTTTCAGTGATGCTTGGTGGTTCGGTTGATACAATTGTAAGTGCCTATGAGAAGGGTCTTATAGAGAAGTACAATTCGCCCAACATGTCAGTTGTGGTTGATCAATACAAGGATAATATGGAAGGTATCTATACTCCGTATTCGTTGGTTGTCACCTGTTTCGCAAGTAATAAGAAACTGTTGGATAAACTTGGAATTCCAGCCCCAACTTCATGGGCTGACCTTCTTCAACCGGCATTAAAGGGAAATGTCTGTATGGCACACCCTGCGACATCAGGAGCGGCTTATACAGCATTTTCTTCCATTCTCCAGTGTTTTGGTGAGGAAAAGGGATTTGAGTATTTGAAGAATTTGGATAAGAGCATCATCCAATATACGAAAGCAGGAGCTGCACCGATAAGAATGGCGGGTCTTGAGGAGACAACAGTTGCTGTTTGTTATGATCTTGATGCCCATACAGTCATCAATGATGGTTATGATCTTGTCATTACTTATCCTTCGGAAGGGACCGGATATGAGATCAGTTGTGTGGAGCTGATTAAAAATGGTCCTGCAGAAGAACAGGATGCTGCAAAAGCGTTCATCGATTGGATGCTTTCGGAAAAAGCGCAGAAGATGTGCACCGATGCCTATTATCGGTACCCCATCAACAAGACTGTTCCTGTCAATCCCCAGATGATTCTGTTCAAGGACATTTCCCTTTTGAATTATGATTTTGTGTGGTCTGGTAAAAACAAAGTCAGATTGCTTGAAGTGTTCGAGAATGGGGTTCGTTCTTCAGCAAATGTTTTGAAATAGGTTCAAATGATTCCACGGCGGTAGTTGTCTATCGCCATGGGAGTTCTTGTCCTTCTCTGAGAACAAGGTGTGTTTTCCTTTTGCCTTGCTAGCAAATTAAATCTTTAGGTAAAGAAAAAATGAATATAAAAACACAGAAACGAAGGGAAGCATTGATGTTGCTGAAGCAACCTGGTCTCCTTGCAACAATAATCGTGATTCTTCTCATTCTCATCGTGTTCTGCATTTATCCAATTATAAGGCTTCTTGTCACTTGTATAACGAATGAGTCCGGGCATTTTGACTTGTCGTCGATTACTTATGTTTTGAAGAAAACCAATATAGGCCTTGCGTTCAGAAACAGCATCAAACTTGGTCTTGTGGTTGGGATTCTCGCTACCATTATTGGCTATGTATTTGCGTTTGCTATCAACCGAACATCCATGCCAGGAAAAAAGTTTTTCCACACAATTGCAATGTTGCCGATTCTTTCTCCTCCTTTTGTAATCTCTCTTGCCATGATTCTGCTTTTTGGTCGAAGTGGCGTCATTACAAAACAACTGTTGGGAATCACCAATCACAATGTATATGGATTTTCTTCCTTGGTAATTGTACAAACACTTGCTTTATTTCCTTTGGCTTATCTCAACGAAAAAGGAATTATGGAATCGATGGATAGTTCTGTGGAAAATGCGGCAAGAAGTCTTGGCGCAGGCCGCCTCAAGGTTTTCCTTTCGGTAACCCTGCCATTGTCTCTTCCTGGTATCCTCAGTGCATTCCTTATCGTGTTTGCGAAGTCTTTGAGTGATTTCGGAAATCCTCAGGTTCTTGCTGGTGACTATGCAGTGCTTTCTGTATCTGCTTATACGCAAATCACTGGGTTATATAATCTAAGAACTGGTTCGTTTATGGCTGTCAGTATTCTTGTACCCAGCATGTTGGCGTTTTTTATTCAAAAGTACTGGGTTGCAAAAAAGAGCTTTGTTACCATAACGGGAAAACCAGTCGGGCAGGTTGATTTCATTACGGAAAAAAACGTAGTTTGCCCTTTGTTTTGCCTATGCATTGTATTAACACTTGGTATCCTCTTGTTCTATGGAACAGTCGTGTGGGTTTCCTTAGTAAAGACTTGGGGTGTGGATATGAGCATTTCACTGAAGAACTATCAATTTGTTTTTCAGAGTGGCAGTGGAAAGAAAGCATTACGTGATACATTGTTGCTTTCTCTTATTGCTACGCCCATCACGGCAATCCTTGGCATGATGATTTCATTCCTCTTGGTTCGTAAAAAGTTTTTTGGAAGGAAACTCATGGAGTTCTCCACCATGATTCCATTTGCTGTGCCTGGAATTGCTTTAGGAATCGGGTATGTCGTTTCTTTCAACCAAAAGCCTTTGCTTTTGACAGGTACCGCAGTCATCATTATCGCAGCTTTGGTGTTCAGGACACTCTCTGTCGGCGTGGAAGCAGGTTCGAATAGTCTAAGACAGGTGGATAAAAGCATTGAAGAGGCATCGACAATTCTTGGGGCGGACAATTTCACAACTTTTGTCCATATTTCTCTTCCCATCATGAAATCAGCACTTTTCTCTGGATTGCTCAATGCCTTTGTAAGGTCAATGACCTCTGTAAGTGCAGTTATATTTCTCGTATCTGTAAAATGGAATCTTTTGACTGTTTCAATTATGTCGGCAATAGAATCGAACAAGTTGGGCCTTGCATCTGCATATTGTGTTCTTCTTATGTGCATCGTCTTAGTTGCAATGGCAATACTCGACTTACTTGTGAATCGAGCTTTTGGATATAGGAGGCCAAAACATGAATGAGAGCACAGGACTTGAAATACAACACGTAAAAAAAGCCTTTTCGTCATATGGAACTTCAGATAAGTTTTATGCGGTCAATGGGATTGATCTTTCTGTGAAGGGAGGGGAGCTGGTGACCCTGTTGGGACCATCTGGTTGTGGAAAGACAACAATGTTGAGGATGGTGGCCGGATTCGAAATGCCAACAGAAGGGAACATATTGCTCGGGGGAAAGGATGTTACGAGCCAGCCTCCGAACAAGAGGAATGTTGGAATGATGTTCCAAAGTTATGCATTGTTTCCGCATTTGGATGTATATCAGAATATTGAATATGGTTTGAAAGTACAGAAAGTTCCTGAAAATGAAAGGAAGAAGCGTGTTGGGGATATGATGGATCTCATGAAGATTAGTGAATACTCCAACCGTATGCCCAACCAGATATCTGGAGGGCAACAACAAAGGGTGGCACTTGCACGCGCTGTTGTCACGCGACCCCAAGTCCTTTTGTTTGATGAGCCCCTTTCAAACCTCGATGCGAAACTAAGGGAGTACATGCGTGATGAACTTCGGAAAATTCAAATCGAAATTGGGATAACAAGCCTTTATGTGACGCATGACCAATCGGAGGCTATGGCCATTTCCGATCGGGTTGTCATAATGCGTGCTGGAAAAATCGAGCAACAGGGAAGTAATAAAGAAATTTATTCGCATCCGGTAAATAGTTTTGTCGCCAATTTCATGGGAAAGGCGAACTTTATTCAAGTAAAGAAGTTTTCCCATATTTCCGGAGCAAAGAACGCAACTGCGGAAATCTTAGGAAAATTGACGAGTGTGCAAAGTACGCCTGATTTTGAGGGAGGCGTCTGCTTGATTCGTCCTGAAGATATTCATTTTGATTCAACAGGAATGCCAGCGAAAATTGTTCATGGTTCATATTTTGGGAATATGGTTGAATATGAGCTTGATATCCAGGGACAACGACTTTACATGACTGAATTCGGCAATACAAATGAGATAGTTCGGAATGGTAGTGAAGTAAAGGTCAAATTCAACGCCGATAAGATATGCCTTCTTCCCGACAAGAGGTAATGCATGAATGATTTTGAAGATTTCTTGGATAGTGCAAAAGAAATCGCATTCAAAGCGGGTGAATACGTTAGGCTTCACTTATCGATGCCTCACAATGTCATTTCAAAACAAAAATTTGATTTTGTGACGGAGACTGATCATAAATCAGAAAACATCATTACTTCTTTTCTTTTGAGGAAATATCCTGATCATTTGGTGTTTGGAGAAGAAGCTGTTTCTTCTCAAAAGGAAACAGAGAATGAATTGATAAAAAAGTTGCCAGACGATAAGTTCATCTGGATTGTCGATCCGATTGATGGTACCACAAATTTCATCCGGGGCATTCCTCAATATGCTATTTCCATTGCATTGGTAAGAAATTGGCAGGTAATTGTTGGCGTGGTGTATGACATTTCAAGAGATGAAATGTTTTATTCTTCAAAGAATACTTCTTCCTGTTGTAATGGGAAAGAGATTCATGTTTCTTCTTCTTCAACTCTTGATAAATCCATCATTGCAACCAGTTTCCCAGCTGCGGATATGCATGCCCGAAACTTGGTGTTGAAATCCTTGTATGATTATGGTTCGGAAATTATGAGCCTCAGAATTTGGAATTGTGCGACAATTGCTGCGGTAAGTCTGGCTTGTGGTAGAATTGATGCATATGTAGAACCGGGCATTCATCTATGGGATTTCTCAGCAGGAAAAATCATCATAGAGAATGCGGGTGGGAAGTTTACGGATATTTACGGTAAACCGTATCATAAATTGCAGAAACATGTATTGGCTACAAATGGGTATCTTCATGAGAAACTTCTTGGTTTCATTTCAGAAGAATGTCCTTGAGGTTTGAAACTTCTGAAACATAAAAATCAGGTAGTATCAAATAATTCTTGATTGCAATGTCTCTGAAACTTTGTTTCTCCCGCTTCTTGGTTTTCCTGTCGGAATATGATACAAGAAGAACATGCAAAGCTATCGGATCGGGGATCTTGCAAGGTATGCGGGCGTGACGGTGAGGACCGTCCGCTATTATGAGGACATGGGACTACTGAAGAGTCAGGAGCGTTCCGCCGGTGGGCAGCGGACCTACACGGACGCTGACCTCGTCTACCTGAAACGCATTCTCGAATTGAAAGAACTCGATTTCTCCCTGGACGAGATCAAGAGCATCATCACGCTCGGACCGATGGACAGGGACGGAAAGAAACGGAGGGAAGAACTGCTCCGCCAATACCGCTACAAACTCTCCGAGGTGAGCGCCCGCGCCGCCGTGCTGGACAAGAGGATCGATGACCTCTCCTGGCACATCAGGCAGCTGGAGAGCGGCATGGACTTCCAGTCCTGCCCCGGCAGCGGCTGCACGGCATGTTCGTTCCGGGACAAGTGCAGGTTCAGCAAAACCGTCGTCACTTCTGAGTCGTGAGGTAGGCGGAAAGGTAACTGTCGATCTCCTTTGCAAGTTTGTCCGCTGTCTCCTCGGGAGTCGCTTTCTCCTGAAGCATCTTCACGATGCCTTTCTGGAAACTGTAGTAGATGTCGTAGCTGGATGGCACCCAGATGCCTTGGAGCTCCGGGTTGCTTGCCTCCATCTGGTTGATGGCGACCTCAAAGAGCGGGTGCTCTTTCTCATAGCTCTTGAATTCTTCCATCGCATAGGTTCCCGTATTGACCGGGAAGTAGCCGGTGGCGATATGCCATGCGAGCTGCTGCTTGGGGGTCGTCGCAAACTGGACAAACTGCCAGACATCATCCTGCTTGCCGCTCTTGTTGTCGAGCGCATAGAGCGCCCCTCCGCCGATGTTGACGCCGCCGGTGGCCTCTTCATCGACTTTCGGAAGCGGGGCGACGCCAAGCGTGAACTTCTCTCCGACCATCTTCATGATGGTGGTGAGTTGGCTGGTCGAGGCGAGGATCATTGTTGTCCTTCCGCTGGCAAAACTTGTCGTGGTGCCACTCGTGGCATTCTCCAATGCGCCTGTATCATACAATTCCTGCCATTTCCTCAGGAAAGAGACCATCGTTCCATTCTCAGCGAAGACCATTTTCGTCGGGATGCCATCGTGTCCGTTGTTCTGGTCACAGATCAGGGAAAGACCATGCTGCTGGCCGAGCCATGCGCAGAGTTCATACGTTGTCGGCACGCCGCTGAATGCGTAGCGGGTGACGTTTCCGTTCTTGTCTTTCTGGAGCAGAAGGGAAGCGTCTTTCGTCATCTCGTCCAGGCTCTTTGGCGCTTCCGTGATGTTCGCTTCTTTGAATGCGTCCTTGTTGTAATAGAGCAGGATGGTGGAGCTGTTGAACGGCATGCCGATCATCTTGCCTTTGTAGGTCTGGGAGAGCCGTGTCGATTTCACGATGTCGGAGAGGTCGTTTCCGTTTGCTTTCGCAAGATCTTCCATGCAGACGAGCGACGGGTTGTCCCTGATGTCAAGCACTGCCTGTGCGTCCAGTTGGACAAGGTCGGGAAGATCCGCCGAGGCGCCGCTTTGCCAGATGGCTTTCACTTTGGTCAGCACGTCACTTGCTTTTCCTTGGTAGACACCCTGCACGGTAATGCCTTTTTCTTTGCCGACCGTGTCGTTGAACTCTTTGATCAGGCTGTTCGCCGCATCTCCCGCAAGGCCTGAGTTGGAATGCCACCAGGTGATGGTCGTCGTTTTTGTCTCCTTTCCTCCCAAGGCAAAGAGCATGCTGGAAGAGAAAAGAAGCATAAGTATCATGAACTTCGTGCGTCTCATAGGTTACCTCCCGGAAAACCGTGTGCTGATGCTTTCGTTGATCTTCTTTCTTGTCAGGAAGACAAGCAGGACCATGGGAAGCGTCAAGGTGATGATGGCCGCGAGAAGCGGCCCGTAATCGAAACTTTCAGCAAAACCGAGCATCGTGATGCCGACCTGGACCGTCCTCATCCGCTCGTCTCCCGTGATGAGAAGCGGCCAGAGATAGTCGTTGAAGAACTGGGTGAACGACTGCACGACCAGAGCGACGACGACGCTCTGGCTCATCGGGATGAGCATGGTGAAGAGAAAGCGCATGTCGGAGCACCCCTCAAGGTATGCGGCTTCCCGGTATTCGGAGCTTACCGTCAGGAAATACTGGCGAAGCAGGAAGAGTGCGGTCGGGGAGAGGATGGCGGTGACGATCAGACCCCTATAGGTGTCGGCGAGTCCCATCCTCTGGACAGTGATGTAGTTCTGGAGCAAAAGCGCGTCTCCCGGGAGCAGCATGGTCGCCGTCAGGATGAGGAAGATGGCATAGCGTCCCTTGTAGTGGAAGACCGTCAGACTGTAGGCAGCGAGCAGGCAGACCATCATGCGGAGCGTGGTGCCGAGGATGGCGGAG
>Ga0183096_1003101_pt1 | contig 10514 bp, 8 predicted proteins | sample Biomet5_FD_127791 | JGI IMG/M metagenome (GOLD analysis project Ga0183096, IMG submission 127791) | Microbial communities from bioreactor (seeded with sewage sludge) at LBNL, California, USA - Biofuel metagenome 5 (version 2) (version 3) | ecosystem: Engineered > Bioreactor > Anaerobic >...
GTCTTGCCATAGTAAAATCCTCCTGGATCAATTTTATTCTATCATTGATCCAGGAGGATTGACATATTACTAAGTCACTATGTTTACACAAAATGGCTTACAGTCTCCAACCGCCTGGTAATGGTCTGCAAATCCTGCAGATTGTCTGGCCATCCATTCTGGTGCTCCAAGTTTGCGCAGTCCCCACATTCTTTTCTGACCGGTTTTCCACTGTTTCCATATGACAATTCTCATTCTTGTACGTAAATGCTCATCTATTTTTGTCATATTTCCTTTCATCTTTCCGATTCTAAAGTAGTTGATCCAGCCTCGGGTCACCCAGTTCAGTCTTTGGATTCTGATGTCCATGCTGACTGACCAGAAACGCTTTGTCAGCTGCTTGAGTTTCCTTTTGAATTCCTCCAAAGAATCCTTATGCGGTCTGCATTCCCATTTATCACCCATTTTAACAAATCCGAAACAGATCGCTCCGTCTATGAGACCTCACGGGATAAGCTCGCCAGTCTTTCATCGTCTGCCTGCATGAGTTACGGCTATCTTTTGGACTTCGTGACTCTATGCCTACTTATCCGTCATACAGGCCTTGATATCAGGTTTCTGTTCGTCAGGCTACGATTTCGCTATTGCTTCTTCTCGCCCACATCTCACGATGTGAACCTTGCAAGTTGCTATGGGGTTCGTCGATAGCTACGCCCCGTATGGACTTTCACCACAGACTGACGGCATGCCCGTCATACATAGCAAAAGACGGTACTATTCGGTACCGTCTCAGACTGTAGACAAAGCCCAAGCGAACAATGAGTTCGTCTGGGCTTTTCTCGTAAGATGATACTTCAATTTTTCAAGCAAAAGTGCAGATCTTCCCTGACGGTCTCCCGAAGGCCCATACTTGTCATCCGCTTTACTCAATATGTTTACCAGTTTCTTGATGTTCATGCAGGCAAAAGTAAGCCCGACCTTCATCATGATCTGATCATGCCCTCTGCTTACCGCATATCTCATACCATGATGTTCCTTGGCTGTTCCGAATATCCTTTCGATAGTCTCTTTACGCATATCATAGATATCTTTCATTGTTTTCGTATGCCGGATATCCTCGCATATTTCCATGTAGTCTTCCCAGATGTGCCTGGTCAGTACTTTCACATGGTTCCTGCTGCCGGTACACCGGTCCAGCATCGGGCAGCCCGCACACACATGACCGTTGCTCTTGTATTCTCTGTAGCCTTCTCTGTTTGTCGTGCTGTAGTTGATTATCTGATCCCCGGGACATATGCAGCAGTCATAATATTCATCATATGCATATTCGTTTTTCTTAAAGAAGCCTTTCTTTGTCATCGGGCGCTTGTACGGGAAGACCGGTGTCTGTCCGTTATCTATCAGCAGCTTTGCTATTGCCGGTGTCTTGTATCCCGCATCCATGACCAGTGTTTTGGGATCGAACTTCTGCATCTTTTCATATATGAAAGGAAATGTTCTGCTGTCGTGCTCGTTCCCGGGATGTGCCGTATAGCCCAGTATCCATCCATGCCTGTCACAGGCCGTTTCTATCGAATATGCAAACACTTCTTTATGCTCGCCTTTGTGGAACCATCCGCTGTCGGGATCCGTTGTGCTCTGTTTCTGCTCCTTTGTGTCAGGTGAGACTTCTTCCTTATCTGCGCCGGGCCCGCCGCTGCCTTTATCATCGTCGTCATCATCATCTTTATCTTTGTCCTTGAGCGGCTTTTTCCCGTGGGCCTCTCTGTCGGCATCTATTTCTTTGCGGAGAGTTTCATCATAGAATCTGGCATTCTTTTTTGCCACCAGGACTTTCTTCATTTTCTTTCTGTTCGCACATGCTTTGATATGTGTGGCGTCTATGAAGACCGTATCGGTATCTACAAGCTTCGCATCCATGCACTGCATCAGTATGTTCTGAAAGATCTGCTCGAACAGATCGGTGTCTTCGAATCTTCTTTTGTAGTTCTTACCGAAAGTGCTGAAATGCGGAACGCTGTCATAGAAATCAAGTCCGAGGAACCAGCGGTAGGCAACGTTCACTTCGATCTCTTTTATCGTCTGTCTCATGCTTTTGATCCCGAACATGTATTGTATGAAAGGGATCTTGATAAGCATGACGGGATCTATGCTCGGTCTCCCCTGATCGGGAGAATACCTGTCTTCGACAAGATCATAGATGAAATCAAAATCTATATATTTATCTACTTTTCGCAGCAGATGATCCTGAGGCACAAGGTCCTCAAGAGATACTATCTGCATCTGATTACCGTTCGCTTTGCTGCTGTCTTTCGTGATCATATTAACCGCCTTTCACTGCATATATTATACCACAGAGCAGAGCGTAAGTGCTGAAATTCCAACGATTTATCCGTGACTGCAGGCAAAGAAAAAGCCCAGGCAAACTCATCGTTCGCTTGGACTTTGTCTACAGTCTGAGACGGTACTATTCGGTACCGTCTTTTTTCACATTTGCCAGATATCTGTACATTGTCGGAAGTGATACGCCAAGCAGTTCCGCGACCTCCGGAAGGGTGCCTTTTACCATAAAAGTGCCCATATCCTGCAGTTTGGAGACCAGTTCGACTTTTTCATATTTTTTCATTTTCCTGAGTCTGTCGAGATTGCCGGGAACGATACTGCTTATATTATTCCTGACAAGGTCATTCACATCTATGCTGAACGTTTCTTCCGCTCCGGAAAACGATACGTCCCCCGCTCCTGTCCTGATGATCGAGTCCAGTATATCCCTGGCCTCTGTAAGTTTTTCACAGTCCATATTTATGCAAAGCAGCCCTATCAGTACATCCTTTTCATCTTTGATAAAATAGGTCGCAGATTTGACTGCATAACCGTGTGCCGACATTCCCTTGTAATTTACTTTGTAGTTCTGCTCCTGATATGCTCCGCTTTTCACAAGATCAAGTGCAAGCCCTGTTATCGGAGCACCCTTTTTCCTGCCGCTGATATGCCCGTTTCTGATTGCCACTATAGATTTGTCCCAGTCGGTCAGATCATGCAAAACGACCTCGGTATCCGGGCCGAGATAATCAGCCAGGAAATCCACCAGCGACATATATGGTTCAAGTTTTTTATGCATATTATCTTTCTCCAGTCTCACGCCTGTTTCCGGCGTTATTTGAACAATACCAATATCAGATCCTGTCCTAACAATATCATATGATGTAAGAATCATAAAGTAGTTTTTATACGAACCGTCTGTTCTGTCACAAATACACTCTTATATGTTTTCATCTCTACCAGCCTTGCCTGAAGCGCATCACTTCATCCGGAATGTCTCCGGCCAGGAAATCCGCTATTGACCTGTCGATTATATCAAACCCTTTATTGAGCTGTTCCTCTGTAATATTCAGCGGCGGCTGCAGCCTCAGGATATTGCCTGCAAGTGTTATCATTATCAGACCTCTTTCATATGATCTGTATACTATTTTATATGCCGCAGTCACATCGGCTTTTATCACACCGTCATCGCCGGCGGTTCCAATACCGAGCCCGCCCGACATGCCTATGCCTCTGTCGCACATTACTGCCTCGGGATATTTTTCTTTTATGCCCCGGCATCTGTCTCTGAAGATCCTGATATTCGCCTTCAGCCGATCCTGAAAATCTTTCGTCTGCATCACATCAAACTGAGCCAGTCCGGCAGTCATTGTTACTGCATTTCCGCTTAATGTAAAAAGATGCGCCGGCGGCTTAAGAACATCCATGATCTCGGCGCGCCCCATGATTGCCCCGGCGGCGAATCCCGCTCCGAGCGACTTGCCCATGACAATGCAGTCAGGCCGGACCTCCGGATAATTTTCAATAGCAAAAAACGGTCCTGTTCTGTAAAATCCCTGCTGGACTTCTTCCGATATGAACAATATGCCGTTGTCTCTGCACATATTATACAGTTTATTCATAAAAACAGGATGTGCCGGTGTCATTCCTCCGTCCCCCTGTATCGGCTCTATTATTACGGCCGCCACTTCTTCAGGAGACATATATGATTCAAAAGCGAATTTCATTTCTTTCAGACAGTCTCTTTCACAGACATCATCCGGCACTTCATTAGAAAAGAACGGGAAATGATATATTTCCGGCAGTAACGGTCCTATGCCTTTATGCATCGTGCTGGAGCATGTCGTCATTGATGATGACCCGTATGTGTTTCCATGGTATGCATTTAAAAAGGCTATTATTTTCGTTCTTCCTGTATATGCCCTCGCAAATTTTATGGCGGCATCATTAGCATCCGATCCGCAGTTGCCGAAGCATATCTTGGCCGGACCTTCACCTGGAAATACGGAAGTCAGTCTTTCAGCATATTCGATCATCGGCTTGTTATATGCATAAGGTGCCGCATACTGTGTGGCTTTTTGAAGCTGCTGTGTAACGGCTTCAATAACCTCCGGCTGACGCGATCCGAGATTCAGTGAAGAAGCTCCGGAAAGGAAATCGATAAATTCATTTCCATCGGCATCGACAATAAGAGATCCCTCTCCTTTCTCTGCTACCAGCGGATAATATGATAAATGCGAAGTGGGAGCGATGACTCCGGCATCTCTTGCCACCCATTCACTGCATTTTTCTGTATTCATTCAGTACCTCCATTTCTTCAATCTTATCTTCCGATTATAGAAAATATACTGTAAAATCATTATATTTTATTTGATTCATGCGGTCAACGCTCTTTGTTACCCTATCATTCCCCGCTGCTGTTTTATATTCCCGCGCTTTTCACGTGTTGAAATAATCCGTGTTTTAGTGTAACATCGTATAATAACCCTGAAAGGAGCATTAAAATAGTGAAAAAAAATACATTCGTTACACTCGAGCAGATAAATGAAATCGTCAAAACATATCCGACGCCTTTCCATTTATATGATGAAAAAGGCATCAGAGACAATGCACGTTCTGTGAAGGAAGCTTTTTCATGGAACAAGGGCTTCCGTGAATATTTTGCAGTCAAGGCAGAGCCTAATCCGTTCATCATGAAGATCCTCAAAGATTACGGATGCGGCGCAGACTGTTCATCAGAGGCAGAGCTGCTCCTTTCCGAAGCGGTCGGACTAAGCGGATCCGATATCATGTTTTCATCAAACGATACACCGGCCTCAGAATTTGCGCTGGCAAAAAAAATGGGAGCCATTATCAACCTTGATGATTTTACTCACATCGAATACTTCGAAAAAAATGTCGGCGCTTTTCCGGAAACCATGAGCTGCAGGTATAATCCGGGCGGTATTTATGAGCTCGGCAACGGCATCATGGACAATCCCGGAGATGCCAAATACGGTATGACAAAAGAACAGATAATCGAGGCGTATAAAGTGCTGCGGTCAAAAGGCGTCAAGCATTTCGGCATACACGCATTTCTGGTCAGTAACACAGTAACTAACGATTACTATCCTGCACTTTCAAAAACTCTATTCGAATTATGTGTTGAGATAAAAGAAAAAACCGGAATATCTCTCGAATTCATAAACCTGTCAGGAGGTGTAGGAATAGCTTATACCCCTGAACAGACCGCCAACGATATTGCTGCTATAGGTCAGGGCGTCGAAAAAGTATATAACGAAGTGCTCGTTCCGGCAGGTCTCGGAAACATTGCGATCTATACAGAAATGGGACGTTTCATGACCGGTCCTTACGGATGTCTGGTCACGAAGGCTATACATGAAAAACACACATACAAGGAATATATCGGAGTTGATGCGTGTGCAAGCAATCTTATGCGCCCGGCAATATATAAAGCATATCATCACATTACGGTAGCCGGCAAGGAAAATGTTCCCTGCAGTCACAAGTACGATGTTGTGGGATCTCTCTGTGAAAACAGTGATAAATTTGCAATCGACCGTATGCTCCCTGAAATAGATATCGGCGATTACCTTATCATTCACGATACAGGAGCTCACGGTTTCTCCATGGGATACAATTACAACGGCAGACTGCGCTCAGCAGAACTGCTTCTATGTGAAGACGGCTCAGTCAGAATGATCCGCCGCGCAGAAACACTCGCTGATTATTTTGCGACATATGACTGCTTCGACGATTATAAAAAACTAGGAAAATAATTCGAAAAACTAACCGCCCGGTGCTGATGCACCGGGCGGTTTGATCTGGTGAGCCATGCGGGATTCGAACCCGCGATCTTCGCCTTCGGAGGGCGCTACTCTATCCGGCTGAGCTAATGGCTCGCAAATTATGTCATAACGACACTTTGATATTATAACACGGATATCATTTTATGACTATCCATGTTCAAAGGTTCAGCAATAAAAAACTGCTGCATCAGCAGAAAAACTTTTTTCTGATACATCTGATACAGCAGCATTGAATTTGGCAATTTCAAGCTATGTCTGCAGCGTCTGCCTCAGCGCCGATCGTCCCCGCATCTTCGTCCTTGCCTCTGATCTGAATAAATATACCTGCAATAAGCACAAACAGTCCGATCATTGAAGACAGAGAAATGGTTTCTCCGAGCAGAAAATGGCTCAGTGCCAGTGTTACAAACGGGGTAGCATATGCCAGTATCGAAATCTTGGCTGTATCGCCGTACTCGAGCGCTCTCAGCCAGAAGAAATATCCCAGCGACATCGGGAATATTCCTATCAGCACTATTCCGACAAGCTGCATCCCGCCAAAAGACGCAAACCCGCCTATAAAAGGAACTGTAACGGCACCCATTACTGCCGTAGCAGCGTAATACACGGTAAGACTGATGTAACTGTTATAATTCAGTTTCTTGTTCAGCGCGCAGAATACTCCGTAGAAGACCGCGCCTCCTATGCAGCTGAGAGCCCCGCTGATGCTGCTGAAATGCAGACTAGTAATATTCCCCTGCGTTGCAACTATTATCACTGCAAAGAAAGAAAGCAATGCGGCAAACATTTTCCTCACAGTCAGTCTTTCTTTCAGGAAGATACAGCTCATTAGTATTACCATGATCGGCCACAGATAATTAATGATGCATGCATCCTGAACTCTCATTACCTTAATGCCGTAATAATATAATCCGCTTGTCAGGAAAACTCCGAGTATCCCCATGCCGGACATGATCGCCCAGTCTTTTATTCTGTATGATCTGACGACACTGCCCAGTTTATTGCGCAGACAAATGCCGATCATAAAAAGCGTACCGAAAACCGAAGATAAGCAAAGAAGCTGCATACTGCCCATTCCTCCGACTGTCAATTTGACCATCGGTGCAAGCGTGCTGAACAACATTATTGCCAGCGCTACTGAAAGATAATCTTTTCTCATCTACTCTGCCTTTCTTTGTTTATCCTACAAATAAAAATATAAACCTTGGAGCAGCTCCAAGGTCAATACTTTTTTTGATCACAGGCAAATTATTTTTTCAAGTGTGCCCGTATGTTATATATCAGTCGATACTTTTCCATCTGCAGAAGCTGCAGTCCGATATCATCGGCTATGTAGAGATCAGTTCTCCGCCCGTTTTCCCTCAGCCAGCCTGTCAGCGGTGAAAAATCTATCCTGCCGTCCACCGCTTCCGCTGTGAAGCATGCGTAATCACCTCCAGGAATATCCAACAGGTCGACATCGTCTTTTTCAGTGGGCTGGTACCTTTCAAAGACAACGTATTCAACCGTTTTGCGGAATACTCCCTGTTCCACATCTTCTGCATCAAGAATATAGCTGTAATGTCTGCGCATCGTGCCGTATGTATTTCGGAACTTCACTATCGTTTCATCGAGCGTCTTATGGTAATCCTCAAGTTCCCCGTTGCTGCTTCCGAAAATCACTTTTGAGCCGTCGTAACGCCTGACTGTCACTTCATTCGAAGGCTCGGTATTATTCAAAAGTTCATTCTGCTGTTCATACCATTCGATATCATCGGCCACATTGGCATAATAAAGACTGAGCCTTTTCGCCTCATCTCTTCTTCCCACCAGCATTTCAGTAACTTCATCATTATTGCCGGCTTCTGTGACAGCCCTGATTTCTTCAATAGACATGTCGAGCTTCCGGAACATCATGACCATATCAGTGAGCCATAACTGTTTGACAGAATAATATCTGTATCCGGTTTCTTTATCAACGACCTGCGGACAAATCAGACCGACCTTATCGTAGTATCTTAACGTGTCCGCAGACAATCCTGATGCCTTGCTCATCTGTCCTATCGTGAAAAGTTCATGCTTATCCATATCAGTATTTTTCTTTCAGTCTTCCTTCTTTATACGCTTCGACCAGTTCCCGCAATTCATCGATCTGTCTCTGCAGATCCATTCCCTGATCTGTGTCCCTTACAGTCATACGCTTCTTCATTACCTCTACTGTCCTCATAGTAGGCGAATGAAAGACCTGTGTACCGTCTTTCTGCAGCGGTTCATACGGCTTATGTTCCGCCAGCGCCATAAATCTCGAGTTATAGATAAAAGTATATCCGGCTATTCCTGTCGTCTTCTGGTATGCCTTGGAAATACCGCCGTCGATAATGAAGAGCTTTCCTCCGCCCTTCACCGGGCTCTCTCCGTCCTTGATCTTGACCGGTACATGCCCGGAAATAATATGCGATGTATCAGGATCAAGTCCGAATTCCCTCAGTATCTTGTCGACTATCAGCTCCTGGTCTATGAGTTTGTAGTACGGAGTCGTATTTTCTTTATGTGTCGCCTTGTCTTCAATAAACAATCTTTCGAACGTCGTCATCTGATCTTTCCCGAAAAGCGGCGAACGCGCACCGAGCCACAGATACCACATCAGATCCCCCGAATGCCCTGTTTCTTCCGACTTTTTCGGATTGAAAAACGCCAGTCTCACCTGTTCATCAAGATAATCGAACAGCTTTTTCCCGCTGTTTGTGGCGCCGTTCAGCGATACTTCGAGGAAATTGCCGTCTGCATCCATCGGTATACAGCCATGATACATAAGATTCCCGTTCAGCACTTTATAAAGAGATCCGTGCGTCATCATGAACCCTATATGCTTCTGAAGCTTCTCACTTCTGAGCACGGATGCCTCCAGATTTCTCAAAAGCCTTTCCTCTTCAGGAGTAAGTTTATATGGATCAGCAGGGTCAATAGTAGGGAAATGCTTGTCCCTCAACTCATATGTCTTCCCGTTGAGCTCAATTGTCCCTGCTTCATAATCTATCTTGTCCAGCATCATCCGGTTTTGCAGATGATATTCGGGATGGGCCATGATACGCTGTCCTTCAACTTTGAACTGACAGATCGCGATCGCTTTATGCATTTTGGCCGCGAGTTCCGGATCCACCGGATCGAATTTTGAGGTTTCGATTATCTTCGGCATGAAAATTTCACACGGATCATCACCGTAAAATTCAAGCGCAAATGCTGACAGCGGTCTCAGATTGATGCCGTATCCGATCTCAAGCATGTCAAAATTGTAATATCTTACATTGATCCTGAGCACATTTGTCATGCAGGCCCAGCTTCCCGCGGCAGCACCCATCCACAGAATGTCATGATTGCCCCACTGGAAATCCACATCGTGATAATTCATCAGGAAATCCATGATTTCATCCGAGTGTGATCCTCTGTCAAAAACATCACCGATTATATGAAGTCTGTCTACTGCCAGACTCGATATCGTGTCTGCCATGGAACATATAAAATCTTCGGCCATCCCGCTTTCTATGATCGAAGAAAAAATCTCGCTGTAGTAATGTGATTTATTAGCCTCATCATCTGCATGCAAAAGTTCGTCCATGGCATATCCCCAGTATTTGGGAAGTCTCTTACGGACCTTGGAACGCGTATATTTTGTAGATACCGACTGACATATTACTATAAGACTGTAAATCGTCTCACGGCACCACTGGTCAAAATTTGGCGAATCAGCTTTTCTGCGCGCTATTTCAGCCTGCGGATTATATATAAGAGCAGCAAGGTTGTCTCTCTGCTCTCTGCTCATCTCATCGCCGAAATGCTCCTCGATTTTCGCACGTATCGTTCCGGAAGCACTTGTTATCATGTGTCGGAATGCTTCATATTCTCCGTGAAGATCTGACAGATAATATTCCGTTCCCTTCGGCAGGGCCAGAATAGCTCTCAGGTTGATTATTTCTCCGGTAGCCGCTTTACGGTTCGGAAAATCCTTTGACAGCAGCCTCAGAAAATCCATATTATACATATCGTATTCCTTTCTATTATCCCTCGTAGAGGTCATTGCCCTCAGGATCTACTGCAACAATAGCCGGAAAATCCACAACTTCAAGCTTCCTTATTGCTTCAGTCTGAAGATCTTCATACGCTATGAGCTCAACTTTTTTTATGCTCCTGGAAATAAGAGCTCCTGCGCCTCCGATAGCTGCAAAATAAATGCCGCCGAAGCGTTTGATCGCATCCACTACTTCTTTCGATCTGGGACCTTTGCCGATCATTCCGGCCATTCCCATCTCCAGGAGTCTCGGCGCAAACGGATCCATCCTGTAGCTTGAAGTGGGACCTGCCGCTCCGATCACCTGCCCCGGTTTTGCCGGAGACGGTCCAACATAATAAATAAGTGCATTTTCTATC
>Ga0183096_1003102_pt1 | contig 10512 bp, 6 predicted proteins | sample Biomet5_FD_127791 | JGI IMG/M metagenome (GOLD analysis project Ga0183096, IMG submission 127791) | Microbial communities from bioreactor (seeded with sewage sludge) at LBNL, California, USA - Biofuel metagenome 5 (version 2) (version 3) | ecosystem: Engineered > Bioreactor > Anaerobic >...
ACCTTAAACCTTCTGATCCGTAGTCGGGTCTAAGCCACTCATTCTTCTTGATTTACAAGCACTTGCAACTTTTAGAAACTTCAATTTACATGTAGAAACGTAACACTAACCGTAACACTTTTCAATATATATATAGCGATTACTTATCAAAATAGTTGAATATTTACCCTATTCTATAATAAAATTCTAACAATTCAATTTCTCGGTAATTGTATGGATAAAAGAACCTGACATTACTATGCGTAATATTGAGATAAACAATAAGTCGCAACTACAATCTGGATTTACTTTGATCGAGCTTTTGGTTGTATTAGGTGTTCTCTTTTTCCTGGTCATTCTGCATTTACCCGTATTCGCGAATGCCTACCAAAAGGCGGGAGACTCCACCTGCTTAAACAACAAACTATTGTTGACTGCCGCATGGAAGATGTATGCGAGTGACAATGGTGGGAACCTGTGTTTTATGCCAGATAGTCCATCCGATAAAGCATGGTGTTATGGTGGCATGGATTATTATGGAAGCAACGATGATACAAATGTGAATTACATTACCTCTTCGATTGCCCAGTTGGGAGGTTATATAAAGAATGCAAAATGGGTAAAGTGTCCCGAAGATCGCAGTGCTCAATATGGGAAAAAAGGTTTAGCTCGCGTTCGGAGCGTTTCAGCCAATCAAGCTGCTGGTCTTGATTCAATGGGGCTGTCTCATTCAGGCCTATGGTTGGCTGGAGGTAGTGGACGTGGCCCCTATGTTGTGTTTGGCAAGGAATCTGACATTGCCCAGATCGGCAGTTCAATGCTTTGGATTTTTATTGATGAACATCCAGATTCCATCAACGATGGTGGTTTTGCTTTTTGTATGACTATGAATGACTGGGTTGACGTCCCCAGTGTCGCACATAACAATGCCACCTGCATTTCATTTGCTGACGGTCATGTGGAATTACACCCGTTTCAACGGCCAGACGTTATCTCTGCGCCAACCTACGGTTCTTTCGTCAGCCCCATAAGAGTATTAAACAATCCAGACGTTCTTTGGTTTCAGGCTAGAACTTCTTGTAAACAATAAACTTCCCCTTCGAAATCCGAAGGAATTTCATTTCATGATAATTAGTGTAGTTGGAGCTTTATCTACTCGGGAGAAAGAACCCTGTAGTATTTTTGGCTATCTTCTGAATCAATGACTTGAGGTGATTGGCAGGAATTTGTAGTCCATAGGCCAGTTGTAACGTTCGTTGTTTCCAGAAGGATACCGTCAGACCAGAATAACACGAGTGATTGACATTGTTTTTGCATTATTAATGTGGGAGCTGGAAGGCTTTTCCAAAGTTCGGTTGGGCAATCTGCATACACATCACCCCATCCATAAAAACCACCATTGTAAAATACGGTAACATTACCAGAATCCCCAAAGACACCGCGTTTTCCGGTAAAACATGGAACATTTCCTTTGAAATAGACTCTCTCTAGGCTCTGATTTCCATAAAATGCATAATCACTAACCATAAATGGATCCAAGCTCGAGATTACAACACGGTGCAGGTCTGGTATTTCAGCCAGTGCAAATTCTCGGATTTGCGTTACGATCTCTGGTAAAATACAGAAGCCCGCTTTGCCGCCTGGAAATGCAATGAGCTTTTGGAGGTCCTTATCAAACAACACACCGCCAACGTCTTTAAAATAGGGATTATCATCAACAACTGTAATGGCAGTCAGTTGAGAACAATTTGCGAAGGCTTCAAATCCGATCATAGATACGCTAGTTGGAATGACAATTTCACTTAAATTGCGGCAACCAAAAAAGGCGCTATTTCGAATTTCAGTGACTCCGGTCGCGATCTCGTAAGAGCCAGAACGGCCCCCTGGACACTGGATTAAGCCGGTGATTTCTTTGTTAAATAAAACACCGTCGATACTTGCGTAATTGGGATTGGCTTGATCAGCCGTGATTGATGTTAAGCTAAAGCAGTTGTTAAAGGTCCCATCTCCGATGTCATAGACCGCCTGTGGTATGGCGAAATTAGTAAGGCTTGAACATCCATCAAATGCATGGAATCCGATACTTGAAACGGTGCTAGGTAATGTAATGCTAGTAATTCCTGTGCATCCAGCAAACGCCCAATCATCAATAGCACCAAACGAATTTGTGAAAATCAGAGCCCCCGTAATGCCACTAGGACAACAAATGAGGTTAACTCGTAATGGAGATGTGTCATTGTTGAATAACGCGCCATTAATACTCGTATAGTTGGTATTTTCGATCGCCACATCAATGGATTTAAGATTGGAACAACCAGTAAATGGCAAGAATCCGATGGATCTAACTCTTTGAGGAATAATGATGGAAGAAAGGTTTGAGCATCCATAAAAGTCGTTGTCAACCATCGAGATAAGGTTGGATGAGAGTAAACATTGATTCATTCCTGAACATCCACGAAAGACATCGGACCCAAAAAATCTGACCGTATCAGGTATGACAATACTCTTCAAATTTGTACAACCTTCGAATAAAGAGTTGGTAAGATTCACAACCCCATCTGGAATCGTAAACACCGAAAGGTTCTTGCAGCCGTAAAAGGCATGATCTCCAATTTTGGCAACATTCGTTGTGAGAATAATGTTCGTCAAAAGGGAACAATCATAAAAAGCACAACTTGCGATATTTGTTATGGTATCGGGCACTGTATAATTTCCGGATTTTGTGGTCGAACAGCGGATGAGCACGGTCTGATCGAAATTGAACAAAACCCCATCAGAAATATAAAAACTAGTGTTGGAACTAGCGAGGGACAAGGTGTCCAAATTATCACACTTTGAGAAAACTCCTGTTCCCAAACTGGAAAGACCTAAAGAAAGAACGACGTTCGTCAAACTTGAGCATGAGGAAAAGGCATGTGCTCCTAAAGTCACAACAGAATCAGGTAAACTGACACAACTCAGCCGGGCACAATTTTCAAACGCTGAATTACCTATGTTTGTCAGCGTTTGTGACAATATCAGATTTTGAAGGCTCGTGCAGCCAAAAAAAGCAAAATCGCCGATTGATAATAAACTGCTAGGTATACTTATACTATTTAGACTGGTGCAATCCATGAAGACCCCATTCTCGATCTTTGTTGTTCCTGAAGGCCAATTGAAGTTTGCTAGACTATCACAATCAGAAAAAGCACCAGAGCTGATATTGGTAATGCTATTGGGCAGCTCAAGTTCTCTGAGGCTACGGCACCCCGAAAATGCGTCTGTTCCTATGTTAATTAATGAGGAAAGCCCCATCATTCGGCACATGGCCGAACAGCCTGAAAATGAATAATTACCAATCCCCACAACACGATCCGAACAATCTACTGATTCCAATTTGGAACAACCCAAAAATAATTGGTCACTTAATTTACTATTTAAACTCAGAATTATAACATTTGTTAATCCCGTGCAATCACCGAAAGCCCCAACTCCCAGTATTTTAAGTGTGCTTGGTAATGTAATCTGTGATAAAGCAGAACAGCCAGAAAACGAACCACTTCCTATGGACAAAAGCCCTTCCGGTAGGATGACATGAGTCAAAGTGCTACAATGATAAAATGCGTTTGTACCAATCTTCAGAAGATTGGTAGAAAGATATCCAATAGTGAGACGTTCACACTGTTGGAAAGCTGATGTTCCAATGTCGATAACACTATCTGGAATAGACACGTTTAACAGATTGCTGCAATACTCAAACGCATAATTACCAATGTTTGTAACACTATTGGGAATGGTAACGTTCGTAAGGCTCGTGCAGCCATAAAACAAGTTGGTTTTAATGCTGATTATACCGTTGCCCAAGATTACTTTGCTAAGATTTGAACACCCCCAAAAAGAACTGCCACCGATGTTGGTCACACTGTTGGGAATGGTGATACTCAACAAATTGGTGCAGTAATAAAAAGCAAGATTACCAATTTTAGTTACGCTATCTGGGATATTCAAATTGGATAGGTTACCACAGTACTCAAACGCGTAGTTGCCGATTGCACTTACGCTTCCTCCAATTGTTACATTCGTCAAGCTAGTGCATTGATAAAACATGTAATCTCCAAGGCTAGTCACTCTGTCTGAAATCGAAGCGCTTTTAAGACTGCTGCAACCATAGAATGCATAATTTCCAACCCGAGTCACACTGTTGGGAATGTCTATGCTTTCCAAAAGAGAACAATTTTTGAAAGCAGAGTCCCCAATGCTAGTCACACTCTTGGAGATGGTAATCCCAGTCAGGCGTGCACAACAATTAAATGCGTCATCGCCTATACTAGTAACATTATCGGGAATAAGAATCGTAGTAAGCCTTTTACCATTAAAAAAGGCATAGTTACCTATTCTTGTGACTTGATATGGGATCGTAATAGCATTTAAAAACTCACAATCATAAAATGCGTAATTATCAATATTCGTAACACTATCAGGAATAATCACAGTTGAGAGATTTGTGCATTCCGAGAGCATTGAATCTGGAATATTAGTTATTCTGTTGGGAATGACAAATTGTTTCAGATTTCCACAATACCAAAACGCGTGATCTCCAATATTTGTAACACTATTGGGAATAGTTACATTAGTGAGCGATGCGCAATACGCAAAACTCCCATTGCCTAACGATGGAACTCCATCAGAAAAAACAATATTGTCCAGAAGTGGACAATCATAGAAAGCCCCATCACCAACTGCTGCGCGGCAATTATACGAGAGAGTTTTTAATTTTCTGCAGTGAATGAAGGCACAATTTCCAATTGAAGTAACTTGCTCAGGGATAACCAAGGTTGTGAGCGAAAAACCATCACAGAAAGCGTAATCGCCAATTGTTTGGACACTCGTCGGCATCATTACGTAAGTCAGATTAGTACATTCTGAAAAAGCACTACCACCAATATTTTCAACTCCATCACCAATGATGGCATTTGTGAGTGAAGAGCAGTGCCAGAATGCGTAATCACGAAGATATGTAACTGTGCCTGGAATCTTAACAGATGGGAGCTTAGAACACCCAAAAAATGCATAGGAATCAATATTAGTGACACCTGTTTCGATAGAAATATTGGTTAGGCTTGCACAATCATAAAATGCCCAAGTCCCAATCGTCATCACACTCTCCGGAATGCGAATACTTTGGAGGTTCGTACATTCTGAAAAAGCCGAGTTACCTATTCTTACCGCAGCAGTCGATAATTGAACATTTTGTAACGAAGTGCAGTACCAAAAAGCATAATCTCCAATATCGAGCACAGAATCAGGAATTGTAACAGAACTTAAATTAGTATTGTTGAAAAAGGCTTTAATTCCAATCGTAGTCACTGTACCAACATCTGGTATCAAGGAAGGAATGGTAACGTTACTTCTCGTTCCTGTGTAGCTAGTAATCGTTACATTGGTGCCACTGACAGTATATGTGAAATTGCTATATGTGCTCTGAGCCTGACCTTGAAATAGAAAGCAGGAGCTTACAAGCACCAGGAGAAGCCAGAGTTGTAACTTCACTCTTGGAACGCTTTTTAATCCATTCTTTATTTCTGCAATCCTCGGTATGTGGCACATGGGGTTCCTTTTATTCTAAAAGTTTGTGGGCTTTCTATGGAATCTTGATTTTTTCGCATATTTGAAGATTACTCGGCAAGAACAAATATTGATTGTGAAAAGAACTGCCAGTGTGAATGTCGGATAATCTCGAAGTTCTCCCTTCAACACTCGCCTTCTCCAAGGTGGCTCCGACTATCACTTGGCTTATATTCATAATGTCGTCTCAAATTTCGAAAAATAACCAACGATAATACCTGCGCGCTGACAACTGGAAAAAATGTAAATTACGCGTTTGACAAAAGTAATTAGTCCTAATAGAAAATATTTCACTTCCATAAAGCATAAAAGTTTTTTTAGGTTGCAGCAATTGTCATTACGGAAGTTGTGAGAATAGGTTCCTACGGAAGAGGTTTTGATATTGGTATCATAGACTGTGCCCCATAAACCTTATGTTGCCAAGGCATTACATGGGATAAGCAAAAATCCACGTTTTAAGAGAGTTTATAATTAAAATTTACAGATATGATAACTGTACAACAACATACAAGAGCACTGTTAATAGTGCTCTTGCTTGTTTTGCTGATCTCCCAAGCACAATTGTGGGGGAATTACAATGGGGCCCATTATTATTCAGATGGGACAAGTCTTTCTATTTCCGATTACTCAAGAGAGGGTGGAACTGTGGCTATTCCTCAGTTCATTCAAGTCACCATAGGAACGAATGCGTCAGAAGATCTTTCTGCCACCGGCATTGGTGACAGGGCGTTTGAAATCTGCACCAGCTTGACAAGCGTAATGGTCCCCAATAGCGTGATTAGCATCGGAAATAATGTCTTCCGTTACTGTTCCAAGCTCAACGGAGCTTATTTTCTCAGAAACACGCCAAGTCTCTGTTCCTCTGTTTTCGAAGGAGACAACAATGCAACCATTTATTATTTTGCCGATGCAACGGGCTGGGACTCGACTTTTGGTGGATGTCAAACTGTCAAGCTGAATCATCAACCGGTAATCATTGCCCAACCAACGAACATGACGACATATGTGAGGAGTAGCGCAACGCTCACATTTGATTCCTTTCAAGCGTCAGACGCAGCAGTTAACCAGGTGCTTGTCGGCAACAAGATTGGATCGATCACCAGTCGCACCGCCACGCTCGAAGTGGTTCCGATTATCGCGTGGGGACAAAACAAATTTGGACAGACAAACGTTCCTTTATCTGCGACAAATATCGTGGCTATTGCTGCCGGTGCAAATCATTTCCTAGCTCTACGCTCGGACGGAACGGTGGTAGCTTGGGGATCCAATGCCTCCGGGCAAGTGAATACTCCATTTTTGGCAGTCAATGTGGTTGCTGTCGCTGCAGGTGGTAATCAGAGTCTGGCTCTGCGTTCGGATGGAAACGTAGTCGTGTGGGGATCTATTCAACAGGTTCTGCCTGCGGCGACCAATGTAGTGGCTGTGGCGGCAGGCAGTGCTCATAGTCTGGCTCTGCGCTCAGATGGTAGCGTGGTTGCCTGGGGGAGTAACAGTTACGGTCAAACAAATGTACCAGCAAGTGCGACTAATGTAGTAGCTGTGGCGGCAGGCGATTACCATAGTATAGCCTTGCGTGCAGACGGCATAGTCTTGGCGTGGGGAAACAATGGCAGTGGCCAGACAAACATGCCCTCAAACGTGGCCAATGTAGTGGCTGTGGCGGCAGGCAGTGCTCATAGTCTGGCTCTGCGCTCGGATGGTAGTGTGGTTGCTTGGGGGAATAACAGTTACGGTCAAACGAATGTACCAGCAAGTGCGACCAATGTAGTGGCTGTGGCGGCAGGCAATTCCCATAGTCTGGCCTTGCGCGCAGATGGTACGGTCTTGGCATGGGGAAATAACAGCAACGGACAGACGGACGTACCTTCATTTGTTACCAATGCTGTCAAAGTCGCTGGAGGCAGCTTTTTTAGTCTCGCTCTCCTCGCCCCTTCGGTCTCCCAAAATTCTCCCACGGTGGTTTTGCCACAGGCTCAACGCAATGCCTACATTGGACACACAGTAGTGTTTGTTGCCGCAGTCAATGGAGAAACGCCATTGCAATATCAATGGAAATGTAATGGAACTAATTTAGTGGACGACGGGCGTATTCGCGGATCGCAGACCGCTTCTTTGATCATCTCGAATATTTATGCAAGCGATGCTGGCACATATAAACTGACAGTCTCTAACGCAAACGGAACATCAAGCAGTGAGGAAAGCACACTTACCATTCTCGTCTCTCCGTCAATCGCTTTTACGCAACCCTCAAGTCCCCTGACCTCCACCTCAGCCACACTCAATGGCATGGCAGTACCCAACGGCACGCCAGCTATAGCATGGTTTGAGTGGGGGCCAAATACAGCTTATGGGTATACGACGGCACCCATCTCTGTTGGCTCAGGTTTGAATGTAATCCGAGTGAGCACGTCCATCAGCGACTTGTCTCCAAAGCTTGCCTATCATTATCGTTTGATAACAAGTAATCAGGTTGGTTTAGCTTACGGTATAGATCGCATGATGACGACAGGGATGAAGATCACTCCGATGGGGGCTTCGACATACGGGCTCACCAAGGTACCTCAAGGTCTGAGTAACGTCACATCCATTGCTTGCGGCCATGGTCAGAACATGGCCTTGCATGCGGATGGTACTCTGTCCGTATGGGGAGCTAATTATATTGGCGGAACAAATTCTCCCATAAACGTGCCTGCAGGGCTAAGTAACCTTACAGCCATTGCTGGTGGATACAACCACTGTCTTGCTGTGGACTCCTATGGCCTTGTGACAGCATGGGGAAAATACTCTTATAGTGGCAAAGAAGCAATTGTTCCGTCCAATGTTACCAGCGTGATCGCTGTAGCGGGGGGAGACGACCACTCTTTAGTCTTGAAATCCGACGGTACAATTCTTTCTTGGGGAGATACAACTACCACTAATGTCCCCACATACATAAACAACATCGTCGCGATTGCGGCTGGATCCTCGCATAGTCTAGCTCTCCGAGCAGATGGAAGGGTCTTTGCGTGGGGGGATCCTTTATACGCATCCTCATCGACTCTGACTGTCCCTTCTGGGCTAAGTAATGTCGTTGCCATCTCTACTGAATGCTTGGATAATATTGTACTTAAGAGTGATGGAACCGTCATCGCGTGGGGGGATTCTGGTAGCCAGACAAACTTTGTAAGCGGGTTATCAAATGTTGTGGCGATTGCTTCAGGTTACGAATCCAGTCTCGCCTTGAAGTCAGACGGAACGGTGGTTCGATCAGAGAGTGGAGTTATCTCAACAAATTTGACTAATGTCATCGCCATCGCCAGCGGGGATTACCACTATTTGGCCCTTGCACCGAATGTTCCGCCCACATCTATCCCACAAACGATTGAGGGTCCCATAAACCAAGACATCAACGGGGGAAAATTGTTTTCAGATACTAATGGAGACTTGCTGACTTACTGTGTTAACACCTTGCCCATAAACGGAAGTCTGTATCAATATACCACCAATGGTCGCGGTGCCCCCATTACTATTGCGTGTACCCCGCTCACAGATTCTCAAGCCCGTTTCATTTTTGTCCCGTTTGCGGATGCATTTGGGGTTCCCTATGACACCTTCTCCATAGTAGCGAATGATGGTGAAGCCGATTCCTTGCCCGGAATTGTAACGGTTAACATCATCCCCGAACCAGTAATCTCATCAGATGCGCTTTCATTTGGACTAGACGGTTCATTCCAACTCAATTTCCAAGGACTCACCAATTTGACTTACTGTGTGTGGACCTCAACAAATCTCCTGATTTGGACCCAAATCGGCACTGTAGTCGAATCGTTGCCCGGTCAGTTCTACTTTAGTGATCCATCAACTACCAATACACCAACTCGTTTCTACCGACTCAAGTGTCTTTTAAAGTAAGTAGTGGTCAATGATTATGTCCAACACGCTCTTAGCTCGTTACGCTCGCCTCCACTTCGCCCCCCTGACTGAAGAACAAAGAAAAGCAATTTACATCCTGTTTTGCTCCCTGGGTGTTCCCCAAGATCACTACCGACACACAATGCTTATATCACTGTCATCCCATTCGGAGAGCTGATAAACAACCGAACTCATTGCAAATAATGGAGATTTAGAAAACATGAAGGCAGAGAGCGACCTTGGATGGGGGCACTCCTTAGCTTCATTTTTTCTAACCTTCAAAATCAGCCCTATTTCCAAGGCTTTTAAACCGGACAGGAGTGAGTGGTCATATCTTTTCAGAGACTCTTCTCCCCCATCAGCGTAGCTTTGCTCCGGAATTACATATATTTTTTGCTCTCGAGGCTTATGGATATTGAACACGGTAAAACTTCATGAGAGGGTTAAGGCCGGGGGCATTAGTGAAGGGCGAGGTGGCACTATTGGTTATCCACACTCCGTTTGTAAGATTTGTGGATTCCAATAGTGTGCCCGCACTCCAGGTAATAATAACATTCTTGCCTTTAGACTGAATCGAAAGCGTTGGAGCCGTTGTTGCCGTGATGCCTACCGTTTTCAATCCGCCATAGGTAGAACTCCAACCTGTCGTGCCTGTGTAGTAATAAACTGTGGCTTGTGAATCACCATCAAAGACATCAGAACCCAAAGTTGGTGCGTTTCCAAGAAAAGTAATATTAGTCAGGCTGTTACAGCCGCCAAACGCCTCGCTCTGGATGCCGGTGACACTATCTGGAATCGTCACACTAGTCAGACTAGTGCAGCCGTTAAACGCATACAACCAAATGCTGGTAACTCTGTCTGAAATGATCACACTGGTAAGGCTATGACAATCGTAAAACGCACTATCGCCAGGGTGTGATTAGAAGTGGGTGAGGTTAGTTCCAGAGAGATGACCATTTTTGGTTGGCCCGCATGACTCGCAGGTGGGCGATGCTGTCGGCATGGGGCTGCAACCAAGCTGCACCCGCTTTCTTGAGT
>Ga0183096_1003107_pt1 | contig 10503 bp, 12 predicted proteins | sample Biomet5_FD_127791 | JGI IMG/M metagenome (GOLD analysis project Ga0183096, IMG submission 127791) | Microbial communities from bioreactor (seeded with sewage sludge) at LBNL, California, USA - Biofuel metagenome 5 (version 2) (version 3) | ecosystem: Engineered > Bioreactor > Anaerobic >...
GTGACGGCGAAATCGAGGCCGTAGAATTCCCGGGTGCCGAGGATCAGGGCCACCGGCTCCCCGCGTCCGCGCCGGGCCACCAAAGGGCGCACGGCGTCGAGTTCGGGCGGAGTGAGCGGCCGGTCCATGGCCAGAAGCAGGCCGAGCCGGTCCAGCCCCAGCGCCTCGGCCAGCAGCAGTTGGGCCGAGAGCTTCGGCGCGTCCACGCCCTTGCCGGCAAGATAGCGCTCGGTCTTGTCGAGAATTTCCCGGACGGATGGGGCGTGGGAGGCTTGCCTGTCAGCCATGCTGGACCATTCCTTGCCTCCGGCAGCCGGGCGAGGCCCTGCCCTGGACCCGCCGGGGGGAGCATTCCCCCGGCCCCCTGTCCTGGTGCGAGGGGTCCGAGGGCATCATGCCCCCGGCCGCCGGAGGCATCCGCGTCGTTTCTTAGCCGCCGGCATCTTCGCTCTCGTTCTTTAGGCAGCGGCGTCGGCCTGGGCCTTGAGGGCCTCGGCCTGATAGTAGGCGATCAGCGCGTCGAAGAGCTCGTCGAGGTCGCCTTCGAGAACGGATTCCAGACGATAGAGCGTCAGATTGATGCGGTGATCGGTGACCCGGCTCTGCGGAAAATTGTAGGTCCGGATACGTTCCGACCGGTCGCCGGAACCGACCTGGGAGCGGCGATTGGCTTCCTGCTCCAGGCGCTGTTTTTCCTGCTCGGCCTGCAGCAACCGGGAGCGCAGGACTTTCAAGGCCTTGGCCTTGTTTTTGTGCTGGGATTTCTCGTCCTGGCAGATGACCACCAGCCCCGAGGGAATGTGGGTGACCCGCACGGCCGAGTCGGTGGTGTTGACGCTCTGGCCGCCGGGACCGCTGGAGCGGTAGACGTCGATCCGCAAATCGTTCGGATCGATGGCCACGTCCACCTCCTCGGCTTCGGGCATGATGGCCACGGTGACGGCCGAGGTATGGATACGGCCCTGGGATTCGGTGGCCGGCACGCGCTGCACGCGGTGAGCCCCGGATTCGTATTTGAGGCGGCTGTACACCTTGTCGCCGGAAATGGAGGCGATGACTTCCTTATAACCGCCGGAGCCGGTCTCGGAGGCGCTCATCATTTCCACTTTCCAGTGGCGGATTTCGGCGTAACGGCAGTACATGCGAAAAAGATCGCCAGCGAAAAGGGCCGCTTCCTCGCCGCCGGTGCCGGCGCGAATTTCCAGCAGGATGTTTTTCTCATCCATGGGATCGGTGGGCAAGAGCAGAAATTTGAGGTGTTCTTCGAGCTTAACCAGGGTGTCCTTGATGCTTTTGACCTCGGCCTGGGCCAGCTCCCGCATTTCCGGGTCCGAATCCTGGGCCAGTTCCTGGTTTTCCGCCAGCTCCTGGGACAGCCGCTTGTGTTCCCGAAACGTGGCCACCATGTCGGCCAGATCGGCGTGGGCCTTGGCCAGCTTGCGGTAGTGGTCCTGGTCGGCGAGGACCGCGGGATCGGATAATTCCCTTTCCAGTTCTTCGTACTTGCGCTCAAGGCTTTCAAGCTTGGCGAACATGAGACGTCTCCGGAGCGGGGCGCATGGCGTATCGCGCCCCCCGGCTGGGGTTGGGCCTGGGCCGGACGGGGCCGGGGCGAGGGGTCAGACGGCGGGCTGTCGCTCCACCGCGCCGCGAAGGGCGGCCAAGGCCACCTCGAGCTGGCGGTCGTCCGGTTCCTTGGTGGTGAGCAGTTGCATGAAAAGCCCCGGGGCCGACAGCATCCGGCAGGCGATATTGGTGTGAAACCGGCCGGCCACCTTGATGACCTCGTAGGCCAAGCTGCTCACCGGGACCATAAGGACGAGCTTCAGGGCCACGATGTAGGCTTGGCGCAGCCAGGGCGTGGTCGGGGAATAAAAGGGCAGCAGCCAGGGAACGAGGAAGGCGTACAGGAGGATGGAAATGGCCAGGACGAAGAGCAGAAAGGCCGTGCCGCACCGGGGATGCAGCCGGGGAAAATGCCGGGCCCCGGTCGGGGACAGTTCCGCGCCCGCTTCGAAGGCCCAGATGACCTTGTGTTCGGCGCCATGGTACTCGAAGACCCGGCGGATATCGGGCAAAAACGAGATGCCCACGATATAGCCCAGGAAAAGCACCATCTTGAACAAGCCGTCCCAGAGGTGGAAGCTCAAGTCCTCCACGCCGCCGGACAGTCCCAAGGCTTTCATGCCGAGGGAAAACAGATGCGGCGTGACCACGAAAAGGAGCAAGGCGAAGCCGATGGAGGCGGCCAGGGTCAGCCCCATGGCCCACGGTCCGATCTCGCACTCCTTGTCGTCCTCGACGGCCACCTGCGCCGAGAAATTGAGGGCCTTGATGCCGTTGACCAGGGTTTCGAGCAGGATGGGGAAGCCCCGGATCAGGGGCTTGCGCAGCCACTTGGCGGCGGTCAGGGAGAACCATGGACGCACGTCAAGAAGGATGTCCCCGCCGGGCTTGCGCACGGCAATGGCCAACCGTTCCTTGTCCCGCATCATGACGCCTTCCATGACCGCTTGTCCGCCCACCGTGGGGGCGGCGGCCAGAAGGGGAAGGAGGAGCAGACCGGCGCGTTTCATGGCCCGAACCATGGGTTGGCCGCCGAACGGCGAGGCCCGGCGGCTATCCCTTACGACCATCTTAGGCCTTTTTCTCGAACTTGGCGTATTTTTTGCGGAAACGATCAATGCGGCCAGCCGTATCCACGAACCGCTGCTTGCCCGTGTAGAACGGGTGGCAGTTGGAGCAGATTTCGACCAGGACTTCCTCGCCCTTGGTGGACAGGGCCTCGGATTCATAACCGCAGTTGCAGCGGATCTTGGCTTTGAACAGTTTAGGATGGATGCCGTCTTTCATCTCGCACTCCTTGAATGTCTCAACAGCGAAGCGTAATCAGATAACCCCTTTCGGGGAGCTTGGCAAGATGTCGTCCCGGCTCTTTTCCCCTCGCCCGGCTTTGAGCTTTGCCAGCCTTCGTGTTAGGGAATAAACGGCTTTACGTCATATTCAAGGACACGCTATGCCCATTCTCGCCAAGAACCCGATCGTACGCGAACTGTTGCGCGCCCGGGGGGCCGAACTGGCCCGCACCGAAGCCCTGCCCCCGGACGCCATCGAAGAGGCCGTGGACGCCGGCCGCATGGTCGTGCTGGCCAATCCGGCCCATGCGGGCGTCACCCCGACCGTCATCGGCCAACCGGCCCGGGTCAAGGTCAACGCCAACATCGGCACCTCCATGCTGGTGACCGACGTCGCCATGGAACTGGACAAGGTCCGGCTGGCCAAGGACGCCGGCGCCCATGCCGTCATGGACCTGTCCACGGCCGGAGATCTGGTGGCCATCCGCCGCGATATCCTGGCCGGCACGGATTTGCCCCTCGGCACCGTGCCGCTCTATGCCATCGCCCAGCGCCTCCTGGCCGGCGGCGGCGACCCGAGCGACTTCACCGAAGAGGACATCCTGGCCGAAATCGCCGCCCAGGCCGCAGCCGGCGTCGATTTCATGACCCTCCACTGCGGCGTCACCCGACACGCCGTGGAACTGGCCATGACCAGCGGCCGGATCACGGGCATCGTCTCCCGGGGCGGTTCCATCCTCGGCCGGTACATGCAGCACCACGACCGGGAAAATCCCTTTCTGACGCGCTACGATGCCATTTTGGACATCTGCCTGGCCCACAACGTGACCATCAGCTTGGGCGACGGCCTGCGGCCGGGCTGCGGGGCCGACGCCGGCGACGGGGCCCAGTGGGAAGAGGTCATCACGCTCGGCCGGTTGGCCAAAAGGGCCCGGGAACGCGGCGTCCAGGCCATGATCGAAGGGCCCGGCCATGTGCCGCTCCACCTCGTCCAGGCCCAGATCCAGGCCATCAAGCGCCTGACCGACGGCGCTCCGCTCTACGTCCTCGGGCCGCTCACCACGGACAGCGCCCCCGGCTACGATCATATCGCCGGGGCCATCGGCGGTGCCCTGGCCGCCTATTTCGGCGCGGACTTCCTGTGCTACCTGACCCCGGCCGAACACCTCACCCTGCCGAGCCCCAAGGACGTCTGGGACGGCGTCATGGCCAGCCGGGTGGCGGCCCAAAGCGCCGAGACAGCCCTGGGCCGGCCCCAGGCCGTAGAACGGGACCGAGCCATGTCCGCAGCCCGGGCGGAACTGGATTGGGAGGCTGTGGCTTCCCTGGCCCTCGACCCGGAGATTGTGCGCCAACGGCGGGCCAATCACCGCAATGAAAAGGAATGCGCCATGTGCGGGGCCCTTTGCGCCATGCGCATGATGACCGACGACCAATTCAACTGCCCGGAGAAAGACAGCCGGAAGATCCCGTAAGCCACATCCCCCGGCGGACAGGAGGCGAAATGCCCACACTGGTCCTTTTGCGCCACGGTCAAAGCGTCTGGAACCTGGAAAACCGTTTCACCGGCTGGACCGATGTCGGCCTCTCCCCCCAGGGCGAGGCCGAGGCCCGGACCGCCGCCCGCCTGCTGGCCGATGCCGGCTACGACTTCGATGCCTGCCTGACTTCCGTCCTGTCCCGGGCCGTCAAAACGCTCGATCTGGTGCTGGAGGGCCTGGACCGGCTGTGGCTGCCGGTGGAAAAATCCTGGCGCTTGAACGAACGCCACTACGGCGCCTTGCAGGGCCTCAACAAGGCCGAAACCGCCGCCAAATACGGCGAGGAACAAGTCTTCGCCTGGCGCCGCAGTTTCGACACCCGCCCCCCCGAACTCACCGCCGATGATCCGCGCTTCCCCGGCCACGACCGCCGCTACGCCGGACTCTCCCCGGACGAACTGCCGCGCGCCGAATGTCTGAAGGATACCGTGGCCCGGGTCCTGCCCTACTGGCACGACACCATGGCCCCGGCCATCCGCTCCGGGACGCGCCTTCTGGTGGCCGCCCACGGCAACTCGCTACGCGCCCTGGTCAAGTATCTCGACGGCATTGGCGACGACGCCATAAGCGAACTGAACATCCCGACCGGCGTGCCGCTGGTCTACGAACTCGACGCCGCGCTCAGGCCGGTCCGCCACTTCTATCTGGGCGATCCGGCGGCCATCGCCCAAAGCGTGGCCGCCGTGGCCGCCCAGGGCAAGGCCAAGACCGGCTGACCCCGGTCGCCGCCGCGCCTGCCGTCCGGTCCGATCTGCAGCCTGGGACAACCGCACAAGGAAAGGAGACGATCATGTCCGGGAAAAAGGCAACGTTTCTGGTGGGACTGGCAACCCTGCTGCTCCTGGCTCCAGCCCAGGCGATGGCCGCCGGCAGTGGCGGCGCACCGCTCGTCATCGTGGCCGACACGCGCAATCTGACCGGCATCCTGGCCTGGTGGGCCAACCTCTATAACGCCAGCCACCTCTTTTCCGCCATCCTTACCGTCATCCTCATCCCCACCGTCGGCATCATCTTCGGTCTGCTGGCCGACCTGGCCATGCAACTGATCGGCATCGACCTCTCCTCCCGCGACCTGGCGGAACACTAGAAGCCCAACACACCCAATCGCAAGGAGCCCGATATGGATTGGCTGTATATCCTGATGCCGATCGCCGGGGTGAAAATCTTCTGGCCGGGACTGATCATCCTCGGCATCGGCGTCGGCATCATCGGCGGATTCTTCGGCATGGGCGGCGCCTGGATGGTCACCCCGGGCCTCAATATCCTGGGGTTCCCCATGGCCTTCGCCATCGGCACGGACATTGCCCAAATGGCCGGGAAATCACTCATTTCCACCATGCGTCACGGCAGATTCGGCAATGTGGACTACAAGCTGGGCTTTATCATGCTCTTCGGCACCATCGCCGGCTTCGAGGTCGGCGCCCAGATGATCATGTGGCTGGAGCAAATCGGCGCCGTCGACAAGGTGGTGCGCTGGATTTACCTCATCCTGCTGGGGCTTATCGCCTGGATGATCTTCGCCGACGTGGCCAAGCGCCGGGCCAAGGAAAAAGCCGCCCGGGAGGCCGGGCGCAGCATCGATAAGCTGGCCACCGGCATCGAGTGGCACAAAACCCTGCACAAAATCAAAATCCCGCCCATGGTCCATCTTCAGGGAGCCGGCATCACCTGCTCCGCCTGGCTGCCCATCCTGGTGAGCTTCTTTACCGGCTGGATGGCCGGCATCCTGGGCATCGGCGGCGGGCTCATCCGGATGCCCGCCCTGATCTACCTTGTCGGCTGCCCGACGCATATCGCCGTGGGCACCGACCTCTTCGAGGTCATGATCTCCGGCCTCTACGGCGCCGGCTCCTACGCGTACAAGGGCCGTGTGGAGCTGCTGGCCGCCATCATCATGCTGATCGGCGCCGCCGTCGGCGCCCAGGTCGGCACCGTGGCCACCAAATACATCAAGGGCTATGGCATCCGCGTGGCCTTCGGCCTGGCCGTTATCGGCTGCTTCGTCTCGGTGCTTTTAAAGCTGCTGCCGAGCTACATCCCCTCCATCGCCAACGTCTGCAGCATCAGCGCCACCATCCTGATTCTCGGGCTGGTCTCAGCCCTGGCCATCTACATCACCGTCAAGATGGTGCATGGCGCCAAGGAAGAACTGGCGAAGAAAAAGGGCGCAGCCGCCTAGAAGCGCCGCAACGAGGACGATAGCAAAACAGGTGCCCGAGGCCCCGGACAGCCAATAGGAAGGAGAATACCATGCGTGCACTGCTTATTCGACTGTTATTGGCCGCCTTCACCCTGGTGTTGCTGGCCGGATGCACGGATACCGGCAAGGTGGATCAGGGACGTACCGTAGCCTTCGACAAGGAAAAGAAAACCATCACCATCATCAGGGACGCATCCCGGGATCCGGCCCACCCCCGCTACGATGTCCTACCGGCCATAACCTTCCAGCTCCCGGCCGATCCTCGGGAGATGGGGCCGGAACCCAAACCTGGGCTGCGGATACGACTCGACCCGGACAAGGGTGAAATTGTCCTTTACGACCCGCAAAAGAAAAATTTCGATACGATACCCATCCGAATTGTCGAAAAGCATGAGGGCATCAAAAAAAACAATCCTCGCATCCAAAACAAGACCTTCCCCACCGTGGACCAGGACAGCAAAATCGTCACGCTCTATTGCAGCCGGCACAAGCTCTTCGTATCCTTTATCCCCCCGGAACCCTATCAGCACCTGACGCCTGAAGAGTGGGACGTCGGCGACGATGTCCGCATCTACTCCAAGGAAGAAGGCAAGGCCCTGCGGTTGATGAATATTTCCAGGACCGACATCTTCAAGAAATAAGCGGAGACACCCTCCGCCGGCCAAGGGGGTGCACCGATGCGGGCGACCGCTGCGGCGGTCCGCGTTTACCGTTAGGATCCCAAAGGGAGCCCCCTGCTCAAGTGCTCAGGAGAGGATGCCTCCGGCGGCCAAAGGGCGCGCCCTTTGGAATCCCGTCATGCTCTGCGCCCGTTGCAAGGTAACGAGAGCGCATTGACCGGCTATCAGGCAATTGTGCAGCAGTCGCAAGGGTGAAACCCGTTGGCCGACGGAGGCTTCCCCTCCGGTCCATGGCGCAGCGGTCGCCCGTTTCGCATTCAGATCACCGTCGCCGGGAGAGGGAATACCATATGGGTGCGATCAGGCTCGCCAAGCTGCAAACGTTTCTGGGCTGGGCCGCCGCCGGCCTGTTCCTGGGTGCTGCGCTTGCCCTGGCCGACGGCCTCGTCGCCGGGGCCGATCCCCGAACCGTGAACGTCGTGGCGGGCAGCACGGTCCCCCTCTCCGGCCCCTTGCCGCCCGGCGCCCAGGCTCTTGGCGAGATGGCCATTACCACGGACACTCCGGCCGTGACCCTGACCGCCACCGGCCAGTTCGCCGGCTATTGGCTGGGAGACCGGAAGTGGCGGGGGGGGGGGCGGGGGGGCCCCCCGGCCCCCCCCCTGACCGGGCCGAGCGGTCCCGCCGCCATCCCCCAAACCGTTCAGGTCCGGATTTTCGCCGATCAGGCCGCCATGAACGCGGCTTCGCCCTCCCGGGTCCGGCGGCTGGCCGGCTGGCCGCCCTATGGCTTGGCGGCTGTCTTTTTCGGCTTGGCCCTCGCGGCCGGCGGCGGAGTGTATCTGCTCGCCCGCCGACTGGAAGCGGGATGGCTGGCCGAGGGGAAGGCCGCCGTCTACAGGAACACCACGACACCGGAGGGACAGCAGATCGCTTTCGGGCTGGGGGCCGATCAAGGCCTCGCGCCCGGCGCCTCCGTGACCGTCCGTACCGCAGACGGACGCACACTGGCGGTGGCTTCGGTGGTCGCCTGCACGCCAACCGACGCCACCGCTCTAGTGACAGGAGAAAAAACCGTTAAGCCAGGAAGTTACGTCTTTTTCACAAGGCCCGACACCCCGGACGGGACACGCCGGTAACCCAAATCGAGACCACTGCCAGGGCTCCGCCCTGGACCCGCCGGGGGGGATCATTCCCCCCGGGCCCCCCGTCCCGGGGCCAGAGGTTCGCCCCAATTCTGGAATTGCAACTGTTTAAAATAGTGGGTTTCCAAAGGGCGGAGCCCTTTGGCCGCCGGAGGCATTCCTCCACCTTCCGCAAGCGCCGTCTCAAAACGCAAAAAAACGCCCGCGTTCGGCTGCAGAAGCAGCGGAACGCGGGCAAAAAAGCATCCTCAAATTGCCGTCCTGTCCTCTTCCGGCGGCGGTCCGCCCGGCGGGGGAGGCGGCAGGGAGCCGTCAGGCGGCGGACCGGGCGGCCCGCCAAGCTCCCCGGGCGGAGGTCCCATGCCGGGCGGCGGTGGCATGCCGGGTGGCGGCGGCATGCCGGGCGGTGGTGGCATGCCGGGCGGTGGTGGGCCGAAATGATCGATGTCCTGCCGTCGTTTCTTGAGACGGGCGAGCATGCTCTCGAATTTTTTCACCTGCCCGGGTTCGAGGACCGCCTTGATGGAGGCGACATCCTTGTCCAGGGCCTCCTGGATCTTCGGCTCCTGCTCTCGGCGGATCGCCGCCAGTTTCTTGGCCGTTTCGGTCATGATGGGACGAATCTTGCCCACTTGGTCGGACGTCAGGTCGAGGTCGACGGTCAAATGATGCAAGGCCATATCCACGAACCGCTCGGGGTCGCCATGCAACACGGCCAGCGTCCCCCGCTCGGCCAAAACACGCATGCCAAACGTCCCCACCACCACGCCCGAGACGAACACCACAAGACCGGCCAAAAATTTTTTCATCTTCCCGCTCATGCCGCCACCCTAGACGCCCAACAGCGAGATCAGCACTTGGCCGTTCGGATCGTAAAACAAAAATCGTCCAAGTTCATCCTCAAGCCCCGAACCGAAGAACAAGGCCAAGACGACCGTGCCCACGGCAAGCAGACCGGCTCCGGCCGCCATGCGCCACCATACCCCGTTGGCCACCGGTTCGGCCTGAGCCTTGATCGTTTCCAACACCGACAGGATCATCCCGGGATCGGGCGGCGGTGTTTGCCGTTGCGCATGAGCCGCTCGTAAGACCGCTTCCAGGCGTTCCAGACGCCGTGTCGCATTCCCGTCCATAGGATTCCTCCTCACGCGCCGAGGAGAGTGCCAAGCACTTCCCGCAGCTTCTTCCTGGCCCGAAAAGCCCGCACCTTGACATTGGGCACGCTCATCCCAAGCATCTCCGCCGCCTCGGCCACCGGCCGTTCCTCGATATGCGTCAGCGTCACCACCATCCGATCCGTCGGCGAGAGCTTGCCCAGGGCCCAGGTCAGCATATCCCGGGCTTCCTGACGCGAGGCCGATTCCTCGGCGGCTTCGCTCGAATCCAGGGCGGCCACCTCCTCGGCGAAGGCCCGGCACTCGTCGGAAAGCTCGCTCTCCGGACGCTCCCGGCGGCGATATTCCGAGCGCCAAAAATCATGGCAGGTCCGCACCGTCACCTTGGCCAGCCAGTGGCCGAACGGACTGTCGCCCCGGTATCCGTGCAGGGACCGGTAGGCCCGGACGAACACCTCATGCGTCAATTCGGCCACCTGCTCCCGGGGAGCGTGTCCGGCCACAATGCCGGACACGCGTCCCTGGTACTTGATCATGAGCCTGGCATAGGCATCCACGTCGCCCGCCCGTATTTCCTTGAGGATTCGGGCATCCTCCATGTCCACCACGGCCTCGGCCATAACCACCCGTTGCCTATTTGCCCGTACCGGCGTGGGCGTTGATCCACTCATCCTCCAGCGCCCGCATGGGGTTCACTTGCCCCTTCTTGGGCGCGGGGGGCGGCGGCGGAATCTGTTCCTCCATGCGCTTGATCTGATCCGGCGTGAGCAGGGCCTTGACCTCGGCCATCTGCTTCCCGCTCAACACGGCCAATTCCTCGCTGGCGGCGGCCAGCTTGCGGCAGGCCTCGCGCACGAGCTTTTCATTGCCAGAGTCGGAGCGCATGACATCGCCCAACCCCTGCAGAGCCGTATGCATGGCTTCCATGCCGGCCTCGAACTTCGCTTCATATTTCTTGAGCAGCACGGCTACGTCATGCTTCTGGGCATCGGTGAGGCCAAGGGTCAAAACCATGGGCAGGATGCCG
>Ga0183096_1003110_pt1 | contig 10493 bp, 9 predicted proteins | sample Biomet5_FD_127791 | JGI IMG/M metagenome (GOLD analysis project Ga0183096, IMG submission 127791) | Microbial communities from bioreactor (seeded with sewage sludge) at LBNL, California, USA - Biofuel metagenome 5 (version 2) (version 3) | ecosystem: Engineered > Bioreactor > Anaerobic >...
CTTGAGAACATTCCTGACACGGGAACCATCCTGGCATACAATGCCTTGGGTGCAGAAAGTCTGCGATTGAAGGAACTGGGCGAAGCCTTCCCTGAATACCGGAGCCGTCTCGAAAAGGTACGTCAGCGATTGGTCGACCTCTCGCTTCCATTCACCCTAGGACTGGTGTACGACGTACGGATGAAAGGCTTCTATTCGATCAAGACCATTCAGAACATCATCGATAGCAAGCATAGCTACCACGACCTGCAGGTAGATAACGGCTTGGAGGCGGTGAGGCGCTATAGACAGATCGACGGTCTGGCTGACGGATCCGAACGGCAGACAACGATACGTGAGCTGAAGGAGTATTGTGGACTTGACGCACTATCGCTGGCTATCGTCTACGACGCGCTTGTCAAAGTCGTTGAAAATGATGAAAACACGCTATGAACTATGTTTTTACGGTATAATCTAGGTAGGAGGTATGCATATGAAAGTAAATGTGCATGGCAAAGATCTTACGGTAAGTAAAATCGATGAGGAGAGGATCGGTGAAAAACTTTCGTTTCTCAACAAATACCTTCTGATAGACGACGATACCACGGCCATGGTAATCGTCAAGAGACATGGCAACGACATCAAACTGGAGATAACGATACCTACAAAAGTCGGCACGCTGCGCTCGGAGGTCATCGACCACGAGATCCGCAGCGCGATTGATGACTCGATCGATAAGCTCGAGGATCAGCTTCGGCGCCAGAAGACACGCCTGTCGCGCCGGCATCGCGAGAAGTTGGCCAAGGCGTTCATCGATGACGGGGCCGCCAAGACGGCTGACACCGAGCCTGCCAAAGTAAAAAGGGTGGCGGTCGATGCCCTGGAGGTTGATGAAGCAATACTGCGCATGGAGATGCTGGGACATTCGTTCTTCGTCTATCGCGATGCGACAACCGACATCATATCCGTCGTATATAAACGTGAGGATGGCGGCTACGGCGTCATAGAAGCCGTGTAGACAGATTGACATCTTGATTACATCAGGACGGGGTAGAGATACCCCGTCTGTTGTTGAAAGAAGTATAAGGCCATGACGGTCGGTACGAGGTCTATCGACCCGAAGGAGGTTGGGGAAACGATGGATGACAAGGGGTATATCATCAGCTATTGCGGCATCAGGTGCGACCAGTGCGAATACTACAAGAATGACGAGCATTGCCACGGCTGTCGCAAGCAGGGCAATCCCTTCATGGAATGCCAGATACGAGCATGCTGCATCGAGATGAAGCTTAAGTTCTGCGGCTGCTGCCGTTGGTTCCCATGCCACAAGCTTGACAGGGTATACAAACAGCCTACTAGCCAAGCCCGTGAAGCACTGCAGCTGATGAAGTCGATGGATGATGATTGCTGAAAAGTTGACCTTGGTTTGCCGTCCTGCGGTCACGCTTTTAGGTAATAATCGGTGCAGATATGATATAATGTGAAAAAATGCAGGAGGTTTAGACATGGGATTGGGACAGAAGCTGAAGGATATGATCGCGCCGGTCTCCGAAGGCGGTGACGAGGAAGAGTACGTCGAGCTGTCGGCTGACGAGGCCAAGGCTATCAGCGACTATGAGAACCCCAAGAACAAAGGCGTCCTGAAGAGCTCTGATGCCAAGATGGCGCTGTTCGAGCCACGCTCCTTCGATGAGGCCTCGGACATTGCCGACCATCTGAAACAGCAGTTGGCATGCGTCGTCAACCTGCACCGGCTGCAGCATGAATTCGCCCAGCGGACAATCGACTTCCTTTACGGGGTCGTCTATGCTTTGGACGGTAAGATCCAGCGTATCGGACGCGACGTAATTCTCTGCACGCCTCGCAGCATTGGCGTCAAAGGTGAGATTGACACCGATGACGAGGATAAGGAAGACGATACCCCGGCACAGGGCTGAAAGATAACCGCGGCCTTGGCGATTGCTTGTTGAAGAATAGTCTTCCATATGGCATAATTGAACAGGGACTTGCCTATTGTTATCCTAATGGGCCGGTTGCGTGTTAGAAAAGGGTGATGACGTGATGAACGATCAGCAGGAGAGATTCAACCTGGTCCATAACGGATATGATTGCTATCAGGTGAACAATGAGATCGATCGTTTGGAATTCCAGATCCAGACCCTGAATGAGAAGATCGTCATGTATCAGAACCAGATTGATACCGTCAACAATCAGTTCTCCACCATCAAACAGCGTTATCAGATGCTGGTCAACGAGCTGTCAATGCGTGAGAAGGCGGCGGATGACGTCGCCCGCATCGCGCTTAAGGAAGCCAATTCCGTCATCGAGAATGCGCAGAACAATGCCGACGACATTGTCCAGGAAGCCATCGTCGATGCTCAGACGCTATTAGGCGAGGTTAAGCAGTACAACGACGAGAGCGCGCTGATGAAGAAAGAACTGCGTGAGAAGATGCAGGCCTTCATTGAGGTGCTGGCCAAGTACGAATCCCCGCAGCTGCCTGACCTTGATAAGCTGATCGCCACCTTCCAGCCCGAGCCGCGCGGGCCGATACCGGTCATGCCGGCACCGCAGAAAGAGAATAAAGACAACAAGCAATGACTGAGAAAGGCCTATGGACCGCGATTGCAGAGAGCCGGCGTATGGTGCGAGCCGGTAGATACGATCCATGGGATATCACTCACCAGCCCTGCGGCCGACAGGTAGTCCGCAGCGTGATCCCGCGTTAAGGGCCGAGGGCATGCCGCTGGCATGAACTAAGGTGGTACCGCGTTTCAGACGTCCTTAGATCAAGGGCGTTTTGTTTTTTATAAAGAAAGGGTGGATGAAGATGGATTACAAAGAGACGCTGCTGATGCCCAACACGACCTTCGAAATGCGTGGCAATCTGCCGAAGAAGGAGCCTGGCATCCAGAAGCACTGGGAAGAGATACGCCTTTATGAACAGGTCATGAGGAACAACGCTGGCAAACCGTTCTGGATGCTTCATGACGGGCCGCCTTATGCCAACAACAACCTGCATATGGGGACGGCTATGAACCGCATCCTCAAAGATTTCATCGTTAAGAGCCGTAACATGGGCGGATACTGCAGTCCTTTCTATCCTGGATGGGACACGCATGGGCTGCCAATCGAGAACATGATGCCCAAGATTGGGGTGGACCGCAAGAAGATGAGCACGGCTGCTTTCCGTGCGGAATGCGAAAAATACGCTCTCAAGCAGGTCGAGATCCAGAAAGCGACCGAGAAGCGGCTTGGCACGTTGGCCGACTTCGACCATCCTTACATAACGCTGCAGAAGCACTTCGAGGCGATGCAGATACGTTCCTTCGGCAAGATGGCCGTCAAAGGACTCATCTATCAGGGACTCAAGCCTATCTACTGGTCCCCTGAACGCGAAAGCGCCGTGGCGGACAGTGAGACCTATTACGAGACCAAGAAGGACCAGACCATCTACGTCTCCTTTGACGTCGTCGACGGCAAAGGTGTGCTGGATGGTGATGAAAAGTTCGTTATCTGGACCACGACACCTTGGACCATACCGGCCAACCTGGCCATCTGCCTGAATCCTGGCTTCGAGTATGCCGTCGTACAGACCGCCAAGGGCAAGCTTATCGTGCTGGCCAAACTGGTCGACAGCCTTATGGCTAAATTCGGTCTTGACGACTACAAGGTGCTCAGGACGTTCAAAGGCACGCAGCTGGAGAACATCACCGCCAAGCACCCGCTCTACGATCGTACCAGCCTGGTGATCCTGGGCGGACATGTTACTGATGAAGACGGCACGGGCTGTGTCCATACGGCACCGGGCCATGGCATGGATGATTTTATCGTCGGCCAGAGATATGGCCTGCCAGCATACTGTCCGGTCGACGAGAAGGGCTGCATGATGCCTGAAGCCGGCGCGTTCTTGGCTGGCAAGTCGGTCTGGGATGCCAACCCGCTGGTCATCGCTAAGCTTGATGAGGTTGGACATCTGCTCAAGCAGGAGACCATCGAGCATCAATACGCCTTCGATGAGCGCATGAAGAAGCCTGTCATATATCGAGCCACTGTACAATGGTTCGCCTCCATCGACAAGATCCGTGACGGACTGCTGGCGGAGATCGATAATATCCACTGGGAGAATGAATGGGGCAACGTACGTCTGCACAACATGATCCATGACCGTGCCGATTGGTGCATATCACGTCAGAGGGCATGGGGCGTGCCCATCCCCATCTTCTATGGCGAGGACAAAAAACCCATAATCGACCAGAAGCTGTTCGATCATGTCGCTGACCTGTTCGAACAGTATGGTTCCAACGTCTGGTTCGAACGCGAGGCCAAGGACCTGTTGCCGCAGGGCTATTCAAATCCCGCATCACCCCATGGTCTGTTCACCAAGGAACAGGACATCATGGATGTATGGTTCGACTCCGGCTCATCACACAACACTTTCGCCGACCGTGGCTATCCGTATCCCTGCGACCTTTATTTCGAGGGCAGCGATCAATACCGCGGCTGGTTCAACTCATCGCTGGTCGTCGGTTTTGCCACCAATGGACGGGCACCCTATAAGACAGTTCTTTCACATGGCTATGTGCTGGACGGCCATGGACGCCCGATGCATAAGTCGGCTGGAAACGTCGTCGACCCGACGGAGGTCATCGCACGTTACGGGGCTGACGTCATCCGTCTGTGGTGCGCATCAGCCGACTTCAAACAGGATGTACGCTGCTCTGACGATGTAATGAAGCAGACGAGTGATTTTTACCGGAAGATCCGTAATACCTTCCGTTTCTTGCTTGGCAATATAAACCCTCAGGATTTCGACGATGCTAAGGATTCCGTGCCCTATGAGAAGCTTGGCCTGCTGGATCGATACATTCTCAACGTTGAAGATACCGTCATCGGCAGGGTCCGCCAGGACTACGAATCATACAATTTCTTGGATGCCTTCATGACGATGAACAATTTCATGGTCAATGAGCTGAGCTCGTTCTACATGGATTATGCCAAAGACATACTTTACTGCGATGCCAAGGATGCGCTGCGCCGACGTCAGGTTCAGACGGTTTTCTACAAGGTATGCGACGACTTGGTCCGGCTGTGGGCGCCCATTCTGTCGTACACCTGCGAAGAGATCTATGCAACCTTCAAGCCGCAGGTCGCAAGCGTATTCCTGACACAGATGCCAATGCCTGAGCAGCGGCCCGATGCACAGCAGGTTATCAAGCAGGGCGAAGAGCTGATGGCGGTGCGCACCGACGTCCTAAAGGCGTTGGAACTGGCACGGACTTCTGGTACGATTGGGAAATCGCTTGAGGCTGCGGTTATGTTATGCCCCAAGGAGCAGTATGCCGCCACCATGGGGGTGTTCGACGAGGAGCAGCTTGCCGAAATGATGATTGTCTCACATCTGCACATCTGCACCGACAAATCGATGACAGAATATCCGACCTGTTATCTGAAGGTCGAAAAGGCCCAGGGCCATGTCTGCGCCAGATGCTGGCAGATCGTCGACGATGTCGATGGCAATGGGCTTTGTGCCCGCTGCCAGAAAGTCATTCATTGATGCATGGGGAGTCGCCCGGATCAGGGCGGCTCCCATTTTACTTTTATGGCCTGATAAATTATACTGATGTCAGGTAAGCCACGAGGTAAACAACATGGATGAAAAACAACTGCAGTCGGAGTTCCTGAAGGCCTTCGGCACTGGAACGGAACCGGTGAAGGCTTATTTCGCACCAGGCCGCGTCAACATGATCGGCGAACATACTGATTACAACGGCGGTCATGTCTTCCCATGTGCGCTGACGCTGGGTATATACGGCGCCTTCCGTCGCCGTCAGGACCGTCAACTACGCTTCTATTCACTTAGCTACCCGCAGGCTGGGATCATCACCGCCTCCCTTGACAGGCTGATCAACAGCGAACAGGGCGGCTGGAGCAATTATCCCATGGGCGTGATCTGGACGCTGGACAAGAAGGCCGGTATCCAACTGCCCGGAGGATTCGACATGCTTGTCTACAGCCATCTGCCCGTCGGCTGCGGGCTTTCATCGTCAGCGGCACTGGAGGTCATGACCGGGCTAGCGCTTTCTGACCTGTTCGGTCTGCACCGTTCGCTTAAGGACATCGCACTCGACGGTCAGTTCTGCGAGAATCATTTCATTAACCTTAACTGCGGCATTATGGACCAGTTCATCTCAGCTCTGGGACGCAAAGACAATGCCATGTTCTTGGACACCAATACCTTGGACTACGAATATGCACCGTTGGCCATGCCGGACGCCAAGATAATCATCACCAACTCTAATGTCAAGCATTCATTGGCGTCCTCTGCGTATAACCAGCGCCGCCAGCAGTGCGAGACTGCCCTGGCCCAGCTGCAGACCGTATTACCAGTCAAGACGTTGGGCGACCTCGATGAGGACAGCTTCGAGACCCACAAGAAAGTGATAACCGACCCTGTATGTCTTAGGCGCGCCCGTCATGCAGTCTATGAGAACAGGCGTACGATAAAGGCCTTCTCGTTGCTTAAATCAGGCGACATTGCCGGATTCGGACGGCTGATGAATCAGTCGCATGTCTCATTGCGCGACGATTATGAGGTATCATGCAAGGAGCTTGACTACCTCGCTGAACTGGCCTGGATGCACCCGGGGGTCATAGGCTGCCGGATGACGGGCGGCGGTTTCGGTGGATGCACGGTGGCGATCGTCGAAAATGAACACGTCGAATCGTTCATCGCGCAGTTAGGCGCTAAATACAAGGGGCGTTTCGGAATCATTGCCGAGTTCTACATTGTCGAGCCAGGCGACGGTGCCCGTGCCATCATGTGATGAAGATAGATTATAAAGGGATGATCCGTGATTACGCTGTCAAGAAGGCCACCGCGCTTGTCAAGGATCGGATCAAAGACAGGATAAAAGATTTGGGCCGTGACTCAGTGGTCATCGCCGGAGCCGGCATCGCCGGGTCGTTTTTGGCTGGCCGGCTGGCTGGTCAGGGCATCCGCGTCACCGTCCTGGAGAAAGCCCCGGCCCATTTCCTGGAACCCGACTGGTCAGAACCAGTCAGCATCAAGACGCTGTCACAGGCAGGACTGCCTGCATATGATGGTTCCGTCAACATCAAAAGGAGCCGTGATGACATCCGCTTGTATGAACCGGTCCGCCCGCACCGCGCGTTCATTCGTCTCAAAGGTTCACTTTTTGAACTGCCTATGGATGTCGTCCTAATCGATCGCCGTGCCCTGTTGAGATACCTCCGCGAAAAAGCCGTGGCTGCCGGAGCCCAGATTCACTACGGCATCAGCGCCGTCGGCATGGCTGAAAACATCGTCATGGCCCATGACCGCCATGGCAACATGTTCCAGTTCGCCTGCAACATGGCGATCGACGCTACCGGCCCGGACGGACGTCTGCGTTGCTCGGATGAGATGAACCCTTTGTTCGCTAGGCCTTTGGACAGCGCCGCATTTTCTTACGTCAGACGTGTGCTGGTGGCTTCGCCGGCCAATGGTACAGACATACATGCGAGGATCGCCCCGTATCGTCAATGGCTGACACCGTATGGGCCGTATATGACGGAGAAAGGATTGCTTACGGCTTCGTCTGAAAGCGCCAAAGCACCTTGGCAGCCTTTGATCAACGGCCAGAGTGGCCGACAGATGTCGCAGCGTGTCTATTGCGGCATGCCGCTGGTGATGCCGGCGGTGGGCCGGATGCTGGCCGTCGGGTCGGCCGCCGGACAAACGGACGCGCTGACCGGCGTGACGATCGGTCCGGCGCTGCGGGCGTCGATGTTGGCCGAAGACACAGTGCGTAAGGCTTTGGAAAGACATGATTTTTCAATGGCTGGGACATGGGGCTACGGGCATAGTTTTTTCGTCACTTCACGGCTTGGGGCCAGGCAGTCGGCTATCTCCTATCTGGCAGGTCAGATGAGTAAAATCACCGTCGAACAGCTGAGCGACTGGCATGAGCAGGACCTGATGAGCGAGCGCTTCCTCGCTTCACTGACGGATCCTTACGCCGACTTCGATTATGATGGGCTGCTAGAGAAAGTAGTTCTTTCCTCTTCCGGGATGCAGTTTGTCGGCGTGCTGCGCAAGATGGAAAAGATCTACAGGATGGCCATGGCTTATCCTGAGCTGAGTGATAAGGAGGGTTTGGACACGTGGTATCGGGAAATGAAGGGTCTGCGCTGAAAGAAGTCATCACATCTACGGCCAACGCGCAGGTCAAAGCCTGGAGCAGGCTGAAGATGAAGAAAGGACGCGATGAAAGCGGCCTTTTCATAGTTGAACAGCCACATATGATCCAGGAAGCGATATCAGCCGGCACCATACAGCGGCTGTTGATAAGGCAGGGCAGCCCCAACCCGTATGGCTTAGCCGCTACGGAGGTCTCGGCTGCCGTCATGGACAAGCTTTCGGAGAATGTCTCTGACAACATCCAGCTGGCCATATGCCGTATACCTCAACGCGAGCCGGCGGCCATGAACCGCTCGATCATCCTTCAGGACGTTCAGGACCCTGGCAATGTAGGAACCATAATACGATGCGCCGTGGCCTTCGGCTACGACGCCGTCTTTCTGGACGATGGCTGTGCGGACGTCTATGGATTCAAGGCCGTCAGCGCCAGCCAGGGAGCCCTCTTTAGGATACCTGTCATCCGTCAGCCCATAATCCAGACATTCAGTCAGCTGCGAAAGTTTGATGTCACACTGGTGGCGACGACGCCTCATCAGGCTCAGATGCTGCAGTCAAGCCCACTGCCGGACCGGTATGCACTGGTTTTCGGCAATGAAGGGCAGGGCCTTACTGAATCGGCCATCGCGGAATGCGATATACGTGTCGCCATTGAGATGGAAGGCTTCGAGTCACTAAATGTTGCCGCTGCGGCGGCCGTATGTGCTTATTATTTCCGTTACGCACCGCGAAAACAATGATGTCAGTTGAAAAAACAAAGTATTTTGAGTAGAATGTAACCAGCGCTAGGAACAGGAACGTGGCATGGAACCGGCCAACAAGCGAGGGCGAGACGTGGTGCGAGTCGCCTGGCAAGGTCATGTGGATTCACCTGCGAGCGGGGTTAAAAACCTCCGTAAGGCGGCGTTAACGCCAAAAGAGAGCATGCCGCAGGGCATGAACCAAGGTGGTACCGCGTTGTAAGGCGTCCTTAGATGTGACGCTTTTTTTGTGGAGGAGGAAGGCAAAATGATGCCAGATTGGGAGAAACTGAAGAAGGAGTATGAGGAAAGGATCGGTCAGGCCGCTGATCTGCCGCAGATTGAGAAGCTGCGCATCGACATCCTAGGCAAGAAAGGTTCAATCGCCGGGTTGATGCAGCAGATGAAGGACATCTTGCCTGATCAGCGTAAGGACTTTGGCATGGCGGCGAACATGCTAAAAAACGAGATGCAGGAGAGCTTGTCCAAGAGAATGTCCGAAATCAAGGAGAAGGTTCAGAAGGAGGAGATTGCCCGTCAGCGCATCGACATCACGATGCCGGCTCGTCGGGCTCCCTATGGGACGATGCATCCGCTAACCATCGTGCAATATGAGATCGAGGACATCTTCTATGGCATGGGCTATTCGGTGGTTGAGGGACCGGAGGTCGAGCTTGATGAATTCAACTTCGAGCGGGCCAACATCCCTCATGACCATCCCGCGCGTGACATGCAGGACACCTTCTACGTCGATGTCAACAGGCTGCTGCGAACCCAGACGACGGCTATCCAGACACGCTGCCTCAAAGACATGCATGACAAGCTGCCTATAAAGGTGGTCTGTCCGGGCCGCGTCTATCGCCGCGACGACGATGATGCCATCCATTCACATGAATTCACCCAGATTGAGGGCCTGGTCGTAGGTGAAGGTATCACCCTGGCCGATCTCAAAGGCACCTTGGAGCTGATGGCCCGCAGCATGTTCGGACCTGATCGTCAGATCAGGCTGCGTCAGAGTTATTTCCCATTCACGGAACCTAGTCAGGAAGTCGACGTCTCCTGCCACATCTGCGGCGGCAAGGGCTGCCCTGTTTGCAAAGGAACGGGATGGATTGAGATATTAGGCAGCGGCATGGTGCATCCTAACGTACTGGCCATGGCCGGTATCGACCCGTCCCGGTATACAGGTTTCGCCTTCGGCGTGGGAGTAGAGCGTGTGGCCTTGCTGAAATATGGCATCGACGACATCCGTGACCTATACACCAACGACCTGCGTTTCCTGCAGGAATTCAAGCGATTCGAGTGAGGGAGGCAGCGACATGCGGTTAAGTTACAAGCAATTAGGAAATTACATCGACCTGGCAGGCGTCAGTCCCGACCAACTGGCTGACAGGCTGACCACCGCCGGATTCGAAGTCGAGGAAGTCGTGCATACAGCACAGGCTACCAAGCTGGTCATCGGACATGTCGATCAATGTGTGGCCCATCCCGACAGCGACCATTTACACGTCTGCCAGGTCAATGATGGCAGCGGTTTGCGTCAGGTCGTCTGCGGTGCACCTAACGCGGCGGGG
>Ga0183096_1003112_pt1 | contig 10488 bp, 9 predicted proteins | sample Biomet5_FD_127791 | JGI IMG/M metagenome (GOLD analysis project Ga0183096, IMG submission 127791) | Microbial communities from bioreactor (seeded with sewage sludge) at LBNL, California, USA - Biofuel metagenome 5 (version 2) (version 3) | ecosystem: Engineered > Bioreactor > Anaerobic >...
CCGAAACATTGTATATGGCTGTGCGTTTCGGCAACGTACTTGGCAGCCGGGGAAGCGTCGTGCCCAAGTTCGAGCAGCAGATAAAAAGAGGCGGTCCTGTAACGGTAACGCACAAGGATATGAAGCGTTATTTCATGCTCATACCTGAGGCAGTAAATCTTGTGCTGCAGGCCGGAACGATGGGAAAAGGCGGAGAACTTTTCGTGCTTGATATGGGAGAACCCGTTAACATTACAGAAATGGCTGAAACCTTGATCCGTCTGCACGGATATGAACCCTACCGGGACATACAGATCAAATTCACCGGAATCCGCCCAGGGGAGAAACTGTACGAAGAATTGTTCTACGACCCGGCCCATGTGGACAGCACGGCTAACAAAAAAATATTCCTTACGAGGCCTGTCGCCGAAAAAGAATCCATCCTGCCCAAAGTATCAAAAATGCTTGATACTAATGGTAAAGATGACAACGCAATAGTTGAACTTAAAAAAGAGATATTGAAACTGGCTGAAGAAATGTGAAAAGGTAAAAAACACAACGGTGATTGTTAACAATTATAAATATCAATGTTATAACTGAATAAAGTGGTTAAAATTAAAAGGATCGTCAATAATATTGAATAACAATATCTATAATAGTTGTTTAATTTTGTTGTTTTATATTTATGCGAATGAATAGAATATATTTGCTTATTACAATGATATACATATCTGATGCATACTTATTGCAAGTAAATAAGGTGGGGTATAACAATGAATTATTTAATAGTTGTTGCTCATCCTGACGATGAAGTTCTTGGCGCGGGTGGTACCATATATAAATTTTCAAAAGAAGGACATTCTGTGAACGTATGTATCCTTTCGGGAGAAGTGAACGCAAGAACTAATCGGCCTTTAACTGATGACCTGCATGAAGATATTAACAAATCTTCATATATGTTAGGTGTGAATAGGATTATAAGTGGCGATTTCTCAAATATCGAATTTAATGTGACATCCCATTTAAAGTTGGTACAATTTATTGAAAAAACTATAAAAGACACAAATGCAGAGGTGATTTTTACTCATCATCCAGCAGATTTAAACAATGATCACTTGCATACATCTCTTGCATGCCAAGCTGCGGCTAGATTATTTCAAAGAAAACCTGATATAACTCAGCTAAAAGAAATATTTTTTATGGAAATTCCTTCTGCTACAGATTGGGCTCTTAATAAAGCTATGAATTTGTTTACTCCAAACACTTTTATTGAAATAGGCGAAGATGCTCTTGGTAAAAAAATTGAAGCGCTTGCACAATATCGGGGTGTTATGAGAGATTTTCCCCACCCTAGAAGCGCTGAGGCATTGAGAGGTTTGGCTGCTTATCGCGGAGGCCAGTCAGGATTGATGTACGCCGAAAGTTTTGAAAGTGTGTTTAGAAGAATAATATAACTGTTTTTAGAGGAGAATATTTTTATATGAAAATAGCATTTGCTACCTGTGTACAACTGGGTTTAAGTTGCATAGAGGAAATATACCGTATTGGTGGAAGAATAGATCTTTTTATTACATTAAAAGATGAAATAGCTAAGAACAAATCTGGAAGAATATATCTTGATGAAATAGCTGATAAAAATGATGCTACGCTTCTTAAAATCAATAACATTAATGATTGGGCAGTGATAGATGCACTAAAAAATTATGGAATTGACTGGCTTTTTATCATTGGTTGGTCTCAAATAGCAAAAAAGATGGTCCTTGAAACACCTAATAATGGATGTATAGGCATGCATCCAACACTTCTTCCTGTAGGCAGAGGCAGGGCTGCTATTCCGTGGGCAATCATCAAAGGTTTAGATCAAACCGGTGTGACAATGTTCAAATTGGATGAAGGAGTGGATACAGGTGACATTATTGCCCAAGGTGTTATTAAGATAAACGAGAGTACCAATGCTACCTATTTATATGAAAAGGTTGAAAAGATGCATGTTGAACTTATATCAAAATACTACAAAGATATTGTGAATGATAAGGTGGTTCTGATAAAACAGGATCAATCGAAAGCTACTGAATGGCCAGGCAGGAAACCAGAAGACGGAGAATTGTTTAGTATTATGACGATGGATGAAGCGGACAGACTTATAAGGGCTGTTACTCGTCCATATCCAGGAGCTTTTTATAAAGATGGATGCAAAGTGACTAGAATTTGGTCTGCTAAAAAAGCTGAAAGTGAAGGAGATATTAAATTTAGGGATGGTTTTATAAAATTATTAGATTATGAAGTTGAGGTACAGCATGCAAAAGGCCATTAAACGATTAATTGACATAATACTTTCTTTGATAGTACTCATATTATTTTCTCCTATATGGCTAATTGTTGCAGTATTAATAAAAATAACTTCAAAAGGACCTATCTTGTTTATACAGAATAGACCAGGGCAATATGGAAAAATTTTTAAAATTTACAAGTTTAGGACAATGAGACAAGGCTCTGAGAAAATGATCAAAGGCGAAGAGGTCATGAGTAATGATGGCAGAATTACAGCAATTGGCGGATTTCTAAGAAGAAGTAAAATTGATGAGATACCTCAAGTGATCAATGTTCTGAAAGGCGAAATGAGCCTTGTTGGCCCAAGACCAGAAAGAATTGCTTCACTTGAAGAGTATGATGAAGAGATTTCTAAAAGGCTTAATATGAAACCAGGTATGACTGGCCTTGCACAGGTAAATGGAAATATATATTTAGATTTGCGGGATAGATACAAATTTGATGTATATTACGTTGAAAACTTTAGTTTATACTTAGATATAAAAATCATATTTAAAACCATATGCGTAATTATTTATGGTGAAGATCATTATATTAATAGTTTATATTGTTAATTTTAAATGATTACTAAAATAAATATTAATCATAATTTATAAAAATAGATTCAGGATGTTTGCGATTAAAATGCTATTTTATGATTTAAAAGTGATAATATAATTAGCTGGTTATAAAAAATGAAAGGTTCTTGTGTTGATGAGAATATTAGTTGTTTGCCAGTACTATTATCCAGAACCGTTCAAAATTACGGAAATATGTGAGAATTTAGTCCAACGAGGTCATATCGTTACTGTCCTTACTGGTTTACCCAATTATCCTGATGGGATAATTCCTTTTAATTATCGTTCTGGAAAATTAAGGAAAGAAGTAATTAATAGTGTTAACGTGATTCGGTGTTTTGAAATACCAAGAAAAAAAGGGGCTATGTCCTTAGGACTTAATTATGTTAGTTATATGATTTCTGCATCTTTGAAATCGCTATTTTTAAAGGATGAGTTTGATATCATTTTTGTGTATCAATTGTCGCCTGTGTTGATGGTTTATCCAGCAGTTTTGTTTAAATGGAAAACGAAAAAGCCGATATATTTGTACTGTTGTGATATCTGGCCGGAGTCTATGAAAATTTACATTAATAATGAAAAAAGCATTTTATATAAATTAATTAAGAATATTAGTACGTATTTATATTCAAAATGTGATGCAATTTCTGTAACGTCACCAGCGTTTATCGAATATTTTATGAAAGAACATAAGTCTGATAGTAGGGAAATTTCGTATCTCCCACAGCATGCTGATGATTTGTACTCAACAGCGGATTTAAGTTTAGATAATGGTGTAATAGATTTTATGTTCATGGGCACTATCGGTATAGCACAGGATATTGATTGTATCCTAAGCGCAACGGAGTTGGTAAGAGATATTCCAAATCTTCGAGTGCATTTTGTTGGAGATGGTTCATATGCGGAAATAGCTAAATTAAAAGTCTCAGAAATGAAGTTGGATGACATAATTGTTTTTCATGGCAGATATCCATCTGAAAAAATGATAGATTTTTATAAGATTGCAGATGTTTGTTTACTTACTTTAAAGTCCGATAATTTAATAGGTTTCACGGTTCCAGCAAAACTTCAAGGGTATATGTCTGCAGGAAAAATAATCATTGGCGCTATTAATGGAGCTGCTCAAGATATAATCCGAGAATCAAGATGTGGATTATGTGTTAATTCAGGAGACGTTAAGGGTTTAGCAAAAGCAATGAGAGCCTATGCGGAAAATCCATATAAATATAGAGATTGCGGCAAAAATGGTAAAGAATATTTTTTGAAACATTTTACAAAGAGCATTTATATGGAACAGCTAGAAAAAAAACTTACTGAATTATTAAGGCGGAGATAATATGTTTAAAGACAAAACACTTCTTATAACAGGTGGAACAGGTTCTTTTGGTCATGCGGTATTAGATCGTTTTTTGCCTACTGACATTAGAGAAATACGCATATTTTCACGTGATGAAAAAAAACAGGACGATATGCGTAATGAATATAGAAACGACAAAATAAAATTTTACATTGGCGATGTCCGTGATATACAAAGTGTTGCTAATGCAATGCATGATGTCGATTTTGTATTCCATGCTGCAGCTCTTAAACAGGTTCCTTCCTGCGAATTCTTTCCGCTTGAAGCAGTAAAGACTAATGTTTTAGGAACTGAAAATGTACTGACTAGCAGTATCCAATATGGAGTTAAAAAGGTTATCTGCCTTTCAACTGACAAAGCAGCGTACCCAATAAATGCAATGGGAACGTCAAAGGCAATGATGGAAAAGGTAGTGGTCGCAAAATCAAGAACCGTAAAGCCTGACAGAACTCTTATATGCTGTACACGCTATGGCAATGTAATGTGTTCACGCGGCTCAGTTATTCCACGTTTTATAGAACAGATAAAAGCCGGGCAGCCAATAACTATTACAAATCCTGATATGACCAGATTTATTATGAGCCTTGAGGAAGCTGTGGAGCTTGTTGTTTTTGCATTCAATAATGCTGAAAGCGGAGATATAATGGTGCAGAAAGCGCCTGCATGCACAATACACGTACTTGCCCAGGCAGTGAAAGAAATTTTTGATCCTATTGCTGAAACAAATATAATAGGCATACGCCATGGAGAAAAGATGTATGAGACGCTTCTTACCAAGGAAGAAGCAGCCAATGCTTTGGATATGGGTAATTTCTTCCGTGTGCCGTGTGACAAACGTGATCTTAATTATAGAAAATACTTTGACCAAGGGAATAAAGAAACTGTAACAATAACGGAGTTTAACTCTGAAAACACTGTGATACTTGATGTTGAAGCAGTTAAGCACAAACTCTTGGCACTTAAATATATTAGGGATGAATTAGCAGCTATGGAGTACAAAAAATGAGAATACTTGTTACAGGAGCAAAGGGATTTATAGGCAAGAACCTGATTGCAGAACTTTGCAACCGCGGTTACCAGGATATTCTTGAATATGATATTGATACAAAAGAAGAACTCCTTGATGACTACGCAAGAGAGTGCGATTTTGTATTCCATCTTGCAGGAATCAACCGTCCGCAGCATGAGGAAGAATTTATGCAGGGCAATTTCGGATTTACAAGCCTGCTTCTAGCAAAGCTTAAACAGTACAAAAACAAATGTTCTGTAATGCTATCATCTTCGATACAGGCTGAACTGGATAACCCCTATGGACTTAGCAAAAAGGCTGGAGAAGAACTCTTATTGGAATATTCTAAAGAAACTGGTGCTAAGGTATATATATACCGTTTTCCAAACGTCTTTGGAAAATGGTGCAGACCTAACTATAACAGCGCAGTGGCAACATTCTGTCACAATATCGCAAATGAGCTGCCTATAAAGATAAATGACAGAAGCACCGTAATGGACCTCGTTTATATCGATGATCTTGTAGGCGAACTAATGAATGCTCTGGCTGGAAAAGCATCAACAGAATGTGACGGATACTGTTATGTCCAGGTATCATATAAAATCACACTTGGAGAGATTGCTGATCTTATATATTCGTTCAAGGAAAGCAGGAACAACCTGGAAATTCCTGATATGGAAAATGGATTTACTAAAAAACTCTATAGTACATATTTGAGCTATCTTCCAAAAGATAAATTCAGCTATCCGCTAAAAATGAACATTGACAATCGTGGCAGCTTCACCGAGATAATAAGAACGAAAGAGCGGGGCCAATTTTCTGTTAACGTGACAAAACCAGGGATAACGAAGGGCAACCACTGGCATCATACAAAAAATGAAAAATTCCTTGTTGTAAGCGGGAAAGGGACTATACGATTCAGAAAGATAAATTCAGATGAGATAACAGAATATAGTGTTGACGGAGAAAAAATGCAGATTGTTGACATTCCACCCGGATACACCCACAATATAACAAACACAGGCGAAAGAAACCTTATAACATTTATGTGGGTGAACGAGCCATATATTCCCGAAAAGTCAGATACCTACTTTCTGGAGGTATAAAGATGCAAAAGCTTAAGGTAATGACAATACTTGGCACAAGACCGGAGATAATAAGACTCTCGGAGGTCATCAAAAAATGTGACAAATATTTTGATCATATTCTTGTGCATACGGGGCAAAACTGGGATTATGAGCTTAATCAGATTTTTTTTGAAGATTTGAACCTTCGCGCTCCAGATTATTACCTTGATTCTGTTGGCGCTGATCTTGGCGAGACTATAGGCAATATAATTGCTAAAAGTTACAAGATATTGCAGGAAATTAAGCCTGAAGCGCTGCTAATATTAGGTGATACAAACTCTGCCTTATCGGCTATTTCAGCAAAACGTTTGAAGATCCCCATCTTTCACATGGAGGCCGGCAATCGTTGTTTTGACGAAAACCTCCCGGAAGAAATGAACCGCAGGATCGTAGATCATATAGCGGACGTGAATCTATGCTACAGTGAGCATGCACGCCGTTATCTCAATGCGGAAGGAAGACCAAAAGAACGCACCTTTGTTACTGGCTCTCCAATGGCTGAAGTCCTTACTGCCAATATTGATAAAATTAAATCAAGCAAAATTTTGGAAACACTCGGTTTGGACAAGGGGAAATATATACTACTCTCTGCACATAGAGAGGAAAATATAGATATTGAGAAAAATTTCTTTGAACTTATGAATGCAGTTAATGCAATGGCAGAAAAATATGATATGCCTGTTATATACAGCACACACCCTCACAGTGCAAAATTTATTGAACAACGACAATTTAAGTTTCATAAAAACGTTAGGAGCCTAAAACCGTTTGGGTTTTCGGATTATAATAATTTACAGATCAATTCATTTTGTGTAGTATCTGACAGCGGTACATTGCCGGAAGAAGCTTCTTATTTTAATTGCTTTCCTGCCGTTTGTATACGCACAAGCACAGAACGCCCTGAGGCGATGGATAAGGGTAATTTTATACTAGGCTGTATTACTGAGAAACAACTGCTTCAGGCTGTTGATATGGCTGCTAAAATGCAGAAAAATGGAGACCTTGGTGGTGTTGTACAAGATTATTTTGACCAAAATATAAGTATCAAAATAATAAAACTTATTCAAAGCTATACAGAGATTATTAACATGACTTTATTAAAAATAAAATAATTATAAAATTATTTATAAATATATTATAAAAAATAAGGTAAATATAATGAGGATATGCATATTAAGTACGGTTGTTCTTAAACATATGGTTATGAGTTATATATATACTGAATATTTTGAGGCTAATGGTATTTTGTATGACATTATTTATCCAGATAAATACCATGAAGAAGAATATTCTAGTGCTTCTAATATCTATAGATTTGAAATTAATATTAATTCAAATAAATTACTAAAAATTAAGGAATTTTATAAATATAAAAAATATGCAGAAGAATTAATGATTAAAAATAAATATGATTTTATTGTAATATGGAATGAAATGACAGCATTTTTATTTGCGGACTTTCTTAAAAAAAATTACTTAAAAAAGTATTGTATGAATGTACGTGATATATATGGGAATAGAAAAATATTGATAAATTATCAATTAAAAAAAACCATAACAAATGCAGCGTTTACAACAATTACTTCTATGAAATATATTGAATACTTACCGAATGATGTTGAATATATTATGGTTCATAGTATTAATAATAAAATAATGAAAAACATAAAGCTGAATAATGAAAAAACATGTAATAATTTGCCTATAAATATATTATATATTGGTAATATTAGATTTTATGAGCATGCTTATATGTTAATTGATGCACTTGGTAACGATGATAGATATATTATGAGTTTTGTCGGTGTTAATTCTGAAATAATAGGTAATTATGCAAAAAATAAAAAAATATATAATGTCGTAAATATAGGCAGATTTCCACTAGAAAAAACAGGTGAATATCTTCAGAACGCAGATATAATATACAATTTATATGGTGATAACGATGTTAATTTGCGTACAGCATTATCAAATAAATTATATTATTCTATATGGTTACATATTCCAATATTAGTTTATAAAAACACGTATATATATACAGTTGCAAATGAGTGTGGAATAGCATATGGAATTGAAAAAAATGATTTTTCAACAAATTTAGCAGACAATCTTTATAGTTGGTACATAAATTTAAATACTCGAAGCATTGCAAAAAAATGTGAAAAATATAAAAGGGAAGCGTTACAGAGTCATTTAATGTTAATTGATATTTTGAAAAAATATATTACTAACTGAGAATAATATTAGCATTTATTTAAATTTTATCTAAGTTAAGAGGGATATACGTGATTAATGTAATTGGGCTTGGATATATAGGTTTGCCAACAGCTTTAATGTTCGCGTCTCATGGTGTTGCTGTTATTGGAACTGATTGTAATAAAAAACTTATTGCTCAGTATCAAGCAGGTATACTTAGCTTTGAAGAAAAAGGTTTATCAGAGCTATTTAAAACGGCATGTAACGCAGGTATTAGGTTTTCTTGTGAATGTCAGCGCTCAGAAATATATATTATTGCAGTTCCAACTCCTTATGATAAAAATAGTAAAAAGATAGATGCAAGTTATGTGGTAAATGCTATTAAAGAGGTAATTGATATTTGTCCTGATGAAGCGATTATTGTTGTAGAATCTACTGTTGCCCCAGGTACAATTGATAAATTTGTTCGACCATTAGTTGATAGCAAAAATGTTAATCTCGTGCATGCTCCAGAACGTATTATACCTGGGAATATGATGTTTGAACTTGTAAATAATTCTCGTACCATTGGTGTAGACGACCATACAGTAGGTTCCAAGATTAAAGATCTTTATGCAATTTTTTGCAAAGGAGATATTATTGTAACTGATATCCGCACAGCTGAGATGACGAAGGTTGTTGAGAATACATATAGAGATATTAATATCGCATATGCAAATGAATTAGCAAAAATATGTAGATTTGACAATCTGGATGTATACGAAATCATTCGCATTGCCAATAAACATCCACGTGTAAATATTCTTAATCCAGGCCCAGGAGTTGGAGGACATTGCATCTCAGTGGATCCGTGGTTTTTGGTTGGAGACCATCCAGGTTTAGCCAATATTATTCTTGCTGCTAGAAAAATCAATGATTCTATGCCAGAATTTGTATTAGAGAGGATTTATATCATAATGCAAGCTAATGGAATGAAAGACATTACGAAAGTTGGTCTTTATGGTCTTACATACAAAGAAAATGTATGTGATGTTCGTGAAAGTCCTACATTGCAAATGATAGACTGTATGAAAAAACACCTTGCAAACGGGATAAAAGTTTATGATCCATATGTTAAAGATGACATTGTTGAAAATCAATATCATAATTTTGAATCTTTCCTTTATGATGTTGACATGGTTGTGATTCTGGTTGCTCACGATGAAATAAAGCAAAATATAAACAAACTACAAGGTAAAATATTACTTGATACATGTAATATTTTACCTTGTGATGGAATCTACAAGTTATAAATAAGAACCGAGCTAGAATTTGCGTAATCTAGTTAGATATTCACTGAAAAATTCAAGGATAAAGTAATAATTGTAAGAATCACGAGCGTTGTTTACACTGAATCGGGATAAAAACAATCGATCAGTTTTTCTCCCGGGGAGACAATCCCACAAATTGTGTAAACCTCCTGAAAGGTGCAAAATAGAGAGCACTGATCAGGAGGTTTAATAATGGCAAGAAGAAATCGAGATCCGGAAAGGGAAGCAAAGCGTGAAAAGATGAGCAGCCTGCTCCAGGAGCTGAAAGTAAGCTCTATGGAGGATATCCATGACCTGTTCAAAGAAATGATAGGGACGTTCCTTGAGAATGGACTTGAAGGAGAACTTGACGAAGAACTTGGCTACAGCAAATATGACTACAAGAACAAAATGACAGACAACAGCCGGAACGGCACAAGCCAGAAGAAGGTAAAATCCAGCTTTGGTGAGATAGACATAGAAGTACCGAGAGACCGCAAGGGAGAATTCGAGCCGGAGCTTGTAAAGAAACAGCAGACAAGCATATCAGGAGACATAGAAGAAAAGATCCTCTCAATGTACGCCAAGGGCATGACCACCTCAGACATTGAAACCCATATCCGAGACATATACGGTCTGTCTG
>Ga0183096_1003115_pt1 | contig 10475 bp, 10 predicted proteins | sample Biomet5_FD_127791 | JGI IMG/M metagenome (GOLD analysis project Ga0183096, IMG submission 127791) | Microbial communities from bioreactor (seeded with sewage sludge) at LBNL, California, USA - Biofuel metagenome 5 (version 2) (version 3) | ecosystem: Engineered > Bioreactor > Anaerobic >...
GCGGGTGCGCCCTTCGGTCAAGCGCATCGTTGGGCTGACCGGCACCCCGTCCAGCAATGGCCTAATGGATCTCTGGGCAGAATTCCGACTATTGGATATGGGCAAACGGCTGGGGCGGTTTATCACCCACTACCGGGATGAGTTCTTCACCCCGGATAAACGTAGCCAACAGCAGGTGTTCTCCTACAAACCCAAGCCCGGTGCGGAGGAGGAAATCTACCGGCGCATCAGTGATATTACGATCTCGATGCGAAGCACTGATTACTTGGATATGCCGGAATGCGTTATGAACGAGGTGACGGTTACGCTCTCACCCGCTGAGCGCAAGGTTTACGAGCAATTGAAGCGCGACCTCGTGATTGCTCTGAAGGGTGAAGAGATCGACGCAGTAACCGCCGCCGCCCTCTCGGGTAAGCTCTGCCAGATGGCCAACGGCGCCGTATATGGCGATGGCAAAGAAACGATCGGTTTCCATGATCGCAAACTGGACGCATTGGAGGATCTGATCGAAGCCGCCAATGGCAAACCCCTGCTGATCGCTTACTGGTACAAGCACGATCTGGAACGGATCCGGGATCGGTTTCTCGTTCGTGAGATCAAAACGTCTAGGGACATCATCGATTGGAACGCTGGAAAGATTGCGGTAGCGGCCATTCACCCGGCCTCCACCGGGCATGGGCTGAACCTCCAGGCAGGTGGCTCTACCCTTGTCTGGTTTGGACTGACGTGGAGCTTGGAGTTATACCAACAAACCAACGCGCGCCTTTGGCGGCAAGGCCAGACATCGGATACGGTGGTAATCCATCATATTATTACCAAGGATACCATCGACGAACTAATCATGGCTGCCCTTGGCAGGAAGGATAAAACACAATCCGCGCTGATCGACGCGGTTAGAGCGAATTTGGAGGCGAAAGAATGACACAGACATTGAGAAAATGTTCCAGCATATCCAGTAGCGGATGGAGGGCTTTGGCGGATAGTATCATCCTTCAGGCTGTCGAGGATTATCGCCGCCTGTCATGGCGCCGAGTGAAGCGCCCCTATGACCTCGAACTCCGGCGTGAGATAATTCGAATCGAACGGTTTTTCCGTTCCGATTGGTTTAGCGCACTCTGTGATTTGGATGGAAACAAGCTGCTAAGGGACTTACGCGCTGACATGGGAATTGCGGAGGTGTCGTGATGACTGCAAAAGAGTACCTGAGCCAGGCGTTTAATCTGGATCATCGCATCAATGGAAAACTCGAACAGGTGGCCGCTTTGCGTGCGTTGGCAACAAAAGCGACGTCCACCTTGAGCGATGTACCCCCCAGCGGCAGTCGGAATGTGCAACGCATCGAGGACATCATCTGCAAAATCGTTGATCTGGAAAATGGTGTCAATGAGGATATCGACCATTTGGTAGACTTGAAGGCCGACATCATTGCGATCATTAAGGCTGTCGATCATCCCGCGTACCAGATGCTTCTGGAACTGCGGTACCTGTGTTTCAAGACATGGGAGCAGATTGCCGCCGAAATGGGTTATGAATTACGGTGGCTTCACCGTCTACACGGAAAGGCTCTCGGTGAAGCAGAAAAACTGATTCATCTGAAACAAGCCACTAAAAGCCACTATAAAACACCCCCTTTGGCATGATAGAGTACAATCAGCAAAAGTGGAGCGGGAGAAAATCCCACTCCACTTTTCCCTACCAATCTGGAGGTGACCTCGTGCCAAGCAGACCCAAGCGTCCCTGCTCCCACCCCGGCTGCCCAAGGCTTACCAACGGTCGGTCCTGTGAGGAGCACGCCAAACAGGAAGCCCAGCGTTACGAGCGCTACCAGCGCGACCCAGCCATGAAGAAACGCTACGGCCGGGCGTGGCAGCATGTTCGCGATCACTTCATCGCGGCTCACCCGCTGTGCGAGCGGTGCAAGGAGCGTGGCACGATCACTCCCGCGCAGGAGGTACACCACATCGTCCCGCTGTCGCAAGGCGGTACGCACGATGAAACGAACCTCATGGCGCTTTGCACTTCCTGCCACTCCGAGATCACCGCCAGAGAGGGCGGTCGCTGGGGCCGTTAGGGGGGGTATTTTACCTCTACGACTATTTGTTCGGCGAACGGCCTGGGGGTCACGCACATAAAAACTACAATTCAAACAGGGGATAAACCCAAGCAGGAAAGGGAGTACAGCGCATGGCCAAGGATGGCACCAACCGGGGCGGCCGCCGCGTGCGCGCGGGCGACAAGCCCACGCCGCTGGCGGATAAGATCACGGCTGGCAAGGCGGCCAAGGTGCTGGAAGCGCCTGCCCTCAAGCCCGAAACGGCACTGACAGGGACGCTGCTCCCTTCACCCGCAGCTCTGACCGGTACAGATATGCCGGAGCCGAGCGAATACCTCCGCGCCAATCAGAAGGACGGCAAGCCGCTCGGCGCGGACACACTGTTCATCGAAACTTGGTGCTGGCTCAAAGAGCGTGCCTGTGATCAGTTCATCAGCCCCCGGCTCGTGGAAGCCTATGCGCAGGCGTTTGCGCGCTACATCCAGTGCGAGGAAGCCATCAGCGCCTACGGCCTGTTGGGCAGGCACCCCACGACAGGCGGTGCGATCGCCAGCCCCTTTGTACAGATGAGCCAGTCGTTTCAGAAACAGGCAAATCTGCTGTGGTACGAGATTTTCGATGTGGTCAAGCAAAACTGCACTACCGCCTTTGCGGGCAACCCGCAGGACGATATCATGGAAGCCCTCCTGTCGGGCAGAAAGGGGAAACGATGAATACCACCGAGCGTTTTGAAAAGGTCGGCATCGACAAGCTGATCCCGTATGCGCGCAATTCACGCCTTCACAGCAAGGAACAGATCAATCAGCTGCGCGCCAGCCTTCGGGAATTTGGATTCGTAAACCCGTGCATCATCGACAAGGACTACAACATCATCGCCGGACACGGTCGCGTCATGGCGGCCAAGGAGGAAGGGATCGAATCCGTCCCCTGCGTCTTTGCCGAGCACCTTACCGACGCGCAGAAACGCGCCTATATCCTTGCCGACAACCGTCTGGCGCTTAATGCCGGTTGGGACGATGAGATGCTCTCTGTGGAGCTATCCGATTTGCAAGCAAGCGCCTTTGACCTCTCCCTGCTGGGTTTCAGCGATGCGGAGATGAATAAACTCATGGGCGGTATGGACAACGCCAAGGATGACGATTTCGATGTGGATGCGGAGCTGCAAAAGCCCACGCTCTCTAAGCCTGGCGACCTGTGGTTGCTTGGGAATCATCGGCTGGTCTGCGGCGACAGCACCAAGCCCGAAACGTATAGCTTGCTCATGGAGGGAAAGGCCGCTAATCTGGTCGTCACGGACCCGCCGTACAATGTGAACTACGAGGGTAGTGCCGGGAAAATCAAGAATGACCACATGGCTGGAGATGCTTTCTATCAATTCCTGTTGGATGCCTTTACCCAGATGGAGAAGGTCATGGCGCAGGATTCTAGCATCTATGTATTCCACGCAGACACCGAGGGCTTGAATTTCCGCAAAGCGTTTACCGAGGCGGGATTCTATCTGTCGGGCACGTGCATCTGGAAAAAGCAGAGCCTTGTGCTCGGTCGCTCGCCCTACCAGTGGCAGCACGAACCGGTGTTGTTCGGCTGGAAAAAGTCCGGCAAGCACGCCTGGTTCTCCGACCGCAAGCAATCCACCATTTGGGAATTTGACAAGCCCCGCAAAAACGGCGAGCACCCCACGATGAAGCCAATTCCGCTGCTGGCCTACCCGATCGTCAACTCGTCCATGACAGGTTGCGTGGTACTCGACCCCTTTGGCGGCAGCGGCTCGACGCTCATCGCCTGTGAACAGACCGGGCGTGTGTGCCGTATGGCCGAACTGGATGAAAAGTTCTGTGACGTAATCGTCCGACGCTTCATCCAGCAGGTTGGTACGGACAAGGACGTGTACCTCTCCCGCGACGGGCAGATGATTCCGTTCTGCTGCGCGGCGGCTACCGCCCGCTCACAGTCTACCCGCAGGAGGGCGAATGCGAGTATAGCTTCGGCCATTTGCAGATGGCCTATCCCGTGTTTGGCACGGGGGATTTTCGCGCGCCGGCGCTGAGCGTGCGCCAGCCGGACGGGAGCCGCGTTTTACACCCGGTCTATGAGCGCCACCGGATTATGCCGGGCAAACCGGTGCTTGTGGGGCTTCCCGCCACCTACGCGCAAGCCCCACAGGAGGCGACCACCCTGGAGCTTACGCTTTGCGACGCGCAAACCGGGCTGCGCTGTACGCTTCTGTTCACCGTATTTGAAGGGCTGGCGGCGCTGGCCAGAAGCGTGCGCCTGCAAAACGAGGGCGATGCGGAACTCGTATTGGAGCGAGCCATGAGCCTGAGCATGGATTTGGCGGATGATCGCTTTGAAATGGTAACGCTCTGCGGGGCGTGGAGCCGGGAGCGCGAACCGGTCTGCGTGCCGCTTCGGCCCGGGCTGCAAGGCGTCAGCAGCCGCAGCGGCGCCAGCAGTGCCGAGCAAAACCCGTTTCTCCTGCTCAAACGCCCGGAAACTACCGAGGACGTGGGCGAGGCCTATGGCTTTAGCCTGATATACAGCGGCAATCACCTTTGCCTTGCGCAGACGGATACCTTTGGGCAAACGCGCGTGATGCTGGGCATCCACCCGGATACGTTTTGCTGGCGCCTGGCACCCGGCGAAAGTTTCCAAACGCCGGAGGCCGTGGCAGTGTATTCCTGCCAGGGGATTGGCGGCATGAGCCGTGTGTTTCACAAGCTGTACCGCACAAGGCTGGTGCGCGGTTACTGGCGCGACCGCCCGCGCCCTTTGGTGATCAACAACTGGGAGGCGACCGGCGCGGTATTCAACAGCGCGCAGCTGATGCGCATCGCACGGGCCGGGAAGGCCCTGGGGCTGGATCTTTTTGTGCTGGACGACGGCTGGTTTGGCAACCGGGACGATGATCGCCGCGGTCTGGGGGATTGGTATGTGCCAAAGAACAGCCCAAAGCTCCCCGGCGGGATCGAGGCGCTTTCGGCCGATATCCACGCGCTGGGGATGCGCTTTGGCCTGTGGTTTGAACCGGAAATGGTGAACCGCCAGTCCGAGCTGTTTGCTGCCCACCCGGAGTGGATTCTCTGCGCTCCCGGGCGCACGCCCTCGCAGGGGCGCAACCAGTATGTGCTGGATTTTTCCCGTGCAGACGTGGTGGATGCGCTGTATGAGCGCATGAGCCGGTTGATTGAGCTTGGAAAAATTGACTATATCAAATGGGACATGAACCGCTACATCACCGAGTGCTATTCCGTGGCACTCCCGGCCAGGCAGCAGGGAGAGGTGTATCATCGCTACATTCTTGGGGTATATTCGCTGTATGAGCGGCTCATTGAGGCCTTTCCCCGGCTGCTGTTCGAATCCTGCGCCAGCGGGGGCGCCCGGTTTGACCCCGGCATGCTGTTTTACGCCCCGCAGGCTTGGACCAGCGATGACACCGACGCCGTGGAGCGCATGAAAATCCAGTATGGAACGTCGCTGGTTTATCCGCTGAGCTGCATCAGCGCCCACGTATCCGAGGTGCCCAACCAGCAGGTGGGGCGAAGCTGCTGCATGGAAACGCGGGCCAATGTGGCGCTGTTTGGCGCATTTGGCTGTGAACTGGACCCTTCGCACTTGGATGAAGCGCAGGGGCAGATTCTGCGCGACAAGATCGCGCTGGTGAAGCGCTTTGCGCCGCTGGTGCAGCAGGGGATGTTTTACCGCCTGGCCGACCCGTATAGGGGCAGCGTATGCGCCTGGATGGTGGCGGCGGAGAACCGGGAGGAAGCGCTGGTGGGATATTACCGGCTGTTGGCCCGCGCCAACGAGCCGTTGCGCCGTCTGCCGCTGCGGGGGCTGGATCCCATGGCGCAATACAGCGTAGATGGCGGCCCGCCGCTTGGGGGGGACCTGCTGATGAGCGCCGGGCTGGCGATTGACCCACAGGCCATGGAAGGCGGCGGCGCGGATTTTTCCTCGGTGCTGTTTCATCTGAAGAGGGTAGGGCAATAGAAACGACCCGGAGTGAAAACACGCCGCAGCGAAAAGGGTCAGGGGCTTTCGCCCCTGACCCTTTTCGCTGCGGCGAAGGTTTTGCGGCCGCCTAAGCAGGATAAAGCCTGCCATCAGGGGTTTCGTCTTGCGGGCGCTGCCTGCCTTTTTTATTATTCACCCAAATCATCCAACAGTTTGCGGCGATACAGCGTCGGGGTGCAGCCGCACACGCGCTTGAACGCTTTGGAAAACGCGAATGAATCGCTATATCCCACTGCGTAGGCAATATTGCGAATGCACCAGTCGGTTTCGCACAAAAGCTTACGCGCAATACGGATGCGGTAGTGAATGAGGTATTCCTGCGGGGAACGCCCCATCTCGGCCTTGAAAAGACGGGTCATATAGCTGCGCTCCAGCCCGCAGGTTTCGGCCAGAAATTCCACGCTGATCGCCTCGTTGTATTTGAGCCGGATCAGATCCAAAATATGATTTACGTACTTTTGCCGGGTATCCTGCACAAGGGGTACGTGCGTGTCGGCATGGTTGACCACAAACTCAAACAGCTCGTACAGCTTGCCAATGCAGTATAGTTCCCGGGCGTGGTTCACGCAAATATCCTGCAACAGCGCCTCCATCTCATCACTGCCGCCCGCGCTGTGAAATACGGGCTGCCTGCGCTCCATGCCGGCGCGGCGCAGGTATTCCGGCACGCGGGCACCGTCGATATGGATCCAGATATAGTTCCAGGGATCCTCCGCGCTGGCTTCGTAAAAACACAGCGCGTTGGGCGGCATCATAAACGCCTCGCGCGCGCGGATGCGGTAACGCGTCCCATCCAGGTACAGGGTGCCTGTGCCGTTGATAACATAGTGAATCACATGATGGCTGCGAATGATGGGGCCAAAGCTGTAACCCGGCGGGCAGCGCTGCTTGCCGATTTCGTACAGGCTCACGTCGTCGCTGGCGCTGTAATTGAGAAAATAGCACTCATCATACGTTTTGGTGTATTTGACCATAGGGTTCCCTCTTTGAAAAACGGCTATTTGATCAGGTTGCGGGTAACGCCGGCCACCACCTGTTGCAGGTTTTCGGCCAGCCGGGGGATCGTTTCTTCCGTGAAGCGCAGGGAAGGCCCTGTGAGGCTGATGGCGGCAATGGGCTCGCGCTCGCCGCCAAAAATGGGCATGCCGATGCACATGATGCCGTATTCGTGTTCCATCCGGTCAATGGCATAGCCCCGGGCGCGTATCTGCGCAAGCTCCTCCAGCAGGGCCTCGTCGCTGCTGACGGTGGTGCTGGTGAAGCGCTCATAGCCCTTGCGCATCACCGCGCGGATAAAATCCTCATTCATGTAGGCGAGAATGGCCTTGCCGATGCCGGTGCAGTACAGCGGTGCCGTAAACCCGAACACCGAGCGCGCGGGCAGCGCGTTGCCGGGTTGCGCGGTATCAATGTAGATCACGTGATTGTCCAGCCGCATGGCCAAGTGGCAGGTTTCCCCCGTGCGGGAGGCAATGTCCACCAAGAACGGGTGGGCAATATGGCGCAGATCATTGTTCTGCTGCATGTTGTGGCTTAACTCCAAAATCTTAAGGCCCAGCTGGTATTTGCCTGTGCGCGGATCTTTTTTGACCATGCCAAACTGTTCGTAGGTGGACAGCATGTTGTGCACGGAACTTTTGTATATGCCCAGTTTGTTGGCGATCTCCGACACGCCCAGCTCGGTTTCGCCGGAATTGAAGCAATCCAGCACCTGAAGCGCCTTGTACAGGGATTTGACCTTTGTGTTTTCAGGATTTGACACGTCCTGACCTCCCTCATTCAACTACTGAAATCCTATACCATTGCACGCAGAGCGTCAAGTGATAATTCAACAATCGTGAACGCGGGTGCGGTGGGGAGAACAAACCGGACGTTTTTTTGTCCGGGGTACTTGACAAAGGGGAAGGGTCTGCTTTACAATAACATTATAGAACTCTGTTCAACAATAAAGAACAGCAATCGGTTCCAAATTAAATAACGCGGCTGTTTTGCGCTCAGACCGCCCGGCACAACGCACAGGCACCGCGAACATTGAGGAGCAGAAATGATGAACAATCACCGCGCGCAAATCACAGATGGCTTATGGCCCGTTATGCTCACACCTTTCCATGCGGACGGATCCATGGATATGGACGGACTCAAAACTCTGGTGGATTGGTACATTGCGCAGGGCGCCGACGGGCTGTTTGCCGTTTGCCAGTCAAGCGAAATGTTTTTTTTGACGCTTGAGGAACGCGTCGAGCTGGCGCGTGCGGTGGTGCGCTTCAGCGCAGGGCGTGTGCCCGTTTTGGCTTCAGGCCATATCTCGGACTCGATTGAGGACCAGATTACCGAACTGCGCGCCATGGCCGATTGCGGGGCCGACGGGCTGGTGCTGGTCACCAACCGGATGGTTTCAAGCGCGCAGGGAAGCACGCAGGAGTTTTTGGACAACCTGACCCAAGTGCTGGCCGCCCTCCCGGAGGATCTGCCTCTGGGATTCTACGAATGCCCCTACCCCTTCAAGCGCCTGCTGACGCTGGAGGAACTGCGGTTTTGCAAGGAAAGCGGCCGGTTTTTCTTCATCAAGGATACCAGCTGCGATATGGCTGTGATCAGCGAACGGGTAAAGTTGCTCAAGGGCAGCCCGATACGGCTGTTTAACGCCAACACCGCTACGCTGCTGGACAGCCTGAGGGCGGGGGCGGGCGGGTACACCGGCGTGATGGCTAATTTTCACCCTGAGCTGTATCATTGGTTGCTGACTCATTGGGCCGACTGCCCCGAAACGGCGGAAAACCTGCAGGCGGTTATGAGCATGTGCGCGCTGATCGAACTTAAAAACTATCCGGCCTGCGCCAAGCGCTATCTGCGCCGCGAGGCGGCGCTCCCCCTTGAGGACCGTACGCGCAAAGATGCCAGCCAGCCGGTATTTCACCGCGTTGATGACAGCGAGCTCTCGCAAATGGCGGCCCTTTGCAAAACAATCATGGCGCGGCTGGAGGCGTTGAAGCCCGGGGATTGCACCGCGCGCTGACAGGGAATATTGCGGAACGAGTGTCCGCAAAAATATAAGGAGGTACCCTCATGAAGAAAGTTGTCTCCGTTTTACTGGCACTGGTGCTCCTGTTGTCCAGCACGGCCGTGCTGGCGGAGGACAAACCGGAATCCCTGACCTTCATTCACACATGGGGCGCGGAAACCCACCCCAACAAACCCATGCTGGACAGCGTGGTGGCCTATGTGGAAGAGGCCACGGGCATCAAGCTGGTGCAGGAATCCCTGGACGCGACGGGGCTGACCACCAAGATCGCCACGCTGTATGCCGCTGACGAAGCGCCGGATCTGGTCCGTTACTGGTCGGGCAGTTCGATGCAGCCCTACGCGGAAGCCGGCAAACTGCTCAATCTGGATCCCTACCTCACGGAGGATTATCTGGCCAAGATCAAAGACGGCGCACTGGCCAACTACACCTTCAACGGCCATGTGTACGGCCTGCCCATGGGCCAGACCAGCTACCAGCTGTTTGTGAACAAAGCCATGTTTGAAGCGGCCAACCTGGAACTGCCCTACACCTGGGACGCACTGATGAAGGCCGTGGAATACTTCAGCGCCCAGGGTGTGCCCACCATCGCGATGTCTGTCAAGTATGACAACGGCTCCATCGCCGCCACGTTCATCTGGCAGCTGATGATGGACGCCGTAGGCGCGCAAGCTTACGAGCAGGCCATCAAGGGCGAAATCGACTACGCCTCCAATCCCCAGTTCAAGGAAGCCGTCGAGCGCTATATCGACCTGATTGAGGCCGGCGCATTCTCCGACGGCGCGGTGATGATGGACCGCGAAGAGTGCGAGGTGGGCGTTTTCAACGGCACCACGCCCCTGTACTATCACGGCAGCTGGGTGGTGCAGCAGTACTACCTGGACAGCTCCACCGTCAACCCGGACGATATCGTGGTGATGAGCCTGCCTTCCTGGGACGGCGCCTCCGGCGAAAAGAACACGCTGTCTACCTTCGGCGATGCCTTTATGGTCAGCGCCAACACCAAATATCCCGAACATGCCGCGGAAACGCTCAAGATTCTGGCCTACCAGTTCGGCAAAGAAGTGTATGAGCGCGGCCAGTCCGCCTCCGCTTACATCTTGGATGATCCGGACGAATCCAACCTGTCGGCTCTGTTCATCCAGCTGAGCGAGTATCTGCAAACCGTGAATGCCTGCGATGCCTATGGGGCCTATCTGGACCAGGATGGCAAGGATGAACTGCGCTACGCGCTGGAATCTCTCCAGCTGGGGCAAATGACCGCGGATGAGTTTATCGCGGCGATCGACGAAATCTACTAAGCCCTTCGCCGATGCCGGCCGGCCAGCGGCAACGGACGCGCCCCGCGCGCGCCGTTGCCCCGGCCCGGGTCGCTCAGGCGCGCGG
>Ga0183096_1003116_pt1 | contig 10473 bp, 7 predicted proteins | sample Biomet5_FD_127791 | JGI IMG/M metagenome (GOLD analysis project Ga0183096, IMG submission 127791) | Microbial communities from bioreactor (seeded with sewage sludge) at LBNL, California, USA - Biofuel metagenome 5 (version 2) (version 3) | ecosystem: Engineered > Bioreactor > Anaerobic >...
GGCGTCGCTGGTGAAAAAGAAGATAGGATATCCGAGGATATCCCTCACGGTGCCGGCAATAGTGATCATGGTGCCGGGCCTTTATATGTACCGTGCTGTCTACAACCTTGGCATCACTTCAATAGCCGTAGGCGCATACTGGTTTACAAAGGCAGCGATGATAGTATTTGCATTGCCGCTGGGACTGATATTCGCCCGTATTTTCACGGACAGCAGGTTCAGGCACTGCAATTGATGTTGGGGAAAATAAAATGAGACTTATGATCCTATCACGATACAGTCGCGATAGGATCTTTTTGTTCCGTGATGTTCTTTCGCTCGGTGCGAATCCTCTTGACCATATGTCGGTATGCCGATATAATAGGGGAAAGAGGTGAGAACTGTGATAATTGACGATTTACTGGAAAAGCGCCATATGACTAAATATAGGCTTGCAGTCGTGTCAGGCGTACCGCATACAACTCTAAATGACATCTGCAGCGGCAAAACAAGGCTTGAAAAATGTTCTGCTGAAACAGTGTTAAAACTTGCGAAATCATTGGGTGTATCGATGGAACTGCTGACGCAGAGCGGTATCCGGCAAGTTGAAATGGAAAGATCCTACGAACATGGTTTGCCTGAGTATCTTCAGCATGATTTGGATGCGTATAAAGAAGGTCTGAAGAACAAGTCTGATTTGATAGACTGCTTGTGGGGGGAACTGTATGGCAGCATCAATATGGCTGAAATCAGCGATGGAATAATAACAAAAGAGCATGCAGATTATCTGCGGCATAAATATCTATAGGAGGGAATGATATGTCTGAACAGATTGATTTTACTAATTGTAAAGTAGTACTTGGCAGGGCATATAATGGAGCAAACGGTAAAAAGATTGCCGTAGATTATAACGGAACGCAGTACATGCTGAAGTTCCCGGCGTCAGGAGAGAACAAACAGACGGAACTTTCATATACCAACAGCTGCATTAGTGAGCACATAGCAAGCAGTATGTTTAATAAGCTTGGTGTAGAGGCACAGGAAACTAAGCTTGGTACCTTTATGCTTGGCGGAAAAACCAAAATCGTATGTGCATGCCGTGATTTTACTGCGGACGGCAGTCGTTTATTCGACTTTTGCTCAATAAAAAACACAATTCTGGATTCGGAATCGAACGGCAACGGCACAGAACTTGACGATATTTTGGATACAATTGAGAAACAGCAATATGTTTCTCCAGATGTGCTGAATGAACGCTTTTGGGATATGTTTGTCATTGATGCTCTGCTTGGAAATTTTGACAGACATAATGGTAATTGGGGCTTTTTATTTAATGATGTCTCAGGAAAAGCTGCCATAGCGCCAGTCTATGATTGCGGAAGCTGTCTGCTGCCTCAAGCGGATGAAGGTGTTATGAGGCAGGTACTCTCAGATGAAGACGCGCTTAATGCAAGGGTATTTAGTTTTCCAACATCAGCAATTAGAGAAAACGGAAGAAAAATCAATTACTATGATTTCCTTATTGCTGGTAAATATTCCGCATGCAGAGAAGCGGTCAAACGAATTGTTCCAAGAGTTGAGCCCAATAGCATTATTGACTTTATTGATGGAACGCCTTACATAACTGATATTCAAAAGGAATTCCTTGCGAGTTATATTATGGCAAGGCTTGATAAAATATTGAGGCCGGCCTATGAACTGGCCATTGTTGATTAGGGGGAGTCTCAGATGAAAGATGAGAATATATTATGAAATGCCGGCATATGAAACATGCATGGCAGACGGATATCCGGTTTGGGATGCAGCCGAGGCAAAGCGTGAGGACCTGAAGACCGTTGGCGGAAAGCTGGCAAGAGAGACTGCTTCGGCAGGCGGCTTTGATGCTGCGGCTGCTGGTGGTGCTTTCGCGGCTGGAAGCTTTGATGCTGCAGAATATGCTGGCGCGGCTGGAAGCTTTTATGCTGCAGAATATGCTGGCGCGGCTGTTAAGAATGCCGCTGAAAACTACGTAACCCTTGGCAGCGGCCACATGACGCCGGAACAGATCGCGGCAGTGCTGAACACCATTCCAATGGAACTGTCATTTATCGACGAAAACAACATCAACCGCTACTTCAACGACGGCGAAAAACTTTTCAAGAGGCCGGACATGGCTATCGACAGAGACGTTTTCTCATGCCACCCGCCAAAAGTTGAAGTCATGGTCAGACAGATCATCGACTCGTTCAGAAGCGGCGCCGAGAACAGCGTAGATGTATGGATGAACAAAGGCGGCCAGCCGGTGCTCGTCAGATACATGGCTGTCAGAGACGACTCAGGCAAATTCCTGGGGACACTGGAATGCGTCCAGAAAATGAAATTCGCAGAAGACCATTTTATAAATGCATAATAAATCAGCAGCGGCTGCCGGCTATTCGTCGGCAGCTGTTTTCGTTTGCAGCAGTGGAGGCGCTGGTGCAGGAGAAACAGTCGGGCGAGCCGCCGTGTTAACATTCCATCAAACGACTTATGCCTCATCACACTAGGTTTTTGTACATTTAGTTTAAAAATTGTCATATAAAAATTAGGAACCATTATCATTTTCGCCTGTAATTTGACCATATTTTTAGAGCATGAAAAAATCATCGCATTTTTAAAAAAAAATCTCTAAAATGCGACGGGGTGAATATAAATGTATAAGAATTTGCCCTAATTGTTGGTAATTTTATGTAAAATCCTTTATTGCGTGAAAGTGATTTGAATGATTTGCGGGTGTAATATGCTTTGCCGATATTTTCAGGTGCCTGCCATTGTACAATGTGAATTCTCATGTCCTAATTATGGAACTCATACAGCTAAAAAGGTCAGAAAACCGCCGAATGCTTTTACACTTTACTTTACGAAATCAATGACGGAATCGCACTTTTGGGATTTTTTAAAAAAAATGCGATTTGTCCTGGAAACAGCAATGAATATTTGTGCATAAAGCTGAGAAAAGTTCGAATATTATCGTATATTAAAAGAATAGAAGGATACGCGCTGGCGATGAATGCATCGCTGGCTGCCGTCTAACAAAAAAACTGCCGACTATTCGTCGGCAGCAGTTTTAAGTCTTTTTAGAAGAGCAGTAAGTCTCATTATGTCGTCAGTTTTCGCATCGACGGCAGTTTCAAAAAAGTCTAGCAGTTCAGGACGATTGCAAATCGCGTTTGCGATTTCAGCAGTCTGCTTAGACATGTCTTTTTCAGCTGCGGAGCCAGCGCCATCGTTACTGCCAGCGCCATCAAAATTGCCAGCGGCATCAGCGCCTTCTTCTTCGTCGGTCCCGCAGAGCAGATACTCCAGGCTGACGCCAAGGTACTTGGCTATTTTCGGCAGATATACTGCTTTCGGATCTCTGTCCTTGACTTTCCAGGTTGCGAAAGTGCTTTGAGAGATGCCGATATATGAGCAGAGCTCCTTGTCTCGGATACGGCGTTTTTTCAGTTCAGCGACGATTCGCGCCATAATTGGGTTCATATAAATACCACCTTCTTAAATAAATACAATACCTACATTCGCATTGCTGCGCGCAGTTTTATTGACACCTTGTGTGATACAGAATATAATGAATTTGCAAACACGATATATTTATCAACGCATCCATGTGCAGCTATAGTTTTTGATGATTTACAATAACATAATTGTACATTTGTGTCAATTGTATATCGCGTTTTTTTGTTAGAATTGCAATATATAGGAGGGAATATCATGTTAGACGCTTTGATAATAAACGGCGAATATCCAGATTTTGAAACCGGTTTAATGAAGAGGGCCAACATAGGCATCAGAGAGGGGCAAATTGACTATATCGGGTCAGGTGAACCTGAAGCAAAAGAGGTGTATGATGCCGAGGGATGCATCGTGTCGCCGGGCTTTATCGACATCCACATGCACGAGGAACACTTCAAGACCGAAGGCCGCAAGTATGTGGTTGCTGAGATGATGCTGAACATGGGCGTGACTACGGCTGTCGGCGGCAACTGCGGCATGGAGAATCAGGACCTCTCATATTTCAAAGAGTCTATAGATGAGCTTGGCGGCTCGCCGATCAACTACATGATGCTGGCCGGCTACAACCAGTGCAGATACAAGCTGGGCATCGGCCGATACAGCGAGGCCACCGACAGCGAGAAATACAAGATCAGGGAAATGCTCAGGCATGAACTGAGCGAGGGAGCCTGCGGAGTTTCCTTTGGCATTGAATACGACCCGGGCATCACCTTTGAAGAGATGATGTATGCCGCAGAAGTATCCGACGATCCAGACCTGCTGTTTGCAGCTCATTACAGAAACGACTGCATCACCGACATTGACTGCATCCATGAGCTGATCAGGTTTGCCGAGAAGATACCGATGAAATTCCAGATTTCGCATCTGTCCAGCTGTTCAGCAATGGGCAAAATGAAAGAGTCACTGGATGCCATAAATGCCGCGATGGATAATAACCCTCGCCTTGATTTTGATACATATCCGTATAACGCCTTCTCAACGACTATGGGGTCGGCGGTATTTGAAGACGGCTGCATGGAGACCTGGGGCAAGAGCTATGACAGCGTTCTGCTGACCGATGAACCGTATAAAAATGTCCGCTGTACGAAGGAAATCTTTGAGAAAGCGCGGGCAGAATATCCAGAGATGCTTGCTGTCGCCTTTGTTATGAACGAAGACGAGATCGCCGCCGCCGTGGCAAACAAATACGGCATGATCGGCAGCGACGCCATAATCAGCAACGGAGGCGGACACCCGCGTGCCGCCGGCACCTTCCCAAGAGTCCTCGGCAAATATGTCCGCGAAGAAGGCAGACTTTCGCTGATCGACGGACTGCGCAAAATGACGCTGACGCCAGCCGACCGCCTTAACCTGAAGTCGAAGGGCAGGATCAAAGAAGGCTGCGACGCCGACCTGACTATTTTTGATCCAAAGACGATCAAAGACGGGGCGACATTCGAAGATATCACCATCAAGCCGACGGGTATTCGCCAGGTGATGGTCGCGGGAAAGACTGCACTGAAGGACGGAGAAATCGTAAACGGCAGACTCGGCGGTTTTGTTGACTATAGGAAGCTGACACGCTGACAAAAGAGTACCCATAGGGCCAAGAGTGTGGTATAATTAACTGAATATTGATACAAATTGTTGCGATTGATGTCGACTTTTGAATCTTGCTTGCGCGCGACAAATGCCAAGAGGGAGATCACAAGAATGAATAAGGAAGATCCAAGCTATAATAATAACCAGAAAGAGCATTCTGCCTTCAGCAGCGAATTCATGGAAGACGCGCTGAGAGAAGCGGTGATGAATTCGGATATTCAGTTTTTCACCTACTATCCGGGCCAGAAGCTTTGCAGAATTTTCACGGTAGCAGCCAGGCTCAGTGACCTGCCAACGGAGTGGACTGATTTCCCGGAAGATTTCGTAATATATACAAAAATGTCGGATAAAGATGCAGATGCTTACCGAAATATGCTTAAGGCAATCGACGATGGCAATGAACAGGCAGAGTGTACGATCCAGCTGGCCTACGAAGGCGTTTATACATGGGAGCGCATCATAGTCAAGGCAACTAGAGACAGCGAAGGCAGGCCGGCCAAGGCGCTTGGCTATTCAGTCAACGTCACAGCCCACAAAAGTGCCGAAGACAGGCTTCAGCGGGAGCGCGTCAGACAGATGTCGATGGAAGGCGGGGTTTTCGAGGCCTTCTCATTCAATTTATCAAAAAACACGATGCCGACTCTCCAGACTACTGACAAAGGAATGAACGACGTCAAAATCACCAAAGAGATGCTCGATGAGGCGATAGCCATCGCACCGGCACTGACGACAACCGACGCAGACACCAGGGCTGTATTGCTGAAAGCAGCGGCGAGGATACCGGATGCCAAAGAGCGGGCAACATTCATCTCAACCTGCAGCGGCGCCGGAGTAAGGAAAGCTTACAGCGAAGGCCGCTACAATGCAACTCTCACTTACAGAAGATGCGTCAATGATGTGGTACATTGGGTATCGTCAATGGCAGAAGTTCTGCGAGACCCTGAAACCGGAGACCTGATTGCGTTCTATTATACGAAAGATATCAACGACGAGGTCATTGCAGCCAAGATCGCTGAAAAGATAACCAAGTCTAACTACAGCGCTGTGGCATACTGCGAGATGCAGACCAGAACGATCCGCATCAGGGCGGCCAAAAATCCGCTGATTCAAGCCTACGACGGCATGGATTACGATGATGCCATCAGGGCAGAAGCCGCCAGAGCCATAGATGTTAAAGAGGAAGAAGAGTGCTACAGACATTTTGCTGTAGATACAGTAGTCAGCGAGCTCGCCAAGGCTCCGGTCTACACATATTTCTATACGCTGAAACTGCCTGCAGACGAGATGCCGGGCTCACCTAACCGAAGGATGAAGTGCGACTTCATGTATGTGGACAGATTCAAGACTGAATTCATCTGCATGATCGCAGACGTTACACAGATATACGAGCAGGAAAGGGAGACCCGTGAAAAGCTGGCTAGTGCACTGGTTGCAGCGGAGCAGGCTTCTGTAGCAAAAACAGAGTTTTTGTCGCGCATGAGCCATGAGATCCGCACGCCGATGAATGCCATTATTGGTCTGGATGCCATTGCCCTTCAGGAGGAAGGCATTTCTGAAACTATGGAAGATCACCTGAGGAAGATAGGTATTTCCGCGCGATTCCTGCTGTCGCTGATCAACGACATCCTGGACATGTCCAGAATAGAAAGCGGCAGAATGGTGCTGAAAAACGAGAAGTTTGACTTTGAAGAATTTGTCGATGGAATCAACACGATACTTTACGAGCAGTGCAAGCATGCGGGCATAGAATACGAATGTGTTCTGAAGAGCTTTACAGAACGCGAGTACATTGGAGATGCCACCAAACTGCAGCAGGTCCTCATCAATGTTTTGGGGAACGCCGTGAAATTCACGCCGTCCGGCGGGAAGATACACTTCTCGATCGAACAGCTTTCGCGGACGAAAGAGTACGCTCGCCTGCGCTTCGAGGTATCGGATACGGGCATCGGCATAGATGAAACTTTCATCAATCAGATGTTTGAACCATTCTCTCAGGAGAACCGCGGCCGCACATCGGCTTACGGCGGTACGGGGCTTGGCCTTGCGATTTCCAGGAATATTGTCAAACTGATGGACGGAGATATTAACGTTCATTCTATCAAAAATGTCGGCTCGGAGTTTACGATAGACGTGCGTATCGGCATGTCTGAGGAGTCAGCATACCGCCATGACATTAGCAGCGGTATCAGCCAGCTGTACACTTTGATCGTCGATGACGACGCGATCGTCTGCCGCCATACGAAGATGATACTTGACGAGGCTGGCTTCAAGTCGGAGTTTGCGGAGTCAGGAATATCGGCTGTGGACATGGTGACGGCGAACCACAAGGCGATGCGCGATTATGATCTGATACTTTTGGACTGGCAGATGCCAGACATGGACGGCATTGCTACTGCCAGGGAGATCAGGAAGATCGTTGGACCTGAGGTAACGATTATCATCATGACCGCTTACGACTGGATAGACATAGAGAAGAAGGCACGCGAGGCAGGGGTCGACATGTTCATGAAGAAACCAGTGTTTGCCTCGTCGGTTACCAAGGCTTTCGAAAACGTCTTCAAACAAAAGAAGTGCGCGGATGAACCGGCAATCGTCACGGATTACGACTTTTCCGGGAGAAGGATACTGCTGGCAGAAGACAACGTGCTCAACTCAGAAATCGCCCGCAGCCTGCTGGAGATGAAGCACTGCGAGGTTGAGATCGTCGTCAACGGAGCTGAAGCGGTGGAATCATTTGCCGCGGCTAAACCGGGATATTACGATGCGATCCTAATGGATGTCAGGATGCCGCTGATGGATGGAATCGAAGCAACCAGGGCTATACGCGCTATGCGCAGAGCGGACGGCAAGACCATTCCGATCATTGCAATGACCGCCAACGCCTTCCAGGAAGATGTGAAGCAGACGCTGGAAAGCGGCATGAACGTTCATCTGGCCAAGCCGATCGAACCGAAACTGCTTTATGATACCCTAGATAAATATTTTGACTAAAGGGCTGCAGATTACAGCCTTACGATGACAAAGCGTCCCGCGAACCGAGACGCTTTTTTTATTGTCGCAGACTGGGTTTTATGTCTTTTTTTGGACGATTTAGTTTAACTTTTGCTTTGCTTTGCTGATTTATTTATACATTTAAATCAATGTGTTATTGATACAATGCTGAAAGATATTATAATACGTGTATAAATAAGTCATATACCAACCATGTTCCACATTCGGGACAGTGGATTTGGGCGGGAGAATTAGATAATATAGAACCGGGTGAATGAAATGAAGATCGTATTTATAACACCGACTCAGGACATGCGCAGGATGTCTGCTTACAGAAACGCAGGCAAACTGTACGGGCACAGCAATTCAATAACGGGACCTCTGATTTTGGGAGGCATTTTGAAGAATGCGGGTCACGAGGTAGAGGTGTATGAAGAATTAAATGGCGGCATAAATCTTAAAAGACTTATGGAGACGACAGATGTGTTCTGCATCTCAATAATGACATCGACAGCCGAACGCGGCTACGTGCTCGCTGACACTATACACAGAGAGTGCGGAGCAAGAGTTTTGATGGGCGGATATCACGCTACGGCATTGCCTGAAGAGGTCGCTGAACATGCTGACCAGGTAATAACCGGTGAAGGTGAGAAAGTCATCCTTGACGTCGTCGAAGGCCGCATCACAGACAAAATCGTCAAAGGGCCAGTCATATGTGACCTTGACGAGGTACCTTTCCCCGACTACACAATACTTAAGACACCATGTGAAAGTGCCAACGTTCTTACAACCAGAGGCTGCCCATATAAATGCAGTTTCTGCACGACGTCAAGGATGTTCTATCCGTATAGGCAGCGCAGTGTAGAGAACGTGATCGAAGAGATCAGGGGTTACAAGCAAATGGGGTTCAATTATATGAACTTTGAAGATGATAACTTCACCGCTGACAAAGAGCGGGCGAAGGAAATCTGCAGGCGTATGATCGAGGAAGGTTTGGTCTTTAAAGAGACATTCTTCTTCGGCAGAACCGATATGGCTAACGACGAGGAGCTTCTCAGGCTCCTGAAGCACGCTCATCTGACCAGAGTCCTCATTGGTATCGAGTCTTTGAATCAAGAAGCTCTGGACGCTATAAACAAAGGCCAGAATATTTCGGACATTGAGCGTGCAGCTGCAGCCTGCAAAAAGTATGGCATCCGCCTGATCGCCAGCGTCGTTCTGGGTCTTGATCAGGATACTAAGGAAGATATGCGCCGTGCAGTTGATTTTGCCAAGAAAATCGACGCTTATCAGATACAGCCGGCAATCCTTACACCGTATCCGGGAACGCCGGTTTATGAACAGCTTGAGGCTGAAGGCCGCCTTATTAAGGGGTCGTGGAGCCGTTTTGATATGATGAACGTTACGTTCATTCCAAAGAATATGTCACCTTGGGAACTGCAGGAGGAATTCTTCCATGCAGCCCGTACGTTCTATGACCGCAAGTCGTCTTTCCGTATCGGAGAGATATTCGGCAGAGAGTACGGCGCAAGACGTTATGGTCTGGCAGTTGCTATTGGTCTTGGCACACAGGCTGAGGAGTTCATGTCCAATCATGTAAGTGTCAGCACTTTCTATAAACTTCGCCATATGGCAGCGGCAGGTGCAAATGCCGCTGCAGCAGCTGGCAAAAAGGCTGTAGCTGCCGGCGGGAAAGCCGTAGCTACAGGCGCCAGCGCCGCAGGACATGCGGGCATGCGTGCCGTTGAAGCAGGCGGAAAAGCCGTAGCCACAGGTGCCAGTGCAGCAGAACATGCAGCTGAACATGTCGCTGAACGAGCCGCTGAAGCCGGTGAAAAGGCAGCAGAAGCCATCGCTTCAGGTGCCGGTGCAGCAGGCGTCAGCAAGTAATAATATTGCCCGCTCAAACAATTTCTATATATCTGACTATGCGAGGAAGCAGTCCCATGCATTGCCGAAAGGTGATGACATTGCTCCTCGCATTTTCATTTTTTTGTCTGTACATTGTTTGTCAGTTGACATATACAGCGAGTAATGATATATTGAATTTAGATATATCGAATATAGATACAAAGGAGAAGAAAATGGCGAGAGAACAGTTGAAGAACCTAACCGAGCCGATGTACTACATTTTGCTCGCTTTGATAAATGAAAATCACGGCTATGGCATCATGCAGATGGTGGATGAACTGACAGACGGCAGGGTCGAAGTCGGGGCGGGGACGCTCTACGCGCTGCTTGGCCGGTTCGAGAAAGAGGGCATCATCGTACAGACGGCGGAGGAGAACCGCCGCAAGATATACAAGCTGACTGACAAGGGGATGGAACTGGTGAAGGGGGAATTCATCAGGCTCAATCAGCTGGTATCCGATGGGCAGAAGTTCTTTGAAT
>Ga0183096_1003118_pt1 | contig 10472 bp, 9 predicted proteins | sample Biomet5_FD_127791 | JGI IMG/M metagenome (GOLD analysis project Ga0183096, IMG submission 127791) | Microbial communities from bioreactor (seeded with sewage sludge) at LBNL, California, USA - Biofuel metagenome 5 (version 2) (version 3) | ecosystem: Engineered > Bioreactor > Anaerobic >...
GCTGCCGGCGGTGGTGAAACGTGCACGATCAGCGGGTTATCGCTCGGCCGCCCCTTCGCTTCATAAATCCGCCGGACCGCCTCCGCGTCCAGCGCGTTGGCCCCCAGCCCGTAAACCGTTTCTGTCGGAAAAGCAACCAGTTCGCCGTTTTCCAGCAGCCGCGCCGCTTCCAGAATCGCATCCTGCGTTGGCTGCACCACTTTCGTGATCATTATTTACGCCTGCTCCCCAAGATTTTTCAGCTTTTCCGCCTGCTCCGCCAGCGACAGCGCCTCGATCAGTTCCCCCAGATCGCCGTCCATCACGTCGTCAATCCGGTAGAGCGTTAACCCGATCCGGTGATCTGTCACGCGGCCCTGCGGAAAGTTATAGGTGCGGATTCGTTCGCTGCGATCGCCCGTACCAATCTGCCCGCGACGGTTAGCCGCGTATACAGCGTCTTTTTCCTCGCGCAGCTTTTGATACAGTCGGCTTTTTAACACCATCATGGCTTTCGCCCGATTCTTGATCTGGCTTTTCTCATCCTGACAGGTCACCACCAGCCCCGTCGGCAGGTGGGTGATACGCACGGCGCTATCCGTGGTATTGATGCACTGTCCTCCGTGCCCGGTGGAACGGTACACGTCTATCCTAAGATCGCCCGGTTCGATGTTGATCTCCACATCCTCCGCCTCCGGCAGCACCGCCACAGTACAAGTACTGGTATGAATGCGGCCGGACGCCTCGGTGCTGGGAACCCGTTGTACGCGGTGCACGCCGCTTTCGTATTTCAACAGGCTGAACACCCCTGTGCCCCGGATATTGAATACCGCTTCCTTCACACCGCCAAGCTCGGTCATATTGTAGCTGACGGGTTCCAGTTTGAACCGGTTGCGCTCGGCATATCGGGTATACATCCTGAGTAACAGCGCCCCGAAAAGCGCGGCTTCGTCTCCCCCCGCGCCCTGTCGAATCTCCATGACCACGTTACGGTCATCGTCCGGATCCTTTGGCAGTAAAAGAAGCTTCAGTTCTTGCTCCTGTTCCGTTTTCTGTTTTTCCAGCGCCGAGAGTTCTTCCCTGGCCATATCAGCAAGTTCCGGTTGATCCAAAAGACCCTCTGCTTCGGTAATCTGCGTGAGTGTATGCTGATATTCCTGGTAGGCATTCACCGCCGGTTCCAGTGCCGCGTGCTCCTTGAGCATTTTTTGATAATGCTCCGTATCGGCAATTACCTCGGGTTGGCTTACCGCCTCGCCCAGTTCCTGATAGCGGCCGATCATCCAGTCGAATTTTTCAAACATAACAAAAACTCCTAACACGTGGTTGCTCATCATTTGCCTGCGTTTTCCGTCTGATAAAAGGAGCTTTCGCTAGGTCGGGCTGGGGGTGCGCCGGGCGGACACAAAGCGCTTTATCCCGTAAAGGTCCAGATGGGTTTCCACTGTGAAGAACATTTTCGTGTCGGACAGCAGCCCCGCAACCTGCTCCGCCTGACGGTCGCCTACTTCGACGATCATCCATCCGCCCTTGCCAAGGCAGGCCGGAACATCCGCCGCGAGCCGACGGTAAAAAGACAGTCCGTCTGCGCCGCCGTCCAGTGCCAGACGCGGTTCCCGGATCACTTCCGGTTGCAGGGTCTCACATTCCAGACTTTCGATATACGGGGGGTTGCAGGCGATCAAATCATATTGTTCACCCGCGATCGGAGTCAGTAAATCACCCTGCAAAAAGCGCACATCCACGTCGTTCAGGATTGCGTTCCGCTCCGCAACCGCCAGAGCCTCTGGGCTGATATCGCAAGCCGTTACCTCGGCCTGTGGACAATGTTTTTTTAACGTCACGGCAATTGCGCCGCTTCCGGTGCAAAGGTCCAGCACGTGGGGATGCGCGGTATGATCCAGTTCACGCAAGGCCAACTCGCACAATGTTTCCGTTTCCGGACGGGGAATCAGCACGCGTTCATCAACGGCGAATTCCAGACCGTAAAAACATTGCGTGCCCAGCAGATACTGAAGCGGTTCTCTCCGGGAACGCAAAAGCAGGAGGGAACGAAAACGTTCCTCCTGTTCTGCCGTCAGGGTGTCCTGCGGGTGTAAACGCAGTTCCAGCGGCGTTTTACCCGTCACATTTTCCAGCAGCGCCATCGTATCCACCTGTGGATCCGGGACCTCCCGAAGCTGTTCAGCGCCGAGCCGGATGGCCTGACCTGTCGTGATCATTCAATCCACAATCGCCGTTACCGGCTGTGCGGCGGCCGCAGGTTGTTCCGCTGCCGCAGTAGGGTCGGCTTGCACTGGCTGGGTTGTTTCGCCGGTCTGATCCGCTTCCGGGTGATAATCCGGGTCGCTTTCCGCATAGCTACGCAGAACCGCCCAGCCTTCCGGCGTGCGCGGCGCATGCGCGGGTAGGCCGTACAGAGCCACGTTCATCGCGACGATCGCGCATTCCATCATTTCATCCGTCGGGGGGCGGGTCGTCAGACGCTGCAGCTGCATACCCGGCCAGCGCAGTACCCGGGCCAACAATGTTTCGCTGTGGGCCAGCCCTTTTAACGCTTCATAGCTCACGCCGGCCACCACCGGTAGCAGTGCAAGGCGGCTGAGCAAACGCCAGATATAGGAACTGCCCTGATACCCAACGAGTGAGAAAAGCACGATGGAGATGACGAACACCAGCAGTAAAAAGCTGGTGCCGCAGCGGGGGTGCAGGGTGCTGAACTGCTGAGCGTTCTGCGGCGTAAGAGGCAGGTTATGCTCGTGGCAGTAAACGGTTTTATGTTCCGAGCCATGGTACTGGAACGTGCGGCGCACATCCGGCACAAAGGCGCAAAAAATGATGTACGCAATCAGGATCAGGATACGTACCAGACCGCTTAACAGATTAATCGCAAAGTTCATGCTGGGGTCGGGCCAGATTCCCTTGAGGAATTTGGCGAACAGTTCCGGCAACATAAAGAACAGGCCGATGGATAACGCGATGGCTAATACGATCGCCGTACCCATCACGATTTTATCAATGCTTTTGCCAAGCGTTTTGCTCAGCCATTTCTCAAACTTCGTCGGCTCCTCGTCCAGAATGCCCAGCATATCCGTGCTCTGTTGGAGGGTTTTCATCCCCATGGACATCATGGTCACAAGGCTGACCGCGCCGCGCACAAAAGGCCAGCCCATCCACTTATGTTTTTCCGCCGGGCTGTGAGACTCCTCGTGGCGTACGACAATCGTATGGTCAGGTCGGCGCACCGCAATGGCAATTGCTTTGGGGGCTTTCATCATTACGCCTTCCATGACGGCCTGGCCCCCGATATCCACGCGCTTGCAGCCGGTTTGTTTCTCTTTCATCCGTTTGTTCCTTTCCGCCCAACTGCCGGGCTATCCATTGCATTTCGACAAACGACGGCTTTTTCCTGCTGTTTGCAGGTTACATCCCGCCGCTAAAATTCCATCTTCAGGCTGCGGCGGAAGAGTCCGTCCAGCGTTTCCCGTACGTCCGCGTTTTCGTACAGCACTTGATATATTGCACGGCTGATAGGGAGTTCCACCGAGGTTCTCGCCTCCAGCTCCATCAGGGCTTTCACCGTATAATATCCTTCGGCCAGCTCTGTATAAGGCTGTCCGGTCGCCACACATTCGCCGAAACGCCGGTTGTGGCTATAGGGAGAAAACACGGTCGCTTCATAATCTCCAAGGTGGCAAAGGCCGTACGCGCTCAGTTCGTTACCGCCCAGAGCTTTGATAAGCCGTGCTACTTCCCGTGTACCGCGGCTCATCAGCGCACCTTTAAGGGTGCTTAATCCCAACCCATCCAGTACGCCCGCCGCAATACCAACCACGTTCTTGGATGCTGCGCCAATTTCACTGCCGATCAGGTCCCTTCCGTAATAAAACCGGATCAGTTCGCCGGACAGCGCGTCGACCAGCCATGTTTTCAAGGTTTCATCGGCGCTGTCGATCACCATGCAGTTGGGTACACCGCGCGTAAATTCCTGCACATGGCCGGGTCCAACCCAGACCGCAACCGGCTGGCTTTCCCCCAGCTCCTGCCGCACCACTTCGGTCAGGCGGCACCCGGTGCCAATCTCCAACCCTTTCATACACAACGCAAGCGGCTTGCCGCGCAGTGCCTGCGCATGTTCACGAAGCAGGCTCCGAAGACCCTGAGAATCAACGGAGATAAAATACGCCTCCGCGTCGTCATCCAGCGTGCAGGTCAGTTCCACCGTCTCCGGCAGGGTTATAAGGCCGTTCGACCGGGTCTGCATCAGCGCCTGCATATGGCGGGAGCCTTCGCGCCCGTACAGCTGCGTTGAATGCCCCAGCCGGTCCAGATACCAGGCCAGAAACGTTCCCCAGCGCCCGCAACCGATCACAGTCGCTCTCATACCGATCCCTCCGTGCCTATGATAACACGTCGGCCTGTATCCCGCAAGATTTCACGGATGAGACAGCAGTTTCGGTCCATCCATATTGACCGTTTTACAGATTTAGGATATGATGATCCTAAACAGAACAAAATCCGTATACGGAGGGAAATACCATGCTTCTGGATGGAAAGATATGGGTTGCCACTGGCGACAATACCCCCTGTGTTTTACTTGGGAAAATGGCAAACCGTCACGGGATGATCGCGGGCGCTACAGGCACAGGCAAAACCGTCACGCTGAAGGTGCTGGCGGAAGGGTTTTCCTCGATGGGCGTACCTGTCTTTCTCAGCGATGTGAAAGGCGACCTGAGCGGTATGGTACGCACAGGAGAAAATACCGACGCTATTGCCGCGCGGCTGATGGCCACAGGCGTCAATCAATTCCAGTTCGCCTCGTTTCCCACCGAGTTTTGGGATGTGTACGGGGAGGAAGGCTATCCCGTGCGCGCAACCATCAGCGAGATGGGACCGCTGCTGCTTTCCCGGATGCTGAACCTGAACGACACTCAGGCCGGAGTACTCAGCCTGCTGTTTCGCGTAGCGGACGACGAAAACATGCTGTTGCTGGACATCAAGGATTTAAAAGCGATGCTTGCCTATGTAGGCGAAAATGCAGAACGCTACACTCTGCATTACGGCAATGTGAGCAAGGCAACCATCGGTGCAATCCAGCGCGCCGTCACGGTGCTGGAGGATCAGGGCGGCGACCGTTTCTTCGGCGAACCCGCGCTGAATATTACGGATTGGATGCAAACGGACGAGGCGGGCCACGGTGTAATCAACATCCTCAACTGCGACAAGCTATTCCTGAACCCCGTGATGTATTCCACCTTCCTGCTCTGGATGCTGTCCGAATTATACGAAGCCCTTCCGGAAGTAGGCGACCCCGAAAAGCCGCGGATGGTGTTCTTCTTCGACGAGGCGCACCTGCTGTTTACCGACAGTTCCAAACAGTTGATCGATAAGGTGGAGCAGGTGGTGCGGCTGATTCGCAGCAAAGGCGTGGGTATTTACTTTATCACCCATAACCCCGCCGACATCCCGATGAATATTCTGGGGCAGCTGGGCAACCGCGTACAGCACGCTCTCCGCGCTTATACGCCACTGGATCAGAAAGCGGTGAAGGTTGCGGCGCAGACGTTCCGCATCAACCCGGACCTGAATGTGGAAGAGGCGGTTACACAACTGAAAACCGGCGAAGCACTGGTGAGCTTTCTGGACGAAACCGGCGCGCCCGGCATGGTTCGCCGCGCGCTGATCCTGCCGCCGCAGAGTTATCTGGGCGCAGTGGATACCGAGATTCGCAAGGCCTATAGAGAAACCGGGCGGTTTGCGGGCGTCTATGATACGCCGGTGGATCGGGATAGCGCCTATGAGTTTCTGGCCGCTTCCATGAATTTGGGTCGTCCTGCCGCGCCGGTTAACGCCCCTGTCACAATGGCCATTCCCGCACAGGGGCAGGCAGCGCCCGTGCAGAGCGCGCCACCCGCCATGCAATTTATGGTATTTGATCCATCCACAAACAGTTATATGGCAAAATCACTGGATACCATGACCCCTGTTCCCACTGTGCAGGCGGTTGCACCCGCACCGGCGCAGACCGTTCAGCAAAACGTGCTGGTACTGGACCCAACGACGGGGCAATACGTTCAGAAGCAGATGACGCTCACACTGGACCCGACAACCGGGAATTATGTGCCCATCGTCGGGGATGCGGAAGCAAAGGCCGCCGTAAAAACCGAAAAAGAAGCGGAGGCCGCCCGCCTGAAACAGGAGAAGGAAGCTGCGAAAGCTATAAAGGACGCGGAAGCCGCCGAACGCCGCAAGCAGGCCGACGCCCTGCGGGAAGAACGCGCCCAGCGGGCGCGCCGCAATGACAGTATTCTGGGCCGGGTGCAGAATACCGCGATTAACACCGTTACCCGCACGGTTATGGGGCAGTTGACCCGCGGCATTCTCGGCAGCCTGACCGGCAAACGCTAAAACCCGAAGCTGTTCGCTTCTCTCTTCAGATCGTATTTTATTCCATTAATTAATACAATCCTGATACAACGCGGGCTGGCTCGGGAATTTTCCCGTCGCCAGCCCGCGCGATCATTCCCCTGTATTCGTCTTTCCGTCCGCAATCCCCAGCACGCCGCTCACACTGCGGGGACTGCTCTTTCGCCTAAACTTGCCGGTGTGGTTCAGTTGCTCGCCCATAAATATCATCGCGGCGGTTTGGCCGCCATCCAGATTCAGGGCTTCGGTCACCCCGACCTCCAACATTCTTTCGGCAATCCGTTTCAGTCCGCACCCGATACTACCTTCGTGCCGACCTTCCACAACAATCCCGAAGTAATGATACGGGGTGATCATCCCGATCGTACTTCGCGGTTCATGGTCGGCATATCCCTTAGCAAGGCGCGGGTCCATCACACCGCCGCGGATCAGGATGGGACCGAAGCTGACCACATCCAGAGCGCCCATTTGCAGGTACTGTTCCCCTGTCGCATCTTTCGCCCCAAACGCTTTCAATGTCCCGTCCGGAAAGATCGCCAGTGCGTCCAGCGGCGGGAACGGATTCCCGTTGCCATGGTAAACGTCGTCGTAGAGGATTTTACCGTTCCGGATAATCACGCCGGTTTTCAGTTTTTGGCTGCCGACACGGTCGCCGAAAAAGTCATCCGTCTGGGCATAAATCAGCGAATTTTTCTGCGCGATCGTGTCCGGCTTTTTCAAATGCTTCTGCGGGCGCTCCTCCGCACTGAGCACACAGGCGAGCGGGGCATTTTCGCTGCATTGCAGGTCCGCCTCATACCAGATCAGCGGAATCGTCGGATCGTTTTTCCGGGTAATCTCCACGCGCAGGTTAGCGCTCTGGTAAAGCCAGTGTCCGTTCTGTGTGTCCTGTATTAAAACAGGCTCATCGGAAGACGCATTTTGATCGGAAGGAACCGTTTCCGCCGCAGCACTGCCCCACAAGCAAAGGATCATCATGAGAACCAGTAAACGTCTCCATATATTTCTCAAAACTTGCCGCCTCTTTCAGGCAAATGTTTCGTGTTTTTTCGCAGTTTCCGTTTTGCCCCCGCCGTATCTGTACGTTTGGGCATCCGCCGTTTCAGGGCCTCATCCCCCGCTACGGAATACCCGAAAAAGCCCAGCTGTTCTCCAAGCGCGCGGTATTGACCGTGTACGAAGGCCACCAGCCGCATCGCACGCTCGTCGATGCTTCCATCCGCGCGCAGGTAAGTCTGCCCAATGCGCACATCCGTAATTTCTGCCAGAAACAAGTCGTGGCTTCCTAACGGGATTTTCTGTCGAACCTTGCAGCAAAGAAAAGCCGGCGCTTCCGCTAAGGCGGGCGCGCAGGTAAGCGTGGGCGCGGGAATGGCGTGCAGGCCAAGGGCCGCGAATTTATCGCTATCCCGACCGCTTTTCACGCCGCAGACATCCATCGCGCGGCAAAGCGGTTCGCCCACGAGGTTCACGGTAAATTCTCCCGTCCGGTCAATCAACCCGTAGCTGTATCGCTCCGGGCGTACTGAAATACCAAGCATCGGCGGCTTTGTGCAGCAGATGCCTGTCCAGGCAACCGTCAGCAGGTTGGGCGCTCCTTCCCCCTTTAGCCATCCGTCACCGTCAGCACAGCCAATCAACACTGCGGGAATCGGCCCCAGAAAGGTTGTCGCTCCAATGGACTCGAAGTTCGGTTCCATATTTTTCTTCCCCCTTGATCGCTTCTTCGCTTCCGTGTACAATGATAAGCGTTCGTCCCATCATCACGCAAGGAGGGGATTCCTCTGGCCCGCGCCCGCTATGATTTTAAATACCGTAAACCACCCCGGCGGAAGCTTCGTCTGTCCAGGATCGTTCTTCTGCTTCTGGTGGCGGTATTGATTGCTTATCCGTTTTATGAGGGTCGCCACGTGAATGCAGAGAATACGACGCTGACAATCGACGGCCTTCCCTCCGCCCTGAAAAATATCAGAATCGTGTATGCTACGGACATCCTGGAAAGTGCCCGTTATCCGCAAAGCAGCGTGGACAGTCTGGTGAATACGATCAACGGGCTCAGCGCCGATCTGGTATTGTTTGGCGGCAACTATGCCGAAAACAGCGATGCGACCGTTTCGTTTTTTGAGCATTTGCCCGGCATTCATGCACGGCTGGGTGTATACGGCGTGCTGGGCGACTGTGACCGTGCCGGACCGGACAGCGATATTACGCCGTTGATCAAATCCATGGAGAATGCGGGCATTACGCCGCTGGTCAACAGCGTTGCCAAGGTGAAAATTGGCCAGACAGCGTTGTTCCTTGCCGGATCGGACGATAAGCTGAACGGCCAGCCGGACCTGACGGGGCTTGCATCGCAGGTTCGTGAGAATGACTTCGTCATTTTTATGGGGAACAATCCTGACCTGTTGGCTGACGCCCTGAAAGCCACAGGTTCAGACGGCGATAACCACTGGTTTGATCTGGCGCTTTTCGGGCATACGCTTGGTGGGCAGTTTACCTTCGTGGGGTTGCCGCTGAAGGCCAGCCTCGTACCTGCGGCTGGGAACCGTTATCTTTCCGGCTGGCTCGTGGAAAGCCGGGCAAACATCCTGATCAGCAATGGCGTCGGTACCCGCGATTTTCCGGCCCGTATCCTCGCACCGGCAAAGATTCACCTGATCACATTAAAGAATCAGTAAACCGTATCGCCCGAAGCCATTATGCTCCGGGCGATTTTTCTGTTGCCCGTATGGCTTCAATCCGTTCCAGTGTCGGCGGATAAAGCGGTATGGGAAATTTCATCACCGCCGCTGCGGCGCAGGCCGCCGCGAACGATACGGTTTCATCGTCGTCCAAACCTTTGAACAGTGCGTAAGTGCAGCCAGCCTTAAACGTATCGCCCGCGCCCAGCGTGCTTTCTGCTTGAACCCGATAGGCCGGGCGGCGATTCACACGACACCCTTTTCGGCCATACAGCAGGTCTCCGCTGCCCGAAGTAAAAACGGTCAGGCCTTCGCCCGCCTGCATATAACGAGTCAACGTTTTTTCGCGTTCCTCGCCGGGAAAGTTCCAGCGCAGAAACTCCCCGCTTACAGCATTGATAGCCGCATGCGAAGCCAAATAGGATTCCGGCGGGCAGTCGATGGTCACGTAGGGTAAACCCGCTTTCACACACAGGCGAGCAACGTTTTCGCTCGCGTCCCCGAAAAACGGGTCGATCGCGGCGACGCGGCAGCCTGCCAGATGCTCAGCAGTCGGGCTGTTCCAGCGGTACCCCTCCGGCCCCTGAAATGCGGTGAACGTGCCCAGACAGGTTCGCGCGTCCCCGTCCACCAGCACAAAATCCTCCAGTCCATCGAAGGTATCGTCATAGGTTAACAGGCTCAGGTCCACCTTTTTATCCCGAAAATATCCCGTTACCCCACCCATGGTGTTGTGGCCCATCCAGGTGCCTTCCATGCGCACGCTGCATCCCAGCGAATCCAGAACCGCTGCGCAGACGGCGGTTTCCCCGCCGATCAGGCGGTAACGGGCTTTCAGCTCGCCGTAACCGTCGCGCGGGGGCATGCCGTTTTGCAGCAGCAGGCTTGTGGTCATTAGAATCTGCCCATACAGATAGACCTCCGATTGTTTCATACAGAGGCTCTCCTTCCGTCAGGCAAGGGAAATGGTGCTTCCGCTACGGTGCAGCACCACATGGTACGGCTTGCGGCTGTCTGTTTCTACGGTCACATCGTCTCCGTGCACGGTAAGCGTGTAGCAGGCATCCACATTCCCCTTCGTATCGGGGATGGTCAGCGTCAGTTCTCCATCTTCCGGCTCGTAGACATGCAGTGTGACCCCGTCAGTATAATCGTAATCCGCCTGTGTTTCGCAGGCGCCCATGGGCAGCACCGTATTGGGCCGTACCATCAGGGGCAGGCTGTGGAAATCATGCGTTTCCCGTACCCAGCGGCCGCCTTCCGTCACCTGCCCGTTCAGCAGGCTGGTCCAGCGTCCTTCCGGCAGATAGTAATCCACATGTCCGTCTTCGTGGAATACAGGGGCTACCAGCAGGCTGCCGCCGAGCATATACTGCGTATCGCAGG
>Ga0183096_1003119_pt1 | contig 10467 bp, 10 predicted proteins | sample Biomet5_FD_127791 | JGI IMG/M metagenome (GOLD analysis project Ga0183096, IMG submission 127791) | Microbial communities from bioreactor (seeded with sewage sludge) at LBNL, California, USA - Biofuel metagenome 5 (version 2) (version 3) | ecosystem: Engineered > Bioreactor > Anaerobic >...
GGCCTCCGCCAGCCAGTATCGCGATGGTGACCACGATCTCGACCAGCGACATGCCTTGGCGCTTACTCATAATGGTCCACCGCCCATCCATCAGTTGTTGTTCCCGAACCCGAGCCCGAATCGGAAGGTGTGAAAGCCGGTTCAAAGGATTTGAACAGCGCATAATTCTGTTCATGGGCACCATTGACGTACAGCCGCCGTCCGACGAAGCCTCCTTGGAAGATATAACTGTCGTTATAGCCCGGCATATCTTCCAACGACAGGGTGATGCTCCTCCCATATAGGTTAGCGTAGATGGCTCCCCCATTCTTCTCACAGAAGAAATAGACGTAATCGTTGGTATAGATGTCCATCACATCGACATCAGGCGCTGTGACAGTCCTGTTAGCGAGGAGGCCTCCGATGATGCTGTTGCTGCCGCCAGTCATATTATAGAACGCCAGATTATCGGCATTGGTCAGGTAGATGACGACCTTGCCGCCGCCTTCGACAAGCCAGTTGCGCTCGATATCGCTGATGCCTGAGCAATCGATGACGTAGGTATGCGTCTGTCCAGCCGGGACGTTGAAAACCAGATTGGTCGAGAAGACACCTTTCTTGCTGCCGATGTCGCTCAGCTTGATGGCTCCGACCGCGCTTCCAGAATTAAGCGAACAGTAATAATACGATCCCGTCTTGCTGGCACTCACCGCGCTAGGCGTGGCCGTCGGGATGGTTACAGCCGTTGTGTTATATGTCTTTGTCGTCGCGGTGGGCGCATTAAGCGTCAAATAGTCGTTGTCACTATACATGTTCTTATAGTCGATTGTGTCTCCGGCAATCGTCGAACTGGTGACCGTCATCGAGCCTGCGGATCCGATGACGACCACCTTCCCAGATATTGTACAGTCGGTGATCAAAACTAAGACGCCATCCCCATCGCCGTTGCCGGCGCTATCGTCAGCCGTGTTTGGTATGACATACAGGTTGCCGTCGATGTTAAGGTTCCTCACTTCGAGCACGTCGGAAGAGAGGTAGCCAGTATCAGGTCTTACGAACTCGACAATCAGATTGCCATAGAGCATCTGCGTCGATCCCCACCATGTCCCGTTTGCGACCTGCAGATGTCCGATGTAATCATCGCTCCCCCAATTCTGTGAGGCGCTGCGATTGGAGGAACGGATATAGACGTCGCTGTGTTCGGAAGAGGTTCCGACGACGGTATCGGTGAGATAGATCGTACCGACGTTGCCGGCCAGTGTTGCAAAAATCGCCGGTGGCGTTGTCACGGTGGCAGCGGAATGTTTGAGGATGGCCATCACCGTCGCGCTGACGCCATCGTAGGTGGCCGTCACGGCCAGCCCGTACTGCTTGGCATCCTTGTCATATGTGACCACGGCGTAGGCGGTCCCCATCTGCTTGTCGGCCTCGGTGGTGCCGCCCTGGCCCAGATAGACGGTCTGTTGGGTGCCCAGCTTGGTCAGCGAGGCGTTCATGAAACTAGCCAGGGCGCTGGTGTCGGAGGTCAGCGACTCGACCACGCTCTTGGCCGTCAGATAGGCCTGCTCGCGCTGATAGCGCCGGGTGGCGTTGTCGTAATATGATTTGGCCGTCAGCGTCAGGGCGGCTGAGAACACAACGAAAAGCGCAAAGACCAGAATGGCTATCGCCAGCGTGCTGCCCTTACGCTTTCTGTAGTTCATTGTGCCGCCGCTTCCCCCGTCTCCGCGTAGCGGTACATGACCAGCTGCGCATACAGATGCCAGGAGCTGGAGGCATAGTTCTTCTCAGCCTTCAGGTCCCAGGCCGACAGGCTTATGTAGTCCTGGCTGTCCTGCAGCCGGCCCACGATGGCAATCAGCGTGTCATATGATCCCGAAGCCTCCAGCTCGATGCGGCTGACGACGACGTTGGCCCCGGCCGTCGTCTGCGACGCGTCGGTCAGGGTGAACGAGGCGGAATACTGCCGCGATATGTCGGCCAGGGTCCGGTCGAGGTAGGCGTCCATCTCGCCTTCGCTGGCGAAGGTGAAGAAACGATGTTCGGAGGCGTCGTATTGGGCGGTCAGCTTGTCCAGGGCCGCCTTATAGACGTCCTTGTTGTCGACCATCATCTTCTTCTCATCATACTCCTGATTGAGGGTCTGGCAGTTGGACTGGGCCGTACGCCAGTAATTGATGCCCGGGGTGATGAGATAGGTCAGGCCGATCAGGTTGATGACCAGGAAAGCCAGCACCACCATAAGGAACTTCTCACGCGATGACAGGTTCTGCATCTCATTCGCCTCCTTTAAGCACCGTGAAGGTCACGGCGAAGGAATATGTGCCGCCGTCATAGGCGAAGCCGGTGTAGGTAACGTCGGCGAAACGGTCGGTGGCGGCCTGCATGGCGGCCACGAAGTCATATGCGGCCGCACGGTTCTCGGAGGTACAGCTGACGGTGACGACCACGTAGTTAGCCACCGAGATGTCGGTGAAGGTAATCGGGCCGGCCGTCTGTTTGAGGCCGGCGATGTAGCTCGCATCGATGTATTTCTGCGTGCTGAGCAGTTTGGCCACCGTTGCCAGGTCGTCGATCTTGGCCTGGATGGCTGCGGCCTGCGTCGAATATGTGACCGCCTGCTGGTAATCGGATTGGAAGGTGGGATCGTCGAGCTTAGCCTGCACGGCGGCGGCCTGACGGCTCTTCAGGTACCCCATGCCCCAGAACAGGCCGGCGGCCGCCAGCACGACGGCCAGGTTGATGATCAGGATAGCCCTGATCCTGCCCTGACGATGCTGCTTGACCGCGGTGTCGCTCATCTGGTCGAAGCGGCTGGCCGCCACGAAGTCGATGGTCTTGCGGAACGGCATGAACATGCCGATCAGCCCGGCCAGCGCCATCGCCGGCACCTGGCCGTCATAGCGGACATGCTCGGTGGCATCAGCCGGCACGATGCTGACGCCGTATGACGCCGCCATGTCGGGGATGGCCGAATTGACATCAGGGTCGTCGGAGGTGACGAAGACGCGGCTGACGCCGCTGTCGGGGTCCTTGACCTTCTGGAACTGGATGAGCTCGGAGATACGCTGGTTGATGGCCTGCAGGTGGGTTGTGCCGCTCAGCCGGACATTGTTGGCGATCACATACCGCGCGCCGTCAAACAGCACCGTCTTGGACAGCCCGCCGTATTGGGCGGCGATGATCTGACAACGGTTCTCCTTGTCGGATGTATGCCCGACCATCCACTGCATCAGGCTGACGGTGGTGATGGCGAATGAGAACTTCTTGATGCCCAGCGCACCGATGAGCTTACGATAGCTGCTGACCAGCCGCCGCGGCAAAGCCGCCACAAAGACATGACTGGTCTTGGCATCGCCGCTGGGAGTCACCGCATAATCGATATAATACTCGTCGGCGTTGGCGATCTGCACCTGCATCGTGTTGTACACGTACTTGTCCAGGGCCTTGGCGTTCATCGCCGGCACGTCGATGTCGCGATATATTACCGTGGTGCTGTCGACCTGCAGCCGGAAATCGCCGCGCTCGGCGCCGGAATAGCCGGCCAGGATGCCGGAAAGCAGCTCGCGGCAGCGGGACTCGTCCTGGATGTAGCCGTTGATGATGAGCCCTTCGGGCAGGGCCGTGATCTTCGCGTTGGCGATGTCGAGACCGCCGGGACGGCGGCGGGCCGTCGCCGTGAAGATATTCGTGTCACCGATATAAAGTCCGAACATCCTATCCCTCCTTTTTTAGAGTATGCTTGAGTACATGTTGTAGATCGGCACGATGACGGAGACCATGATGAAGCCGATGATCAGACCCATGATAATGATCATGATGGGCTGCAGGGCGGCCACCATGCGCTCGGTGGCGGCTTCAGCCTCCTGGTCATAGTACTCACCTACCGACTTGAGGACGCCGTCCAGTTCGCCCGACTGTTCCCCGGTGTAGATCATCGACACCAGCAGGTCGTCGAAGCAGCCCATCTTCTCGACGGCCGTAGAGATCGGCGATCCGCTGCGGATCAGCTCGATGCCCTGTGCGAAGCAGGCGTCGTAATAGCGGTTGTGCAGCACGTCGGCGCAGATCTGCATCGCGTCGATGACCGGGATGCCGGACCTGAACAGCGAGGCGAAGGTCCGGGCGAAGCGGGCGGTATATATCGTGCGGTTCAGCTTGCCGAACAGCGGCCATCTGACCTTCATGCGGTCACGCCACATCACGTAGCCGTTGTTATGGTTGAGGAACTTGAACAGCAGGACGATAAGGACCACGCCTATGATGTACAGGTACCAGAAATGTACCAGGCTGTTGGACTGCCACATCAGCAGGCGCGTCGACCATGGCAGCTGGGCCCCCTCGCCGAACAGGGTGAAAAAGGTAGGCAGCACGGCGGTCATCAGGAAGGTGACAACCAGGACTGTCACCGCCAGCAGGATTATCGGGTAGGTCATCGCGTTGATGACCTGGTTGTTCAGCTTGTTCTCATGGGTGAAATGCTCGTATAGGTCGGACATGACGCTGTCCAGCTGGCCGGAGACCTCGCCGGAGGCGACCATGCTGATCATCAGCGGCGGGAAATCGTAGTCGGCCTCCCGCAGCGCCTGGGAGAAGGTGATGCCCTTCTGCAGCTTCTCATAGAGGGCCGCCGCCTGCCGTTTCATGGTGGCGTCGGTCGCCCGGCGCCGCATGACGTTGAGCGAGTCGCCGATGCTCATGCCGGCATGCAGCATGCTGGCCAGCTGGCGGCAGAACAGCGACAGCTGCTTGTTGCTGGTGTGATGGCTGCCGACGTTCGCCGCTCCTTGGTCGCTGTAGGAGACGCAGAACAGGGAGCGCTCCTGCAGGACATGGTAGAGCTGGACGGGATCGTCGGCGCTGACGGTACCCGTCTTCTTCTTATTGTTGCTGTCGAGCGCGACATAGGCATATTGAGGCATGTGACTCTCCTCATTTCCTTACGGTTTGCACTAATAGAATAATAACATATCCATTAATCCATAAAAACCATTATGTGCCATGTCCGTCTAAAAAAAGCGCCTTGCGGCGCTGATCGTCTATGGCTTACTGGTCATACGCCTTGCTGGTGTCGATCATGTTGTAAGAAGTGGTGCCATCAGAGTACCTTTTGACACCATAGACATGCTTGGTGATCGCCTTTGTCGCTGTGTCGTATATATAGACTTCTACCCTGTCAGTGCCGGCCTTCAGCGTGCTGATGTCGGTGCTGGTGGCGTACACCTGATAGTTCGGATAAGTACTGCCCCGCTGCAGACGCCATGACTTGATGCCGCCGGGGATCATGTCACCAACGGCCGAGCTGCCGGCCGAGGTAAACAGCTTCATCAGCTGGCCGGCTGTCGTCGTGCTGTTTGAACGGATGGCCGCCGGAGCCGTGCTGTCGATGCTAACGTGTGTCGCTCTGTTCTTTATATAGTCATCATTGGTGAAATACTTCGTCAGCAGCGCCGCGGCATCATCCTTGGCCAGCATCTTGACGAACAGGCTTATGGCCACGTCGGTTGGATAGATGGCATCGGACTGGTCATCGTGCTTGCTGCAGAAGGAATGGAACTCGGTATCATAGTAGATCGTGAAAACTCCGTCGCTGGGACAGGCGCCCGTGACGGTCACCACAGCCCCTTCGATGACGGCGGTGAAGCCGTTCTCCTCGGCCGTCACCTTGGCGATGGCCAAAGGCTCATAGGACTCGTTGTTGATGATGGCCTTGCCGATGTTGGCCTTTGCCGCGTTGACCAGTGCCGTCTGGTTGGCATGGCAGGTGGTCGACTGGGCGTTGATGATCATCCCCTGGGCCAGCGGGACCATGATCAGAAGCAAAACGGCGATTATCGCGACGACGATCACCATCTCAATCAGATTGAAGCCTGTCTTTTTATTCTTCATGCGATGCTCTTCCTTCAACAGAATTATACACTTCATCAAATGAACAAGTAAAGCCGAATGTCATCTTCAGCCGTCATTTCCGCCTTGTTTGCCGGCTCATCGTCGATTTTGCTGATGGATATGGCCCAGGCGTCGTCCGTCATTCAGGACGGCGGACAGCCCGTAAAGACAGGACGTTCGCGAAATTAGGGCTTTTCTTTCAAAAAAGCCATGATATAATATTAAAGCGTCCGTATTCTTATGGCCTGTTGGTGAAGCGGTTTAACACACCAGATTCTCAATCTGGCATACATGGGTTCAATTCCCATACAGGCTACCATCGCAATGAAAAGGGGCTGTAACGAAATAGAAGCAACAGCCCCGCGAAAAAAAGATCTTTCCCAATGAAAATGGGGAAGATCTTTTTGTTAAGATATAGGCATGGAAACCTATACCCTCTACGAGCAAGAGAAGTATAACGCAATCCAGATGATTTTGCCAGTGGCAGTTGGTCTGACGATACCGGAAGACGACCCGCTGTACACCTTCCTGGAAGTCATGAAAGGAGTGGACCTGACGCCATACGTCCGACCGCAGGGTCGGCGGGGCCGGCAGGGCTATGACGGGACCAGGATGCTGAAGATCATCCTGTTTGCGTACATGAATGAGATATTCAGCCTGCGGAAGATAGCGGCGGCATGCCGGACGGACACGCGGATGATGTACCTGGCGGGGGAGGAATGCCCGAGCTTCAAGACGATCGGGGCGTTCATCAGCCAGCGGCTGCGCGGCAGCGTCGAAGAAGTGATGGTGGACATCAACCGGCAGATCTTCAGGCTGGACAAGGTGGACACCGCGGAGATATACCTGGACGGCACGGCGCTGGAGGCCAACGCGAACAAGTTCAGCTTCGTATGGAAGAAGACGGCGCAGAAGACGCTGGCGCGCAAGCTGGCGTCGATCGCGGCGCTGGCGGCCAAGGAGGTCATCGCCATGCCGGCGGCCGGCGGCAGCGCCGGCGGGCAGGCCGTGCTGGCGGTCCTGAAGGACAGGATGGCGGCGGAAGGCATCACGGCCGTCCATGGCAAGGGGCAGAGGAAGACGGCGGTGCAGCGGACATACGATGAGATGGCCAAGGACGTGGCCAAGGCCGAGGAATGCGAAGAGCGGATCGCGATCTGCGGGCCGGACCGCAACAGCTACTCCAAGGTCGACCATGACGCGACGTTCATGCACATGAAGTACGACTATTACAACCATACCGGGGTGTTCAAGCCGGGCTACAACGTACAGCTCGCCATGACCGACGAATACATCGCGACGATGTACTGCTCCAATGCGCGCAGCGACAGCCGGACACTGCCGACGGTCATGGACATGTTCAAAGACCAATACGGCCGTCATCCCGTCACGCTGACGGCCGATGCGGGCTATGGCAGCTACAACAACTACATGTACTGTCTGAAGAAAGGGATCGCAGCCTACATCAAGTACAGCACCTATCGTCTCGACAAGCATCGCCCCGCCAAGCCCTATGACGCCAGCCGCTTCGTCTGGCAGGGCGACCGGTTCATCTGTCCCCAGGGGCAGCCGCTGACCTTCGAGGACGAGGTATCGTCACAGGACCAGGGCATCCTGCGCATCATCAGCCATTACCGCTGCCACCAGTGCGGGTCATGTGCCCACCATGACGAGTGCACCAAGTCGGACCAAGGCCGCCAGATCCAGCATGAGCCCATCCTGCATGAGCTGCGGGCCCATGCCAGACAGCTGCTGGACAGCGAGCGCGGCCGCCAGCTCCGCACCCATCGCTCGATATATTCCGAAGGGACCTTCGGCGTCATCAAGCAGGACTATCAATACGTCAGGCTGCACCGTCGGGGGATGGAGAATGTCAAAACCGAGCTGGCGCTGGTCGTCATCGGCTTCAACCTGCGCAAGTATCATAACAAGATCCATCGTCCGACCATCATCAGCTGAGCTGCCATGATGGGTGCAAGTTGTTTTAATGTGCCATGAAAGCCATTCATACACTGTATTTCAGCGTCTGGTGACAAAATATAGGCCCATCTTCGATGTCGCCATCGTCGATGAGCCTATATCAATTCTTGACCGGAGCCGTAACTATTGTTTCGTTACAGCCCCTTTTATGTTACTGGCCGGTCAGGAGGCCTGGGTGGTCGCCGACGTGCTGACATCAGACGCCTGCTGTCCGGAACAGCCGACCGCCGTCAGCATGAGGCAGACCAGGGTAAGGGCGACGAGGACCTTCATCAAAAGCGAGCCGTTGGATTTACGCAATCCCTTCATACGCATCACCTCCTGGCGATGCTGACACTATAGTCCATGCCGCTGAAGGACCGCTGCCCGCCGGCTGACGGTCCCGTGAATCTTTGACGAACATCTCATCGTCCGACGGTCAGCCGGCCGTCTTTGCAAAGGCAGGTCACCGTCCCGTCGCATGTCATGTAGGTCGTTATGCCCCTGTCCTTCAGAAGCGTGACGACCCCCGCGTCGACGGACGATGTGCTCTTGCAGTCGATGACAGCCACCGCGGGGTCGACGTCCGCCAGCAGCACATCCAGCCCGGCGTCGTCACGGCCGTGGTGCGGGACCTTCAGCACGTCGGCCTTAAGCCATGAGCGACCGGCGACCAAGGCGATGCGCTCCTGCTGGATGTCGCCCGTCATCAGCACCGCGGTTGTTCCCGAGACGATGCGGATGATCAGCGAGCGATTGTTGTCGGCGTCTTCAAGATAGTCGTCCTTCGGCGAGACGTGGACCTGGTAGGTGATGCCGTCGCAGCTGAAGTCCTGGTCGGCCACCATCCGCCGGACGTCGGTTCGGGCGGCGGTCAGGGCCGCCATCAGCGCCTTATAGTCGTCGCTGTCCTCCTGATAGGACGGCATGACGACGCAGCCGACCTCATAGCCGCTTATCAGTGCGGACGCCGCGCCGATGTGGTCCTTGTCGAAATGCGACAGGAAAAGATAATCAATCCGGCTGACGCCACGGCCGTCGAGATAGGCCGTGATGGCCGGAGCGCTGTCCTTGAGGCCCGCATCGATGACCACCGTCGAGCCGGAGCTGGTCAGCACCGCCGCGTCGGCCTTGCCCACTTCCAAAAAGGCCAGCTCATAATCGGTCGCGGCGGGCTGGGCCGCCGGCGAGCAGCCGGCCGCCAGCAACGCCGTCAGTATAACGGCCACGATCGTTTTGTTGTTTCTCATGGCAATATGATAACATATCGGTGAAGCCCCTTGTCGACAGGGCGCTCCATCCGGTCGGGGAGGTGCAGGCGATGATTGAGACGATCCTGGCGGCCTATGCCGCCGTGATGCTGGCCTACATGGCGGCCCAGATGCGCCGCTGGCACGGCGAAGGCCCCCTCAAAATCCTGCTGGCCAGCCTGTATCTGGCCCTGGCGCTCTGGGCGGCGTGGCATTACGCGTCCTGGCCGCGGGCCTGGCCGATGCTGGCTGTATTGGCATGCTGCTGGCTGGGTGACTTGATGATCATTAGGAACTTTGTCATCGGAGGGGTCGCCTTTCTGGCCGCCAACGTCCTGTCGGCCGTTCATTTGCTGACCATGGTCGCCGCCGGGGACTGCGCCTTGGTTCCTGCGGCAGCCGTCATCGCCTTTATAGCCTGCTACGGGCTGTTTCTGACAGCCATGCTTACCGGATGGCTCGATCTCAAGGCCACACCGGCCTTTTCCGCCTATATCGCCACCATCACGCTGGACGGGGCCATCGCCATCGGCATGCTGGCCGCCGGTCCGGCGGAGATATCCGTTACACTCACGGCCTGGGGTTATGTCCTGTTCATGGCATCCGACTATGTGCTGGCCCTGTTCAGCTTCCGCTATAAGGATAGCCGGCCCCTGCGCCTGCTCAATACGCTCACCTATTTCCCCGGGATCATGATGCTGGCCTTAGCCTTGGCGCACTGACGCAGCAAAAAAGCCGTGCGTTCGGCGCGGCCTTCGATTGCGATGGCGGAGAGTGCGGGATTCGAACCCGAGATAGCTTTCACTATGCCAACTTTCCAAGCTGGTGCCATAAACCGCTCGGCCAACTCTCCAAGTCTGCCTTCCTATTATATCCAATCAGCGTCGAAATGTCGATATCAATTCTGTGCGGCTGAAGCCGTTTCTTGCACCTGGTCCGGTTCGACCACGGTGCTGACGTTCTCTGTGGCCAGCAGCTTCTCATACCACAGACGGGTACGACCATCGATCTTGGCGCTGATGACATCGATGGTCAGCAAAGCGTAGCTGGCCAGTTCGGCCATCATCATGACAGCCATGAGATTGGCTGGGCCTTGGCCGTCCGGCAGGCAGAACATGCTAAGCAGCGCCACCCCGCCCATCCATACGTCAACGAAGACGGCATGGGCGACCGCCTGGTACCATTTGATATGGCCGCCCCGCGCGTCGGCCAGCCTGATGCGTACCAACCCCTTGCCCAGCGTCCGGCCGTCCCAGACCAGCGGCAGGACGATGTATGCCGCTCCCGGCACAACGATCATCACCCACAGCGGCGGCTTGGCGACCAGATACATCAGCGCCATGATGGCGATGGTGAACATGACATCCGCGGAGAAGGCAGTCAGCGGACG
>Ga0183096_1003127_pt1 | contig 10422 bp, 14 predicted proteins | sample Biomet5_FD_127791 | JGI IMG/M metagenome (GOLD analysis project Ga0183096, IMG submission 127791) | Microbial communities from bioreactor (seeded with sewage sludge) at LBNL, California, USA - Biofuel metagenome 5 (version 2) (version 3) | ecosystem: Engineered > Bioreactor > Anaerobic >...
GATGGCTCTCTTCTTTGTTTGGTTTGGTTATTCAACAATAGATGAGTTCCATCCTCTTTTTCTAGGCTTTTTCTTGGGCTATTGACTTTTTACCTTTTCCTCATCCCCCAGCTTTTTGCATTGAGCCTTTCTTTGTCTGGCGGGCCTTTCATGTTTTACCTCCTTTTCATGATTTAATTATATGCAAATAAACATTTTGTGTTAATATATTATTTATTTATTTCACATTATTTTAAACCTTTCATTGAACTCAAACCTCCACAACACAATTTCCTGTCGCATTTGCCATACCATCGAGATGCAGGCGAGGGAACTGCATCACATCCCTCCATCTCAGGCCGGAGGCGGTCCGGCATAGAAGTCACGCAGAGGTGCACGCATGGCGATCAAGGGTCTCAAGGAGTTGGTCGAGAGGATTCGGAAGGAGCAGGCGATTACGGCGGAACAGGTTGAGGATGAGCTGAACAAGGTTCTTCCGACGGACTGGGTGCCGAAGTCGACGTTCAACGAGCAAGGCGAAAAGCTGAAGCAGGCCACGAAGGCCGGCGAGGACAATGCCAGGTTGCTGAAGGACCTGCAGGAGAAGGCAGGGCTTACCGACGAATACAAGACCAAGATCTCGGAGCTCAGTGCCAGCCAGAAGAAAGCCGAGGCCGAGTACCTCGCGACCATCACCGGCATGAAGATGGACAGCGCCATCGAAAGGACACTCTCCAAGGCTAAGGCCAGGGACACCGGCATCGTCTCGAAGATCATCGACCGGAGCAAGCTGAAGCTGAACGACGACGGCACACTGACGGGGCTCGACGAGCAACTTGCGGCAATGAAGAAGGGAAGCGCCTTCCTCTTTGAGGAAGAGCAGCCCACACCGCCTCCAAAACCGAACGTACCGAAGCCGACATTCTTCATGGGTGGCGGCACTCCTCCCAACGGTGGCGCTGGCGGAACCGGAGGGGATGACAAGGCGGCCTTGATGGCTGCATTCGGTGTTGTCCCCACGGGCAAGTAACAAAACAAGGAGTTTTTCATGGCAAATTCGATTGCATTGGCTATCAGGTATCTTCCGATCCTTCAGATGCTCTACAAACAGGCATCCGTGACCAGCGTGCTGGACACCAATCCGGCGATGATCCGCGACGGAGACGCGGCAGGGACCGTGCTGCTTCCGAAGAGGACTCTTGTCGGACTCGGAGCTTATTCCAAGACTGACGGAGCGCCTGCAGGTGATGTCACCCTCGAATGGGTGTCCAAGACCCTCGCATACGACCGCGGCCGGTCCTTCTCTGTCGATGCCGTGGACAACATGGAGACGATGGATGTCGCGTTCGGCGGCCTCTTCAACGACTTCATGACCAGCTTCGTTTCCCCGGAAGTGGACGCCGTCCGTATCGCACGGTATGCAACCGGCGCGAAGGCAGCGCAGGTCATCTCCGGCACTCCCACGAAGACCACCATCAGCGGACTCATCGATGACGCCACTGCGGCTCTGGACGAGGAGAACGTCACCAAGACCGGCAGGTACCTATTCATCACCAACGCGATGTACAAGTTGCTGAAACAAGGTGTTGAGTCAGAGAGACTCATCCAGGGCACCAGCGTCGACCGCAATGTCACGATGTTCGACGACCTGCAGGTCGTGCGGTGCAATGCCAGCATCATGTACACGGCGATCACCTGCGTTTCTTCCGGTTTCATCGCAACCGTTGGTGGACCCCATCAACTTCATGGTTGTCCAGAAGGATGCTGTCTGCCAGATCGTCAAGCACGAGAAGATGAGGGAGTTCAGCCCTGACGTAAACCAGAAGGCTGATGCATACAGACTCGACTACCGCCTCTACCACGACGCATGGGTCTATCCGAATAAGGACTGCGGCATCTACGTGCACAAGAGCTCGACTGCGGTCGTGTAAGGATGCTGACTAATGAGCGCACCAGCATACATCGACTACCAGTTCTACACGCATGACTTCGGAGGTCAGTTGATCAGTTCGGACGACTTCGTCAAGGTTCTGCCCTCTGCTTGCAGGGCTGTCGATGCGATGCTCTTCCACGGCATCAGCAATGGGCTCGTCTCGGAGGCCTCGTCCGAACAGGACTGGGAAGCCGTGCAGATCGCCACTGCGATGCAGGTGGAGTTCGCCGTGAAGATGGGTGCCGATGCGTTCCTTGCTTCGGATGGCCGCGCAGTGGCTGCAGAGTCAGGCGGTGTCGGAGGAATTTCCGACAGCGTCACCTACGCGGACGGATCATCCTCCAGCGGTGCGGCGGGTCTGGACTACCGGGCAAGCCGCTCCGCATTCTCGTTCCTCGCATCCAAAGGTCTCATCGCCAGGATGCGGATTGCGGAGGTGAGGAGATGAGGAGGATCAACCCAAGGCTTGCCGCATTGTTCAAGCAGAGTGCGACGGTCTGGCACAAAGGGAAGGCGGACGAGTTCGGCGCTCCATCATGGACGCCGCACTATCTTTCAGGCGTCTATTTCGTCTCACCCATCGATTCTGGTACTCCCGACGACATGGGGTTGACCCCTGCGGGGTCAGGATCGAAGCTCTTCTGGGTGTTCGGCGTTTCTGACGGGGCAGCGGAACTGCTGGCGGTCGGCGACATCATCGTGGCCGGGGTGTCGGACAGCACTACGCCTCCGGAAGATGGCGACAGGTACTCCGTAAAGGCCGTGAACGTCCTCTACGGGGCGGACAAGGCGATGGGCCATGTGGAGGTGACTCTTGTCTGATAGGACGAGTTATGACATTGACATCAGCAGCATCGACCACATGGCCGAGAAGATGAGGAAAAGGCTTTCCACCAACCAGCAAAAGGCGATGGCTGCGATTACCGACATCATCATCAGGGACAGCGACCCTTACGTGCCAATGGCCACAGGTGCGACCGCACAGTCCCCCATGGTGTCCAGCCAGAAGGATGCCGGCATCATTATCTACGACACGCCGTATGCCAGGAAGATCTACTACGGCAATGACATTAACTTCTCTCACGACCATCACCCGAAGGCCACCGCAAGGTGGTTCGAGCACGCCAAGTCAGAACACGGCGGTTCCTGGGTGGATGCGTTTAGCGATGCTCTTACGAAGGGGGTGGTCTGACATGACGACATCCGACCTGCTCACGAAGATATGCGGATTCATCAACGGCATGCTTGGCGACGATGCTCCATCGTCCAATGTTGACGGGCTTCCCCGCAAGGGGCCAGGCATCTCCGTGCAGATGGCGATGGTGCCGGAATGGAGCAGGCGATGGATCGGCGGTGGCGGCATCAGGACGGCCACCTTCACCGTCATCGCGCAGTGTGCATCCGACAAGGCGCAGACGGCTATCCGTTGGCTGGGCACGGTTGCAGATGCGTTCGCTTCCGGCGGTGCTGTCCTTCCCGGATGCATTGCCCTGATGGACGTGACCGCCACGACGGTCTCGATCATTTCTCGCATGGATGATGGCACTGTCCGGTATGGGGAGTCCATCTCATTTGGATACCTGGACGAATAGTCCACAAGGAGAACGACATGAGCGTAGCATTGGTGAAGCACAAGCATTTGTGGCTCAACTGCGTGGTGACGTCCGGAACGGACGCCTACGCACGGATCAGCGAGGGCTATGATTCTGCAGGGGAATCAAAGAACCCGAACGTGGAGACCCACACCTTCGTGGGTGACAGCAACGCGCACCACGAGGTGACCGGATACGATAGGCAGATCGCATTGTCCGGAATCCGCGTCAAGGGAGATGCGTCCCAGGACTGGATCAAGACCAAGGCTGGAAAGGTCGGCGTGGACTGCCATACAGACCTCGTGGTCGTGACTCTTGACGATGGCGAGACGTCCGGATCCGCCATGAAGTATGACGTGACCATCAGTGACAATTCGGAAGGCGGAGATGGGGCTGCAATCGAGACGGTCGACCAGACCATCTACATCAACGGCGAGGGTGTATCCGGAACATTCAACGAGACCACAAAGACTTTCACTGCAACAGCCTGAGCATGAGGATGACAGCCCGGCCGACTGTGTCCGCTGGACTGTCCCGCATTTCCACAGGACATCGGGAGGATGATTATGGAAAACAAGGAACAGAAACGGATTGAGGACGACGCGTCGAAGCCGATGAACATCGAGATTCCGGCCTCAGTTCGGGAGTTCAGGATCAATGGCAAGGCGTTCACGATGCACACGGACGATATAGCGCTCTACAACGCAGTTCAGAAGCAGACGGCAATCGCCAAGTATTACGCTGAAGGCAAGGGTATCGACGACAAGAACATGGATCAGGTAAGCAGCGCCCTCATGCAGATGGTGGACGGTGCGATTGGTGTCATCGACATGGCGTTCGGCTCCGGATCGTACCGGAAGCTGTTCGGGGACTCGAAGCCTCTCAGCGGGACCATCACCATCTTTCAGGCGATTGCATCTGCCATTGCGGTCAAGCACATCGACACCGCAACGAAGAGGTGACCGATGGACAACCTTGCGCTCCTGACGGACGCATTACCAACCGCGCTTGTCCTGGACACCGGAAGGGAGGTGAAAATCGATACCAGGTGGCATGTCCAGGTCGATGTGGCCGACAAGATGCAGGACCCGATGCTTCCAGAGGACGTCAAGCTTCGATACCTGTTGCGCCGGGTGTCGTGCGTCGACGACCTGATGGCGGATGAGGCCGTCGACTTCGTCAGGAAGTGGCAGGACTTCTTCGCATGCCAGGACGCACGTCTGTCCGAACGGAGAAAGCCGTCAAGAAAGCAGGGGCTCGACTACTGGACGGACGCCAGGCTGATCATCTCAGCCTTCCGCCAGGCCTACGGCATCGACCTCACGGAGGACGAGATGCACTGGTGGAAGTTCGTCTCCCTACTGGAAGGCATTCCGGGAAATACACGCCTCGGAGAGGTGGAGGCCATCAGGCTGGAGGAACCGAAGCAGGGAGCGTCGAACGGCAGTGCCAACCAGAAGCTGCGTGAGGCGCAGCAGAGGGTGTCCATCGTCAGGCGGTATGCCGTTGTTGTCAGGGAGTCATTCCAGTCCCAGCTCGACAAACTGGACATCTAGGTACAGGAGGCCATCATGGCGGGCAAGAGCGACGGCGAAATCATCATCACGACGAAACTGAAGGACGACCTGTCTGTCGGGCTGTCCAAGCTTGGCTCGACCGTAAAGACTGCTTTCCATGCAACTGCGGTGGCCGTTGCTGGAGTGACGACGGCAGTCGGGGCAGGTGTCGCGGCTGTCTCCAGGCTCGCCACCAACTATGCCTCATTCACTGACCGCATCGACAAGCAGTCGCAGCGCCTCGGCATGTCGAAGGAACAGTTTCAGGAATGGGACTACATTCTCGGCCAGTGCGGAGGTTCTGTCGACAGCCTTGAGGCCGGAATGAAGACGATGGTCTCCGTGCTGGACGGCGTCAAGACCGGCAACCAGCAGAACATCGACACGTTGCTCAGACTGCAGGACGAATCGGGCAAGACCATCGACCTCAACGCATCGCAGAGCGAGCAGTACGAGCAGATGGTCGACGCCCTCATGGCCGTTTCAGACGAACAGACAAGAGCGGCGCTTGCGGTCGACATCTTCGGCCGTGCGGGCACCGACATGATCCCCATGCTCAACACGGGCAAGGAAGGTGTGGAGCAGCTCCGCCAGTCAGCGCACGACCTCGGCATCGTGCTATCTGATGATGCGGTCAATTCAGGAGTGGCGTTCGGCGATGCGATGGATGACGCGAAGAAGGCGGCCACCGGATTCATGAACGAATCGCTGGGCCCCATCATCCCGAACCTCACGGAGCTCGCCAAGGCGTTCACAGGTGTGATGACCGGCGCCGAAGGAGCGGACGCACAACTGTCCACTGCGCTCGATGTGACGTTGAAGGGAATCACGGACACCGTAGCCACCCTCCTTCCGGGCGTCATCGACGTCGGTACAAAAATCCTGCTCTCCCTGGCATCAGGTATCATCGACGCAATTCCACAGATGACCGAGCAACTTCCACAGCTTATCGAGACGCTGGTGACAGGAATCACGGAGCTACTGCCGAAGCTCGTAGAAGCGGCGGTTGCGATTGTCACTGCACTTGCAACCGGGATATGGGACAACCGCCAGTTGATCCTTGACTCGGTGGAGAAGCTCGTGCTTGAGTTGCTGGACGTCATCAAGGACAACGGCATACAACTGTGGAACATGACAAAGGAAGCGATCACATCCGTTGCGTCGTGCATCTGGGATAACCGTGAGGCAATCATCCAGAAGGCCAAGGACATCTGGAATTATGTCTGGAATTGGCTTGAAGGACTGCCCAGGGAATTGTTCGATGTTGGCAGGAACATCGTTTCAGGACTTGTAGAAGGCATCACGGACAAGATGTCAGCACCAGTGGACGCCATCAAGGATGTCGGGAGCAAGATGCTAACTGGCATCAAGGACTTCTTCGGTATCCATTCCCCATCCCGTGCCATGATGTCGATTGGGCAGTATCTGGACAAGGGTCTGGCTGCAGGCATCACCTTGGAGGATGGGACGGTCGTGGATGCCGCCACCGCACAGGCGCAGGGACTGACACAAGTGTGGGTGGATATGGCTGAGAACGGAACGATCCTCGGTGCCGCAGTTTCGAAGGCCACTCTGGACGGCTACGATCCATCAGAAGTAGCGGACAAGACGAAGGACGCAGGCAATAAGGTCGAAAAAACATGGAAGGATGTCGGTGCATCCGTAAGGGACAGCCTCGGGTCTGCATTCAAGTCCTGTCTCTCAGGATTTGGGGATCTGGGTGAATCTATCGCAACAGGAACAGCCGACTGGGCGTCGTTCGGCAAGGCGGCACTCACTGCTCTCGCATCCATCCTTGAGTCCCTCGGAGCGGAGCTAGCGGCGATGGCGGTTGCCAAGGTTTTGTCACACCAGTGGGGTCAGGCGGCGCTCGCCACTGCGGGATCCGTCGCTGCGTATGTTGCCGCGGGTCTCATCAAGGGATGGGCCAACAGCTTCGCCACCGGAGGCATCGTGGAGCAGCAATCCGGTACCCCTGCGACCGGAGATCAGACAGTTGTCTGGGCGAATCCGGGAGAGGTCATCCTCAACGCATCACAGCAGGATGGGCTGGTCTCCACCATGAAGGCGCTCGGAACATATGGAGACTACCGGAGGGAGAGACAGGAAGGCATCACCGTCACACAGCTCTACAACGTCCTCAACGACGTCCTCGACAGCAAGGGCTTGTCGGTTACGGTCAATCCATCAGACATCAACATAGATGGAGTCAGGGTCGCAAAAATTCTGTGGTCCCCGCTTGACAGCGAGGCCTCGCGCCTTGGATTCGCAGGCGTAGGGAGGAAGGCATGAGCAACATGACACTGACCATAGATAGAACCACATACGGAATGATTTCGGCATACACATATACACCAGTCGCGAACAAAACGGTGCTCCAGATGGCTGACGGCTCCTCAGTTGTGAAGAAGCTTTACGACGTTTCGCGGATTGATGCGAACGTCTTTTGCGGGACACAGGCAAAAGCGAAGGCGCTTATCTCCTCTTCGAGGAAGACGAGCGTGTCCGTCACATACCAGGACACGGAGACAGGGGAATGCACCACGGCAGACTTCCGCATCGAATCGTTCACGCCTCCCACATGCCTCCACTATCCCGACCTCTGGGGAGAGGCGGTAATCGCCCTCGTGGGAATTGAGGCGCTGGAAGAATGATCGATACATCGAGCGCCTACAAGGCGGCAATAACGGCCAGAACCGAGAAGACGTCAGCAGGTGTCTATGTAGGGCTCTACGACCAGTCAAACGAGGTCGGCAAGACAGGTTCGGCACTTGGGGAGCAGTTCTTGCTTCTCTCAGACCCATCACAGGTCGTGCAGGACAGCTGGCAGTCCGACGGGTTCGGCCTTCTTGAGCCAGGGCGCTTCCGGCTGAATGGCTCCTTCTTCGCCTTCAATCCGGTAGACGCACATGAAGTGAAGGGATGGGTGGGATCGGAGATTCCCGCATCCAGCGCATTCTCCGGCACTCAAGGAGTACGCATTGTACTGGCCTCGGCCGTACAGATCAGGTACGGGCTTGCCATCAGCTGGGACAGACTCGGAGGAGAATACGCCACCAGCGTCCGCATCGTCTGCAAGCTGTCTGGTTCATCTGTATTCGACCAGACATTCGAGTCGGGAGAGTTCGGCATGATCTCGTTCTCGGTGACGTCGGCAGACACCATCGAGATCCGGCCACTCGCATGGTCGGTACCCTTTCATCGGGCGAAAATCATCGACGTCATCATCGGAGTCAGCTTCAACTTCAAGCCCGGGAAGATCGTTTCGCTGTCATGCATCGAGGAGATCGCTCCATTCGGAGACTCCTTTGTCTCGTCAGAACTGTCGGTCGTGCTCGAAGACGCCGACGGTCTGTTCGCATATGAGCGTGACACGTCGCTTTTCCGCTTCCTGACGCAAAAGAACACAATCGTTTCGGCATCCATCAAGCTTGACATCGGAGGCGGAAGCAGCGAGAGCATGAGCCTCGGGCAATACCGCGTGTCATCGGCTCCTGCGAACCAGCAGGACGGCACCATCAAGATTGTCGCGCGCTCGCCAATCGACCGGTTCAAGGCTACCTATAACCAGACGGTCCACATCGCCAAGAGCACGGCAGGCGCAGTGGCAAAAAAAATACTTCAGGAGCTTGGATGGGTGAGCTACTCGATTCCCGACAGTATGGAAAGTCAGCCGGTCTGGGATTACACGGACGATGCAGACGGGAAGTCGTTGCTCCAGGAACTTGCGATGGCATGCTGCCACTATGTGCGGTGCGACCGCTCCGGGGTGCTGGAGTTCGCTCCGATTTCCGTGCCCCTACCTGGTGTAACCGCCACCGCACGAATCACCAAGGCGAAGCAGTCATCATTCCCAGTATTGACGCTGGCCAACGAGCGCCAGCATGCCAAGGTCAACTTCACGCAATACACCCGTGCGTCATCCATCAGCGAAATCGCCACGTCATCCGTGTCCGGGCTGGTGTCAGGAACAAGCGTCACGGTCTGGATCGAACACGACAAGGCAGACATCACGTCCGCCACTGTGAGCAGCGGATATTCCGTGGCGCTTGACTGGCAGGGCATCACATCGGCCAAGGTGACGGTGACGAGCCTTGGCACTACCGATGAGGATGCGGAGGTGACGCTGATCGGTTATCTCTACTCCGAGCAGGTGGTGTCCGTCACGACAGACGATCATGACGACAGTGAGGACAAGGTGTTCGAGAACCGGTTCGTCTGCGACCAGACGCATGCGCTGGCTCTGGCTACCATCGCCGACGCATGGCTTGCCAGGACGGTCAAGGCATCGGTCAGCTGGAGGGGTGATCCATCCGTAGAATCCGGCGATATGGCGTTGCTGGAGACAAAGTTCGGACAGCCTAAAATGCTGGTCACGAAGACACAGAACAGCTGGAACGGAGCTCTGGAGGGAAGCATGGAGGGACTGACGGATGTCTAGCACAATTACCACATTCGCATGGCAGACGCCGGTGACGGATCATGCCTACTTTAGCGTTCTGGAGGCCGCCGACGTCAACCGGATGGAAGGCAACGTTGCGTGCCTATCGTCGGTAGTCATGACTTACTGGCCGTTCATCGGCCAGTTCATCACGCCTATCGAGCTGACGTATGCCGACTATCTCGCGACGACACAGCTCAAGGCACAGCGCCTGGTCCTCGCATGGATCTATGACAGGCTGACAAACCTCGGCGCCATGCGGTATGGGCTGGCTTCTGTTAACTTGGATAGGCAACCGGTTTCCGATGTCTGGTGGAACGCTTGGGAGGCCCACTGCATTTCCTGCAAGGCCATCCTCGACGGGGCGGTTGGTGAGCTGGTCTATTCCGGACAAGGCAGTGCCGGCATGGATCTGATTCTTTAGGGAGGGACAAGATGATCATCACTGACAGAAGCGTCCAATATCCCAGGCGGTATGTCCTGGCGTCGACAGGAGCGGAAAACACATTCGACCTCACGCCTGTTCCAGGCACCGTCTATCAAGGCGGCACCCCACTCAACGCCTCAACGTTCGATGCAGTGACGGAGAGCGAGAATTCCGGGTTCACCGTCGATGACATCACTCTGGGGGCATAGTAACCGAAAATTTCGCACAAGTTGTAGCACTATGAGTACAGAGACCGCCTAATTCAACAGCGCCTCTGTAGAATCTCCATCATTTTCAGGTTGTTCGGCATCAATTCCAAGGGCCTTGAAGATCAGCCTTTGTCCTTTCGTTGCCTGGGTAAACTGGGCCTTGTATCGTCCTGAGTATTTAACCTTTGAGTAGCTTCTGACTCTAGTGAGAATACTGGAAGGAGAAGAAGCAAACTTCTGTGTACCCTCATCAAAGCTCTTTGCTTTACCCCTGAGGTATGTTCT